>Ga0315281_10004482_pt1 | contig 20224 bp, 16 predicted proteins | sample YL17G07_0_MG_FD_204540 | JGI IMG/M metagenome (GOLD analysis project Ga0315281, IMG submission 204540) | Sediment microbial communities from Yellowstone Lake, YNP, Wyoming, USA - YL17G07_0 | ecosystem: Environmental > Aquatic > Freshwater > Lake > Sediment | place: USA: Wyoming | collected...
ATAGGGCGTGGCCACGCCGGAGAACAGGTTGTAGTTTTCGCGCAGGATGCTGCCGCCCGCGCGCTCCAGGCCCACACTGTACGAGGCCACAATGGTGTTCGTGATGTTCACCGTGCCTCCCCCCACGTACACCGCCGAGCCGCTCCCGACCGTCGGGCTGGCGATGGTGACGTGCCGGAGCGTCACCACGTCATTGACGGCAACGTTTGCGGCATACAGCCCGGCCCCTTGGTTGGCTTGGGCGCGGTTGGCGGCAAATAGGGTGTTCACAAAATCGCCTGTCGCCGCGCCCTCGAAGTACGCGCCGCCGCCCCAGTCGGCCGTGTTGCCTTGGAAGGTCGTGCCCGCTACCGTCGCCGCGCCGCCGAAGCCGAAGTACGCGCCGCCACCGCCGTAGCCGATGGCCGTGTTGCTGACGAAGGTTGTGCCCGTCACCGTCGCCGCGCCGAAGAAGCGCGCGCCGCCGCCACTGCCGTTGCTAACTGTGTTGTTGCTGAAGGTCGTGCCTGCCACCGTCGCCGTGATGATGTTGAAGTACGCGCCGCCGCCGCCGGTGGTGGCCGTGTTGCCTTGGAAGGTCGTGCCCGTCACTGTCGCCGCGCCGAAGAAGTACGCGCCGCCGCCCCGGTTGGCCGTGTTGCCTTGGAAGGTCGTGCCCGTCACCGTCGCCGCGCCGTTGAAGTACGCGCCGCCGCCATAGAAGGCTGTGTTGCTGAGGAAGGTCGTGCCGGTCACCGTCGCCGGGCCGAAGAAAACCGCGCCGCCGCCGTAGAAGGCTGTGTTGCTGAGGAAGGTCGTGTTCGACACCAAAGCTGGCCCGCTCGCATACAGCCCCCCACCATCATCGCTCGTCACCCGGCCATTGCGCACTGTCAGGTTGAGCAGAGTCACGGTCATGCCTGCCGTCGGCACGTGCAAGGCGCGGTCAATAGCATTGGCGTTGATAATGGTCGTCGCCATGGCTGCGCCGTTGAGTGTCAACGTGCCAGTGATGTCCAGGTCGCCAGTGGCGTTCAAGTCTTCGTTTGCGCCCGCAATCGTCAGGGTGTATGTCCCAGCGGGTAGGAAGATGGTATCCGCGCCGCTCCCGGCCGGGCAACCGCCAAAAGCCGCATCGGTGTTAGCGGCTCGAATGGCTTCCCGCAAAGAGCAATTTGCCCCTGTGCCATATTCATCGGTGGTGGTGTTGACGGTGATGCCCGCCGCCTGCGCTACAGGCAAGTGCGTAAGCGCATCCGTCCCAGCTACCAGCCCGAAGGCCATGAGCAGGCTGGTGAGACCAATGGCTAGCCGGATGAAACGATGCTCAGCTGACATGGGGGCTTCTCCTTATGGGACTTTTTAAAGTTGGCGCGAACTATGTGGGGTTGCGTAACTTAATCTCTCACCTTACGCACCGTCACACCCGCGCAGGCGGGTGTCCAGCCTGAATGCTTATGGATTCCCGCATTCGCGGGAATGACATCATAGGCAACTGCGTAAGGTGAGTTAATCTCTGACAAACCCGTTCGAGAGTGTAGCACTTTCACGATGGCTGGCAACTTGCTCGGGGCGTGAGGGAGGTTGGTGAGCCGTGGGCGGGGTGGCGCTGGCGGCGAGGAGGACGAGGCAATATATCGCAACGCCAGGCAAGATTTGCGCCCGCGACGGGCGCGAATTGCCAGCTCACGCTACAACCGCCGAGCGCTTTTCCCCGCAATTTACCGCCTCCTCGCGCCACACTTAAAGAATTGAAATTTTTAAGTTTTACTTGTTGCTTCTCAAAATAATGTGTGCTAGTATGTAGCCCCTTTCCCCAAAATGTTGTGCTTGGGTTGTAATTGAAGCCAGATATGGCGTAGAACGCCCGTTTTGTGGAAGGCAAAGACCATATGCGCTGTCCCTACTGCGGAGCCGCAGACTCACAAGTGATTGACACTAACCACGACGCCCGGGGCGGGGTGCGGCGACGGCGGAAGTGCCTCGCGTGTCAGCAACGCTTCAGCACTTACGAGCGCGCCGTCCTCGCCACACCCCTGCTCATCAAGCAGGATGGCACGCGCGAGGAATTTGACCGCGAGAAACTCATTCGCGGCATCCGCATCTCGTGCGCCAAACGCCCCGTCTCCGCCGCCGATATCGAGCGGCTGGTGGGGGAAATTGAAGCCACCTTGCAGACGATGGGCAAGAGCGAAGTCTCCAGCCGCATCGTAGGGGACATGGTCATGGCGGGGCTGAAAGAACTCGATCACATCGCGTACATTCGCTACGCGATTGTCTACTTGCGGATGGACGACCTCACTTCCGTCCGCGACGAACTCAACCGCTTACTCGAAAGCTAAATAGTCGTCCGGTGGGTCTCGTGGCTGAGTGGCTATGAGTCGGGTTTATTTTGTTTGGCGGCTATTTTCTAAATCTATTGTTGGAGTGGAGGCTGATATGTTGGAGCAGAAGAAGGCAAAGGTTGGACAAGGCCCGCAGGGCAAGGGGAATGGGAATGGCGCGGTGGAACGCCTGAGCCTCTTCCCGGAAATGATTCTCCTGCCGACGACGATTATCAAGCGCGACGGACGGGTGGCGCCGTTTGACGTCAGCCGGATTGAAAACGCCATCGCGCGCTGTTTTGCGAGCTGTGGGCGCAAGCCGGATATTCCTGTCGCCGATCTGGCCGCGCAAGTTGTGAACGCCGTTTCGGCCAAGTATACTCAACCGAGTGTCGAGGACGTGCAGGATATTGTTGAAACCGTTTTGCAAGCCATCGGCGAGTACGAAGCCGCCAAGCACTATATTCTTTACCGGGCCGAACACGCCAAGATGCGCAAGGAGCGCCCGATCCCCGACGCCGTCCGTTTGGCGTTTGACGAATCCGACCAGTATTTCCCCACTCAACTTCAGAAGTTTCAGTTCTACGACAAGTATTCGCGGTTCAACTATGATTTAGGCCGCCGGGAGACGTGGGTCGAGACCGTGGAGCGCGCGGTGAATTACCTCCGGGAACTGTCGGCGGCGCGTTTGCCCGCCGAGACTTACGAGCGCATCCGGCGGGCCATGCTCGAAATGCGCGCAATGACCTCCATGCGTTTGTTGGCGATGGCCGGGCCGGCGGCGCACCGCAACAACATGGCGATTTACAACTGCTCGTATATGCCCGTGGACAGCATTGATTCGTTTGTCGAGGCGATGATTATCTCGATGAGCGGCTGTGGCGTGGGGTTTTCGGTGGAGAGCCGGTACGTCGAACAGTTCCCGCGCATTCGCCGCCAGACCGGGGCCGCGCCCAGCACGTTGGTCGTCGAAGACTCGGCTGAGGGCTGGGCCGACGCCCTGCGCCTGGGTTTGCAAACGTGGTTCGGCGGCGGCGATATTAAGTTTGACCTGTCGCAACTCCGCGCGGCGGGCGCGCCGCTCCGCACCAAAGGCGGGCGCGCCTCCGGCCCCGAACCGTTTCGGATCATGCTCGACTTTGCGCGCTCGCGCATCCTCGCGCGGCAGGGCAGTTTCCTCCGCACGCTGGACGCGCACGACATCATGTGCGCGGTGGGCAACGCGGCGGTTTCGGGCGGCGTGCGGCGCACGGCCATGATTTCCCTGTTTGATTTCGACGATGAAGATATGCGCCGCGCCAAGTCCGGCGACTTCGAGCGTGACAATAGCCAACGCTGGAATGCCAACAACTCGGCGGTGTGGCCCGAGCAGGGGCTGACCCAACAGGAAATAATGCGCGTGATGCTGGAGATGATTGAGGGCGGGCGCGGCGAACCGGGCATTTTCAACCGGCAATCGGCGTTGGCCTCGCGCCCCGCGCGGCGGAAAGAAGCTACCTTTGGCACAAATCCATGCGGCGAAATAATTCTTAAAAATTTCGAATTCTGCAACCTCTCCATCGCCATCGCCCGCGCGGACGACACGTTTGAGTCGCTCCAAGACAAAGTCGAAGTCGCCGCCATCATCGGCACCATTCAATCCATGGCCACCCACTTCCCCGGCTTGCGCCCACAATGGAAGGCGAACTGCGAAGAAGAGCGCTTGCTCGGCGTGGACATCAACGGCCAGATGGACAGCCTGATTGCCCAGGACCCGGAGGTGCAAGCCCGCTTACAGCAAGTGGCGATCGAGACTAATCGGCAGACCGCCGAAGCTCTCGGCATCAATCCCTCGGTGGCGGTCACCTGTGTGAAGCCCTCCGGCAATTCCTCGCAATTGTTCGATTGCTCGCCCGGCATTCATACGCGCTGGTCGCCATATTACGTCCGCAATGTCCGGGTCAGCGTCCACACGCCGATTTTCAAGGTCTTGCGCGATGCCGGTGTGCCCATGGATCCGGAGAACGGCCAGACGCCCGAAGACGCGACGACCTGGGTGATCCACTTCCCGGTCAAAGCCCCCGAGGGCGCGCTGACGCGCAAAGACCGCACCGCTCTGGCGCAGTGCGAATACTGGCTCCAAAATAAATTGAAATGGACGGAGCATAATCCGAGCTGCTTCACGCATGATATGCGGTTTATCACTGGCTCAGGCTTGCGCTCTTTCTCAGACTTTTCGGACGGTGAAGTAGTGCGTGTGCTGAACGGTCAGGGACAATGGACGGAGGGCGTTGTTCAACACTTTGGTCCTCAGGAAATTTGGGAATTGGTTGTCGAGAGATGCCAGATTCAACACACAATCCGGACGACTGCTAATCACCTATGGCCGATTACTTCTCCTGTGCGCCGCTGGCGTGGAACTCCGACAAAATTCATGCGCACTGATGGCCTGAAAGAACTTATCGGCTCGTCTGACTACAAACTGGTGACCATAAATCCTGCTGAACCTGTTGATCTGAACCCCGAAGGAGTTCTACACGGCATTACTTATGGGGATGGCACGCGACACAAGTCGTTTCAGGGACGTAAGGAGTTTTGTCAGGTTTACTTGTGCAACGACCCGCATGGCGTAGATAGCCGCGAACTAGCCGGACTTTTTGAGGAAGCGGGATACAAACTAACTGAGCGGGAAGACTATGGTCAAGTGCGGATTTACGGCTTGCCTAGGCATTGGAAAGACTTGCCTGACTTGGAAACGGGATCAGATTACCTGAGAGGCTTCATTGCAGGGTGGTTTGCGGCTGATGGTCATGTGGACGCGCGCGGAGGCACTGTAGTCATCTCTTCTGCTTGCCGCGCCAACCTCGAATGGTTGCAAAGAGTAGCGCCAGCCGCAGGATTGGCAACTTCGACATCCATTGGCGACCATCACTCTGACTCCACATTTGGCCCTTCTACTTTCTACTCGTTGAGCTTCGCCAAGGCATCGCTGGATCCATCGTTCTTCCTGCTACAGCGGAAACGCGAGCGGTTCGGGGAAAGCAATTTCGCAAAATACTGGAAAGTTCTCTCTGTTCGACCAACGGGACAACACGAGCGAGTATCCTGTGTCCAAGTGCCTGAGGGTGAACAGTTCGTTTTGGAAGGCAATATTCTCACACACAATTGCACCATCACCTATTACCCGGATGAAGCGATAGACATCACCAAATGGGTGTGGGAACACCGTGACATTATCGGGGGGATGACGTTCCTGCCGGCTTTCGACGCGCAGTATGACCAGATGCCTTACGTCGAAATCGCTCAAGACGAGTACGAGCGCCTGGCCGTCGAATTTCCAGAGATTGACTTCGCCAAGTTGTATTACTACGAAGAAGAAGATCTGACGACGGCGGCGCAAGAATTGGCCTGCCTGGCCGGGGCGTGTGACGTGGATATGGTGCCGATGAAAAATTGATGGAAGATGAAAGAATAACTATTCCCCTCTCCCGACGACGCCTTTGGTTTTCGCGTAGCGGTTGGGAGAGGGGCAGGGGTGAGGTAGTACAATGCGAGCCGAGATGCCAGCCCAGCCTCGGCTCGTTTTTATTCTGCGCGTTGGCACGACGCTTGTAGCGTTGTGGTGCGTGTGCCTCGCCTTGCTCGATGCCTATGGAATGCAAGACGGCACGCAACCGGCAGACGTGATTGTGGTGTTGGGGGCGCGCGTGTACCCGGGCGGGCGGCTCGGCCCTTCGCTCACGCGCCGCACCCGGCACGCGGTCGCGCTCTTTCGCGCGGGGCTGGCAAAAGCCATCGTTTGCAGTGGCGGCGTGGGGCAAGATCCACCGAGCGAGGCGGAGGCCGCGTGCGGGTTGGCAGAAACGCTGGGGGTCCCCGCCTCCGCGCTCGTCCTCGAATCGCAAGCGCGCAGCACCGAGGAGAATGCGCTCTACACGGCGGCGCTCATGCGCGCCCATGGTTGGCGCACGGCGCTCATCTCCACCGACAGCTTTCACCTCTATCGCGCCGACTTGCTGTTCACCCGCGCCGGGGTCGTCGCCTATCCCTCGCCCGCGCAAATCACCGAGGGGCCGATGAACCCGCTTGAGCGTTACTTGCGCGAGTGCCGTGAACTGGTGGCGTTGCTATGGTATTGGCTCAAGACCGCGCTGAGCTTGCCTATCACCGATCCCATGTAGGAGCGCAATCACTACCCGACTACGCTATAACGCGCGTAGGCGGGTTTCGCCCTCTTATCATTCCCAACGACTTCCCTACTCGCTAGCCAAACCCTCATCCATTCCCAACCAAATTCTACCTTTTCGGTGATGCTCATTCGCCCATAACGCCCTACAATAGGGCGCAGGTAATTTCGTGCGACGCACGTGCCAGCGTGGGCCGCACGTTTGGAATAAATGACTCATGTCTTCTGATTGGATCGGCCGTGAACTGGGCGGCTACCGTATCATTGAGGACCTCGGGCAGGGCAACATGGCCGAGGTCTTCAAGGCCGTGCAGACCAGCGTCGAGCGCGAAGTCGCGGTCAAGATCATGTTCGCCTCGCTCGCCAACAACGAGCAGTTTGTCGCGCGCTTCCGGCAAGAAGCCCGCCTCATCGCCGCGCTCGAACATCCCTACATCCTCCCCGTCATTGACTTCGGCGAACAGAAGGGCACCTTCTACCTCGTCACCCGCTACGTCAACGGCGGCACGCTCGAAGATTTAATTGACCAGAGTCCCCTCTCGCCTCAGCAAGCCCTCCGCTATCTCAGCGAGATCGGCGAAGCCCTCGACTACGCCCACGCTCAGGGCATCATCCACCGCGATATTAAACCGCGCAACGTCCTCCTCGACGCTCAAGGCAATCCATTTGTCGCCGACTTCGGCCTTGCCAAACTGCTCGCCGCCACCGGTCTCACCGACACCGGCGTGAGCATGATCGGCACGCCACACTACATGAGTCCCGAACAAGGCCTGGGCCAGCCGGCCGATGGCCGCAGTGACATTTACTCACTCGGTATCGTCTTCTACGAAATGCTCACCGGCGAGCGGCCTTACGATGCCGACAGCGCCGTGGGCATCGTAATGAAACACATCAACGAGCCGGTGCCCTCGTTCGCGACGAAGCGCCCCGACCTCGCGCCGCTCCTCGACTTCACCCTGACCCGCGCGCTGGCCAAAGACCCGACCGACCGTTACCCGACCGCTCACGAATTTGTGGTGGAAGTGGCCCGCGCCCTCGCGCCCCTGTTCGCCCCGAAGGAAACGCCCGCGCCCCTGCCGCCGGCTAAACCCGAGCAGTTGCGCTCGGCTGTGCGGAGCTTGCCCACCGCGTGGATTCTTGGTTTCATCGTCGTCGCCTTCATCGGCTTCGTCGTCCTCTCTGGCATCGGCAAACCCGCCACACCTCAGGCCACTACCACGCCCGCTCCCCCGACTCCCACACATCTGGCCACCCCTACCCCCATCCCTCATTTGCCCACCGCCACGTTAGCGCCTTCGTTGACTACGCCCATCCCGCTGGCGGGGCAACGCCTCATCTCTTCCAAAGATGGCATGACCCTCCTCTACGTCCCGGCGGGCGATTTCCTCCTCGGCTCCGCCGACACCGACCCCGACGCCCGCGAAGACGAGAAGCCGCAACAGACCATTTACCTCGATGCCTTCTGGATGGACCGCACCGAAGTCACCGTGGCGCAATTCCGAAAATTTGCGGAGACCTCCGGCTACGTGACCGATGCCGAGCGCGAGGGCGGGGGGCTGGTCTACTCGCCGAATGAAGTAAACGTGAAGAGCGCGTATTGGCAATTGCCGCAAGGAAGCGGCGCGCCCGAAGCCACCGGGCGGCAACCCGTGACGCAAGTGACGTGGAACGATGCGAAGACCTATTGCGAATGGGCGGGCCGCCGCCTCCCCACCGAGTCCGAATGGGACAAAGCCGCGCGCGGCTCGCAGGGTTCCCTCTACCCGTGGGGCAACACTTTCGACCCGGCGCGCCTGAATTTTTGCGACCGCAGTTGCGGCGCGCCCTGGCGCCTCACCGCCTACGACGACACCTTTAGCCGCGTCAGTTCTGTTGGCCTATACCCTTCTGGCGCCAGCCCGTATAATCTATTGGACGTGGCGGGCAACGTCTGGGAATGGGTGAACGACTACTACGACTTTCGCGGCTACTACCGTTTCCCCACCGCCAACCCGCCCGGCCTCGAAATCGGCGACCAGCGCGTGGCGCGCGGCGGCTCGTGGATTGATACCCCCGACCGTCTCCGCGCCTCGGCCCGCCTCCCGCTCAACCCGCGCGTGCGGAGTAACGTGACGGGCTTCAGATGCGCGGTCTCGGCGACTAAGATAAAATAGCATCTCCAACTTCCACCGTCTCACGTGGCGTTGCGGAAGCCTCACCTAAAAAACTTCACTTCTAAAATAACTGCATGAGCGACTCTCGCATTGGCCTTACCCTCGGGGGGTATTGCATCATCGAGCGCATCGCTTCCGGCGGCATGGGCGACGTCTATCGCGCCGTGCAAACCAGCGTCGAGCGCAGTGTGGCCCTCAAAATCCTCCCGGTCGCTCTCGCCGACGACCCCCACCTCATCGCCCGCTTCCGGCAGGAAGCCCGCACCATCGCTCATCTTGAACACCCGCACATCCTCCACCTCATAGACTTTGGCGAACAAGATAACCTCCTCTACCTTGTCACCCGCTACCTTCCCGGCGGCACACTCCACGGCCTCCTCCAAAGTGGCCCCCTCCCGCCCGCTCCCGCCTTCCGCTATCTCGTGGACATCGCCGAAGCCTTGGACTACGCCCACAGCCGCAACATCGTCCACCGCGACATCAAACCTAAAAACGTCCTCCTCGACGCGCAAGGCAACCCCTTCATCGCCGATTTCGGCCTCGCCAAACTCCTCAACAGCGCGGGCCTCACCCATAGCGGCTCCGGCGGCATCATCGGCACGCCGCACTATATGAGTCCCGAACAAGGCCGCGGTCAACCGGTGGATGGCCGCACCGACCTCTACGCCCTGGCCATCATGTTCTTCGAGATGCTCACCGGCCGCGTCCCCTTCGACGCCGACAGCGCCATGGGCATTATCATGAAACACATCAGCGAGGCGCCCCCGCGCATCACCGCGCTGAAACCCGAACTCCCCGCCGCCCTCGACGCCGTCTTCGCCCGCGCCCTCGCCAAAGAACCCGCCGCGCGATATCGGACCGGCAAAGAGCTGACCGAGGACGTTGCCCATGCGTTGGGCCTTCCGCTCCCGCACCGCTCGGCCATCCCGGTGGGACTCAACCTCAACCTCGCCCACGCGGACGCGGCGGCCCCCGGCGATATTATTCATCCCGGCGAACAATCTTCTCTCGCCGCGCTCACTCCTTTGCCTCCCGCCACCCCCTCCGGTCGTCTAATTACCCTCGGCGTTAGCGCGTTTGCCCTCGTCTCCCTTATCCTCGCGGGATGGTTTTTCTTCATCCCCAGCGCGCCACCCGCCCCCACGCCGCCCACCTTCACCCTCGCCCCGGCGAGTTCCACACCTCCACCCACCTTTGCCCCTACACTTCTCCCGCCCACCGCCAAGCCTTCGCCGCCACCCTCGCCTACGCCCGTGCCCACCCTCATCGCCGCCGCCAAAGACGCGATGGAAATGATTTTGATTCCTGCCGGAAAATTTATCTTCGGCTCCTCCGAACCCGGCAAACTACCTGAACAAACCCTCACCCTCGCCGCCTTCTGGATGGACCGCACCGAAGTCACCGTCGCGCAGTTTCAAGATTTTGTGAACGCTACCCATTACCAGACTGACGCCGAGCGTGGTTGTTGCGCTAAGGACTTCGCCAGTGTGGGGGGCCTCGTCTTCGCCCCCGACGCTATATTCGTCACCAATGCCAGTTGGTTGTTCCCCGAAGGTGAAGGCGTGGCCTCAGCGTTGCCCCGCCGCCCGGTGGGGCAAGTGAGTTGGAACGACGCCAAAGCCTATTGTGACTGGGCGGGCCGCCGCCTCCCCACCGAGGCCGAATGGGAAAAAGCCGCGCGCGGCGCCGATGGGCGACTTTACCCGTGGGGGAACACTTTTGATAACACGGCTTTGAATTTCTGTAGCCGGAGTTGCGGCAAGGAAACGCACATTAGCGATTTCGACGACACCTTTGCCCGCACCAGCAACGTCGGCGCGTTCGCCAACGGCCTCAGCCCCTACGGTCTCTTCGACATGGCGGGCAACGCGCGCGAATGGGTGAGCGACCTGTACGTATCCTCCGCCCCTACGCCCACGCCCGGTAAAAACGTTGTTACAGCCACCCCCTCTGCGCCGCAATACGTTATTCGTGGCGGTTCGTGGTTCGATCTCCCCGCGGACCTCCGCGCTACGGCCCGCACTTTCAACTTCGCCGACGCCCGCGATGACCTTACCGGCTTTCGGTGCGCCATCTCCGCCGAAGATTTGCGTCTGCCGTAATTCGTGAACCCATGACCAAACGCTTCGTCGTTGTTGCCGGGAACATCGGCGCGGGCAAGACTTCGCTCACCGAGCGCGTCGGCGCGCGCCTCGGCTACGACACCGCCTTCGAGTCCGTCTCCGATAACCCCTACCTCGCCGACTTCTACGCCGATATGCAAGCGTGGTCGTTCCACTTGCAAGTCTTCCTCCTCGGCCACCGCGCTGAACAACACCTCGCGCTCTTCAACTCGCCTCGGAGCGCCATCTGCGACCGGAGCATTTACGAGGACTACTACATCTTCGCGCGCGCCTTGCATCACCTCGGCAATCTCAACGAGCGCGACCTCGACGCTTACCGCCGCTTGTTCACTATCGTCGTCAGCCAACTCCCCGCGCCCGATTTACTGCTCCACCTCCGCGCTTCCACCACTACGCTCCTCGCGCGGATTCACGGGCGGGGGCGGGCCATCGAGTCCGGCATCACCGCCGAATACCTCGGCCTCCTCAACTCCCTTTACGACGACTGGCTTAACTCTTTCGATCTCTGCCCGGTCCTCACCCTCCCCGCCGACAATTTGGACTTCGTCAACAAACCCGCCCACTTCGAAATCGTCATCGCCCGTATTCAAGAAAAACTCGCGGGGCAGGAAGTCGTCACCTTCCCGCCCAACGGAAATTAATCGTACCCGTTCCACGCCCTATTTCCTCCCCGTTTTTTACAATCTTTTTACGTCCCCGCGCTGGCCCGCTAACACCCCCGCGCGATACTCAGGCTAATCAACCCCAAGGAGAAAAAACAATGTTCAAGAAACCCAGTTTCATTTTGATCGGCTTGGTGGCGCTCGCGCTGGTGTGCGGCGGAGTGGCCTCCGCCGATAATGGCCAACCTCCGGCGACGGGTAGCGACAGTGGCATTCGTTGGGGGCGTGGCGAAGTGACCGCCCTCGGCGCGGACAACTTCACCGTTCAGGGCCTCCGGGGACGTGAGCGCACGTTCTACGTGGATAGCGCCACCAACATTAGCGATGAGGCGGGCAAAGCCCTCACCTTCAAGGACCTCCAAGTTGGCTCGCGCGTCATCGGCTCTTCGACCCGGCGCGCCGACGGCAAGTGGCACGCCCTCGTCCTCCACATCCTCCCGCCGCGCACCGACTACAAAGGCGTAGGCGTGGTGGCTTCGGTAAATGGCACAGAGAATAGCTTTGTCTTCGTCAACCGGCACGGGCGCGTATGGGAATTCTATGTAGATGGAGATACCACCTACACTAATCGCGAGGCTACCTCGATGTCCTTTGCCGATCTCAAGACCGGCACGCGCCTCTTCGTCCAGGCCGAACTGCGCGCCGATGGCAAATGGTGGGCCACCGAGATCAAGACCGGGCGCAAAGTAAACCCGTAGGGCGAGGTCGCCCTCAACCGCGCCACCGGCCTCTAGCGCATAAAGGTATTTTATTTGACGCTCCCCGCAAATCATGGTATTCTCCCGCCAACGTGAGGCCGTGTTCTACCGTATGTCGCTTTAGCCCTCCCTTAACTCGCCAGCCGGAATTCCGGTCTGGCGTTTTTTGTAGAGCGCGCGCGGCGCGGTAGCGCAAAATCTCGGTCTCCATTCATTCTGCTGGGGCAGGAGGAAACCCCGAACATGAGCGCTCGCATTACCGGTACCGTCAAGTGGTTCAGCCGCGTCAAAGGCTATGGTTTTATCAGCCCGGATAGCGGCGAAAAGGACGTCTTTGTCCACTACTCTGCCATCGAGGGCGCAGGCTACCGCAACCTCGAAGAAGGCCAGCGGGTCGAGTTTTCCATTGAAGACACCCCCAAAGGTCCGCAAGCCGCGAGTGTGGTGGGTCTCGATAAGAAAGAACAGCCCAAAGAAGAGCCTAAAGAACAGCCTGCCGAATAATCAACCACGACGACCCAGCCCCGGCTCCCCCAGCCGGGGCTTTTTTTATCGGGCGTATCTTTACGCCCGCTAGTGCGATTAACCCTTCCAGACGGGTAAGATGACAATACAACGACTCTGCGTGGCACTTTTACTCAGTTTATTTTTGGTCGCTTGTAGGAGTACTGGAGTACCTTCGCCGGAGGCCACACCCCCTATCGTCACCGTCAACCCTAACTCGCCGGGAATCGCTGTTTCCCCGGCGGATTTAGACCCGACGAAGTCGGTCACCCCGTTAGGCGCGGCCTCGCCAGAAAGTGGCCCTTTAGTCGTCATCCTCTCACCTCAGGAGAACTCTACCGTGAACACTGCTGAAATCACTCTCGTTGGTCAAGCCGCACCGGGCACGATCATCACCTTCAATGACGAAATCGTCATCGTTGATTCCAGTGGCGAGTTCAACGTCATTGTCCCGCTCATCGAAGGCCCCAACGCCATCGAAATTGTGGCCAGTGACCCCGAAGGCCACGAAACCACCGCCGAATGGGTGGTGACCTACGACCCGCAGAGTTAAGTGGCTGGGGTGAGAAATTAGTTGAAAGGGAATCTACTATGAAAAAGTTTTCGATTGTGCTCACTTTGATGCTTGTCTTTGGCTTGCTCTTCACCGCGGCCAGCGTCTTCGCCAGCCCCGTCACCGCTGACCTCGCTAAGCCTAACAAAACCCTCGAGGCCACGCACGGCCCGGAAGATAAAGGCAATAGCGGCGACAAGGGCAATAGTGGCGACAAGGGCAATAGCGGCGACAAGGGCAATAGCGGCGACAAGGGCAATAGCGGTGACAAGGGCAATAGCGGTGACAAGGGCAATAGCGGTGACAAGGGCAATAGCGGCGACAAGGGCAATAGCGCTGATAAAGGCAAAGGCGACAAGAAGACGACTTACAAGGGCGTCGTGGCCGCAGTGACCAGCAATAGCCTTACACTCAAACTCTCTGGCGGTGATACGCTTACCTTCGCCACCACTGAAACGACAACGATAAAAATTCCGACCATCAAAAACGCGACTCTGGCCGACCTGAACGTAAGCGTGAACGCGATGGTGCAGGCCAGACAATCGGAAGATGGCACACTCACCGCCCTGCAAATTCAAGTCACGCCGGGCAAGCCGCCTAAGGCGCATCACGTCGGCGTTGTCACCATCTATACGCCGGGCGTGAGCATCACCATTCAGAGCAAAGATGGCGCCACGACGACCTATGCCATTATCACTTCCACCAAGATTTTGCCCGCTGAACACGCGAGCGAGTTGGCTGTCGGCTCGCAAGTGACCATCATCGCTCCGCGCGATACCACTGGCGGCGCCCTCACCGCCACCGGCATTGTCTTGCACGTAGACAACGGCACCCCCGAAACGACTGAACACCCCGAAGCCACGCGCACACCTACGCCGTAGTCGTGGCGATTGGTCAAATACTATTTACCTGGAAACCCGTTCTCTCCAAGAGAACGGGTTTCTGCGTTTTTGCTATAATCCCCGGTATGTCCGCCATCTTCCATCCGCCCTGTTAAGTCCTCGTTGCCGCGCCTGCCCGAGCGCCGCCACCGCTTGTCTCAAATTGCCGTCTAAAACTTTCTGAGACAAGAGGTGTTTTCATGTCTTCACTTAACTCCACCCAATCAAATATCTCCCGCTTCGCCCGCCTCCTGCGCGGGCCGTTGCTATTCATCTTCACCCTGTACTCCGTCGAACTCCTCGACGAACTCATCTACGGCGTCGAGAGCGCCGCCCTGCCGCTCATCCGCGACGACCTCGCGCTGAACTACATTCAGATTGGCTTGCTCTTCACCCTGCCGCATCTTCTCGGCAACGTGCTCGACCCGCTCATCGGCCTGCTCGGCGACGTGTGGCAGCGCAAAGTCCTCATCGTCGGCGGGGCCTTGGCGACGATGGTGGCGATGATTCTCGTCGCCACCGGTCACACGTTCCCGGCCCTTGCGCTCGCCTTCTGCGTCTCGTATCCGGCCAGCACCGCTTACGTCTCGCTCTCGCAAGCTACGCTCATGGACTTGAACCCCGGGCGGCACGACCAGACCATGGCGCGTTGGACGGTGCTCGGGGCCATCGGGCAGTTCATCGGCCCGGCGCTCGTCACGGGGGCCATCGCTATTAAGTTCGGGTGGCGCGGCCTGTACTTCGGCCTCGCGCTCCTCGCGGGGTTGGTCTGCGTCGTTTTCTGGAGGCACGCCGATCAACGATTCAACGGGGCGCACCCAGATGAAGATGACGAGTTGCCTGATCTCACGGCTACCCTCCGCGACTTGCCGCGCCTCTTCCGCGCGTCGGGCATCCTGAGGTGGATCATCCTGCTCGAACTCGCCGACCTCCTGCTCGACGTGTTCTTTAACTTCTGCGCGCTCTACTTCACCGACGTGGTGCGTGTAACTCCGGCCATCGCCGGCCTCGCGGTCTCCGTCCTCACCCTCGGCGGGGTCGTGGGCGATTTTCTCATCATCCCTATTCTCGAAAAGATAGATGGCCTGCGCCTCATCCGCTTCACCGCGCTCCTCGCGCTCATCGTCTACACCGCGTTTCTGCTCGTCCCTGGCGTGTGGCCCAAATTCGTCCTGCTCGCTCTGCTCGGGCCGCTCCGCTCCGGGTGGTATCAAGTCCTGCAGGGCCGCGCGTATTCCACTATGCCGGGCAAGTCGGGCACGGTCATCGCGCTGAACTCCATTGGGGGGCTGATCGCCACCATGTTCCCGGCCCTCCTCGGTCTCATCGCTGAACAAGCCGGGTTGCAATGGGCGATGGTCGTTCTCGCCGTCGCGCCGGTCGCGTTGTTAATCGGGTTGCCGCGTAAATAAAAACTCTCCCTCATTGCCTCAACGCGCTGGGGGAGAGCCAGACCGGTGATTGACTTGTTAGAACGCGCGTTCTATAATGTAAATATGGACGCGTTGCGGAAATTGTCATTATTGGGCGAACAGATGGGACTCGAACCCGCCGAAGAAGCAGACTCAATCTCGCGCCCACAAGGTCACGCGGACCCCAACGCGGTCGCCCCGTGTGGCAGTTCCCCCGCCGAACTTCGCCGTTTACTCCCTTCCCCTGTCGCGGTTTCCAGCGACGGGGGAAGGGCCGGGGATAGGGGTAGGGGTGAGGGCCAAAAATTCTCCCCCATCCATCAAGCCGTCATGCCGGGCGGCAAACGCATCGCCCTTCTCAAGACGCTTCTCACCTCCGCGTGTGAGCGCGATTGTTACTACTGCCCTTTCCGCGCCCGCCGCAACTTCCGCCGCGCAACGTTCAAGCCGGAAGAGATGGCGCAGACCTTCGCGCAAATGAATCATGCCGGAGTCGCCGAGGGGTTGTTCCTCAGTTCGGGCATCGCGGGCGGCGGCGTGTGCACGCAAGACAAACTGCTCGACACGGTGGATCTCCTTCGCCGCCGGCACGCGTTTCGCGGCTACGTCCATCTCAAAATCATGCCCGGCTCCGAGCGCGACCAGGTTCTCCGCGCCATGCAACTTGCCGACCGTGTCTCCATCAATCTCGAAGCGCCGAACACTGCGCGGCTGGCGAAACTCGCGCCGCACAAAGTTTTCATGGAAGAACTTCTGCAACCGCTCCAGTGGGCCGACGAAATCCGGCGCACGCTTTCCCCGGAAAAAACTTTTAAAAACCGCTGGCCCTCCACCGTCACGCAATTCGTCGTTGGCGGGGTAGGCGAGAGCGATTTGGAAATCCTTACGACCACGCAATACGTCACGCGTCAATTGCGCTTGCAACGCGTTTACTTCTCCGCGTTCAACCCGGTACGCGACACGCCGCTCGAAAACAACGCCCCCGAAAACCCCTGGCGCGAGCACCGGCTGTATCAAGCCTCATTCCTCTTGCGCGACTATGGCTTTGATTTGGAAGAGATGCCCTTTGCCCCGGACGGTCACTTGCCCCTGGACGTGGATCCCAAACTCGGCTGGGCGCAGATGAACTTGCGCGAGCGGCCCATCGAAGTGAACCGCGCCGACCGTCGTGAACTCCTGCGCGTCCCCGGCATCGGCCCCCAAGGCGCAGAGGCGATTCTCGCGGCCCGCCGCGTGGGCAAACTCCGCGACCTGCGGGACTTGCGCGCCCTCGGCGTCCTCGCCGCCCGCGCCGCGCCGTTTGTCCTGCTCGATGGGCGAATGGCGGCGCAACAGTGGCGGTTGTTTTAGCCGCCCCGTTGACCTGATGCTATAATTCCCGTAGCGTGAATTGCCAATTCGCGCCACACCTGTGCTATGTCCGAGTCATCTGCTCAATCCGTTCCAGCCGTTGACAAAACACCTCTGACCGTCTACCTCTTCATGGCCCTCGCGTGGTTCATGGGCGGGTGGTTTATTTTCGACGGTTTGCATCAGCGCCTCACGGGCGATTACGTGCGGATGGGCGGGCAACTCGGCCCGTGGGCGGCGCTGGCCCGCGCGGGCGGCCTCGACCCGTTGGGCTTCGCGTGGTTCTTCATCGTCCTCGGTCACGCCTTCGTCGTCGCCGGGTTCATGGTCTATCTGCGCCGCCGCTGGGGCTATCAAATCGCCCTCCTTGCTTCGGCCATCTCACTCCTCTATCTCGGCTTCGGCACGCCGCTGGCGATAGCGGCCCTCGTTCTGCTCCTCGTCAAACCTACCCGCGAGCATCTAGCGCGCGGCGAGTGACGGGGCGGCCTACACCTTCTCCAAATTTGGCGTAGAATAGCCGCCATTCTCTAATTCCAATTCACAGAGGTCATTATGCCCACTGATGCCATTTTGCTGGCCGAAGTCCCCTTCTTTCAACTGCTCGATGAACATGAACGCGCCGATCTCGCGACCCAGATTGATGTCGTTCAATTTCCCAAAGACCACGTCATCTGGCTCGCGGGCGACCCCGGCGGCGAACTCTACGTCATCCGCTCCGGTGAGGCCGAAGTATTTTTCAAGAATGACACCGGTGAAAGAATTGTTCTTGAAACCCCAACCGTCGGAGATTTCTTTGGCGAACTGTCCTTGCTCGACAACGGCCCGCGCACAGCCTCGGTGCTGGTGACCAAAGAAATGGAGGCCCTGCGGGTGGATCGGAGTGACCTCCAACATCTGTTTCACAGCCATCCCGATGCCGCCCTCGACCTGCTCACAGCCATGGGGCGCCGGATGCGCGTCACCACCGAACTCCTGCGCCACACGGCCACGCGCAACGTCAACGAAGAAACCGAAGACAAGCGCACCGTCGTCCAAAAAGTCGCCGATGGGATTGCCGAATTTAGCGGTAGCATTCCCTTCCTCATGATCCATATAGGCATCTTCGCGGTTTGGATTATCACCAACACCCTCCTGCCCAAATCGCTCTGGTTCGACCCATTCCCTTTTGGTTTGCTCACGATGGTCGTCTCGTTGGAAGCCATCGTCCTCTCGGTCTTCGTGCTCCTCAGCCAGAACCGGCAAGCCGCTAAAGACCACATCCGGAGCGACATTGAATATGATATAAATTTGAAGGCGGAACTTGAAATCGCTCACTTGCACGAAAAGGTGGACACGCTCTACGAGCAAGCCCTGGCGCGGCTCGATAACATCGAAAAACTGTACACCGAAAAAATGTTGAACAGCAAATGAGCCGGATTGCCTTAGTCGGCGGGAACGAATTTCGGCGCGAGTGCGACCCGATGGATCGTTTACTCCTCGAAACGCTGGGCGGCCCGGGCGCGTCCATCGTCATCGTCCCCACCGCCGCCACCAACGAGAACCCCTACGTGGCGGGCGAGAACGGCATCCGCCACTTTCGCCGCCTCGGAGCCGCGCCCGATAAACTGCTCATTGACGACGACAACGCCAATCTCGACGAGATGGCCGTCGCGCTCACGAAGTTTAACGCGGTGTATTTCACGGGCGGCGACCCGGTGTATTTGCTGGAGACTTTGCGCGGTTCAAAAGTGTGGGAGGCAGTGCAGACCGTTCACGCGCGCGGGGGACTCGTGGCCGGTTCGAGCGCGGGCGCGATGGTGTTGGGCGGGCTGATGTGGAAGTTTGGGGAATGGATTCCCGGACTCGGTCTCGTCCCGAACGTGGCCGTGCTCCCCCATCATGCCACCATGTCCGCGCGCTGGGACGCGACCCGCATGGCCGCTTTACTCCCGAGCGAAGTGAGCGGAGCGAGCGGCATCACCCTCGTGGGGATTGACGAAGCCACCGCGCTCTTGCTCCCCGAAGGCCGCGTTCTCGGCGCCGGGGAGGTGACGCTTTACACGCCCGCCGGGCCGCAAGCGTATGAGGCAGGCGCAGTGGTGGAATTGCAGAAGCGTATCGAATAAAGCAACCGGCGACGAACCGCAACGCAAGTTGCCAATGGACGCTACAACTGCTTTTCCGCCCAGTGCGCCAACTCCCCCCGCTCAATCTTCGCGTTATGCCGGATGTCCACTGGCAGGCGGCGATGAAATAAAAAAGTGGTGATACGCGCCGTGAGCGGGTAGCCACTCGCTAAGGCGCGCAAGTCTTTTTCCAACGAGGTGAATGGCGCGCGCCACTCTCGCGGTTCAATCACCATCACAGGCCTCACCCCCTCCTCCCATTTCACTCCCACCAACGCCGATTTCTTCACCGCCAGGTGCCGGTCAAAAACGTTCTCGCACGGATCAGTGTGCAAAGTTGTGCCATCGGCCAGCGTCACGCGGTGGGCTTTGCGCCCGCAGAACCACAAGCGTCCCTCTTCATCCAAGTAACCCACATCGCCGGTGCGGTGCCACACGCGCGCGCCATCTTTTATTTTTGCCAGGCGTTCGGCCTCGGGGCGGCGAAAGTATTCCGTGGTGACGTGCGCGCCGGTCACGGTGATTTCGCCAATGCTGTTCGGCGGCAGGCCGAGCGATTCAGTCCACTGCTCGACGGCTTCGTCGGTGAGTTGAATAATGCGGAGCGTAAGGCCGGGGGCGGGCCGCCCGAGGCAAGTGCCCGCCGTCGGGTCCGGGTTGGCCGCGCGGGCCGCGGTCAGTTCCCGCCCGGAGATGGAGGTCAACGGTAGGGCCTCGGTTGAGCCATAGGGTGCATAGGTGTCCCCGTCGGGGCCGATCAATTTTTTCACACGCTCGTGCAAAGCGAAACGCACGGGCGCGCCGGCCATCACCGGGCGGCGCATCGAGGGTAGGGTGATGTTTTTTGTTTCGCAGTAATCGGCGACGCGCTCCCAGAGAGTCGGTGAAAAAAAAGCAAAACTGGCGCGGTGGTCGCGAAGGCTGGCGACGAGGCGGGCGACATCGGCGCGGGCCGGGCGGGCGAAGTCCGTCTGCGGGAGGACGGCGGTCAGGCCGAGGGCGGCGTCCAGCAAGGCCGAGAACGGATAGGCCGCGAGGTCAACGTCGCCGGGTTGGAGATGGAAAAGCGCGCGAAGTGACTCACACTGCGCGGCGAGTTGGCCGTGCGTCCACACTGCGCCTTTGGGGAGGCCGGTGCTGCCCGTGGTGAAGACGATGGCGGCGGGCGAGTCGGCTTGAGTTAGCGCGAGGGGAAACGGTGACGGGGTGGGGCGCCGCAACTCCGCGAGGGACGCGCCACCCCAACCGAGGCGCGGCCCGGCGGTGACAAGTTTCAGCGCGCGTGGGAATGGGCGCGGATAGCGCAATCGCA
>Ga0315281_10004484_pt1 | contig 20221 bp, 26 predicted proteins | sample YL17G07_0_MG_FD_204540 | JGI IMG/M metagenome (GOLD analysis project Ga0315281, IMG submission 204540) | Sediment microbial communities from Yellowstone Lake, YNP, Wyoming, USA - YL17G07_0 | ecosystem: Environmental > Aquatic > Freshwater > Lake > Sediment | place: USA: Wyoming | collected...
TCACGAAACACGCTCGTCGTCGGCGCTGGTGCTCGTGAACGCCGCTGCCGGGCGCCTGTCGGCGCCGGCGCGGCACTGCGCAGGCGCCTCCGGACGAACGTGTTTCGCTCGCGCTGGCTGACGAGTCAGGCGCGGAGCGGCGAGGCTCGAAGCGTGTAAGCGACGAGGTACACCCCGGAGGAGTGGCCCGCGAGCGACCGCGCGAGCGAAGAGGCGATCCACCGCCTCTTACCCCGCAACGACAGGATGCCGTCCGCAACATTCCGGTAGCGGCGTGCCGGCGTGCTGGGCGTACCGTTCGGCATGGCGCGGATGCGCTGAAGGCCGAGGCCGTCCGGGAGGTCGGGGTGCTCCTCGTGGCGTTCTCGCCGCTCGACGCAGCATTCACGCCATTCAGTACGAGGACAGTTGTGGCCGGGTTGTCATTCCTCTCAGTTGGCCTATTATTGTTCTCACTGGGTCTCAGAATGGAGCGAAGCCTTGTCGACAAATGACGTGCTTTCCATTGTCGTTGGGTTCGGCCCACTCCTGGTCGTCGGAATGGTGGTGTACGTCCAGCACCTTCGGCTCATGCGCGACCTCGAGCGCGACCTCGAGCGCGAACGCGACGCCGAGAAGCGCGTCGAGGCGTCCGTCCATTCCTCCTGACCCAGGGTGGGGCCGTTGCCCCACCACCCGACATTCGAATCTCTGATGTGCGCGGCGATCGGCGTGTCGACCTGACGGGATGCTGATGTCGGAGCGCAGCGGGACGTCGCGGAGCGCGGCGCTCACGAAACGTGTTCGTCCGCGGCGCTCACGAAACACGCTCGTCCGCGGCGCTCACGAAACACGCTCGTCGTCGGCGCTGGTGCTCGTGAACGCCGCTGCCGGGCGCCTGTCGGCGCCGGCGCGGCACTGCGCCGGCGCCTCCGGACGAACGTGTTTCGCTCGCGCTGGCTGGCGAGTCAGGCGCGAAGCGAGCGAGGGCCCTCCGGAGGGTGGACCGTGTCGCGTAGCAAGAGACTCGCCGCGTCGTGTGCGGCGAGGCTCGAAGCGTGTAAGCGACGAGGTCCACCCCGGAGGAGTGCCCCGCGAGCGACCGCGCAAACGAAGCGACCGCGCGAGCGACCGCGCAAACGAAGCGACCGCGCGAGCGACCGCGCGAGCGACCGCGCGAGCGACCGCGCGAGCGACCGCGCGAGCGACCGCGCGAGCGACCGCGCGAGCGACCGCAGCGGTGGCAAGTCGGCGTCACGCCACTGATGTTTAAGCATGCGCATCGGCCTGGTGGGTTTCGCGGGGTCCGGAAAGACGACGGTCTTCAACACGCTCACGGGCCTCGCCGTGCCCATCGGCTTCGGCGGCGAGGTGCACCTCGGCACCGTCAGGGTGCCCGACGCACGCATCAATGAACTGAGCGCCATTTTCTCTCCCAAGAAGACGACCTTCGCCGAGATCGTCTTCAGCGACATCCCGGGCGAACACGGCGCCGAACAAAAGGGGCTTTCGGGCAAGGCGCTGCAGCAGATCCGCGACCAGGACATGCTCTGCCTCGTGCTGAGGGCCTTTCCGAATCCCGCGCTCGAGGGCGACGCCAACCCGGCCGGGGACTTCGATGCGTTCGTGACCGAGTGCCTCTTTGCCGACCTTGCCGTGGTGGAGCGGCGGCTGGAGCGCGCACGGAAGGAGCAGCTCGAGCCGCGCGAAGTGGCGGCATTCGAGATGATGAAGGCGACGCTCGAGGCCGAGCGACCGCTCAGATCCATCCCGCCGTCGATGCTCGATCGCAGCAAGCTGACGAGCTACGGATTCCTCACCGACCGGCCGCTGATGGTGGTGGTGAACCGGAGCGAGGGCGAAGCGACCGAACCGCTGCCCGCCGCCATCGCCGGGCGGCTGGACTCGCTGCACGCGGCGGGGCTCGTACTCTCCGCGAGCGTCGAGGCCGAAATCGCGTCGATGGATCCCGTCGACCAGAAAGCCTTCCTCGAGGACCTCGGCCTGGCGGAATCGGCGCTGACGCGCTTCATCCGGACGGCCTACGGGCTGCTCGACCTGATCTCGTTCTTCACTGTCGGTGAGGACGAGGTGCGCGCCTGGCCGATCCTGCGCGGCACGAAGGCGCGGCAGGCGGCGGGCAAGATTCACTCCGACCTCGAGCGCGGCTTCATCCGGGCCGAGGTAATCCCGTACGACCGATTCATGGAGTGCAAGTCCGAGGCGGCCGCGCGCGATGCGGGCCACCTCAAGATCGAGGGGAAGGACTACGTCGTCCTTGACGGCGACATCCTGAACATCCGGTTCAACGTCTAGGGCACCGCGAGCGGGTCGCGTCGAAAATGCAGGACGCCCGTAACCGAGGTCAGGTCGGGATCGACGACGTAGAACACGCCGTACGGAAACCGATGCACGATTGCTCGGCGCGTTTCGCCGCGGATTATCGCGTGCGCTTCGGGATACGATTCGAGATGCGAAAGGACCATCGCGACTTCTGCGAGGAACGCGGCGCCGAGCCCTGATCGCTGCTTCTCGTACCAGTCGAAGGCGTCGGCCAGATCTGCGTCAGCTTCCGGGGTGGTGAGTACCCGGCCCGGCATCAGGCACGGCGGCGCTGAATCTCGTCAAACGCTTCCCGCCACGGGCGACCGATGCCCGGGTGAGCGCGATGCAGCGCTTCGCGCCGGTCGAGCTCGCGCTCCTGCGCAGGCGTCAGTGGGAGATCCAGCGGCGACAGGCTCGCCCACAGTTCCTCAACAAGCTGGAGGCGCTGTTCAACGGTCAATCCGTGTATGTCCAGATGTTCGCTACCCATAGCTCGAAAACTAGGGTCGACAGCGCCCTGCGCAACCATCTGGCTGGCGCGTGGAGCGGCATTCGGTTCGGCGACTCGGAGCGGCACAAACGTATCCCTGATTGGAAGACGTACCGTGAGTCCCCAGAATACCGCCGAGAACGAGAGTTGCCGTCATCAATTCATTGCGATTGTCAGCGAAAACGCACCCAAACGCCGATCGGGCCAGGCTTGGGGCGCCTGCAGCCGTTTCATCGCCTCACCGGTCGCCCGCTCTGCCAGCGGCGGCATCGCTCGCGGCATCGCCCCTTACATCGCTCGCGGGCCCTCCTCCGGGGTGGACCTGGTCGCTTACACGCTTCGCGCCCCGCGGTGTGAAACAACCACGCGCGGGTCGCTCGCTACGCGACATGGTCCACCCTGCGGAGGGCCCACGCTCGCTCTGTCCAAAACACGATGCCGCCCTGGCAGACGCGTGAATCTGACAGGTTCATGCCGGAAACAGCGGGTGGGTTGAACGAACTCTACGCATCCATCAGGATGCGTTCGTTCTTCTGCGAATCGAGTCCCACTTCGGGCACGGCCTCCGACCATTGCCGTTGACTCGGCGGGCATTCCGGTCGATATTCTGATCAACCTGTCAGGTTCACCGGCAACGACTGACCGTTGCCAGAAACCCCCGCGGAGCTCACGCCTCGCGGGGGTTTTGGCAATTCGGCCACGATGCCGCCCAGCGCGCACGAAAGGCGCAGGAACTGAGGACTACGGCCGCATCGGAAACGGCGCCGTGACCCGAAGGCCGGCCACGCGAGTCTGCAGCGCTTCGAAGTCGCGGTCGCGGGTGATCAACGTCCAACCGCGCTCGCGGGCCTGAGTGGCGAGGAGGATGTCGTTCTGCCTGGCTGCGCCTTGCCATGTTGGCCCCATCTCGGCCATTAGTGCGCCGGTACGTTTCCAGGCGGCAGCCGACGGCGCGACAATTCGGTTGCGCCGCTCGAAGGGCGCCAAGACGTCTACTTCCAGAACGCGCACGGCATTCTTCGTTCGGGCACCAGCGCTCAGTTCCGCCGCGACCACGCTGGAGAGAACCGTCCACGGTATGGCCCAATGCAGAAACGCGCCGAGCCGTTCGAGTTCGCGCGGCTGCCGAAGGGCATCGACCACGACGTTCGAATCAAGCGTGTAGAGCACGCGGTATCACCGGCGACGTCGCGGTGGATTGAACGGTTCGAGGCCACCGACCGCGGCGAGGCGTTCCAGGCCGTGAATGACTTCACTGCGAAATACGATGAGGTCGAGCGCCGCGTCCACGGCCGCCGTTTCGGTGTCGACGCCCAGTTCAGACTTTGCGGCGTCGAGCTTCCGCTGATCCATCAGCATGTTCTTGCGAATCATCGTTCGACGGACCTTTGCCATCCGCAGACTCCGGCGGGAGGGATGGCGAAGCATAATATCGGCATACAGCTACGTACAGGCATTTGACTGTATATCTTCGGCGCGACGGCGTGCGTCGGGCAGGATGCCGGCCGGAGATTTGGGGTTGGAATGCATGAGGCAACGCTAGCGGTGGCCCAGGAGTTGTGCGTCACCATTTCCCTGCGATCGGTGCCAATTCGGTGCGCCACGGTGTTCACGCTCCGGCGCGCGCAGTGGCCGCGAGGCTACCTGACGGTCACCGCGAAGATGCCGATGGTTCCGTAGTGTGCACCGCGCACGACGATGCCCGTGGTGCCCACGCGCAGCCCCGTCGCGCGACCTGTGGTGAGGTTCACGGACACGATCGTCGGGTCGAGCGCCGTGAATTCGAATGTGTCGGTAAACGTCAGCTGGCCACCGCAGCCCTTGAGCGTGACGACCGGTGCAACACTGGTTTCACCTACGGCCAGCGTCACGTTGGTGGGCGTGATTCCGACAATGAGTTCCGCCGTGCACGTTACGCCGACGTTGTTCGAATCGGTGAGGATTGTGCCATGGTACGGAACGGTCGCGACCAGCCAGGCCCCGCCCATCGCGCGCGCGCGAATCCATGTGCCGCTGTCCACGCTGATGATTGCCGCGCTGCGTGATACCAGGGTCAGTCCGCCCGGCATCTCGAGGGGCTCGCCGGCGGCGTCGAATAGCCCGATGGGCACTTTCATCACGGTGCCCAACATGAGGGCGAAGTCATGTGGGCCCGGGTAGAGGTCGAGCCTCGCCGTGACCGGTGCGGCCGGTTCGGTGTGCGACGAGCATGCGACCGCCGCGAGGGCGATGAAGAGCAGGGATCTGCGTGGCATGGGCCTGTCGTACTCTACACCATACGGTCGCGAAGGGGTCGTTCGCATCGCCAGGATTGGCCGGCGACACAGTTACTCCAAAACCGCTGTCGGAGCTCCGTTGGAGAAACAGACCTTCACCGCGACGATGCGCATCCTCGGCATCAACATGATGCCCACCGGCACGGGGAGCTTCTAACAGACGATCGTCCCTGAGAGCAGGACAACCGACTTCTGGATCGTGAACGCGCACTGGTCTTCGACGACGAAGCCCTCGTCGAGGAGCCCCGCCATCCAGCGTTCGTGAACGGTGATGTAGTTGCCGAGCCGATCAGGGCCGTGCTTTCTGGGCAAGGAGGTCATCCCTGAGTCGCGCCCAGAAGAGCCACTTGCTGACGTCCGCCGTGTCGTGGAGCCGCCCGGTCGCCATCGCATCTGGCAGACTGGACGTGGGCAGTTCGTAGCGGTGCTCGAACTCGCGAAGCCGGGCCGTGAGAACTGCGAGATAGTTCTCAAGGGTGTCCGGCGCGGAGTCGAACGCCGCGTCGAGGAAGCGCGCCCGCTCGTCCTCGGTCATCTGCCGCAAGTCAGCGGACGAAATCGTGACTGGCATCGTTGAACGAACGTTCGGGGGCGCGAGCTGCGGCGTCAAGTGGAAACCCTGGTGCTGGGTGAGTGTCAATCCGTCCCCGACGATATCACGCCCGCACTGACGACCGTCACCATTCCATTGCATTCGTGAACGATTCCTTTCATGCGCGCGAGACGACAGGCTTCTGGGTGAGAGCGCGCCACCGGGGCGTCAGCGGACCGTGACCGCGATCGATCCGATGACGCCGTGCGTGGCCCCGCGGACCGTGATCGAGGTCTGACCCGCCTTGAGGCCGGTGACGGCGCCGGTCGTCGTGTTCACTGACGCGATCGTTGCGTCGGCGACGGTCCAGGTGAACGTGTCGTTGACGGTGATCTGTCCGCCGCAGGTCTTGAGCGTGACCACGGGGGCCGCGCTCGTTTCGCCGGCGGCGATCGTGATGGTACTCGGCGAAACGCCGATGATGAGCTCCAGCGTGCAGGAGACCGACGCATTCACGGAGTCCGTGAGCGTCGTGCCATGATATGGAACCGAGCCTACCACCCAGGTGCCGGGATTCATGGTGCGGGCATGGATCCAGGTACCGCTGTCGACGCCGACGTTCGCCGGATTGCGCGAGACGAGGGTGAAGCCCGCCGGCATGTCGAGGGTGTCGCCGGCCACGCTCACAAGCACGGGCTGGAGCCGAATCGCGACACCGAGCATCATGCCGAAGTCGTTCCGCCCCTCCATCAGGTCGAGCTTGGCCGCGACCGGCACGGTCGAATCGTCGTTCGACGAGCACGCGAGCCCGGCAGCCGCAGCCGTGATGAGCAATCCTGCGAGTCGAATTGGCCGTGTCCTCCCCCTTTTCATCTTACTCCCGCGCCGTCCAGCTTGGGACGCCCTCTTACGCCTTCCTTGCCAATGCGCACTGGCCCAGTGGCCGGATTCTGTCTAGCGGCACACGGGCTTCGAACCGATTCTACTGCCAGCATCGGACAGGACTGCCGCAGCCGGCATCACCGTCGAGTGATCAACCCCACATGGAGTATCCCCTGGATGACTAAACGCAACAAGAAGAGTGCCATCGCAGCGACGGACCTGATGAGCCTGAAGGAAGGTGAACTCGACCCCATCTCGAACGTCACGATCGCGTCGTTGATCTCGAGGACGCCGACCTGCATCGTGTACCTGGATAGTGACAACGCGCTCCATCTTCACGTCACCGATGACCATGAATTTCCCAAGGACAGGTCGGTCATTGCGGAGGTCGAAGCCTGCGTTCGCGAATTGCGGCTGTCCGCACGTGTGCGCCTGGAACCCAACCAGCAGACCGCATTCTGTTATCTGCTCGCTCACGCGGTGGCGCTGGCCTACACGCCGAACGAGGCGAGTGCTGCAAACCAGGCAATCCAGGAAGCCCGCCGGTTCTTGACGGCAAACGGAAACTCGCGTGATCGCCAGTGGATCCTCGCCACGGCATTGAGCACGGCGAGCGCTGCGACCTTGTTCTCGTACCTGACGTGGGCGTGGCGGGCGGACCTCGTGGCGGCATACGGCGGTGCGGCGCTGCTGGTTGCGCTCAGCACCTTCATTGGCGCGCTGGGAGCATCTGTTTCCGTGATCCTTCGGACAGCCAAGCTCCCGGTGGCACCGGGGACTGGGCCCATGGCGTATGCGACGGAGTGCATTGCGCGCGCAGTCGTCGGTGCGGTTTCGGGCGCGCTGGTATCGCTCTGCGTTCAGGGAAACCTGTTGCTCGGGTTCATCAACGGGGAGACAAGCGCCCCAGCCCGGACCGCTACCATGCTGGTGCTCGCGTTGGCGGCGGGAATAAGTGAACGCATACTGCCGAGTATCGTGGGTCAGGTTGAACAGCAAGTGCATGTCGGAGCTGAAGACCTGTAGTGCTCCCCAATTCGCCGAGACACCTCGTGTGGGATACACTCTCATGATCGAGGAGGCGGAGGATGGGCACGGGGGGGCCCGTGGACGTGGCGTCGAGCCGGCACCTATCGCCAAATTGAGACATGGCGATTCGCGATGTTCTGGCGTTGCTGTCCGAGTTGGAGCGGGACGGAATTGTCGCGCGGTACGCCATCGGGGGTGCCGTCGCCGCCACGCGGTACACCTCACCGGCCGCGACCGAAGATGTCGACGTGTTCATCAGTTTTGCCGACGGCGCGACGAGCGGGCTGGATCCACTCAGGCCGATTTACGCGTACCTTCTTGCGCGCGGGGCAAGGCCCGAGGGCGGGCATGTCGTGATCGGCGATTGGCCGGTTCAGTTCCTTCCGGCGGAAAGACCGTTGTTGGCCGAAGCGCTGCACCACGCAGTGGAACAGGATGTCGACGGCATCACGACGCGCCTGTTTACCGCCGAACATCTGGCGGCGATCGCCCTGCAACTTGGCCGACCCAAGGACAAGCTTCGGTTGGAACAAATGGTCCGCGAGCAGGTGCTCGACATGAAGGTGTTTGGCGCAATCCTCGAGCGACACGATCTCGGACCGAAATGGAAAGACTTTTCCCGCCGCTACCTGGAGGCACCATGAGCCCCGTTGATTGGAAGAGCGTCAAGCGGGACAAGGATGCACTGCACGCGCGGTCGGCGAGTCGTTCATACGGCGAAAAGCTGACGCTGCTGGACAGGATGCGGGAGCGTACCAAGTCAATCAGGCAAGGAGCAAGCCACTCGCGAACCGCAGCGTTCAAGAAGAAGACCACCAGCGGCACGCGAAAGAAGTAGTCGAAGAGCGTAGCTCGGCCTCGGGAAGAACGCCTGGCGCGTATGGGTCAGCCGGCCGCGGTGAACAGCTCGGCGAGCGGCAGTGACAACCCGGGCACCGTCGTGCCGCCATCCAGTATGCCGCGCGCGCCAAGCGTCACCGAGCGGGCACCGTGCTGCAGCACGCGCACGGTCGCGTCATCGGGATCCACGATCCACACGAGCTCCGCGCCGACCTTGAGGTATTCGTCGGCCTTGGCCAGGAGTTCCGGCACCGTGTCGTCAGGCGAGCGGACTTCGACCGCCAAGTCGGGCGGGCCGCCAAAGAACCCACGACGAGGCGGGTAGTTGGGTCGCCCCTTGCGCACGAAACTCACGTCTGGTCCGCGAACCGTATCGGGGTCGCGGCCGAGGGTGTAGCCTGACTCGACCAGCACGCTGCCCATGTCGCGCGGGCGCACGAAGTTCTCGAGGGCCGTCGCGAGTACGACCACCAGCCGTCCGTGCTCGTGGTTCGCCGGGTTCATCCGAACCAGGTGGCCCTGCACGAGTTCGAACTGGAACGCGGCGCGCCCCATGCGCTCGAGCTCCTCGGCGGTGATGAGTTCGCTGGTCTGCATGTGCCGAGCATAGGCACGCTCGGCCGAGTGGCGCAAGGGATCATGCGCCACTAAGTCACCCGAGTCCGGCCATGTGAGTCTTCGTCTTGCGAATTACGCGCTGCGCGCCGCCCATCGGGCCAACCGTGTCACCGAACCCTGCGCCATTTCCAGTGCGTCGCCCTGGTTCAGTGTGCGGTCATGATCCATCTGTTCGAAGAGCATTTGGTTCTCCTCGACCAGGTCACGGAGTTTCGAGTTGGCGGCATACTCCGAAAAATCCCCTGCCCTTGCTTGACCTGACAACTCTTCGTACGCGATCACGAATGCGTAGAACTGCGCCCACGGATGCCACGCCGGCATGGACCGCAACCCGAGGAGCGATCCCCACTCCTTGGCGGGCGCGGCGTACCGAACTGGCCGGCCGCTGAGTGCCACCGTGAAGCCCGCTCGCGTCAGGTCGTCGATGGCACCGCGTACCGCGACGTTCGTATAGCTGGTGAGATCCACGATCTCCTTTACGGTGAGCGGATGCCCGGCCTGCCCCAGCAGTACGGCCAGGATATCGGCCTTGGCACCGAGCCCGAGGGCCTGGCGCAGGCGAAGCAGTAGCGCACCTGAACGTCGAAGCGGCGAGCGTACGGCGCGCCGGACGTCGGGAAGCGCATGACTCTCGTGCGAGTGATCGTCGCCGTCTCCGAGTGCCGACCACTTTGGGTGCTTCGCAACCTCGCGCGCGATTTGTGAAAATCGCTGCACCTGCGGACGCAGCTGCGGCGGGAACACTTTCTGCAGGTTTCGCATCCGTTGCACGCTGACGAGGCTCGCGTTCACCTCGAGCCAGCTGAACAGCAACGACTCGAACCGCGGTTCCCGTTGACTTGCCTGAAGTGTGAACAGCATCAGCGCTTCGGGATCGACGACCGACGTGGCGGGGTCGCGCACCGTCGCCGTGGCGCCGATCGCGTGCCACTGGCGCCATGCGACGTCGAGTGCCGTGGCAGTGAGTTCGTGCGGTTTATTGCCGAGCAGTTTGGATGGCATGTGCCGTCACCGTGTCGACTATTCGATGGTAATCGTCGCCCGCGTTCTTCTCCTTTACCCATGCTGATGCCGCGGCGAGTTCGTCCGTGGTCGGACTGAGCGCCAGCAGGTCGGCGAAATGGCGGTTGTTGTCGGCTCGCGGCTGATCGGCAGACGCCTCGAGCTTGAAGAAGATCAGGTCCAGCCGGTCCGCCACGCCGACGTGAAGCGCCGCATACGATCGCCACTGTATGCGGCCGGCGAATCCAGGCGGCAGCCCAACATCCCACTGGCTCGCAGGCCCGCGATTCAACCAGTTCTCGGGCAAGTCCAGGTCGCGGGCAACGGTTTTCACGGCCCGAACCAGCACGTCGGGAAGCGGTTGCGGGGGTCGGGCGAGTCGCAGGTTATCGTCGACATCGGCGACTGCGACGACGTCGACATCCCGCGTGGCACGGTTTACGATGCCGAGCATGTTGAGGGCCGCGCCGCCGATGATGACGATGCTGATGCGCTCGCGGTCGGCATGGATGAGTTCGCCGACGAGCCGGAGCGCTCGTTCTATCTCGTTGTTATTCAATAACATATGATCGTTTGTCATATCTGGTATTTGCTAATATATAACATAATATTTGTCATTAGCAAGCCTGGATAGTAGTTTTTTGGCTGAGATCCACTGCCGGCTGACCGAGAAGGCCACGCTCTCGCTGGCGGGGCCGACGTCAACAACGCCCTGCGCGATCAGCTGGCTGACGCCATCACGCGGGCAAAGGCCGACGGTACGTGCGGCGGGATTGGCGCCCCGGAACTAGAAACGGGGCAGCGCTGTGATTAGCACCTGCCCCGCCCTAGCTGTGGATTCGTTTCCTAACGGTAAATGAAACTTGTGCGACCTGATGCGATAGGTCAATGGCGACTTACCCGTGCAGTGTAGCTGTGCGGTTCATGCCGACCGGCATTATCGCATTGCCGGCGGCAGCGAATCACTGCCCCGATCGACGGGGCGTCTCGGCTCTATCAGTGGATCGGATCAGGCTGACGACAGCAATCGCAGGCAGTTGGCGACAATATTCAGTCATGGTCATGAGTCGTCTCGGCGCACTTATCCTTGCGCTCGCAGTGACAGCGGCACCCGCGCACGCGCAGGGCGCCACCACCTGGCGCGCGGGTATCGTCGTGGGCAAGGATGACGATGGCACCGGGCGGATGTACACCAGCATCGGCGGTGCGGTGCAGGTGGACCGGGCAATCGTAACCAATGGCAGCATCGCGCTCGGGCTGGCAGCGCGATTCACGGCAATAAGCGGGTCGTTGTTCATGGAGGCCACGTGCGTGTCGGACCCGTGCCGACCGAAACCCCACACCCACCTGCAGTGGTTCGCGGGAGCCGGGCCCTCCCTCACAGTCGAACGCGACGCGGCGCGGAATCGCGTGCTGTTTGCGCGCGGGGCGCTCATCGCGGGCGGCGGCGTCGCGGCCGACATCCCCAACCCGTCGCCGGTGCGAGTCGCCTTCTCGAGCGCCATGATAAACGCCGGACTTGGTGTGCGCGGGGATCGCGCGAGCCTCGAGGTGGAATACACGCGGGGCGGGATGAGGAGTGTCACGCACGCCGAGTGGGGGCTGTTGTTCGGGTGGAGGCCATGACCCGCATTGTCGTCAATCGCGCGCCGGTGCTCACGCTCTGGGCGGCCGTGGTTGCCGAGGGCTCGGGCATGGGCGCCCCGGAGAACGAGAAACGGGGCGGCGCTGTGACACACCGCTGCCCCGAAGCCCCGTCGGGTCTCTCTCGGCGGGACTTCGTGTGAGCCACACCGGTCCGCTGCACCGGGCCAATACCACGACCAACTCCACCGCACCGTCATCCCCTCCCTGCGTTCTGCGTTTTATGCGTAAATGGCTACTGTTTGTTATACCATAACGGCCATACACAATTCATCGTGAATGGCCGTCGAGCGACATGGATTCTCAGACCGGATCCGGATCTCACCATGGCCCCTCGCTCCAAGCCAACCCCTGCCACGCAAGCCGTCCGCTGGTGGAAGTCCCGCGCCGTCATGCTCGATCTCTACGAAGCGCTGTTCCGGCCATCGGTCGATGCCGGGTTCGTTGACGCCGGAGCGCTGCGGAGCTGGCGCACGTCGAATGTCAGCCTGCGCGGATGGCGGCATGTGCCCCCGAACCATTGAAAGCTCCGGGATCTCCTCGTCGGGCTCGAACGCTACGCCACGCGCACGGATGTGGCACGCGCCGTACGCGCGATCGTGATGCACCTGGAATTCGTGACCATCCATCCGTTTCCTGACGGCAATGGCCGGCTGGGACGCCTGCTGCTCAACCTCGAGTTGCTCCGCGGCGGTCTGCCGTGGGTCACCGTGCGTGAGGATGAGCGCATCCCGTTCTTCCGGGCCATTGAGCGCGCGCAGGTTGACGGGGATTGCCGCGAGTACGCAAAGTTCCTGCGGCTCGCCGTCAAAAACGCACGGAGAGAATTGGCGGCGGTGGCTTAACTCACTGCCTACAGAACGCGGTACAGCTCAGAACTAGCAACGGGGCAGCGCTTGTGAATAGCGCCTGCCCCGTTGCTAGCTGTGACTAAGTGTCCTCGCGGATACTCGAATACTGCGCGCTCCCGCTGCACTCGTCAAGCTTGACTCGCCCGTGCTCGGGCCGGGAATCGAACCCGGACGTCCGCGAGGACACCGGGTCCACAGCCCGGCGCGTCTGCCATTTCGCCACCCGAGCAGGGTTCCCCACCGGACATCCGGTGAAAACGACGCGTGCGCTGTGACGCACGCGCTGCGAGTCGGGGGCAATGATGCGGTAGCAGGCGACGGAAACCGTCACCAATTCACTACGATTGTCACCGAAAACACCGTCGAGCGGAAGAAGGCCGACGATCCCGACCGGTGGTGGTGAGAGGCCGGCCAGCCCCCTTGCGAAACTCCCTCGCCGAGGCGTTCGTCTATCGTACAACCAGACCGCGCCAATGCCAAAGACTCTCTACACACTCGGCTACCAGCAGCGCAGCATCGATGAGTTCGTCGGCATCCTCCGCGAAACCGGCATCGATGTACTCGTCGATGTCCGCGAGACCGCGTGGAGCCACAAGCCCGGCTTCTCCAAGTCGGCATTTGCCGCGGCACTGGCAACACGCGGAATCGAGTACGTGCACGCCGATTTCGCCGGCAATCCGAAGTGGCTCCGGGCCAACGCCGACTCACATGGCGAGTGCCTCGAGTGGTACGACCGCTATCTCAACGACTACGACGAAATAGTCGACGCGTTTGACGGGCTCGTCGCTGAATTGCACGCGGCCGGAAAGCGGGTCTGCATCACGTGCTTCGAGCGGCACGCGGATGATTGCCACCGGGCTATTCTCGCCGACCGCTGGAAGGGTAAACGGGCCCGGCGGGTCGAGCATCTCGCCATCGACGGATGCGATCGCCTGGTGACAGCCTAGAGTAGCTCAAGCTGCGTCGGGCGCTTCGGGTACCAGAGACCGATGATTCCGAACGACTTCGGGTGCTGCTTGAAGTTTCCGAGAAACAACCGGAACTCGTGCGTCGCCAGATTCGAGATTTGCTCGAGTTTGGTCTTGGCTTTGTCCCACCCGTTTCGGCGCCCGAGCTCCAGCAGGCCCCAGTCGAGCACCTTCATCTTATGCGGTCGGTTCTGGCACTCGGGGCATCGTTCCAGGCAACGCCAGAGCAACCGCACGTCATAGTCGAGGAACTCCAGTTCCTTGTATCGCGCTTTGAAAGCGTCTGTCTGTGACTGGATCGCCTCAAGTGTTGCGGCGTGTTGCGCGCGCTCCGTGTCGGTTCGCTTGCGGAGTTGTACGTCTTCGATCGCGCCGGGTGTGACCAGCCCCATTGATCGTCCCAACTCGGACTCGGCGACCTTGAGCGCTCCCACGGATGGGAAGTGCCATGCCGGATTGCGGAAAATGTAGTCGCGCCGTGTGCGCCACGTTCCGCGCTGCGTATCGACGTTCCCGATCACCCGAATGTGCGCCGCGTGAACGCGGTAGCTCTCCGGCCGAGAGTCTTTGCGATTCCGTGCAGCCGGCACCTCCACCCAATCGTACAAACCGTACTGTTGGTGCTGCTCCAGGTATCTCAACTGAACCGGATACAGGCGCACCGGCCAGCCGTCCTCGAGGACGCCGCCGGTGCAGACGGTCTCGGTGTGATGGTGGCTGAGCTCGGGGTAGGTCTTGGCCCAGATCAGTACGCGAAGTGTTTTGAGAGGCATTTTGGCGAGGTGGGCTCAGGCCCTCGGAACCTAGCTCGGGCAATCACCCGAGGCGCCATCAATTCCACGCGGTGCCATCGAAACGACTGTACCGAATCAGGCCACATTCATTAGATAGCCCGCCCCTCCGGCGACCCGTACATTCAGGAGACTCACCACTCTCCGGACTGAATGCCGCCGCGGAAGAAGACCGTAAAGAAGTCAGCAAACCCCAACGCCGCCCTGGGCCACGAAGCCCAACTCTGGCAGATGGCCGACGCCCTTCGCAACAATATGGATGCGGCCGAATACAAGCACGTCGTACTCGGCCTGATCTTCCTCAAGTACATCTCCGACGCGTTCGAGGCCAAGCACGCGGAGCTGGAGTCCCAGCGCAAGAAGGGCGCCGACCCCGAAGACCGGGACGAGTACAGCGCCGCGAGCATCTTCTGGGTTCCCAAGGAGGCGCGCTGGACGCACCTCAAGGCCAGCGCCCCGCAGCCCACCATCGGCAAACTGGTGGACGACGCGATGGCCGCCATCGAGCGCGACAACCCGTCGCTCAAGGGCGTACTTCCCAAGGACTTCGCCCGCCCCGGCCTCGACAAGCAGCGGCTCGGTCAGATCATCAACCTCGTAAGCGACATCGCGCTCGGCAGCCCCGCCGACCGCGCCAAGGACACGCTCGGCCGCGTGTACGAGTACTTCCTCTCGCGTTTCGCGAGCGCCGAAGGCAAGAGCGGCGGCCAGTTCTACACGCCATCGCACGTGGTGCGCGTGCTCGTCGAGATGCTCGCCCCGTACAAGGGCCGCGTCTACGATCCCTGCTGCGGCTCAGGCGGAATGTTCGTGCAGAGCGAGAAGTTCATCGAGGCGCACGCCGGCAAGCTCGGCCAGCTGGTGAGACATCTTTCTTGTACGTGACCGCGCCACCGACCCAATGACTGACATCCCGTACTCGGAATCCGACACCCGCCGGACTTTGATCGACAACCAGCTCCGCCTTGCGGGCTGGAACGTCGACGATCCGTCGCAGGTGATCCAGGAGCTGGACATCGATGTCGCCAAGAAGCGAATCGGCGCTGTCCGGGAGCCCGCGTCCGAATACGCTGGCCACCAGTTCTCAGACTACGCGCTGTTGCTGTCTGGGAGACCGGCGGCCGTGGTCGAAGCCAAGAAGACCAGCCGCGACGCTCGGGTCGGTCAGGAACAGGCCAAGCAGTACTCTGAACACATCCAGCGCATTCAAGGTGGTGCCCCGCCCTTCGTCATGTACACGAACGGCCACGACACGCACTTCTGGGACTCGGCGTTCTACCCGCCGGCCAAGGTTTTTGGCTATCCCACGCATTCCGACCTTGAATGGCTTGCGCAACGCGGCGAAACTCGCGGTCCACTCTCGTCCGAGCTGATCAACACGGCGATCGCCGGCCGTGAGTATCAGATCGAGGGAATCCGCAAACTGCTCGAGGCCGCTGAGGCTCGTCGCCGAAAGTTCCTAATGGTAATGGCCACCGGAACGGGAAAAACGCGCACGGCCGCCGCACTGGTCGACGTGTTGATGCGCGCGCACTGGGTCAAACGCGTGCTGTTCCTGGTAGATCGGATTCCGCTACAAGAGCAGGCGCTCAACGCGTTCAAGGAGCATCTGCCGTCGGCGCCGCGATGGCCGGAAGAGCACGGTGATCCGTTCGATCGGAACAAGCGCATCTATGTGACGACCTACCCAACGATGCTCAATCTGATCCAGGCGGGCACGACGCCATCCACTTGGATATCACCGTTCTTCTTCGACCTGGTGATCGCGGACGAAAGCCATCGCAGTATCTACAACATCTACCAGCAAGTCGTCCGTTACTTCTACGCGCTCACCATTGGTCTCACCGCTACTCCGCGCGACCACGTCGCGCACGACACTTTCGCGCTGTTCGACTGCGACACACATGACCCGACTTTCGCCTACGGATTCGACGAGGCGATCGCCCACGACCCGCCGTACCTCTGCAACTTCGAGGTACTGAAGGTCAGGTCAAAGTTCCAGGTCGAGGGCATCCGCGGCCCGAAGCTGGACGATCAACAGCAGGAACAGCTCCTTCTTGAGGGAATGGACCCGGAATCCATCGACTTCGAAGGGACGGATCTCGAGGCCAAGGTCACGAACGCGCCAACCAATGCGTTGATCGTTCGCGAGTTCATGGAAGAGTCCATCAAGGACCCCACCGGAGTGTTGCCGGGCAAGTCGGTCATTTTCGCCTGTTCCAAGAACCATGCGCGAAAACTCCAGGAGATCTTCGACCAACTCTACCCTGAGCACCGCGGCCAGCTCGCCCGCGTAATCGTGTCGGACGACTCTCGCGTGTACGGCAAGGGCGGATTGCTTGACCAGTTCAAGACGCAGGACATGCCCCGGGTTGCAATCTCAGTGGACATGCTCGACACGGGCGTTGACATTCTCGAAGTCGTCAACCTCGTCTTCGCGAAGCCGGTCTATTCATACGTGAAGTTCTGGCAAATGGTCGGCCGTGGCACGCGCATCCTTGATGTGGATCCGACGAAGCGAAAACCGTGGTGCGCTGAGAAGGACAAGTTCCTGATCATCGATTGCTGGGCGAACTTCGAATACTTCGGCCTGCACCCCAAGGGTCGAGAACCTGGCGAGCAGATTCCGATGCCCGTGCGCCTGTTCCGTGCACGCCTCGACAAGTTGACGGCGGCCACGGTGGTTGCCGCACCCGAAATAGCGGCGACAGTGATCAGCGGCCTTCGCAACGACCTCGCCGCTCTCCCCGCGAACAATGTGGTCGTGCTGGAGCGTCAGGCGGAACTCGCCCGTGTCCGTGCCGACGCGTTTTGGAACAAGCTCGACGAGGCCGAACTCTTGTACCTTCGGCAGACCATAGCGCCGATTCTTCGGGCCCGATCAGGCGAGGACTTCAAGGCACTTCGGTTCGAGATCGACGTCACCGATTTTGGCACCGCGCTTCTGCGCAGCAATCGCGAGGGGATGTCGGCACTGCGGGATACTGTTGTAGAGCAGGCTTCGGAGCTGCCGCTCGGCGTAAATCTCGTCGCCGCGCAACGAAGCTTGATCGACGACGTCCGATGTGGTCGATTCTGGCAAGGCGTGGACGATGCGAGACTTGGCGATTTAGTCACGCGACTCGCCCCGCTGATGCGCTTTCGACAGAGCCGCGTGGGTGCAATGGTGTCGCTCAACCTCGCCGACATCACAGCGGTGCACGAACGCGTTGTGGTGGGCGCCGATGGACGCGACATGCCAATCGTTGCGTACCGTCAGCGGGTAGAAGAAGCTGTTCGCACGCTGCTTGCCAGCAGCTCGGCGCTGCAGCGAATTCAGACGGGCCAGCTTGTGTCCGAAGCCGACCTGCGTGAACTCGCCGCGCTGCTCACCCGCCAGGACCCGACTATCGACGAGGAGCGTCTTAGAAAGGTCTACGACGTTCGTTCAGCCAGCTTCCTCCAGCTCATTCGTCACGTGCTCGGCGTCCAGCCGCTCGAGAGTTGGTCAACCGTCGTAACTCGAGAGTTCGACCAGTTCATCGCTGTACATACCACCTACTCGGCACTTCAGATCCGCTTTCTACAAACGCTTAGGACGTTTCTCCTACAGCGACGTAAGATCGAGAAGCGAGACCTTGTGGAGGCGCCTTTTACCCAGCTCCACCCGTCTGGCATCCGCGGCGTGTTCGACTCTGCCAGTATTGCCGAGATCTTGCAGTTCGCAAGCGCCGTGGCCGCGTAATCGTTGTAGGCGCTTGGCCACCGACCGTCTGTCTTAGCGGGCAGTGAACATTTCACTCACGGAGCCATGGCACCGCACGCCAATTCGCATCCGCTTTCTGCGTACTGGGTCAATAACCCGGTTCTGCGCCTCCTCCTCGGACGCAGCCGACGACCGACCTTACGGTACCTGATCGTTCTTCTGCCGTGGCCATTTCTTGCGTATGTCGTCACGGCATCCGAGCATGCACTGGTCGTTGACGGTCCAACCGTCGGACTGCTTGAGGACACCGTCATGCTTGCGGTTGTCTTCACGGCCGCGACACTTCCGTTTCTTTGGTTTCGCCTCCTGAGGGCACTCGAGCGATTTTTTGACCGACTGCCAGCGCTGGTTGACGCTGGGATCGCCACAACGCCAGTATCGTTGCCGGCGACCACCGATTCTGCGCATCGCATTATGGATACGAGCGAGATCGTGCAGTTCTGGCGTAACACCATTGCCGTTCAGACCGATGCATCCAGGCGATGGTACGGGCTGACCTTGGGTGTCTTTGTGCTCCTTGTTGCGATCTTTGACGTATGGATGCCGCTTGCGGGAATTGGTGGCGCCCATGCGTGGCCGCTTGAGCCGAGGCAATTTCCGCGTTCGTTTGCTTTCGGAATTGCCTGGGCGATCTACTTCTTTGTATTTGTCGTCGGCAACACGGCCTGGCTAGTCGGCGCCGGCGCCGCGGCGGTCTACAAGATTGTCGACCACTACGCTGCCGAGCGGTGCTTGCGCATCGAACCGCTTGCACCAGATGGCCAGGGTGGGTTGGCCTCGATCGGTGACGCGGCGCTCTGGATCAGCCTAGTTCCGTCTGCGGGCATAATCATCCTGACCGTCTGGTCGTTGCAATACAGCGCAGTTGTCGCGACACTCGTTGGGGGCCTTGTCTACGGACTGGCACTCATCATGCTCTTCTTCTTGCCGCTCCAGTCGGCACACTGGGCGATGAAAACGGTCAGGGACCGCGAACTACAGCGCCTTTCGTCTCTGTACTCGTTCTATTACGCCGAAGTACCACAATCGGCACGCACCGATACTCCTGGCAGGATGTCAGAGTTTACAATCGAGAAGACGGCCGAACGGCTGCGGCTTTGCAACGAACTCTATGAGCGGGCTGCACGAATGCCTGTCTGGCCATTTGATCCCAAGACTCTTCTTCGGTTTCTCGGTGTGGTGGTTGTGCCGGCAGTGGTTGGATTTCTCAACGAATCGTCTGGCGGCGTGATCTCGAGGATACTGGCTGCGTTCGCTCATGGATTGGCGAAGTGACATCAGATCGGTTTTCTCTGGTTCTCGGACCTGGCGGCGCACTCGGTGTCGGCGCAGTGGGCGTGCTGCTTGCCATGCGTCGACTCGGCGTTCGTCCGTGCAGCATTGTCGCGTCGTCAATGGGATCTGTTATCGGAGCGGCATACTGTTCAGGCGTTGACCCGGATGAGTTACGTGACATCAGCGCGGCTTGGCGCCAGCGGGACTTCTTTCAGTTTGGACTTGGATCGCCTGGCATCGGGCGCATTGAACGCTTGCGCCGCACCGTAGCGCGCCTGGTTCCGGTTGACGATTTCGCCACTTTCCAAATACCGCTGACCGTTGTGTGCACCGACCTGAACACGGGCGAGGCTGTCCCTATTCGAGCCGGCTCGGTGGTTGATGCTGTTTCCGCGAGTTGCAGTATCGCGGGTGTATTTCCCCCGGTGGCACTGAACGGGCGAATGCTCGTCGATGGTGGCTATTCCGGTCCGTTTCACGTCGGGCTTGCGCCACTGGATTCACAGGTGGTTGTGTTTGATCCATCGCCAGATGCGTCTCGAATCATTCCTCGACGAAGTTCAGGAGTTTCGCTGTTCGGAGGCCTGCAATTGGCCCAGGCGTATTTCATCAAGGGAATCGACATCATTATGTATCGGCTTGGGCGTGCTGAGCTGGCCCAGCGACCGTGCATTCTTGTTCGAGCACCGAATCTTGGCCTGTCTGCGCTCGATTTTTCGGCCGGAGCTCGTGTGATCGATGCCTATTACGCCGCCGCAATGCAGGCCATCGAACCAGTGCTTCGGTTCGGCGAGTTATCCCAAGCCGACTCGTAGGTTCGGGTGTGCCGCAGCGGCCCATCGGGCCACCTAGTACTACAGTTCCACATCATTTGCGGCGGGCACGATAGTGGGCGCGGCGGGCAGCGGTCTGGTGGGCACGCCGCCAGCGGGAGTGCGCGATGACGCGGTGGGGATCGGGCGGGTGTTGATGGA
>Ga0315281_10004485_pt1 | contig 20220 bp, 18 predicted proteins | sample YL17G07_0_MG_FD_204540 | JGI IMG/M metagenome (GOLD analysis project Ga0315281, IMG submission 204540) | Sediment microbial communities from Yellowstone Lake, YNP, Wyoming, USA - YL17G07_0 | ecosystem: Environmental > Aquatic > Freshwater > Lake > Sediment | place: USA: Wyoming | collected...
CCGGCTACCGGATCATCGGCTGTCGCGACATCTCGCGGAAGCCGGGCGAGGGCCCGCTGGCGCTGGCCGCGCTGGGCCCGGATGAGATCGTCGTCGTGGTCGCGAACCTCAAGGACTCGGACGATGCGGCCGAGCTCGCGATCGCCGCGAACCCGGCGCGGCCCGCCGAGATCATCCAGACGACCGAAGCCGTTCCCTTTTCCCGGTTCTTCCGACCGATCAGACAGGGTCTGGTCTATCTCGACCTGCCGCCCCGGAGCGTCGCGACCGTGCGGGTTCCGATCCGGGCCGCGGGCCCGTGACCGCCCCGCGCCCGGCAGGCGGTGGGGCGAGTATGATGCGGGAAGCCAGATGCCGTTCCATGTACGCATTGCCGCACCGATCTACGCGCTCCTCCTCGGATTCTCGGCATCAGCCCGCGCCGAAGGTCCCGCGTACGTGAACCTGCCCGAGGGCGTCCGCGCCGTCTGGGACCTGGGCAAGGCGGTCCGCGAGGCCACGCCGACGCGCGAGCGCGTCTGCGTGAACGGGCTCTGGCGGTGGCGGCCCGCGGCGAAGGGCGAGGACTCCGTGCCGGCCGGCGGCTGGGGCTGGTTCAAGGTGCCCGGCTCCTGGCCCGGGATCACGGACTACATGCAGAAGGACTGCCAGACCGTCTGGCCGCACCCGGACTGGAAGGATATCCGGCCGGGCCGGATCAGCTCCGCCTGGTACCAGCGCGAGGTCGAGGTACCCGCCGCGTGGGCGGGCCGCCGGATCGTCCTGAGGATGGACCTGCTCAACTCCTACGCGCTCGGGTTCGTGGACGGCGCGAAGGCGGGGGAGGTGCGGTTTCCCGGGGGCGAGATGGACCTGACCGCCGCGGTCCGGCCCGGCGCCCGCCATGTCCTGTCCCTGCTCGTCGTCGCGATGCCGCTCAAGGCCGTGATGATGTCGTACGCCGACTCCGCCCGGGCGAAGCAGGTCGAGGGGTCCGTGGACCGGCGGGGTCTCTGCGGCGACGTCTGGCTCGAGGGCCTCCCCCAGGGGGCCCGCGTCTCGGAGGTCACGGCGGCGACCTCGGTGCGCAACCGCGCGATCACGGTCGGCGCCGAACTCCAGGACCTGGCCGCGGAAGGGTCCTACCGGCTCCGGGCCCGGGTGACGGAACGGGGCCGCGAGGTCAAGGAACTCAAGGGCCCCGTCTTCCGGGCCGCCGACCTCAAGGACGGGCGGGCCGGGTTCACGGCGAAATGGATGCCGAAGAAGCTCTGGGACCTCGACACGCCATCGAACCAATACGATCTTGAGGTCACCCTCGAGGACGCCGCGGGGAAGGTCCTCGATTCCGCGCTCCCGGTCCGGTTCGGGTTCCGCGAGTTCTGGATCGACGGCCGCGACTTCTACCTCAACGGGACCCGGATTTTCCTCTCCGTGCTCCCGGTCGACAACGCCCTCGTCGGCGCCGCGGCCTCGACCTACAGGGCGGCCCGCGACACCTTCGAGCGGCTGCAGGTGAACGGGTTCAACGCCGTCTACACCCACAACTACGGCTGCGAGCCGGGGGACCACATGGCGTACGCCGAGATCCTGCGCGCGGCCGACGACGCCGGAATGCTCCTGTCCTTTTCGATGCCGCACTTCGGCCACTACGACTGGAAGGACGACGAGGCGGGACAGGCGAACGGCTACTCCCGCCACGCGGACTTCTACGTCAGGACGGCCCGCAACCATCCGTCCGTGATCCTGTACGCCATGAGCCACAACGGGTGCGGGTACGCGGAGGACATGAACCCGGACCTCTTTGCCGACGGTCGTCCCGTGCGCAGCGAGTGGTCGTTGCGGGGGGCGCGGCGGGCCCAGCTGGCCGAGGCCATCGTGACCCGGCTCGATCCCACCCGGATCGTGTACCACCACTCCGGCGGCGACCTGGGCTCGATGCACACGGTGAACTTCTACGGCAACTTCATTCCCGCGCAGGAGATGAGCGACTGGTTCCAGACCTGGTCGGAGAAGGGAATCAAGCCCCTGTTCCCCTGCGAGTGGGGAGTCCCGCTGACGTGGGACTGGACCATGTACCGGGGCTGGTACAAGGGAAAGCGCGAGTTCGGCAGTGCGCCGGTGCCGTGGGAGTTCTGTCTTGCGGAGTGGGACGCCCAGTTCTTCGGCGACCGGGCCTTTGAACTGACGGAGCTGGAGAAGAACAACCTGCGTTGGGAGGCCGGGCAGTTCCGCGAGGGGAAGGTCTGGTGCCGCTGGGACTACCCGACCGTCGTCGGCGACCGGCGGTTCACGGCACCGCACGAGGTGTTCGCCAGGTACTTCACCCGGAACTTCCGGGCGCTCCGGGCCCAGGGGTTGTCGGCGTTCTGCATCTGGGACGTCGGCCAGTTCTGGCAGTTGCGCGACGGCGTGGACCGCAACCGCCAGAACCAGGAGGTCGATTGGGACAACCTCCAGCGGCCGGGATTCAGTCCCGACTACATCCAGGACCGGTACCAGTTGTGGAACGTCGCGTTCCAGCGCGGCGATTGGACCCCGACGGTGGCCGGCAACGCGATCCTGCGCAACAACGGGCCCCTGCTCGGGTTCATCGGCGGCCGGCCGGACGCGCTCACGAGCCAGGATCACGTCTTCCGGCCGGGCGAGACCGTGGCCAAGACCATGGTCGTGATCAACAACTCGCGGAAGACCGAGTCCTGCTCGGTGGAATGGACGCTGTGCCTGCCGAAGCCGGCCACGGGGAAGAAGAAGGTCAAGGTCGCGACCGGCCAGCAGGCCAGGATTCCGGTCTCCTTCCCGCTTCCGGCGGGATTCGTGCCGGGCACCTACGGGATCCTGGCGACCTTCACCTTCGGCAGTCACGAGGTCCAGAAGGACGAGTTCCAGATAACAGTGATAGCGCCATCTCCGGCCCCCCGCGTGCCCGGCCGGATCGCGCTATTCGATCCGGCCGGGGAGACGGGCCGGCTGCTAGCGTCGCTGGGGGTCAAGGCCGCCGCCGTGGACGCGGCCGCCGACCTCTCCGGGTATGACCTCCTCATCGTGGGCAAGAAGGCGCTTTCCCCGGACGGCCCGGGGCCGGACCTGGCCCGGGTCCGCGACGGGCTCAAGGTCGTGGTCTTCGAGCAGGGCGCGGACGCGCTGGAGAAGAGGCTCGGGTTCCGGGTCAGCGAGTACGGCCTGCGCCAGGTCTTCGCCCGGACGCCGGATTCGCCCGCGCTGGCAGGACTGAACGTCGAGTTCCTGCGCGACTGGCGGGGCGCGGCGACCACGGTGCCCCCGCGGCTGAGCTGCGAGACCAAGGAGCCGTACGGGCGGACGGTCAAGTGGTGCGGCCTCGACGAGACCCGGGCATGGCGGTGCGGCAACCGCGGCAGTGTCGCCTCGGTCCTGATCGAGAAGCCCGCGCGCGGGGATTTCCTCCCCATCCTCGAGGGCGGCTACAGCGTCCAGTACAGTCCGCTCATGGAGTACCGCGAGGGCAAGGGAATGGTCCTCTTCTGCCAGATGGACGTGACGGGCCGGACGGAATCCGACCCGGCGGCGGAGCGGCTGGCCGCGAACATCCTCGGCTACGCTTCGACGTGGAAGCCCCCGACCCGGCGCACGGCGGTCTACGCCGGCGACCCGGCGGGCAAGCGCCACCTTGAGTCCGCGGGGGTTTCGGTGACCGGCTACGCGGGCGGCGCGCTCGGGGCGGGGGAGGTGCTCGTGGCCGGGCCGGGGGCGGGCAAGGCGCTGGCCCCGCGCGCGGCCGCTATCCGGCAGTGGCTGGAGTCAGGAGGGCGCGTGCTGGCGCTCGGGCTGGATGAGGCCGAGGCGAATGGGTTCCTGCCCGTCAAGGTCTCGATGAAGCGCGCCGAGCACATCGCCGCGGTGTTTCCTCCCGAGCCCGGCGACTCTCCGGTCGCGGGCGTGGGTCCCGCCGACGTCCACAACCGCGCACCGCGCGAGCTGGCCCTCGTGACCGGCGGGGCGCGGGCCGTCGGCGACGGCGTCCTCGGCGTTTCCGAGCGGAGCGACGTCGTCTTCTGCCAGCTTCTGGCGTGGCAATACGACTACGCCAAGAACTACGGGCTGAAGCGGACCTTCCGCCGCTCTGCGTTCCTGGTCAGCCGCCTGCTCGCGAACCTCGGGGTCTCGGGTGCCACGCCCCTCCTCGCCCGGTTCGGCGCGCCCGTGGACAAGGCGAAGGATGAGAAGCGCTGGCTGGAAGGTCTCTACCTCGACATCCCCGAGGAGTGGGACGACCCCTACCGGTTCTTCAGGTGGTAGCAGTGGTGCTGGCGGCCGCCCTGGCCGCCGGGACTGCCACCGCCGCCCATCCGCGTCTTGACGCGAAACGGCCTGAAGGCTGGTACCGGACCGCGGAGGCCAAACGCATCGCGGACAACGTGCTCTCGTACCAGACGCCGTCCGGCGGGTGGCCGAAGAACGTCGACATGGAGGCGGGACCTGCAGCGCCGGGCATTTCGCCCGGTCGGGCGACGATCGACAACGGGGCGACGACGGACCAGTTGCGGTTCCTGATGCGGCTCCACGCCGCGGGCGGGGGAACGCCGTACGGGCAGGCGGTTCGCCGGGGCGTCGACTGGCTCCTCGCGGCGCAGTACCCGAACGGCGGCTGGCCCCAGCTCTTTCCCCTCGCTCGCGGCTACCGTGGCCGGATCACCATCAACGATGACGCGATGGTCAACGTTCTGGAAGTGCTCCGCGACCTGGCGCGGGACGGCGGGGGGGGCGTGGATTCCGCCCGGCGCGAGGCTGCGGGCGCCGCCGTCCGGAAGGGCGTCGAATGCATCCTCCGATGCCAGGTGGCGGTTGCGGACAAGAGGACGGCCTGGTGTCAGCAGCATGACGAGAAGACGTTCGCCCCCGCGCCCGGCCGCTCGTTCGAGGCGGCCGCGCTCGTGAGCGCCGAGAGCGTCCGCGTCGTGCGGTTCCTGATGGGGGAACCGTCTTCGCCCGCCGTGACCGGGGCGATCGAGGCCGCGGTGGCGTGGTTGCGGAAGGTTCGTCTTCCGGACGGCCGATGGGCGCGCTTCTACGAGATTGGGACGGACCGCCCGGTCTTCTGCGGCCGCGACGGGATCGTGCGCTATTCCATGGACGGGATCGAGGCCGAGCGCCGTGAAGGTTACGCTTGGTTCACGGACCGCCCTGCGAAACTGCTGTCGAAAGACTACCCGCGCTGGCGGGGGAGGAAGCCTTAGCCTCTAGGGCTTCTGGGGACCCGGGCCCGGGGCGGGACGGACCGCTCCCGCCTGCTGCCAGAACTCCTCGGCTTCCTCGCCGAACCGCCAGATCGAGATGCTCCGGACCCCGGCCGCGTGGATCGCCTTCAGCTTCGCGGGAAGGGCCCGCGCGTCCTCGTACCAGACCTCGTGGGGCGATCCCTCGGCCTCGTACTTGAAGCGCGACGCGGCCTGCTCGGGCTCGTAGCCGATCGTGGCGCTCATCCTGGCCGCGAGCACGGGGGCGTAGCGCTGGGGCATGTCCTCGGCCCCGTCGTCGAGCTGCCAGTCGTACCCGTAGGTCGGGATGCCGATCTCGATCTTCTCCCGGGGAACCAGCTTGACCGCGAGGGCGAGCACCTGCCGGAACCAGTCCATGGGTGCTATCGCGCCGGGCTCCGAGCTGTCCTCGTGGAAGTCGTAGACCATGATCCGGAACCGGTCCACGGCCCGCCCGATCACGGCCCAGTCCTGGGCCTGCGGTCCGTCCCAGTCGCCGGGCTCCGAGACCTTGGCGTGCAGTGCCATGGACAGGAGCTTGCCCTCGGCATGCATGGCTTTCCCCAGCTCGGTCATGAACGCGCTGTAGGCGTTCCGGTCGGTTGCCGCCAGCGACTCGTAGTCGATGTCGAGCCCGTCGTACCCGCGCTGGCGCGCGAGCAGGACCAGGTTCCGGACGTGTTCGGTCCGCAGGCGGGGATTGGTGATGATCCTGTGAACCGCATCCTGGTAAGGCGGCGGGGCTCCGCCGAACGTGGGGATGAGCTTGATGCCCTTGGCGGCGCAGATGGACCGGATCAGGGGTTCCGCATCCACGAGGCGCTTGGCGTCCTTGTTGCCGGGGCCCGGTTCCATCGAGGTCACGTTCCCGTCGGGAAGGGGGTAGAACCAGAACGGCGAGATCTCGCTTACCCGGTCGGCGTGCTTCTCGAAGGATCCGAAAGAGTTGGCGAAATCGGATTCGGTAAGCACCCACCCGGTGACCCGGATCTCGTCCTCCGGCACGCCCGCCGCCCCGATTCCGCAGGCCAGCGTTGCCGCGATGATGAAACTGCCGAACATCCTTCCAATGCTAGGCGGTCATGCCCGGCCGATGCAACAGCCGGGGCTTGACGTGCGTTGCGCGGAGGTTTCCTGCTACACTGTCTCCTGCGGAAGGCTCCCGCCAAGGGGGTCTCCGGGAGTGTTGCCAAGAATGAGCCAGGATGTGTTCCGGGCGCGGGCCAGTCTCAAGGCCCGCTGGCTCGCGGCCAACAAGCGGGCGATTGGCTACCAGCGCAGGGCGAACGAGGCGACGAAGGAAGCCTCGGCGTTGCAGAAGGCCCTCGATGCGCTCGAGAACGCCTCGACCGGGCTCGCGAATCTCGCGCCGATCCCGCGTCGCCGGAGGACCGGCCAGTTGAGCGAGGCCGTGCTCCGCCTCGTCGCCGAGATCAAGTCGCGAGGGCCGTCCACGGCTCCCGATCTGGCCAAGGCGCTCGGGGCCAGTTACTGGTCCACGCTCTCGCATCTCAAGCGGGGGCCGTTCAAGAGCGAAAGCGCCGGCGGAACCGGCGCGCGCGCTGTCCAGGTATGGAGCGTGGCGGACCCTGTGGATGCGGCCGATGCGTCGGTCGAATCGATCCTCGACATCCCCATGGCCGTCTCGGAGAAGTAGCCCGCCTCACCCCGTCCCGTCCGTGTAAGGTTCCGGGGTCGGCCTTCGCCGTACCTTGCCGCCGTAGCGGCGGTAAGGTTCCGGGGTCGGCCTTCGCCGTACCTTGCCGCCGTAGCGGCGGTACGATAGCGGCAGGTCCACACGTGAAGCTCCCAAGCCGATCCTTCGGCCTCCCTGCCGCTTGCGGCTTGCTGTGCGTGCTGCTGGCCGGCGGGGCCGCCGCCCAGCCGGAGGCGGCGGCGAACGGGCTCATCTTCTCGGGGCCGTATCTCTTCTGCGGCGACGAGAGCGCGATGTTCCACATCCTCTACAACGACCGGCCCTGCATCCACGGCATGGGGATCTTCTCCGGGTTGAACGGCTACACGAAGCCGGATGGGCTCGAAAAGATCTCGTTCGTGCGCGGGAAGGGCACCCTGACGTACCGGGGCAAGGTCCGGGGGACGGAGATCGTCTTCGAGCAATCGGCGTCGGTCGTACGCGACCGCATCCGGGTCAGGATCAAGCGGGAAGGCGCCTGGCCGGACGGCGTGTGGGGAGGATTCCAGATCAACCTGCCGCTGGCCGACTACTCGGGAGCCGAGTACCGGGCCGACGGGAAGAAGTACGTCTATCCGGCCGAGTACTCGGCGGGCTGGAAGTTTCCGGACGGGATCAAGAAGCTCGAATGCCACCTGGGCAATCCGCGGCTCGACGTCGTCTTCGAGTGCGATGACGGGATCTCGATCGAGGATCACCGGCGGTTCAACGAGCCGTTCTTCGTGGCAACCATCAACCTGCCCCGGGACGACCGGGGCACCGTGTTCTACATCACGCTTCCCGACCTGCCCGAGGGCCCGCCGCGGCGGGCCCTGCGCTGGTCCCGGATCGGCTATCCCGCGTCCGGGGAGAAGTTCGTGATCCTGGAATGGCCGAAGAACGCGGCGCGCCCGGACGGCCGGGTCCGGGTCGAGGGCCGCGGCGGCCGGACGGTCAAGGAAGGCAAGTTCGGGCGGACCGAGTCCGTCGACTACATGCAGGACAACTTCGCGACCTTCGACTTCTCGGACCTCAAGGAGCCCGGCGAGTACCGCCTCAAGTGGGCCGGCGGGGAGACGGACTGGTTCCCCGTCCGCGCGAGCGTCTTCGAGGACCGGCTGTGGCACCCGACGCTCGACACCTTCATTCCGTTCGAGATGTGCCATGCCGCGGTCGACCTCGGGGCCGGCGTGACCGGGCACGGGCGGTGCCACCTGGACGACGGCGCCCGCGTGCCGGCCAACTTCACCGGCCCCGACGGATTCTTTTCGTACGAGTGCGAGGGGACTCCGTACAAGGCGGGGGAACGGATTCCGCTCGGCGTCGGGGGATGGCACGACGCCGGGGACTTCGATCTCAATGTGCCTGCCCAGTCGTTCGTGGTGTGGACGCTGTCCCTCGCATGGGAGGAGTTCCGCATCGACCGCGACGCTGCGACCCTGGACGCCGCGACCGGCGCGTTCACGGCCGGGAAGCCAGACGGGGCGCCCGACATCCTCCAACAGGTCGAGTGGGGCGCCGCGTGGCTCCTGCGGATGCAGCAGCCGGACGGGAGGGTGTGGAACGGCGTCTGCGAGCAGGAGGGGCGGCGGTCCGGGAAGCCCGTGGAGTCGATGACCGACGGCAAGCCCGGGACCGGGGACGAGCGGCAGGTCTACGTCGACTACCACGCCGACACCCAGCTCAACTTCGTGATCGCGACGGCGGCGGCGACCCGGGTGCTCCGGGGGCTACGCCCCCCGCTGGCGGCAAGGTGCCTGGACGCGTCCCGAAAGGCGTTCGCCTACTTCCAGGGCAACAAGGAGGTGTACCGGCCCGGGTCCTACGCGGCCAAGCGCGTGGCCGGCAAGGAGCGCGACGGCTCGGTCATCGCCGCGGCGATCGAGCTCTACCTGACCACGACCGAAACCGGGTACCTCACGGTCGTCGAGGGGTTGGCGGGGGCGCTGGCCGACCCCGGGTACCTCAAGTTCGAGTGGCCGCTCCCGCGCGACACGCAGACCGGGGACTTCCGATACTCGCCCCCGTTCCTCGCCCGGCTCCACCCGCGTCTTCCCGCGGGCGCGCTCAAGGACGCCGTTGGCGCCGCCTGCCGCCGGGCGGCGGAGGTGATCGCCGCCCGCGCCGCGATCCGGCCCTGGCCGCTCGAGACCTGGGAGTTCGGGATGTGGGGGAACAACGGGACTGGGCTCGCGCGCGCGTTCGACACCTACTGGCTCACGCGCGTCGTCCCGGACGTCCTGCCGCCGTCGGTGGCCCTCCGGACCATGCTCTGGATCTTCGGGTTGCACCCGACCTGCGACACCGTGTTCGTGGCCGGCTTGGGCTATCCCGAGACCCGGTTCCTCTACAACTGCCACCTGCACGCCGTGAACGGGTTCGCGCCGGGGAACATTCCCGGCGCCGTTTCGCCCGGAATGGGCGGGTTCTGGATCTCGGGCGTCGTCTGCTACATCGACGAGTACGGTTACTACGGTCACAATGAGGCCTGCATCTACACCGCGGCCCAGTACGTGTTCGCCGTGAACGCGATGCGGGCGATGGGGTTCTAGATGCAGTTCACGGAGCTGGGCTCGACCGGGATCAAGGTCTCGAGGCTGTGCTTCGGGACGATGTCGTTCGGCGGGGACGCGGACGAACCGGCTTCCGCGGCCATGTTCCGGCGATGCCGCGATGCGGGCGTCAACTTCTTCGACTGCGCGAACGTCTACTCGCACGGCCGGGCCGAGGAGATACTGGGAAAGCTGATGAAGGGCTCGCGGGACGAGCTCGTGATCACGACCAAGGTCTTCGGCCGGATGGGGGACGGGCCCGAAGACTCCGGGCTCTCGCGGCCGGCCATCATGAAAGCGGTGGAGGCGAGCCTCAACCGGCTCGGCACGGATCACGTGGATGTCTATTTCTGCCACATGTTCGACCCCGCGGTGCCGATGGAGGAGACCCTGCGCGTGATGGATGACCTCGTGCGCGAGGGCAAGGTCCGCCACCCCGCGATCTCGAACTGGGCCGCCTGGCAGATCGAGAAGGCGCTGGGATTGTGCGCCCTGCGCAAGTACGCCCGGATCGCTTGCCTCCAGCCCATGTACAGCCTCGTGAAGAGGCAGGCCGAGGCCGAGATCCTGCCGATGGCGCTGGAGGAGCGGCTGGGCGTCATCCCGTACAGCCCGCTGGCCGGGGGACTCCTGTCCGGCAAGTACGCCTGGGATGCAAAGCCCGAGGTCGGAAGGTTCAACGACAACAAGATGTACGAGGAGCGGTACGGGGAGCAGTGGATCCACGATACCGCGGCCATGTTCGCGGAATACGCGGAGCAGAAGGGGCACCATCCGGTCGCCCTCGCGAACGCGTGGGTGATGTCCCACCCGGCGGTCACGGCTCCCATCATCGGCGCGCGTAGCGTGGAACAGCTGGAACCCGCCCTGCGCGCGGCGGACATAGCCCTGACCCCCGCGGAGCGCGCCGAGATCGGGGCGCTTTCGCGGGAACCGGCGATCGCGACGGACCGCACCGAGGAGCGCACGCCCTGACTGCGCGGGAGGATCTGCTGGCCCGGATGCGGGCGCGTCCCGCCGATCCGTGGCCGCGGGGGGAGGCCCACGTCGTCCTGGCGGTGCCCGGTACCCGGGAAGAAGACAAGGGTTACCACGAGCCGGGGGGAAGCTTCAGTCCCGGGGTCGGCACGTTCGGCATCTCGATCTGGGCGATTGACCGGGAGGGATTCCCGGTCGCCGCCGCCGAGATCCTGCCCCTGGCCGACATCCAGCAAAGGTTCGTCCGGGCCGGGGACGGGAGTCTTCCCGGGATCGAGAGCGCGACCGCGTACTGGCATGCGCTCTGGACCGCCGAGGGGCCCGGCCGGTGGCGACTCGTGGTCGGCCCCCCGCGTGGCGCGACCCACCGGCTCGTGGTCGTCGTCCGCGGCCCGGGCCCGGCGGGAGGGCCGGTCACTTCGCTCGTCCGGGACGGGCGGCGGCTCGTCGTCAACGACCAGTGGGCGCTCACGCTGGCGGGCGATCCGATCGCCGTCCACCTTGGCGAGGAAGGCCACGAGGGATGGATGGCGGCCCGGTCCGAGGGCGAGCGGTGGCAGGGCGAGTCGGGATGGGGTTGCGCGAGGATGGAGCTTCCGCCGGGCCAGGAGTGCGTCCTCGATGTCGCCGGCCCCGTCCCGGACGCGGAGCTCGAACTCGCGGGCCTATCCTGCCGTCCGGCCCTGGTCCTCGACGTTCCCGACCCGGCGTTCGCGGCGTGCCTCGACGCCCAGGTCGCTCACCTGCTCATGGGCCTCGTCGGGCGGGAAACGCGGCCCGGCGATCCGACCAACTATCCCTTGCCGTGGCTACGTGACGGCGCCCACGTGCTCGCCGCACTCGCATCCGCGGGGCTGCCGGCGCACGCCCGCGCGCTGGCGGAGAAGTTCGCGGCCGACGACTTCTTCGGCGGGTTCGGCGCGGAGGGGGACTCGCCCGGGCTCGCGATCTGGGCCCTCGACGAGCTCGCCGTCCGGCTGCGCGACCCCGGCGCCACCGGAGGTGCCGCTATGGGTCGCTTTCGCGACCCATCGTTCGATCGGTGGGTCTGGCCGCACGTGCAGCGGAAGGCCGGATGGATCATGGAGATGCTCGCGGCGACGGCCGAGGTGCGCAAGAAGTACTCCGGCCCCATCGTGCCCATCCATCGCGACCGGCCCGACCTCGAGGTCATAGCCCAGCCGGCCGCGGATGGGCTCGTGCACGGGAGGATGGACAACCACTATCCGCTCCTGTTCGTGAATGCCGTCTGCCACACGGCGCTCCTGCGCGCGGCGGGACTGGCGGACCGGGCCGGCGAGGGCGCGGACGCGGACCGGTGGCGGGGGGCCGCCGCCGGGATCGCGGCGGCGTGGGGGAAGGCTCTCGACACCAACGAGGCGGAGAACGAGCGGACGTTCATCTTCAGCCTGTGGCCGTCCGGCGCCGCCGGGGGTGTCCGCGATGCGTACCGCCGCCGGCTCGACGAGCGCTGGGAGAAGCTCCGGACCCGGGACGGGGGATTCCGGGAGCCGCGACTGTGGACGTACTTCGATTTCGCGGAGGCGCACCAGTGGCTCTTCCTCGGGGAGCCGGGCCGGGCTCGGGCGACCCTGCGCTGGTACCTTGACCGGCAGACATCGCCGGGGCTGTTCACCTGGTGGGAGGGCGAAGGCGAGGAGAACACGTTCCACCGTTGGGAGGACGTGCGCGGTTGGGCGGACCCGAAGCACGTGACGCCGCACTACTGGACTGCCGCCGAGGCCCTCCTGCTCCAGCTCGACATGCTGGCTTATGCCGACGGCGGGACCATCGTGGCCGGGGCGGGGGTGCCGCCCGAATGGCTCGCCCGCCCGCACGGGATCGAAAGCCTGCCGACGGCGGCGGGGGACGTGGACTGGCGGTGGGAATCGGGTACGATGCGGGTACGCGTCCGCGGCGCCGCGCGGCCGGCCGTCAGGCTTGGGCCCGCGTATCCGCCGGACACGAAGGTCGAGGTCGAATACCGGGAATCATGACTGCGCATGAAGGAGGAGGACACATGGATGCGTTGAACGGACTGAACCTGGGGCTGGGGAGCCTGCCGCTGCTGACGGGCGCTTTGAGCCGGTCGATCTCGGCCGAGAACCCGAAGGGCGAAGTGGGCGGAGGCGCCAAGGCCGTTCCCGACGCCGGAAACGCGGGAAGCATGCTGGGCACGGGCTGGAAGGTCCGGCCGTGTATCACGCTTCCCAAGGGAACGGTCACGACGCTGGCCGAGATCGAGGGGCCGGGTTCGATCACGCATATCTGGATCACGTGCGACCAGAAGGCGTACCGCGACTGCATCCTGCGCATGTTCTGGGACGGCGAGGGCAGCCCATCGGTCGAGGTCCCGGTCGGCGACTTCTTCGCGTGCGGCCACGCGCTCCGGTACAAGGTCAACTCGCTTCCGGTCGCGGTCAATCCCCAGGGCGGGTTCAACTCGTACTGGCCGATGCCGTTCCGGAAGTCCTGCAAGATCACGGTTGAGAACCAGGGTCGGGAGGATCTCGGCGGGTTCTTCTACCAGATCTCGTACGAACTGCGCGCGGTTGCCGACGAGGCGGCATCGTTCCACGCCCAGTGGCGGCGGAGCATGACGACGCGGGCGAAGCCCGAGCACACGCTCCTGGACGGGGTGAAGGGGACCGGGCACTACGTCGGGACCTTCCTCGCGTGGACCCAGTTCTCGAACGGCTGGTGGGGCGAGGGGGAGATGAAGTTCTACATGGACGGCGACGGGGCGAATCCCACGATCTGCGGCACGGGAACCGAGGACTACTTCGGCGGGGCCTGGTGCTTCGCGGACACCTTCTCGACCGCGTTCCTGGGCTATCCGCTCTGGCGGCGCGAGGCCGAGGAAGTGCCCAAGCACGCCCTGTACCGCTGGCACGTCATGGACCCGATCCGGTTCGCGAAGGACCTAAAGGTCACGATCCAGGCGCTGGGCTGGTGGCCTAACGGCAAGTACGAGCCGCTGACGGACGACATCGCCTCCGTGGCCTACTGGTACCAGCGCGAGCCGCACGCTCCGTTCCCGGCGTTCCCGCCGGTCGAGGCGAGGTGGCCGCGGTAGCCGGCACGCTCCGCCCCGTCAGGCGGCCCCGGCGGTGAAGGACCGCTTCTTCGCTGACCGGGCCTTGACCGTCCGCTGGACGTCGGCAAGGACCGGCAGGACGAGCTTGTCCTTCGGCCTTCCGAGCGTCCGCTTGCTCGCGATGATCCGCTCCAGCGGGAGCACGGCCAGCCGGAAACCGCCCAGGGGAATCCTGACGGCATGCCGTCGCTCTTCCTCGAAGCTCCCCAATCCGTGCATGTGCGTCACGATGTCGAAGAGTTCCACGGCGTTGCCGGCGAAGACCGGTGGATCATCCTCCATCGGCGGCACAAAGACGGCACCGACCTTGCGCAAGGCCTTCCTGATGCGGGGATCGTCGAGGTCGCGGAACCACAGGTCAACGTCCTGGGTGACCACCGGCGCTCCCTGCAGGGCCGCGGCAGACAGGCCGACAATCATGAAGTCCACCTTTGTCCTTGCCAGCTCCCGAAGGAAGCGGATCTCTCCCTTAGCGAAGATCAGGTTTTTGCGCACGGACGAGGGCCCTCCTCAGCCGGTCAATCGGCTTCTCGCGCAACAGCAAGAGCGTGTGCCGCACATTCTCGCGATCCATTCCCTTGCCGCGGCCGGCTATCGCGTCCGCCTCGGCCAGCAGGGACCTCATCGCCTCGGTCTCGCGGTCGTCGTCAGTGAGCACTTCGCCCGGCCTGACGCCCAGTTGCGCGCAGACGGCGACCAGGGACCGGGGGAGCACCGTGCCGCGCCTCGCCAGCGAATAGAAGGCGTTGCGGCTGACATCCGCCGCGGCGAGCAGTCCGGTCAGCGTGTTCCCGCGCTGCCGGCACAGCGACTTGATTCTCTCGACGGATATCCGCACCAGCTCATTGTACCACAATATGGTACAATGCCCCGGTGAGGGACAGGGCGTGCGGGGCGGGGTCAGGGGTTGACGCTTGACGTGCCGCGTCGAGGCGCGGAGGGTCAGGGGACGATTCGGAAGGCGCGCCGCCCGCTCAACCGGTAGGTCGCGAAGCCCCTTCGATCAACCGTGAACACCCGGTCGGTCCCCAGTTCTTCCGCGAGCACGACGAGTGAGGCATCGGCGTAGTCCATGGGAGTGTCCCGGTACTTCCTGACCAGGACCAGCGCGCCGGTATCCAGGAGGACTTCAGCGGGCACGGCGCAGGGATTCGATCAGGTACTCTCGATGGCGCCTCGCCAGATCGGGGAGCCCCGAGTCCACCGAACCGATCAGCCGGCGGGCCATCCGCTTCGCCGCCTCGTCCACGTCGCGCACCAGCTTCTTCGGCATCCTGACCACGATCTGTGATGACATTGGCGATCCTCCTGCATCCCATTGTAATGCACATGGCCCTGCCGATTCACTGGTAGATTGGGATCGAAATGACGGACCTGATCGAGGAGCAGAAGGCGTACTACGAGGCCCGGGCGGGCGAGTACGACGAGTGGTGGGAGCGGCGGAGGCGGTACGACCTCGGGCCGGACGGGAACCGCGCCTGGGGCGAGGAGGCGGAGGCGGTCCGCGGGATGCTCGACGAACTCCCGCTGGGCGGACACGTGCTCGAGTTCGCCGGGGGCACTGGGCTTTGGACGGTGTATCTGGCCCGCCGGGCAACCCGGGTGACCGTCCTTGACGCTTCCCCCGCGATGACCGCCGTCAGCCGGGCGAGGCTCGAGGCGGCGGGCCTTCTGGATCGCGTGGAGTTCCGGATGGTCGACCTGTTCACCTGGAAGCCGTCCGAGCAGTTCGACCACGCGTTCGCGGGGTTCTGGATCTCGCACGTGCCGGAGGAGCGGCTGGACGCCTTCCTCGGGACCGCCGCTGCGGCGCTCAAGCCCGGCGGCATCCTGGCCATCCTCGAGGGCCAGGGGACGCGGCTCAGGTCGCCTCTTCAATACACGAGCCGCGAGGACGGCGACATCGAGATTCGCACCCTCAACGACGGGTCGAAGTTCAGGATCGTCAAGCGGGACATCGATCCCGAGGACATTGTCAACCGGCTGGGGCGGGCGGGATTGCAGGCCCGGGTCAGGCTGACTGCCGGACAGTTCCTGCTCGCCATAGCCTGCAAGACGGGGACGGCCTGAAGCATGGACTACGACCAGCTTGCCGAGAGCCCTACCTCCTGATCTGGGGAAGCAAGTAGCGCATTCCTGATGCGGGCGCCGCCTGCCGCGGGGTGTTTGGGCTATCCTTGAGGCCATGGCCATCGACAGGGCCCAGGCGCGGGCGGCGACCCGGAAGCTCGTGAGGAAGTCCCTCGCGGCCGGGGAGCCATATGCCTGGAACGAGACGCTTTACCGGAAGGCCGGACGGCGGCCGGAGGCGATTCCCTGGGCCGAGTGCGTTCCAAACCCGAATCTCGAGAGCTGGCTCGCCGGGCGGGACCTCGCCGGATACGGGAAGGACGCGGTCGTGATCGGGTGCGGGCTGGGGGACGACGCGGAACTGCTGGGCCGGGCGGGTTTCCGCGTCACCGCGTTCGACGTCTCGCCGACGGCCATCGAGTGGTGCCGGGAGCGCTTTCCGCGCTCGCAGGTGGACTACCGGGTGGCGGACCTCTTCGCCCCGCCGCAGGAGTGGGCGGCCGGGTTCGGGTTCGTTCTCGAGAGCTACACGCTCCAAACCTTCCCGGCGGCGTCGCGGCAGAAGGCCATGCGCGCGATCGCGTCGCTCGTGGCTCCCGACGGAAGCCTGCTCGTGATCGCCCGGGGCCGGAATTCCGACGAGCCCGAAGGCGAGTTTCCCTGGCCGCTGACGAAAGGCGCTCTCGACGCCCTCGAGGGGGCCGGGCTGTTGGAGGTATCGTTCGAGGATTTCACGGACACCGAGGTCCCGCCGGTCCGCCGGTTCCGGGTCGAGTATCTTAGGAGTCCATGAGTCCCGAGGCCGAATACCCGATCCTCGAGTTCGATCCCGCGCCGGATGCGGTCATCGAGCCGTCGGAGCTGGTGGAAAAGGGCATTCTGCCTTCCCACGGGGTCATGTGCTTCTTCCGGGAGGTCATCGCCAAGGTCTTCGAGATCCCGTAACGGGTCCGGCTGGTGCCTGATATGATCCGGATGAGAGAGGCCGAAGCTTGCGATACGGCCGTGCATGGAGGCAAGCATATGAACATGTTCCTGAGATCCCTTGCCGGTGTCCTGATCGGCCTCTCCGCCGCCGTTCCGGCCGCGGCCGCGGAGCAGGCGGCCTCTCCGCCGACCCTCGATCAACAGCTCGCGGGGATGCGGAGACCGTACGACGAATACCGCTGGCGGATCGCGGCCATCTCGTCGGTCAACTCGTTCGTCTTGGCATGCCAGTATCGCGCCTGGGCGCACAGCGGGCTGGGGCTCGGCGTCGAGGGTTCGTTCCATGGCACGTCCTCGCGCGCTAACCTGCGTCCCGATGCCGAGCAGGCGGGGTACACGAGCGGGGCGCTGACGCTCCAGTACTGGACCGAGCTTGCGATGCGGGTGGTCCCGATGGCGGCCGGACTCAGGATAACGGCGGGCGTTCTCGGGACGGTCTACGCCGTCGACTTCGGCGGCGGCAACACCACGACCGTCGCGTCCGGCGGCGGCCTGGTGGCCACGCTGGCGGCCTACGCGACACTGCCGTTGGCCAGCTTCATCGTGGACCGGCCGGTCGGGAGATGGTGGCCGCACCTCCAGGTGGAAGTCTCCCGGATGCTCGAAGGGCTCGAGCCCATGACGAACGACCGGGATTTCGATCTCGACGGCGACGGGATCGTGGATCACGTCAAGGGACAGGAGTTCCGCGACGCGTCCGGCAATGTCTTGAAGCGCCTGCTCATCTCCGGCTTCCGGGTGGGCCTTGTCTGGATCCTCTGACCCGCGGCGCCGGTAGCGTGAGGGCGTTCCGGGCGGTGATGCTGGCCGCGGTCGTGACCTGCCCGGCGGTAGCCGGGAGCGACACGGCCGCGGTCGGCCCCACGTTGCGGGACGTCTATCGCGGCGGCTACTTCCTCGGCGCCCTCCGCGACGCGGGCCGGATCGTGACCGCGCCCGTGCGCTGGGACGCCGGGGACTGGGCGCTCGCGGCCGGCACGGCGGGCGTGACCTGGGGGCTCATGACCGCGGACCCGGACCTCCAGCGGATGATGCGGAGGAACGTGACCCAGGGGACGCGGGATATTGCGGGATACGTGAAGCGGTTCGGTGAAGGCGCGTACATCGCCCCCGCGCTCGTCGTGGCCGGCGTGGGCGGCCGCGTGGCCGGCGATTCGCACTTCGAGAAGACGGCATGGCTGGGCCTCGAGAGCTTCTGGCTCGCCGCCGGGGTATTCGATCTCGCGATCAAGATGCTCGCGCACCGGCACCGGCCGTACATGGGAGAGGGGCCGCGGGCCTGGAACGGCCCCGGGACGTCGCGGGACAACGCGCGCCAGTCGTTTCCATCAGGCCATTCGTGCGTGGCCTGGTCCACGCTGACCGCGATCTCGGCCGCGTACGAGGACAGCATCTACGTGGCGCCCTTCGCCTACGGGATCGCGACGCTGACCGCGCTCTCGCGGGTCCACGACAACGCGCACTGGTCGTCGGACGTCTTCTTCGGGTCCGCGCTCGGGTTCTTCATCGGCCGCGCGGTGGTCAAGTGGCACGAGCCCGGAGCCGCAGGAATCGTCCCGGCCGCATTGCCCGGGGGCGTCCCCGGCGCCGCCCTTACCTTCTCCTTCTAGCGATCCGTGCTATGATGCTCGCGGGGTGCGGAACCGGTGAACACGCGGGTAGTTTCGAGACTGTCCTCCAAGACCCGTCCGTTCCGTATCCTCGTCTTCCTCCCCCTGCTCTTCGCCCCCGCGTCTTCCTCCCTCGCGGGTCCGCTCGAGACCGAAGCCGCCGCGTTGCGGGCCAAGTGCATGGCGAACGCGGGCCGGCTGAACTCGCTCTCGCTGGTGACGGCCGTCTCTATCGAGCCGCTGACCGGCAAGGGCGTTACCGCCGGTGTCGCCCGCCAGGGCCGTGACCGGTCTCTCTGGTCCAGAGCCAAGGGCAAGCTCAAGTACGCGAAGGTGGACGGAGCTCCGCTGGCCTACGTTGCGGACACCAAGGCGCTCACGCTCACGACCGCGGCGGAGTCGGGGACCGTCTGGACCGAGGCCGTCACGGCCGACCAGGCGGAGGCGCTGGGTACGCCGTTCCCGGGGTGGCTCTGGCGGCCTGCGGGGCTGGTCCCGGCGGCTCCGGCAGAGGTCCGCGCCGACGGCGGGGACCTCGTCCTTGTCTCGTCGCTGAAGAGTCCGCGCCGAGAAGTCTGGCTGGACCGCTCTACCGGGTGCGTCCGGAAGTACACGGAGACCGACGCGACGGGCCGGGTGGTCCGGACCGTGACCTGTTCCGACTGGTCCCGGCAGGATGGCGTCTGGATGCCGGGGACGGTTGACGAGGTTATCCAGGGCACCGAGAACGGCGTGCATCGCGTGATCCGGTTCGAGACGAGGGTGGCGAACCCGGCGCTTTCTGATTCGGATTTCCGGCTGCCGTGACGCGCAAGGTGCTCTTCCTCGCGGCGGTGACGGTCTCGGTCTTCGTGGTTTCCTCTCCCCGTGCCGACTGGCCGATGTTCATGCACGACGCGGCGCACACGGGAGTGAACCCGGCGATGCCCGCGACGTTCCATCCGCCGTTGACCGTGCGGTGGACGGCGAACCTCATGACGCCGCAGGGGAACTCCACGATCATCTGGGCTCAGCCGATCGGAGTGGGGCTGGACATCTACGCGGTCGTGGACCGGGGCGAGACGGCCAACCGGTTCGCGGCGGGTACGGGGGATCTGCTCGGGGTGGCGGGTCCCAAGGCGCAGAACACGTATCCGCCGGTCCCGATCTGGTACTCGGGCGCCGTGGCGCTCGGGAACCGGATCGTGTGGCCGACGGCGCGGACGGGACCGGGGCTTGCGGCGGCTTCCATCGGGTTCGGGATGGGCTCGGGGTTCCTGTTCGAGGGCGCCGGGCCGCCGGGCGTGGGGGTCGTGGACCACGCTCCGGTGGCGGCGGGGGGGTTCATCATCGCGGCCGACAACAACGGCACGCTGTTCGCGCTGACCCCCGGGGGCAAGGTGAGCTGGACGGCCGACGGGCTCGGCTGGGCGGTGGGGTCACCGACCGTTGCGGAGAAGGAAGGGCTCGTCTTCACCGGCTGGGCCACGGGGAGCGGAGACGCCCGGACCGGCGCGTTCCACTGTCACAGCCTCTACGACGGCGCGCAGATATGGGACTACCAGTGCGCGAACCCCATCACGCTGACGCCGAGCACGGACGGCGACCGGGTCTACGTGCCGTCTCTGTATGACCGGACTCTCCTTGCTTTCTCGGCGAAGACCGGCATCCTCGAGTGGATCGTCGCGACCGACGCGCCGACGCCGCACGGCACGCCGGTCCTGCCGCCGGGGCACGTCATCTGGAACACGGGGACGGAAGTCATCTCCCTGGATCCCGCCACGGGAGGGACGCAGTGGATTCAGCCGGTTGCTCTCGGGCGCACCCAGCTTTCCGTGGGCAACGGCGTCGCCTGGGGCGTCGGCCAGGGCCTCCTGGTCGCGCTGTCCCTTCAGGACGGGCATGTCGTCTGGCAGAAACCGGCGCCATTCATTCCGGGTCTGATCAACTCCAGCCCCGTGCTCACGGAGGCGTCCGGGGGCGTTCTCGTGATCAAGAGCACGAACCAGCTCATCGCCTTCGCGAACGAGACCCTTCCGACCGTGCCCCGGAACGT
>Ga0315281_10004486_pt1 | contig 20218 bp, 19 predicted proteins | sample YL17G07_0_MG_FD_204540 | JGI IMG/M metagenome (GOLD analysis project Ga0315281, IMG submission 204540) | Sediment microbial communities from Yellowstone Lake, YNP, Wyoming, USA - YL17G07_0 | ecosystem: Environmental > Aquatic > Freshwater > Lake > Sediment | place: USA: Wyoming | collected...
CCGGTTGATCCGGGCTGAGCGCGAGCGATTTTTCGAAGGCCGCCAACGCCTCCTTAGTCTTTCCCAAGCCCTCGTAGCACTCCCCGATCGAATTCAGGAGGACGGCGTTGACGCCGTAGTGGGAGACGGCCTTGTCGAGGAGCTCGACGGCCCGGCCGAATTCGCCCGTCCTCTTTAGGGCCTCCGCGGCGAGGAGGTAGGTATCATACTTCGCCGTTTTTTCCGGGGTCACGAAAGGGGCGAGTGTCTTGACGACGGCCGGCGCGTCGGTCAGCGCGAGATACACCCGGGCCAGGTTCGCCGCCGCGTCCTCGGACTCCGGCTTTCTTTGGAAGGCCCTTTCCAGGAACATGCGCGCCTCGTCGAACCGGCCGAGGTTGAAGAGCTGGGAACCCATGATCTCCGCGTAGACGGGGTCCCCTGCCTCGGGAAGGATCCGGGACGAGAACCAGGGCCGGGGGATAGACACGGCGAAGCTCAAATCGAACTCCTCGGCAGCCGCCACGATCTCCGCACCGGCCTTCGCGACCGAAACGCGGACCGTGTAGTGAGCGGGCGGGAAGTCGGCCAGGGAAACCTCCTCGAGGACGTTGGGCAGTTCGGGGTAATCCGAGGGCTTGCGCCGGATGTCCCGGAAGGGTTGGCCGTCCTTGAGGAACTCGAGCCTGACCTCGCCGCCGGCCGCGAACTCGTCGGACAGGTTATTGAGCTGGAAGGAGACAACCAGCGTTTCCTGGCGCGTGAAGACCCGGTTCGGCTGGCAGTAGATCTGGAAGGGGCCGACGCGGAAGGCCTTCATCCGGCGCTCGTCCGGCTCCAGTCGGACAACCTTGTAGCCGAGGAGCGGCTGAGTCAGCTGGACGGCCGTCCCGCCCTGGGGGATGCGCAGGGCCTGTTCGACGGACGTGAACTCCTTCGAGGCCTCGTTCTTGATCAGGACAGACAGGCTGTAGTCTCCGCCGAGGAGCGGGAAGAGGTCCTGAAAATCGAAGGGCGCCCCGCTCGCCTCTTTCATCTGCTCGGCGGTCATGTCCAAGGAAACGGTCTTGTCGAACTGGTGGACGAGGCGGCCGTCGGCGGTCGTGACCCGGCCGTTGACCTTGAGGGTCGTGGAGTACTTGTTCTCGTACTGGTTCACGGACAGCCGCCGGGGCTCGACGGCGTAATGGACGAAATAGAGGCCCGAAGGGTCGCGGAAGACCTTGATGAGGCTGTCGCTGTCGAGGTAATTGGCCGTGTATTCGACCTCGACGAGGTCCTTGTATTGGAGGAATTTCTGGGCGTACTTAGCCTCGACGTTCCGGGCCGCGGCCGATTCGATGCGCTGGATGAGGAGGTCGGAGGACATCGACGGCCGCCCGTAGGCCTCCCCGCCTTCGCCAGGGACGAGGGAGAGCGAGACGGCGGCCAGGCCCGGCTCGGCCTCCCGCAGCTTCACGTAGGCGGTCTGATAATCCGGGCCGCCGAAATAGCCCGCGAGCAGCGCTTGGGGCCCGTCGCCGACCGGGCTGTAGAGCTTGAACTCGCCGTTTCCGCCTTCCTTGAAAAAGACGAGGTTGAAGCCCGCCGGCAGCCCCAGGTCCGTTTTCCCCTGGTAGAACCAGACCTCGGCGTCGCAGGTCGAGGATTTCCCCTCGAACTTCTGGATGTCCCGCGCTTCTCCCAGGATGATGTACATGCGGCCCCGGTCCGTCTTCCAGCCCGGGCGCGGCGCGTCCCGGCCGAGGTAGCGGTTGGCGTAGGAGACGCGGCGGAAGTGCTCGGTCTTGAATTCGTTCTCCGGGCTCCCGGGGGTCGGGTCGCGTTGTTTCCAGAAGGCCTCAATGAACAGGTCGCGCTCCCGGTCGGCCTGGAGCTTGAGGAAGACCTCCCGTTCCATGGGCGCGATGATGTAGACGACCTCTTCCTCGAGCCATTTTTTATAATTCTCGGGGAGCTTCGGTTTCTGGGGCTTTTGGATAGCGGATGCGGCCGGTGCGACGAGGAGAGAGACGAGAAGGACGGGGAAAAGAACGATAGCGATGCGCTTCGTTGTCATGGCGTTTCCTTGATTCCCCCGCTCAGGCCCAACGCGTCCTGAGTCGGGCGAGTTCGCCGCCCGTCGCCGCGTTGAGGATCTGGTGGAGGAACACGGGACCGGCGTCTTCCTCCGGGACCCGCTGGGCCGCGGACAGGACCTCGTCGCCGTAGAGAGCTTCGGCCCTGTAGGAAACTTCGACCTCCATCGGCCGGCGGTTCATCAGGAAGTCCGGCGGGACCGCCTCGAGCGCCCATTGGACGTAAACGGCGTTGTTGACGTGACGGTTCCAGTCGAGATGGCCCGTCTCCACGCGGAAGCGCATGCCGGACTCGCGGGCGGAGAGGACGGGAAGAGAGGTGAACGGATCGTCGAGGGCCCGCTTCTCGACGGCGTAGCCCGGGCCGACGACGTCGTCGACCTTGACCGGCTGTTTCTTCTCGATGCCGATGACCATCCAGGAACTCGTCGCCGAGAGGACGGGGCCGCCGTCTCCGTCGGAAACTTCGAAGTCCCGGATGGCGAAATAGCCGTGCTTCCCGGACGGCCAGGTCATGACCTCGAGCCTTTCGCCCAGGGCGGGATAGCGATGGATGAGGACGTGGTAGCGGGACAGGACCCAGGTCAGGTTGCGCTTGAAGAGGTCGACAACGGACAGTCCGAGACGGCCGGCGTGGTCCCCGGCGGAGTCCTGGAGGAAATTGAGAAGGGCGACGGGCCGGGCGAGGCCTCGGGCGTCGGTTTCGTAGGTGTGGACAGTATATTCTTTGCGGTAAATCAGGTCGGCCACGAGAGTATTATACTATTTTTCAGGCCCACCTCTTCAATTCGAAGAGCAGCCGGTCGATCCGACCCGTCAGAACTTCTCCTGGAAGACGAAGGTGTAGTCGAGTATGCACTGATAGTTGTTCGAGGTCATCTGGACCTCCTGCGGGTTCTGCAATCCGACGCAGAGGCGGTAGGTCGTGCCGGGCTCGAGAGTCCTCCCCTCGCTAGGCTTCAGGGTCACGGTATAGAACTGCGCGCCGGCCCGGAGAGTGGAAAACCAGCCCTCTTCATGACAGGACTCCTCCTTGATGGATAGTGTTCGGGATCTCGACGGCCCGCCCGGTCCGGATGGACTCGAGCCAAGCGTCGATGACCTGCATATTGTCGAGAGCGTCGCCCACGGGATAGCGGAGCGGCGTTTTTTCGAGCACGGCGTCACCGAAATGTTCGGCCATCAGGATGAACATGTCGGCCTGGGGGACACGGACGGATTCCGTCCTGTCGCCCTTGATAATTTCGATCGCAGTGTCGAAATCCTTGGCCGAAAAAGCCCGGTCGAGGCGAAGCGTCCCCTCGCTGCCGACGGCGAGAAGCCGGCTCTGAAAATGCGATTCGAAGCTCGAGTCGCACTGGGCGAAGCGGCCGCCGGGGAACTCGAGGACCGCGGCCGTCGTCATATCCACGCCCGTCGCGGGGTCGACTCTGGCCCGGGCGAAGACCGAGACGGGCTCCGCGCCGAGGACGAGGCGCGCGAGGCTGATCGGATAACAGCCTACGTCATAAAGGGCCCCGCCGCCCATGGCCGGGAACCAGCGGTAATTCGAGCCGGCCCGCTCAAACTGGAACGTGAACGAACTGTGGACGGACCGGACCTCACCGATCTTCCCTTCCCTTATAAGCGCGAGGGTCTTCTCGATCTGGGGATGGAACTTGTACATGAATCCTTCCATCAGCAGGACCCCGCCCGACTCGGCCGCCTCGATCATCGCCCTCACTTCGAGGGCGTTCATGGCCATGGGCTTCTCGCAGAGGACGTGTTTCCCGGCCCGCATCGCGCGGATGGACCATTCGGCGTGGAGGTCGTTCGGGAGGGGGTTGTAGATCGCGTCGATCCTCGGGTCCTCGACGAGCTCCTGATAGGTCCGGTGGGACTTCAAGAATCCGAATCGGTCCGCCCAGGCCTTCGCCCTGGCCTCGTCCCTAGCCGCGATGCCGGCCAGGACGCCGTTCCGCGATTCCTGGAGAGCCGGGATGAACGCCTTCTCGGCGATCCCGGCGCACCCCAAGACGCCCCAGTTGACCTTCCGGTCCATGATCGTCCTCCGTTCCCCCGTCGACAGGGGCCGATCAGATTTTCCGCAGCTTCTTCAGGAAAGCCGGGTCGACGTCACAGCCGAGGCCCGGCTTCTCGGGAAGCGTCAGCGCCCCCGCCTTGACCGTCATCCCGTCGATGATGGGGTCGGTCACGTGCTCGGAATTCCCATCGAGGTCGGCGTAGACGATATTCGCCTGCGAGGCGACGACATGGGCGGCGGCGGTCAGCGCCAGCTTCGACTCGAGCATGCAGCCAGCCATGCAGCGCATGTTGGCGGCATCGGCGATGTGGGCGATACGGATGGCGTTGAGGATGCCGCCGGCCTTCATGAGCTTGATGTTGAAGGAATCGCAGGCCTCGGCCCGGATGAGCTTGACAGCGTCGGCTGGCCCGAACAGAGCTTCGTCAGCCATGATGGCGATGGGGCTCTGGGACCGGACGGCCCGGAGCCCGGCCGTGTCCGAGGCGAGGACGGGCTGTTCGCAGAACTGGATCGCGAGAGGCTCCATCTTGCGCAGGGCGTAAACGGCCTGGGGCACGGTCCAGCCCTGGTTGGCGTCGATGCGGATGGCGACCTTGGGACCGACGGCGCGCCGGATGGCCGAAAGCCGGGCGAAGTCCTCGTCCGGGTCGAGCCCGACCTTGACCTTGAGCGTCTTGTAGCCCATGTCGGCGTACTTCTTGGACTCGGCCGTCATGTTCTCCAGCGTGTCGAGGCTCGTCGTGATGTCGGTCTCGAACGTCGTCTTCGTCCCGCCGAGGATCCGGAAGAGCGGCAGGCCGGCCGCCTTGCCCAGGATGTCGTGGAGGGCCATGTCGAAGGCGGCGACGGCGCTCGGGTTGGAGTGGACGAGCGGCCCGATCTTGCGGAGGAGCGCGTCGATCGCGAGAGGGTCCTCCCCGACGAGCATGTCCCGGATGCTGATGGCCGCCGCGGCGTTTGTCGCCTGGGTCTCGCCGGTGATGGGCGGGAACGGGCAGGCCTCGCCGAGGCCGACGATCCCCTGGTCGGTGCGGATGCGTATGAGGAGGTCGTTGGCCGCCTTCATCTCGCCGATGGCGATCCGGAAGGGAGAGCTGAGCGGGATGTCGAAGAGGAAGATCTCGACGTCCGTGATCTTGAGCTTTTTCGCCGCGGAGCGGGCGTCCTCGAGCGCCTTCGAAGGCAGACCGTAAGCCTTCGAGCCGGCGGCCAGGGCCCCCAGGCCGAGCATCTTCAGGAAGCCGTTGCGGGATAGACTCATCGTTCCTCCTCACCCATCGTCGGCCGGTGCCGGCCTTCATTCTATCCAGAGGACGGAGCTTTTGACAAGTTGAACCTTCGCCGCTGCGTCGGCCCGCGGGAGCTGACGTTAAGCCTGGGCGGTCCGGTCCCGGTTGCCGCGGGCCAGCGAGGCGAAGATCCCGGCGACGCAGAGAATGGCGTAAAAAACGAAGGCGATGCGGACACTGCGGAGGAACTGCGGGTAGAGGGACGGCTGGATGGGCGCCCGGCCCATGACCAGGGCGAAGATCATCATCGTGATCCCGACGCTCAGCATCTGGCCGGAGAGGCGCATGGTCCCGAGCGCGGCCGAGGCGATGCCGAGGTGCCGCTTCTCGACCGAGGACATGATGGCGTTTGTGTTCGGAGAGGAGAAGAGCCCGAAGCCGAGCCCGAGGCAGACGAGGCTCCCGACGATGAAGCCGAAACCGGTCGCGCTCCGGAGGAACGAGAAAAGGACGAGCCCTGAGGCCGAGAGGGCCATGCCGAGCGAAGCGATGACGCGCGGCTCGGAGCGGTCCGAGAGCTTTCCGGCGAAGGGCGAGGCGAGGGCCATGACGATCGGCTGGGCGACCAGGACGAGTCCCGCTTTTTGCGGCGGCAGGCCTTTGACATACTGGAGGTAGAGGCTCATCAGGAAGGCGACGGCCGACGTAGAGCTGTAGTTGATTAGGGCGGCCAGGTTGGAGAAGGCGAAGATCCGGTTTTTCCCGAAAAGGCGGAGGTCGAGGAGTGGCGTCCGCGCCCGGAGCTCGAACAGGATGAAGCCGGCCAGGGCCAGGAGGCCCGCGCCGGTGAGCGCGAAGCCGAAGAGGGAGGGCAGGCGCGAGAATCCGTACATCAGGGCGACGAGCCCGGAGCCGAAAATCATGGAACCCTTGAAGTCGAACCCTTCGCCGCGGGCTTCGGCCCACTCGCCTTTGAGCCGGACGAGAGTGAGCCCCAGGGCCGTTGCGGCGATGGGGACCGTCGCCCATAACACGCTCCGCCAGCCCCAGGCGTGGACGAGAAAGCCGCCCAGGACGGGCCCGAGAGAAAGGCCGGTGTAGACGGCCGCCGTATTAAGGCCCAGGGCGCGGCCGCGCTCGCCGGGCGGGTAGACCGAGGTCAGGATGGCCACGCCCGTGCCGAAGATCATGGCCCCGCCAACGCCCTGGACGGCGCGGCCCAGGATGAGGAAAAAGGCGGACGGGGCTAGGGCGGCTACAGCGGTCCCGGCGATGTTTACGCCAATGCCTAGGGCGAAAATCCTCTTGCGGCCGACCAAATCCGCCAGGCGGCCAAAAGGCACGAGGAACATGGCCGCGGCCAGCATGTAAGCCGTGACGACCCAGCCGAGAGCCACGGCGCTCAGCCCGAATTCCTTGGCGATGAAGGGCATGGCCACGTTGATGCCCGAGGCCATGAACGGGGTCAGGAACGAGGACACCATTGAAACGGCCAAGGCCGTCCGCCGGAGGGATCTATCGGAGACCTGCGCCGCGGGGATCACGCTCATGCCGCGGGCCATTATACAGAAACAAGCTCGGGGCGGATAGCCTCAGCGGCGGAGGAAGCGGCGGAGGTAGTCGCGCGTCTCGGTAAGTCCGAGGAGGCGCGAGGCGGCGTAAAAGATGGCCAGCCCGAGGAGGCCGCAGGCGACGACGCTCGCCGCCGTCGCCAGGAAGGACGTCCCGATCGCGCCGGCGATGGCGCGGTTCACCAACCGGGCGGCTCCGCCGCCCGCCGCCGAAGCGACCGCGAGCGCTCCGGCATACCTTGCCAGCGGCCCGAACTCCACCCGGCCGACCTTGCGCGGCAGGAGGGCGATAAGGACCCCGACGTTGAGGACCGCGGCCAGGGTCGTCGAAAGCGGGAAGGCCCTGAACCCCAGGACCCACATCAGCGTCGCGTTGAGGACGAGGTTGAGGCCGATCGAACAGAAGCTCGCGTACATCGGCGTCTTGGCGTCCTTGTAGGCGTAGAAGACCGCGGCGACGTTCCGGAGCGCAGCCATGAACGGGATGCCCAGCGTGTAGAGGACGAGGGCCCCGGCCGTGGCCATCGTGTCCGCCGTCGTGAAGCGCCCCCGCTCGTAGATGGCCCGGGTGATCGGTACGGCGAGGAACGCGATCAGGGCCGACGTCGGCACGGTCAGGAAGAGGACCATCTTCAGGGAGTCGGTGAGCGTCGAGCGGACCGCCGCGGTGTCGTTATCGAGGACGAGTTTCGAAAGCGACGGCAGGGCGACCGTCCCGACGGCGATGCCGAAGAGCCCGAGCGGGAGGTGCATGATCCGGAAGGCGTAGTTGAGCCAGCTGACGCTCCCCTGGGCCAGCGGCGTGACCAGGATCGTGTTGACCAGGACGTTGATCCGCGTCCCCGCGAGGCCGATCGCGACCGGGACGAAAAGGGCCATGACCCGCCGGAATTCCGGGTCGCGGAAGCTCAAGAGGGGGCTCCAGTGGAACCCCTTGCGCCGGAGGAGGGGCACCTGGACGAGGAACTGCATCAGCCCGCCGACGAGGACGCCCACGGCCATGCCGAAGATCGGCTCCTTGCCGCGCGACACGTACCAGCCGTAGGTCAGGACCGGCACGAGGATCGAAAACACGTTGAAGAGGGCCGGGGCGACCGACGGCACGAAGAACGACTTCTCCGTGTTGAGATAGCTCATGGCCCAGGCGCCCATGCTGACGAAGAGCAGGAAGGGGAAAAGGACGGCCGTCAGCTGGGCCGTCAGGTCGATCTTGCCGGGCACGCGGCCGAAGCCGAAGGCGATGGCCTTAGCGAGATAGGGGGCGAGGAGGAGCCCCGCGATCGATACGATACCCGTCACCACGAAGAGGACGTTGAAGATGTTCGAGGCCAGCCGGTTCTGGGCCTCCTTGCCCTTGGCCTTTTCGGCCGTGAGGACGGGGACGAAAGCCGCCGAGAGGGCGGTCTCGGCGAAAAGGTCACGCAGGAGGTTCGGGACGCGGAAGGCCACGTTGAAGGCGTCGGTCGCCGCTCCGACGCCGAAGAGATGGGCGAAGACGGACTCGCGGGCGAGCCCCAGGACCCGGCTCACCGCCGTGCCGGCGGTGAAAGAGCGGACGCCCCGGCTGATGTCTTCCACTATGTTCGGCCTCTTCGCCGGCCTATCTTATCGCTTTTCCGGAGGTGTTCTCAATCGTCACTTGGAAAATTCGGCGGCCAGGATCCAATAGGGATCGACCTTGGGGTATTCGAGGATCCGCTCGCCCGCCCGGCCGATGATCTTCAGGCCCTCCTCGGCGGCGACGACTTCGCCGGCGACCGCCGCGGGGATCCCTTGATCCTTCAAAGCCCCGATCAGGGCATCCGTGTCCTTTCGGTCCACCATGGCGATGAGCGTGCCTTCGCTGATAGCGGCGAAGGGATCGAAGCGGAAGAGGTCGGCCGTCTTGCGGATGACCGGCTGAACGGGGATGGCCTCTTCCTCGACCCGCAGGCCATAGCCGCCCGCCCGGGCCATCTCGTAAAGCCCTCCCCAGACGCCGCACTCCGTGGCGTCGTGCATGACGTGCACACCCCGGAACTTTCGGGCGACTGCGCAATCCTCCATGACCGTCATCTGGGAGAAGACCGCGGCCGCTTCATTCTGGAAGGACTCCCCTCCCGCGGCGATGAACTTCTCCGGGAAAAGGACGGCCAGGAGCCCCGTCGTCTCAATGGCCGGACCCTTGGTGATGACGATGCGGTCCCCTTTTTTGACCCGGTCCGGGCCGCGGAGATCGCGTTTCCCCCCGACGGCGATCGCCGTCGCCCCGCCGACCATGGGATAGCTGCAGCCCGTGTAGCGCGCCGTGTGTCCGGTGACGACGCTGATCCCGTATTTTTTAGCCTCGGCGTGGACCGAGTCCCACATCTCCTCGAGCTCGGACTCTTTCATCTCCGGCGGGAGGTTGAGGTCGATCGCAAGGTAGCGGGGCGCGAGCCCGGAGACGGCGACGTCGCAGAAGACGATATGGAAGCCGAACCAGGCGGCTTTGGAAAAGCCGAACGACGGGACGATGAAAAAGGGGTCGGTCGACAAAGCCATGTACCGCCCGCCCACGCGGATGACCCCATAGTCGACGCCGTGGCGCGGGCCGATGACGACGTCGCCGCTCGCGGCGCCGAGCCTCGGATAGATGACCCGGTCGAAAAAGGCGGGGTGGATCTTGCCGAGTTCCGGCAGTTTCTCTTCGCTCATGGCTTCTCTTTCCGCGACCCGAATTCATTATTCACAATCGGGCCGGGAAATCAACCCATTCGACGGCGGCCGGAGCCCCGGCCGCCGTCGGTCACTCGCTGCGCAGCGCCTCAATGGGGTTGAGTCGTGAGGCTTTGCGGGCCGGGTAGACCCCGAAGAACAGTCCGATTATCAGAGAAAAACCAAAAGCTAGGACGACCGAGGAAAGCGAAATCGAGATCGCCCAGCGGGTCAGCGCACTGACCAGGAATGCGGCCGAAATCCCGACAGTAGCCCCGGCCGCCCCGCCCCCCAGGCCGAGGGCCGCCGCCTCGAACAGGAATTGGACGAGGATGTCCTTCCGGCTGGCCCCAACGGCCATCCTCAGGCCGATCTCATTGGTTCTCTCTCGCACGGCCATGAGCATGATGGCCAGTATGCCGATCCCCCCAACGAGCAGGGAGACGGCGGCGATGCTCCCGGTGAGCATAGTGAACGTCTCGGCCGTTTCCCGTTCGGCTTCCAGAAGGTCGCTCTGATTCTGGATGGTGAAATCGTCGGGCTTGGCTGGATCGGCCAGCCGGTGGCGCTCGCGCAGGAGCTCGCGGATCTCGGACTCGGCGGCGCGCATTTGGTCCTTGCTCTTCGCTTCGAGGTGCACGGCTCCAATATGGGTCAGATTGAAAAGGCGGCGGAGCGCCGTACGGACGGGGATGAACACCTGGTCGTCCTGGTCCGCGCCGTCGAGGTCGACTCCCTTGGGCTCCATGACGCCGACGACCTCGAAGGCCACGCGCCCGATCCGGATCGTCTCGCCGAGCGGGTCGTCGCCTTCGAAAAGATTCCTCATAACGGACCGCCCAATCACGGCGACCCGGCGGACAGCCGTGTTTTCCTCTTCCGAGAAGAACACGCCGCGCTCAACTTTGAAGCCGCGGACGGCCGCGTAGCCGGGAGTGGTACCCAAGATGGTCGTGTTCGTGCTCAGGTTCCCGAACTTGACCTGCATCTTCCGGGATTGGACGGGAGCCGCCGCTCTGATCGAGGGGCATTCGCGGAGGATGGCCTCGGCATCCTGCAGGGTTAACGTGGTTGCCGTGCCCCGAATTTCTCTGCGGCCGACCGTCGTCTGGACCTGGCCAGCACTGACGACGATCAGGTTTGTGCCCATGGCCTCGATCTTGCTCAGGACCTCGCGCTGGGCCCCCCTCCCGACGGCGACCATCAGGACCACGGCGGAAACCCCCATGAGGATCCCGAGCAGGGCCAGGGCGGTCCTCATTTTATGGGCGGCCAGCTGTTTACGAGAGATTTTCAGGCTGCGGGCGATTTTCATCCAACGGCCTTCCTTCCGCGGAACTGCCCTATCTCGTCAAGACCGGAGGGCGTCGACCGGCTGGAGGGCCGCGGCCCGCCTGGCCGGCTGAAGACCGGCGATGATCCCTACCAAGCTCGAGAAGACAAGCCCTAAAGCCACGCTCTCCCATGACAGGGCAGTTGGCAATTTCGTCAAAGCGCTCATGATCCTGGCGCCAACAGCCCCGAGCACGATACCGATAACGCCGCCGGTCAGCGTGACGACGGTCGACTCCAGGAGAAACTGCAGGAGAATATGCCGGCGACGGGCCCCGACGGCTTTGCGCAGACCAATCTCCTTGCGGCGCTCGTTAACGGAGATCAGCATGATGTTCGAAACGACGACGCCCCCAGCGATGAGGGAGATCCCGGCGACGATGATGAGAAGGACATTGAAAGTCCCGGCCACTTTCTCCGCCATTTCCTTGACCTCGTCGGGGGTCCGGATGGTGAAATCATCGGGAAGCCCCGCGGCGATCTTGTGGCGCTCCCGCAGTACGGAATTGATGTCCGCCACGGCCTTGTCCATATCGTTGACGGATTTGAGGCGGACCTTGATCCCCGAGAGGTAGTCCACGTTGGCCACGCGCCTCATGAACGTGCTCAGGGGGATGTAGATACGATTGTCCATGTCTCCCCCGCCCGGGCTCGTCCCCTTGTCCTGCATGATACCCTTGATCTCGAAGGGGATATTGCCGATGCGGACCGTCTCGCCGATCGGGTTGGAGAGCCCGAAAAGCGCCCGGCGGGCTGTTTCGCCGATGACGGCCACGCGGGCCGAGCTTTCCATATCCTCGTCGGTGATGAAGTCGCCCACCTTGGCATCCCAGTCCCAAACAGGGGCCCAGGAAGGCGTGACGCCGAAGACGCCGGTCGTCGTGGATTTTTCCTGGAACTTGACTTCGGACTGGCCGCGGCGGTTGAAGGGGGCCACCCCTGCGACGCCTTTGACCTCCTCCATGATGGCCCGAGCATCATCGATCATCAGAGTCGTCGTCGGCTGTCCTGACGAAGGCTGGCCCATTTGCTGGCCGCCCCCAGCAGAAGTCATCAGGCTGTCGAGTCCGAATTTTTTCACCCGCTCCATAACCCTTTTCTGCGCACCTAGGGCGGCGGAGACGACGAGGGTCAGGGCGACGATGCCGATGACGACGCCGATCATCATCAGAAATGTCCGAACCTTGTTCCGGCCCAACCCCTTGAAGGCGGTCTTGACGATCCTAGCGGTTTTCACGGCGTTCCTCCTGAGGCGGGAGCTCGGCCAGATCAGCCGCTGCGTCTCTCGGGTTCTTGTTTTCAACATCCTCAACGATACGGCCGTCGGAAACCCGAATGACCCGGCGCGTGTGCCCGGCGATATCGGGCTCGTGGGTGACGAGGATGATCGTCCGTCCCTGGGCGTTGAGCTTCTGGAATATGGCCATGATCTCATAGCTTGACCGCGAGTCCAGGTTGCCGGTGGGCTCGTCGGCGAAGATGATCTCGGGGTCGTTGACCAGGGCCCGGGCGATAGCTACGCGCTGCTGTTCACCGCCCGACAGCTCCGAAGGATAGTGATGGGCCCTGGCGGTCAGCCCCACGGCGTCCAGGGCCGAACGGGCCAGCTTGGAGACGTTGGGCAGATCCGAATAGACGAGCGGGAGCTCGACGTTTTCCAGGGCGTTCGTGCGCGGCAGAAGGTTGAAGGTCTGGAAGACGAATCCGATTTTTTTATTTCGGAGGCGGGCCAGGTCTTCGTCTCCGAGCACGCCGACATCGATGCCGTCCAGAAGGACGGTTCCTGCGGTAGGTTTGTCGAGGCAGCCAAGGATGTTCATAAGCGTGGACTTGCCGGAGCCCGAGGCCCCCATGACGCCGACGAATTCGCCGCGGGCGACCTCGAGCGTAACGTTGTCGACGGCGCGGACCTCCGCGCCTCCGCCTTTGTTGTAGATCTTGGTGAGGTTTTTCGCCTGAATGATGGAATCGTCCATGACGCTCTTTCCTTTCTTATTCGATGATGACGACCGTCTCACCCTCGACGAGTCCTTCGAGGATCTCGGTGTAGGCGCCGTCCCGCCAGCCGACCTTAACTTTCCGCCGCTCCCGGACGGCGTTTTCCAGGACCGTGACGAATCTTTCACCGCCGTCCCGGAAAACGGCCGGCGTGGGAACGACCAACGCATTCTCGCGCCTTTCGAGGAACACGGTGACGTTGGCCGTCATCTCCGGCCTGAGGGTGCGGCCTTGGGCGTCGGTGATCCCGATTGTTACGACATAATTGACAACATTGTCCTGGATGACGGCCTTCGGGTAGATGGCCGTTACCTTCCCGCGAAATTCCGTTTCCGCGTATGTGTCTACGGTGAAAGCCGCTTCCTGCCCCTCGCCAATCCTCCCGATGTCGGTTTCGTCCACGTAAGCCTGGACCTCGAGCCGGCCAAGGTCGATGATGTTGACGAACGTCGGCGCGGCGAAGCTGGCGGCGACGGTTTCTCCCTCTTGAGTGGAAATCGAAGCAATGACCCCGGAAACGGGGGCGTAGATCCTTGCGTATTCGAGCTGGACCCGAGCCAGTTCGACGTTGGCCTGGGCCTGCCCGACCTGGGCCTCGGTCACCTTGACGCCGTTCTCGGCCTGGTCCAATTCCTGCTCCGATACGAATTTTTTCTCGAAGAGCGGCCGGAGCCGTTCCAGGTTCGACCGGGAATATTCCCGGTCGGCCTTCGACTTTTCCAGGGTGGCGACGTTTAGGTTCAGCTTGGTCTGGAGCTCGGCGTCGTCCAGCTCGGCGATAACCTGTCCGGCCGCGACCCGGTCCCCGATCTGGGCCCTCAACCGCTTGACGACGCCCGAGACGCGCGACCCGACCTTAACCTCGGCGCCCACCATCGGTTTGATGATCCCTGTGGCGATGACCGTGGAACCGATGTCACGCCGGACGACCCTTGCCGTTTTCAGTGCCGGCTCTTTGCCCCGGCTCCGTCCCGGGAGGAGGGCCCAACCCGCGACCGCCAGGCCAGCGATAACCAGGAAGACGACGACCGTCCAAGACGTCCTTTTTTTCATGCGCTGTCTCCACCGGAGATTCTATAAGGATTGGACACATCCCTCAAGAAGAACCTGAAGAGATGATGCAGATAGCCCGCCGGTCGCCTCGCGGAACCCGGCCGGGGCACTTCGCGTGTTCCCCTGATTTGGAAGGAACAAAGCGGAATTGATCTTAAAGCTAATGACAGGGAGGGGAGATCGCTGAGGATCCCCCCTCCTTCCAATTGTCCCGGGATACTTTACTTTTTACATCCAGCCTGGGATCCGCAGCCTTCGGTGCCGCATCCCTTGGCGCTTTGCCCGCCTTTTTCCATCTTGCCCGTCATGCGGCCGTTGCCTCCGCCACCGAAGCCGCCCCCATGGCCCATGCCGGAGCCGCAGCTCATCCCCCCGCACTTCTGTTCAAGGGCTTTCTTCTGCTCGTCCGTCAGCACCCCGCTGAGAGCGGTCTTGTGCGCCAGGCAGCTCTTCTGGATGTCCGCTCCCGCCTTGGCTATCTCGTCGATCTTGGCGTCGAGCTTCTTCGGATCGGCCTTTTCGAGCATCAGCTGACGAAGCTCGAGGCGCCTGGTCTTCAAGGCCGCTTGTAGCTGAATAAGGGCCTTCTGATGCTCAACTTGGAGCCTTGCGATCTTGGCCGCTTGGTCGGAAGTCAAGTTGGGTAGGACACAACCCTTCTCCGCAGTTCCCGGGTTGGCCATCTGGGCCAGCAAGGGGATCGTCAAGATGAGTGCCAGCCCTGCGATCAGTGCCACCTTCGATCGGGTCAGTTTCATATCCTATTCCTCCTGGAAAGAGATTACCGTTCAAGTTCCCGGGGATAGCCCGCATGTCCGGTGGACGCGGCGTCGCGATCCGCGCCTCCACCGCGACGACAGACGTGATCCTCGAACATCCGAAAGAAGGTCGTTTTCTGCTCGTCCGTCAGGACCTCTTTCTCTTTCAGAAGATTGAGAACCGCCTTTTTCTGGATCTCGGCCTGAAGCCGGCTGATGTCTTCGACGAGCCGATCGAGCGCCGCGCTGTCAGGCGACGCTTTTTTCATCTCTTCGACCATCGCCCGTCTTTTCTCCTGCATCTGCGTCTGGATTCCCTCGGTTTCGGCATCGAAAGATGACCGGATGTCCCTGATGCATCTCTCCTGCTCGCCGTTCAGGCACAGCTGCTTCGAAAAGGGCTCCGCCAGGGCCTGGCCTGCGGCCGGCTTCTCGTCCGTCACCCTGAACCAGCGATGGTAAGCGAACGTCAACAGCGCCGTAACATTGATGACGAAGAGCAGGATAAGCCCGTATTTCCATAGCTTCTTTGTCATTCGAAATCTTCTTTCATCGCATTCTGACGGTCGACGTAATAATGGGCCACAGAGCCTTGCGGGATATTTTCGAAGATATCGACGGAGGGGGCGGCGAAATAGTCCTCGGACCTAGAGAGGGGTTTTTCCGCCTTGCCCAACTCATGCCCGGCTAGGATCCCGCCCAGGAAGAGAGCCGTCACAGCCACCGGCCTGAGGATCCTCCAGGCGAGACTCCGGGTGGTTGCCAATCCGGAGCCGGGCTTCTCATACGCCTCGATTCTTCCGATGAGATCGGGAAAGAACGACGGCCCGGGTCGGATGACCTCAGGTGCGGCCAGACTCTCCCAGCCACGGGCGAATCGTTGGACGAGGATAGCGCACTCCTCGCAGGAATCCAGATGCTCCCGGATATCGGGAGACGTCTCCCCCGTCGAATTGCCTTCAGTCACGGAGATCAAATGACTCCGGATGAACGCGCACGCGCTTTTCCTTCCTGGCTGTTGTTTTTTCATCTCTATCCCTTTAGACACAAGATCCGGATCAAAACTTGCGGCCCCGGCAGACCTCAGGGAACTACGGAGCGAGTTTCTTCTGGAGGTTGAGCTTGGCCCGGTGAAGGCCGGATTCCACGGACGCCACGGAAACGCCCATGATCGCGGCGATTTCCTGATAGGAGCGGCCTTCGAACCTATGGAGAATGAGCATGGTCTTCTGCTTCTCGGGCAGAGAAGCGACCGCTTTCCGGATGAGCTCCCGGGTCTCGTTCACGGACCAAGCGGACGCGGGGTCGTCCCCGTCGGGCGCCGCGAATCCAGGCCCGCTCCCGTCCCCGTCATTGAGCCCTCGGCGGAGCTCCCCCCACCGCACGAATCTTCTGTTATCCCGGTTGAAGTTCCGGCAGCGGTTGACGGCGATTCGATAGATCCAAGTGGAGGCGAGGCACTCGCCGCGGAATGCTCCGGCGGATTTGTACACTTGGAAAAAAACGTCCTGGGCGACATCCTCGGCATTTTGGGGGTGGCTGAGCAGGCGCGAGCACAGGCCGATGACTCTGCTCTGAAAGCGATCGACGAGGACCTTGAATGCGCCGAGGTCTTTGGCCGCGATACGCCGCAGCAGCTCCTCATCTTCCATCGATTCCGGGACTTGGATTATGGCCCTCCTCTGGATCAGGCGTAAAAAGACCGCCCTATTATTCTATTAGACACCGCCACCGCCTAAAAACTTGCGCCCGCCGGCCCAGCGATGATCCAGAGACTGATTTGGACTATTTCGACGGTCGCTCTCCCTCCGAGACGACCGGTTCACGCTTACAGAGCACGGCCAGCACGAGCGAAGGCTCATCGGCCTCCATGCTGCGCGTCGTCGCCCCCCTGGGAATGAACACGGCGCCGGGAGCGCGGACAACGGACTCCTCGGTTTCGGTACGGAAGGTGATCCGCCCCTCGAAAACGACGAACACCGCATCCTCCATCATCCGGCAAGGCGGGATGAGGGCTCCGGCCGCGAGCTCGATCCTGCGGATCTTCAATAGGCCTTGCTCGAAAAGAACCGAGGCTTCATAGCGGCCGTCCCCGCATGAACGATTTGTCGAGAAATCGATGATGTTCATACGCCTTATCCTTTCGCTTATGGCTTTATAGAAAACGGCAAGGCCGTATCAATTGGTGTCCGCTCACGAGACATTCGAATCCTCAGCGAAAGCCTCAGGTCGGCCAAGGCTGGGCTCGCATGTTCCCCCTCAGCGCCTCCGCTTAAACATGAGCCCGAGCGTCTCCGGCAGTTCGGCCAAGCGTCCGCCCATCATGAATAAATACGTCGTCGCCCAGTTCGCGAGGATCACGGCGATACCGAAGAGGACCATGCCGACGCTCAGCAGGGGCCAACCGGACATGATGTTCCCGACGACGCAGCCTGTGGCCAGGGCGGCGCCTGCCCCGACGAGGAATCCTCCGAGCATGGCCGTCACGATCTGCTCCGGAGGCTTCGGCTGGAGCCTGACCCGGCCCGAGAGCGACGCGGAAGCGAAAGCGCCGAGGAAGGTGCCGAATACGACCAGGACGAGCCACCAGGTGATCTTCTTGGCGCCAGGGACAGCCGGCAACGGAACCGCTTTCGCCGCGGGGCCGGCGATGTGGACCAGGTTTGATTCAGTGAGCAGTTCCTGGATATGCAGGACGCCATGAGTGACGCCGATCGGATAATTGCGACCCGCGGCCGCGGACGAGAAAAGAGACGCCACGACCACAAGCCCAACGGCGACGCCCGCCTGCCAGGGCTTCCATGGATTTTTCAACAGACTTCGGGATTTACCCGCGGGCGCCGGGTGAAACGACTTGGAGTTCGGAGCGTTGCGTTTCTTCCTCCGCAGGAGGACAAGCGCAGCGGTCAGGAAAGCGAAGATCAGGGCCCAAGCCCAGAACGGCAAGCCCGAGAGCGAAGATAACGTCACGGGGCCGCCGCCTAAGGCCGTCGTTTTAACCGTTTTCATCTTCGCCGCCCAGCCCGTCAGGGGGCCATGTTCGACGAAAGCGATGCCGATCGGGATCGTCAGCAGGGCGACGATGGAATTGACGTTGCCCATCGCCGACTTGTAGAGGCAGCCGCTGATGCAGCCCCCGGCCAGCACCGTGCCGGCGCCGAAGATGAGCCCTCCGGCGATGTCGTTCACCCAGAGCAGAGGCTTGGGGCTCAGCGAGACCCACCCGGCCAGGCTGGCGACGGCAAATCCGACCGTCGACACGGCGATGCCGACCCACAGCCCGAAAACCTTCCGCCCGTCTCTCATCAGAAGGACTTCGCTGAAGGCCGACGCTCCGCATAAGTCTCCCTTCTGGAGGAAGAACCCGAAGAGCAGGCCGATGGGAAAGGCCGAAAGGAACCACCTGTTCGTGACGAGGGCCGCTATAAAAAAGCCCATGCCCAATATCGCGAACGCCCAAAAAGGCCACGACCTTGATTGGACCGCTTTTTGACTCTGATTTTCACCGGCCATCATGCATCCTCCTGTCCGCGCCCGGCCTTCAAGCTTTGACCTCGCGGGGCACAGAGGGCTGAAAATACCTCCGCTTGAAATAGAGCGCCACGTTGACCAGGCCGATCATGACCGGGACCTCGACGAGCGGGCCGATGACCGCCGCGAAAGCCTCGCCCGAGTTGATGCCGAAAACGGCCACGGCCACGGCGATGGCCAACTCGAAATTGTTGCTGGCCGCCGTGAATGACAGCGTTGCCGCTTTAGGGTAGTCCGCGCCCGCCCGCCGGCTGAGGAAGAACGAGACGAGGAACATGACCACGAAATAAATGAGCAGCGGCACGGCGATGCGCAGGACGTCGAGCGGGATCTTGACGATGAACTCGCCCTTGAGCGAGAACATGACGACGATGGTGAAGAGCAGGGCGATGAGCGTGATAGGGCTGATGCGCGGGATGAACTTCGTCTCGTACCAGGTCCGGCCCTTGAGCTTGAGCAGGCTGAAGCGCGTGATGAGCCCGGCCAGGAACGGGATGCCGAGATAGATGAAGACGCTCTCGGCGATCTGGCGCATGGTGATATTGACCGCCGTCCCCTTGAGGCCGAGCCAGGTCGGGAAGACGGTGATGAAGATATAGGCGTAAACGGAGAAAAACAGGACCTGGAAGATCGAGTTGAAGGCGACGAGTCCCGCCGCGTACTCCCTGTCCCCCTGGGCCAGGTCGTTCCAGACGATGACCATGGCGATGCAGCGGGCCAGGCCGATCAGGATCAAGCCGTACATGTATTCGGGCTTGTCGCGGAGGAAGATGACGGCAAGGGCGAACATCAGTAGCGGCCCGATGATCCAATTCTGGACGAGCGACAGCGTCAGGACCTTGACGTTCTTGAAGACGTCCCCGAGCTCCTCGTATTTGACCTTGGCCAGGGGCGGGTACATCATCAGGATGAGCCCGATGGCGATGGGGATGTTGGTCGTCCCCGACTGGAACTTGTTGATGAAACCGACGACGGCCGGAACGATGTAGCCCAACCCGATGCCGACGGCCATGGCCAGGAAGATCCAGAGGGTCAGGTATCTGTCGAAGAACTTGAGTCTTGGGTTTCCGGGTGTCATGCGAGATCTCCTTTCACGTTATTCAGCTCCAGAACACAAAGTACAAGCCGATGCCGATGATCAGGACGCCGGCGATTTTCTGGATAACGGCATGGGCCTGGCGCAGGCCCTTCGATTCGAGCAAGCCCTTGGCCGCCCCGACGGATGTCCCCGCGACGAGGACGAGGGCCGAGTGCCCGAGGGCATAAACGAAAAGAAGGAAACCGCCGTAAAGCACGTTCCCCTTCTCTGCCACAAAAGCCAGGAGCACGGCCAGGATGGGGACGGCACACGGCGTCGAGACGACGCCGAAAAGGAGGCCTAGCAGGAAAGCCCCGAAATAGCCCTGTTTTTTCACCCGGATCGCGGCCGGAACGGGCAGGTTCCATTTGATGACGCCGAGCAGGTGGAGCCCCATCATCAGGCAAACGCCCGCCACGACGTATTTCCAAAAGGCGCCCACGTCCCCGAACATCCGGCCCATCAGTCCGGAGATGAGGCCCAGGGCCGTGAACGTCACGGCCAGGCCGAGGACGAAGAAGAGCGAAAAGACGAGCGAACGTCTGACCGTCGTCGTCTCTCTATTCCCCGCGACGACGCTCATCAGGAGCGGGATCATGGCCAGGACGCAGGGATTCAAGGCCGTCGTCACGCCGCCCAGAAAGACGGCGACGACCGCCAGCCAAGGGCTGTGCTGGAGGAGGGCGGAAATGTCGCCGAAAAAGCTCTCCATGTCTCCTCCGCTCAGTGGACGCCGTGTTTCTTGAGGAGCTCGAGGATCTCCTCCTTGGGAAAGAGCCCGACATGGCGGAATATCTCGTTCCCCTTTTGGTCCACGAAGACCTGGGTCGGGATGAGCTGGACGCCGTATTTCCGGCCCGGCTCGGGGTCCTTCCAAACGTCGTAGAAGACGACCTGGACCCGGTCGGC
>Ga0315281_10004487_pt1 | contig 20216 bp, 17 predicted proteins | sample YL17G07_0_MG_FD_204540 | JGI IMG/M metagenome (GOLD analysis project Ga0315281, IMG submission 204540) | Sediment microbial communities from Yellowstone Lake, YNP, Wyoming, USA - YL17G07_0 | ecosystem: Environmental > Aquatic > Freshwater > Lake > Sediment | place: USA: Wyoming | collected...
TGAACGGCCCGCCGACGGAGCTGCTCCTGCGCGGCCGAAGGCAACGATCTGGCATCTTTGTTCTTCATGAAGATAGTCTATCATATCAAATCCCAAAATGCAAGCTATTTATTGCACTGGTTAATAACAGAGAGAAAGGAGAAATAAAGACTCACGAGAACATCATCTTTTCATGTTTCGGCGGTTTGTCCAATACGGGAATTACGAGTGCATTAGCCAGCCTCGATGCAGTTAAGGAGTTGGGGCTGGAAAAAGCGGCCATCGGCTGTCTGGGAGCATTGCCCCTAAGCGTTGCCCCAGTCATGGGAAAGACCAAATCGGCCAAAAAGGTTGTGACCGTGGATGGATGTCCATTCGAATGCAGTCGAAAGATTACGGAGCAAGCGGGGTTCAAGGTGACAAAAAGTATTGTATTGGTGAGAGATATCGGTATGAAGAAGAAGGCCCTTCACGAGGACATCAATCAGAACATGAAGGGATTGATGGAATACGTATCTGTGGATGACGTGAAACGGGCAAAAGACATGATCGTTAAGGCCATCCTGGAGGATGATAGTCCTCTGTAAGCTGTTCATCATAAAAAAGGAGCCGATCAATGAAAATCGCCGCTGTTTCTGAAGACGGCGTCACCATCAGCCGGCATTTCGGCCGCGCACCGTTCTACGTCGTTGTCACCGTGGAAAACGGGAAGATTATCTCGCGCGAAACCCGTGACAAAATGGGTCACAACCAGTTCGCCGGGGAAGCCCACGAAGGACACGGGCAAGCAGCCGACCCACGCGGGCACGGTTTCGACCCGGCCGCGCAGAACCGCCACGTCCGCATGGCCGCCGCCATCGCCGATTGCCAGGTCCTGTTGGCGGGCGGTATGGGAGCCGGCGCATACGAGAGCATAAAACTGGCCGGTATCCGCCCGGTGGTGACGGACGTGACCAACATAGACGACGCCATACAGAGTTACTTGGCGGGCCATCTCAAAGATCACGTCGAGAAGTTGCATTAGCGAAAAGAGGGGACGCGATTGTTTTTTCGAGGAGGTATCTTAGGACTTGGTTGTATTTCTATTCTTTGTGGTATTTTTCCTCAAGCTGTTTTTTTGTAAAGACAAGGATCTTTTTTTCTTTTATAAAATTCCTCACGCGTTGGGGATCCGGAAAGCTAATGGCGTCATAAACGCACCAGACCTGACAAGAAGTGCAACCGACCATACATTGCAGAGGTTTTGCTACAACCGCTTTTTTATCCTGCAAATCGTAATCAAAAACATCTCTGCCACAGGTCGTCACGCACATGCCGCAACCGACGCATTTGTTTTTATCGATTCGCGGATTCCACTCTATTTCTTCTCTTGGGACCCCTTTCCATTGTGCAAATTTCTCCGGCACGCTCATGTGCTATCCCTCCTTTGAAGTTGTTTGAAATGCATCTAAAAAACCAGCCGGAGCTGATAAAAGAACCTGGTTTCACGGTAATGCTCGCGGATGTCGAGAAGCCGGCCGCGGCGGCCGATGCTCTCGACGGCCAGGCCCAGCTCAACCGGCGTCCGGCGCGGGCGATAGCCCAACCTGAAGCGCCGGACGAGCCGCGTGTCGCGGATCTTCGAATCATCGGTCACGACACCCAGGAACTGATAGCGGTCCTGGCCCTGGACCGAGTCATAGAGCTGGAAGCCCGCGCCCCCCTGGAGCCGCCAGTGGCGCCAATCGACGGTCAAATCAGACGCCAGCGTCATTCCCAAGGCGTAGTAATACCCCCAGTTGAGGAGCGTGGACTTGACGCCGCCCGTGTCATGGCTTTCCGTGAACCGGTTGTAGGCCAGGGCGTTGACCAGGGCGAAATCGCCGTAGATTTCCGTCGTCCATCGGGCGTGGAGCCGGGGCCCGAAAAATGCAAAGGTCAGGACACCTCCCAGGGGGCTGATCACCGACATCTTGTCCGTGAACCGGGTCGGTGTCGGCCGGATGAACCGGGCGTCTGAGAGGGCCGGGCCGCCGCCCGGGATCTCGGCGCTGCTGTCATACCAGGCCACCGGTCGCTTGCGATAAACCTCGAACGCCGTGCCGAGCCCGACCGATGCGCTGTGGCCGCGGAGGCTGCCGTCCGGGGCCTCCCGGATGGACTGCCGACCGTAGCCGAAGAGCACGGCCTGCGTACGGACATGAAATTCCTCCATGCCGTCGGGGCTGAAGCTCAAGTCGAAAAAAACGCGGCTGGAAAGGGTCTCGGCAAGCCAGCCCCGGAAAGCTCCGGCCCGGCCGTAGCCGGGGACGGTCGCCGTCTCCATCTCCAGGCCAAGGTTGAACTCCCGGTGCCCGGCCACGGAGGCGGGCACGGCGGTCGTCCCGGCCGGCGACACGGTGCACGTTTTCAGCCCGGCGAACAGGCTGAAGCGATGCCAGGCGGCATCCCGGCCGCTGTCCGCGGCCGGCCCGGCCTTGCGGTCGAACCAATTGTTGGCTGCGAGGAAGGGGTTGAAAACGATCCCGGCCAGGCGGTTCAGGATCCCTCTGCGGCGGCTGAAATAGGAGCCGACCTGGAAGAGGGGCTCGCCGATGGCCGGGCCGCCGAACGGCGTGAAGATCATATCGTTCGTGGAAATGATCTCCCGCCACTCGCAGGCGGCTTCCCAGAGGGCGGACATGCCGAACGAGAAGAGAAAGGAGGCCCGGCTGTTCAAGCCGTTGGTCCGGGCCAAGTTGTAATAACCGGCTCCGGAAAGGGCGTGGGACCAGTTGAACCAGAAGGCGTTGGAATCGAACTTCGGCGATTCCGCGGTGAAGAAACGCCGCTTCTGGTCCTTCCAGGTCAGCGCGAACTGCCAATCTTCCTTGAAATTGGCGTAGGTCCGCCAATAGTCGACTGTGGAGGCCGTGATGAGGACGGCGCTCTCGATGAGGGCTCGGCCCGTGTGATGGCGAGGCCGGGTCCCCGGATCGTCCCGCCCGGCTTTTTCGGCGGAAACCTGAAGCGGCTTGTCTTTCGTTTGTCCGGGGGAGCTTTGCTCGGGTTCGACAGTAAAAGGCATATTTTGAGCACATTTCCGACGTAAGCCGTTTGTTTTCAACACAAGTATTTCAAAAATGTCAAAGCCGCGTAGGCATGCGAATGCAAAATAAAGTATTGACATATATGGTAGTACATGATATTTGAATAGGCATGTACGTGCGGACCATCTCCCGCAAAAACAAGGACGGATCCACCACCACCTATGTGCAGCTCGCCCATAACGTCCGCGATCCCCGGAGCGGCTTTGCCCGGGCCCGGGTCCTCTACACCTTCGGCCGAGCCGACTCTTTGGATCTCGGCGCCATCCGCAGACTGGTCCGCAGCCTCTGCCGGTTTATCTCCCCCGAAGATGCTCTCGAAGCCCAGGGTTCGATGCCGGCGCTTCGGTTCATCAGGAGCGCTCCCTTGGGAGGCGCTTATCTCCTGCGGCATCTCTGGGAGCGGCTGGGGCTCCAGACGGTCCTGGCCAAGGCCCTTCAGAAGAGAGACTTTGGTTTTACGGTCGAGTGGGCGATCTTCGCCATGGTGGCCAACCGGGCCCTGGCGCCCGACTCCAAGAGGGGTGTCGAGGAGTGGGTGAGCGAGGACGTCTCTCTGGGGAATCCGGAGCCGATCTCTTTGCAGCATCTTTACCGGGCGATGGATTTTCTTTTGGAACACGAAGAGTCGATCCAGAAGGAAGTCTTTTTCGCCACGGCTGATCTTTTCAACCTGGAAGTGGATCTTCTTTTCTTCGATACCACAACGACCTATGCGGAATGCGAGGAAGAAGACGACCTCCGACGGTACGGTCATTCGAAGGACAGCCGGCCGGACCGGCCGCAGGTCGTGATCGGGCTGGCGGTGACGAAGGAGGGGCTTCCGGTGCGCTGCTGGGTGCTTCCGGGCAACACGGCGGACATGACCACGGTGGAGCGGGTGAAGTCGGACCTTCGAGGCTGGAAGCTTTCGCGTTGTATCTGGGTCATGGACCGGGGGATGTCGAGCGAAGCGAACCGGATCGTTCTGCAGAAAGCCGGCGGGCATTACATCCTGGGCGAGAAGCTGCGGGACAGCCAGGCGGCTCATAAGGAAGCCCTGTCGTTCCAGGGTCGGTACCAGAAAGTGAGAGAGAACCTGGAGGTCAAGGAGATCGTCGTCGGCGATGGAGAACGCCGCCGCCGTTTCGTCCTCGTCTATAATCCGGAACAAGCGAAAAAAGATCAAGCAACCCGGGAAAAAACCCTGAAGAGGATCGAAGAGACGATCCTGGCGCTGGGCGATCCCGAGGTCGCTTCGCATAAGAAGGCCGTCTGCGCCTTGTTGTCCCACCGGTCGATGGGCCGGTATATCCGACAGACCAAGACCGGCAAACTCAGGATCAATCAAGCCAAAGTCCAAGAAGAAGAGTCGCTCGACGGCAAGTACCTGCTCTCGAGCTCGGACGATACGCTGTCCCCGGAAGACATCGTCCTGGGCTACAAGCAGCTCATGGAAGTGGAACGGGCGTTCCGAACGCTCAAAACAACATTGGAGCTCCGGCCGCTCTATCATCGCAAAGAAGAGAGGATCCGGGCTCATGTTCTCCTCTGTTATCTTTCGCTTCTTCTTGTTCGGATCGCGGAGCGGGAGACGGGCGAGACCTGGGACCGAATCCGCCCGATTATGGACCGCTGTCATCTTGGGGAATTTTCCTCAAAAGATGGGCGTATTTTTCAACGGACGGAACTGACCTCGGAACAGGTTAACATCTTGAATAGATTGAAAATAGCTCATCCGCCATCGGTCACTAACGTCCAGATAAGCGCCTAAAACCGTAGGCATACGCCATTTTTCCGGCTTGCCCGTAACCCCATGACAATCTATCAGTTAGGACTGGTCGTTAGCCTATGACTGTCGAACCCGGGCTTTGGGGATAGGCCGGGGCGAACCCCAACCAAGCCACGACCAACCCCAGAATGACCCTCTTCACGCGATCCCTGTCCGGCCACAAATTTCGAGAAGCGAAGCGTCGTCAGAGCCTTAAACATCGGGTGCCAGAAACCTGAGGCATCTTTACCTTCTATTGGAGTTTTTTGCCGGCCCGTTCCTGCCACAAAGGCTCGGTCAACTGGTGAATTTTTTCATCAAATTCAGCCATTTTTTGATAGTATTCTGGGTCTTCAAGCGCGGCCCGGGCATGTTCGTCTTCAGGCTTAATATCACCGGTCAGAATTTTTTCTCTGAAATATTTATGATTGTCTCTGATAGAGCAGGGAGCAAAGAAGTTTCCTGGAGGACTGCTCAGATAACCAAACTCATTCTGCCACTGTCTGCCCCGCTTAAAATAACCGCTCATCAGAGCTTCTTCAATGGTTTGCCCGTTCTCATAAAGCTCGTAAAGGTTATGTTTGTAATAAGGGACAAACACACAGGGCATGATATTGCCGTTCCAATCGACATAGAAATAGCCATCCGGACGTCCATAGGCAATGCATCCCCGGCTGGCCGCTCCGCTATTCCAGAAATCTGCAATGAAATAGCCCCGTTTGAACAGTAATCCTTCCCATCTGGTCAGAAGTTGCAAACGCTCTTCTGGTGAGAGGACCAGATGCATGGTATCCTTAGCCCGACCTATGGGCATCAGCTGAAACATCCACGTATAAGTAGCACCAACTTCATCGAACCAGTATTCATAGAACTTGTCTTCAAGAAGAACAGGCAAATTTTCTTTGGTGGCAGTTACCGACACACCAAAGCCCACGCCATATTTTTTAAGGTTGTCAATATCAGCCAGGATTTTCTGGAATACTCCCTTGCCTCTTCTTCTGTCAGTTTCTGCTTCATATCCCTCGACTGAGATAGCCGGAGTGATGTTGCCCAGTTGCAGAAGCTTCTTAGACATCGAATCATCGAGAAGCAGACCATTGGTATAGACCAGAAAAAACATATCGTTAAATTCTTCAGCCAGGGAGAGGAGATCTTTCTCGCCATCTTTCCATAAAAACGGCTCACCGCCGGAAAGGACTATAAAGCTGGCACCGCAAATATCCCGCATTTCTCTGACTAACCGCTGGACTAAGCTGTAAGGCAAAGAAGCCAGGGTTCGGGCATTGCTGGCGGCATAGCAGCCGGCGCAATTAAGATTGCATTTCTGGGTGGGAGAGATGGTGCAGAAGGCTGGCGGGTTAATTCCATATTTTTCTCTGTATCCTTGAGTTGCTTCCCGACTGCGGCTCGATTCACCCCAGATACCCCGGCCCAGGATTTCGGCCACTTTTTTCAAATATTCCTTGGAAATGATTCCCCGATCAAGATTCTTAATTCCCTGATTCATCAGATTGATAACATATTGGGCTTCCACTGCGGCCAGATATTCAGATTTAGAACCCTGGGTCATCTCATAATCTCTGAGACTTTTCCGGGCTTTGCTGGCGGCTACTTTTAAAGCTAACGTTCTCAGAAAATTCTGGCTGGTTAATAATTTCAGGGTGGCGATAGCCAGATTAGTTCTTATTTTTGCCTTTATTTTCTCTTTCATTTGAACCTCTCCTCTCTAATGAAGTATGAATAATATTTCCCTTGACCAGCGGCAACGAATATCCGAGGGAAACGACGACGGCGCCCGTCCGGCTCTTTCCGCTCGTCGCGATGTCTCTCTGAATGGTGCTCAGGCCCAGCTGGAAATGGGCTTCGAGGATGAGATCGCCCGGCCCGAGCGGATACGTCAGGCCGCCGCCTCCGGCCAGGCCGATGTTTGTGCTCTTGAGGCTGTCCTTGACGTTGGTGTCGGCCCCAAAGTCCACGATCAGGGGCTGGGTGTCGGGGGGGATGATGATCGGCATCGTCCCGGCCTCATCCAGATAGAGGGCGCTCGCGCCTTTGGTGACGGCCCTGGCCCTGAGGAGGATCCCGACGTAAGGCCCGGCGTTGACGAAAAAGCGAAGCTTGCGGCCGAAGGTCGCCCGCCCCATGACCGGAACCTCGAGATAGTCCAGGATGGTCTCGTTGCGGAAATCGGCGTAGAGGACAGTGCCGGGAGGGAGGGGCAAGCCGGGCGGAAGGTCCATCGTGATCGCCTGGAGACCCTTCCGCAGCCCGCCCTGAGATGTGAAATTGAGCTCGGCGACCAAGGAAAGATGAGGTGTCAGCCCTTTTTCCATGAAAAGGCCGAAAAACGGTCCCTGGCGCGACGTGAACCCCCGACTGAAGGGGTCGTCCTGGCTTCCCCTGATGTTCGGGATGCTGAGCCCGCCATGGGCCCCGACCTTGACTCCGCCGCCGTAGCCGACCCCGCCGGCCGCCAGAAAAAGGCCCAGGACAACGGCCAGAACTTGGACGCGGTTTCGATTCATGCGTGACCTCCTTTGGAAAGATAGACCTTTTTTGTTAATGCAACTTCTCGACGTGATCTTTCAGGTTGCCTGCCAGGTAGGCCTGCACGGCATCGTCTATGTTGGTCACGTCCGTCACCACGGGGCGGATGCCGGCCTGCCTTATGCTCTCGTATGCGCCGGCTCCCATGCCGCCCGCCAACAGGACCTGGCAATCGGCGATGCCGACGGCCATGCGGACGTGGCGGTCCTGCGCAGCCGGGGCGAAACCGTGGCCGCGCGGGTCGGCCTCTTGCCCGTGTCCATCATGGGTCTCCCGGCTGAACTGGCCGTGGCCCATCTTGTCGCGTTTCTCGCGCCCGACGATTTTTCCGTCTTCGACGGTCACGACGACGTAAAACACGGCGCGGCCAAAATGCTGGCTGATGGTTACGCCGTCTTCAGAAACAGCCGCGATTTTCATTTTCCTTCTCCTTCTTTCTTTCGGGCCTTAACGCCGATGACATCCGTCGTTATCTCCTGTTGGAGAGTACCCTCCGTCAATGTAGAGACGAGCCCTATGGTTCGGACCTCCGAACGCCCTACTTGGAGAAAGTCCGGGGATGCCGACGTTTCTCACAGGAGCTTCACCAGGAGCTGGGCGGCGAGGGCCCACATGAGAAGGCCGAGCCCGGCCTTGATCATCCTCGGTTTGACCCTCATGCTGAATCTCGCCCCGAGATTTCCGCCGATGAGAACGGCAACGCCGGTCACCGCAATCAGGGGAATGTCGAGACGGTGAGTCGCCGCATGGCCCATGATCCCGGCCAGGGCCGAGAAGGATATGATCAAGTGCGACGACCCCGCGGCGAACTTCGTCGGATACTTGCAGATGTACGTCATGAAAGGAACGATAAGGATGCCGCCGCCGACTCCCAGCAGGCCGGAGATCGCGCCGACGAAGAAGCTGAAAATCACGATGAGCGCATGCATGGCGGTGGACAGCTTTGCGGGAGGCTTTTCTTCGACCTTTCCCTTTTCCCAATAGGTATAGAGCATCCTGGTTCCCAAAATGACCAAGAAAAACACGAACAGCCATAAAAAAACGGTGGTATTCACAAATCGGGACAGAGCTCCGCCGGCGAAGGCCCCAACGACGATGCCCGGCACGAACATGAAGGATGTCTTGAAGTCGATCATCTTGTTCCGGTAAAAAATGTATCCCGCAGACAGCGATGTGATCAAGTTCAACACCAGGGATGTGGACGTGGCCAGCAGGACCTCGTAACCAAGAAGGATCAGGATCGGAGAGTAGACCGACCCTCCGCCCTGACCGAACATCGAGAAGAAAAAAGCGAGGATAAAGACGAAGAGAACGGCGGATAGAAGCGTCGTGTTAATATCCATGGGGTTGATCCCTCGCCATGACTCCTATGCGCCGGGCCTTGATTTCATGAAGCCGGAGCACGGGATGCACACAGGACGGCCGTCTTTCATCCGTAAATACCGTTCAAACACATATTCGCCGCAGATGGCACATTTGGCTTTATTGAATGAGCCTTTAACGGGGGTGAATTTAAAATCAGGTTGAGGTTCGACCTTGAACATAAAGTCATCGGATTGTTCATAGACCCAGTTGATTACCTCATCCTGCGCCTTCTGGGGAATCTGTGACGGCTCGACGCCATTTTTGCGATACACAAAGAACTCAAACTGACCCATCGCATCCACGAACTCAGGCGTGAGAGAATAGCGCACCGCACCCTTTCGGGGATGATAGAAGGTCGCCGCGAGTTTGCCAAAGAAGGTTTTTTCGATCAGGACCTTGCCATAGGTTGCGCCGGTTGCTGCCTGCATGCCATCAACCATACAGGTCTGCGGATGACCCTCGCCAATCTCAGGAAACACAAAGAAGCCGTGATCTTTTTCATACTCTGCGTTAAGGTATTCCATCGCCAGTTTGCCCATCCGATAGCCGATCGGCATGAACGGGCAGCGGTGACCATGAAACTCAAAAGCCCATTCCGGCGGGATATTTTTCGTCGTCATTTCTCTTGACCTCCTGATGACTCGAAAAAAAAGAAATTTCCGGAGATGATCGAATAATCTTGAAGCGGGGAGTCTCTTAGCCCCCCTTCCATCGACAATGACAAAATTCAGATTTCTTCATCTCAATCCTGATGATAGAGCCTGATAAATCTGGACATGGCCCGCTTTCTTTCTTCGATCCGTTCCGTCCACATGTCCAGGAGGATTTTTCCTTGAGGAGTGATGACGTAATATCTCTTTTTTCGCCGGCTCTTGGTTTCCTGCCAGGATGACTTCACGAATCCTTCTTTTTCCAATTTCCTCAGGGTCTTGTAAACCGAGCCCATATCAACGGATTCTTTGTGGAAGCCTAACCTTTCGAGCTTTTCGATCAGATCGTATCCGTAAGAGAAATCTTTGGAGAGAAAAAGAAGGATGCTCGGCTCGATGAATTTTGAGATTCTGTGGAGAGAGAAGAGACAGCCTCTTTCTTTCTTCCGGAGGTCCTTTTTCACGGCCATGGAGCCCATCCTTAACGAGGCTGAAACATATATGAATTAATCATATATGTGCACGGGCCAGTTGTCAAGGGGGAAAAATCCCCTTTCAACCTTGACTCGGCCGATGCTCTTGCATATGATCCACTTGGGCGCGGCGTCTATGAAATGCGGGACAACAAAGCCGTGCCGGTCAAGGCTATGAATTGTATGGTCGGCTGCAACGCGAACACAAGATCTTCAAAATCGTCTGCTGGAGTCCCCACCGTCATGCAGCCAAAGAGAAAGTGCCTCTTTGGTGCGGAGCTAAAGCTATGACTCTTTAAAGAGATGGATGAGATGAAAAGCTATTACTAACGAAAGAAATCAGGAGGACGGGCATGATTGAAAAAACACTTGGCTTTATCGGCGGTGGAAGGATCACCCGAATCATCCTGGAAGGATTCAAAAGAAAAGGGCTGGCTTTCAAGAGGGTTCTGGTCAGCGATATCAATCCGGAAGTTCTGAGACTTCTGAAAGAAAAGTTCCCCGACATAACAGTTGCCGCTGATAACAATCCTTTACCAGCTTCGGGCGACATTGTGTTCATGGCCCTCCATCCTCCGGCTGTACCTCGAGCCCTCGAAGAGATCCGGTCTTCATTAAAACAGGAGACCGTCCTCATCTCTCTAGCGCCGAAAATCACCATAGCCAGGATTTCTGAACTCCTCGACGGATTCTTAAGAATCATCCGGATGATCCCGAATGCCCCTTCGCTCGCCAACGAGGGATACAACCCGGTCGTTTTTGGGGAAAGAATCAGCTCGCTGGAAAGAGACGAGCTGTTGAGCTTGTTCTCCGTCCTGGGCGAATGCCCTCTTGTCAAAGAGGAGACTCTTGAGGCCTACGCTTTGCTGGCCGCCATGGGGCCGACCTATTTCTGGTTTCAATGGGAGGAGCTCGAAAACCTCGGCGCGGCCTTTGGGCTGGAGCGCGAGGCGGCCCGGCAGGCTCTTTCGGCCATGGTTGGCGGCGCCGCGCAGACCTATTTTCATTCCGGCCTGACCGGGGGGGAAGTCATGGACCTCATCCCCGTCAAGCCCCTTAAGGACGACGAAGAGGATATCCGCTCGAAATACCGAACGCGGCTCGGGCCTCTCTACGATAGAATAAAGCCCTGATTGGCATCAGGCCAAGAAAGATAAGAAAGGAGAGCCTTTGTGACACCCGGAAATATGCGGCTTAAGTTCCTTGACCGCTACTTGACGCTGTGGATCTTCCTGGCCATGGCCTTCGGGGTTGGGTTGGGTTACCTCGTCCCGGCGGTGGTCGGGTTCATCAATAAATTCCAGTCGGGCACGACGAACATCCCCATCGCCATCGGGCTCATCCTGATGATGTACCCGCCCCTGGCCAAGGTGAAATACGAGGAGCTCGGGGATGTATTTAAGAACGTGAGGGTCCTCTCCCTATCCCTTGTCCAAAACTGGGTCATCGGGCCGATCTTGATGTTCGCCCTGGCCGTCCTTTTCCTCCGCGACAAGCCCGAATACATGTACGGCCTGATCATGATCGGCCTGGCCCGCTGCATTGCCATGGTCATCGTCTGGAACGACCTGGCCAAGGGCGACACGGAGTATGCCGCCGGCCTCGTGGCCTTCAATTCGATCTTCCAGGTTCTGTTCTTCTCGGTCTACGCCTATGTGTTCATCACCGTCCTCCCTGGATGGGTCGGGCTGAAGGGGACGGCCGTGAATATAACGATCGGCCAGATCGCCGAGAGCGTTTTCATCTATCTGGGCATCCCGTTCATCGCCGGGGTCGTCACTCGATTCACGATGCTCAAGCTGAAGAGCAGGACCTGGTACGAGACGAAATTCATCCCGAAGATCAGCCCCGTCACCCTCGTAGCCCTGCTCTTCACGATCGTCGTCATGTTCTCGCTCAAAGGCGAATTCATCGTCAAGATCCCTCTCGACGTCCTGCGCATCGCCGTCCCGCTGCTCATTTATTTCGTCGTCATGTTCCTCGTCTCGTTCTTCATGAGCCGGAAGATCGGGGCGGATTATCCCAAGGCCGCCACGCTGTCGTTTACTGCCGCCAGCAACAATTTCGAGCTGGCCATCGCTGTTGCGGTGGCCGTTTTCGGCATTAATTCAGGGGAGGCCTTTGCGGCCGTCATCGGGCCGCTCGTCGAGGTCCCGGTCATGATCGGCCTGGTCAACGTGGCGCTCTATTTCAAGAAAAGATATTTTTAAATTGGGGAAAGTGAGGAGATGCCATGGGTGAAGGCGGCAGAAACTACACGGAGAAGGGTGAGCTCGAGGCGGGGTCCCTCAACGGTATTCCCGTCGAGCCGCGCAAGAAAAGCTACCGGGTGAAGTCCGGAAAGGGCGGCTGTCTGGCGGTCCCACCGGAAGTCGCCGCGAAGCTTGGCCTCGAGCCCGGGGCCGAGTTGGAGATCATCGAGGAGGGCGGACGGGTCGAGGTCCGGCCCAACATCCACAGCCTATCCCGGGTCTACATCGAACCGACGTCGCGCTGCAACCTGACCTGCGAGATCTGCATCCGGAAGAGCTGGAAGGAGCCGATGGGGGACATGGATGCCGCGACATTCGACAGGCTGGCGGAGGGGCTCCGGCGATTTCCCCCTCTTGATTCCGTCATGTTCGGCGGTTTCGGGGAGCCGACCATCCATCCTGACATCTTGCGCATGGTCCGGGTCGTGAAGGACTTGGGCGTCAGGGTCGAGATGGTCACCAACGGGACACGTCTCGATGACGCTATGCTCGCAGGCCTGATGGAGAGCGGCTTGGACGGACTCTGGGTCTCCTTCGACGGCGTCACGGAGGCGAGCTTCGAGGACATACGCGAGGGAGCGGGTTTCCAGGCCGTCGTTTCGAGCCTCAAGCGCCTCCAGGAGCTTAACCGGCGGGGACCTCGCCGGATCGACATCGGGATCGCCTTCGTCGTCATGAAGAAGAATATCGGCGACCTGAAAAATATCGACCGGCTCATTGAGACCACGGGGGCGCGCTTCGTTTCGGTGACGAACGTCCTCCCCTACACGGCCGAGATGGAGAAGGAGATGGTCTGCAGTCTCGCCTTGTCCCTGGAAACGTTCGCGTCCGTGCCGGGAAAGGCTGAGATCAGCCTGCCGAGGCTCGATATCAACAATCTGACCAAAGACGCCGTCTTCAGCCTTCTCCGGGGGTATGACAACCTGACCCTGATGGGAAACCCCGTCCGGACCGAGATCAAATCATGCCGGTTCATTCGGGAGCGGTGCACATTCGTCCGCTGGGACGGGAAGGTCAGCCCGTGCATGGGACTGCTTCATTCGCACACGTCCTACCTCTACGGGAACGAGCGGGCCATCGAAGCCTATTTCGTCGGAGACGTGCGGGACGGCGATCTCAAGACGATCTGGGACTCCAAAGAGTACAGAGAGTTCCGGGAGAAGATCGACGCTTTTGATTTTTCGCCCTGCCACGCCTGCGGCGGCTGCAACTACATCGATGCCAATAAGGAAGACTGCTTCGGCAGCACCTTTCCGGCCTGCGGCGGCTGCCTCTGGGCCCAGGGCATCATCCAGTGCCCCTAAAACCGGAACGCGACGCTGAAGCCGGCCGGCGAAAGACCGAATTCCCATTTGCGTTGCGGTGGCTCGTAAAAGGAGGCTTCCTGTCTTCTGAAGGAGCCGGCTTCGTAATTTTCCAGGTCACGGATCGCTCGGCGCGGCTGGGTATAGATATTCATGAGGGAGACGGATTCGCCGAGCGCAAAGGTGATGAGCCCGTCGGACCATTTCCTGTGGAAAGCGAGCGCGGTCACGAGCCCGGCGGCGGCGTTGGCGCCGATGTTCAGGAGATGAGTCCCCCATCCACGCCCGTCCTTCTCCCGCCGGGCGCACCTCCGGAGGAGTTCCTCGGCCTGCATAAGCTTGGATTGGCGCTCTTCCGGCGTGGTCTCCGGAATGCGCCCCAGCTTCTTGACGCTCGTTGCAGGAAGGAAGGGGTCGATGAGCAGTCCGCCGACTCCCAACGCGAAGGTCGCGCTTCCGACAAGCATGTCCTCGGCAAATCCACGGTCGCGGACCTTAGGGGCGTTCGGCGAGTTTTTGTCCGACTTGACATCGTTCCAGTGAGCGACGGCCAGGCTTCCCTGGACGACGGCCCCAGCTGAATAGCCGGCGATCCAGCCGTACCACCAGGTCCTGGCCCGCGGCTGGGCCGAACGCAGGGCGTTCTCGATAAAACCGAGCCGCTCCTTGACCTGTTCATCGGGAAGCGCCGAGGGCTTCTGGGCATAAGCGGTGCTCAATGAGAAGATCGCCATGAAAAAGGCCAAACACATGGAAACGGGATTTTTTAGTTGGATGAACAACGGATCTCCTTTTGCCGACGCGAAATCATACTGTCCAATGCGAAAAAACTATATGACCACCCTTGAACGATGTCAATAGACGAAATATAATCGTCTGACCGTGGAAGACATCGCGCGAGGGGTCAGGTCCTTCACCCTGGGCACGGCCGTGAGCCGCGTCCTGGGTCTTGTCCGTGAGGTCGTTTTTGCAACCCTCTTCGGCGCCGGCCACTCCACGGACGCCTTCAACGCGGCCTTCCGCATCCCGAACCTCCTCCGCGATATGTTCGCCGAGACGGCCCTGTCCGCGGCTTTCGTCCCCGTCCTGACCGGCGAGAAGAAGAAGGGCAAGGAGGCCGAGAACCTCCTGGCTTCGAACATCTTCAACACGCTCTTCGTCGTGGTCGGCTTGATCACGGTCCTCGGAATTATTTTCTCCCGTCCGCTGGCGAAGGTCATCGCTTTCGGGTTCGGGAACGTTTCGGGCAAACTTTCACTGACGGGGAGCCTGACGTCCATCACCTTCCCGTTCCTCCTTTTCGTGGCCTTGGCTGCCTGGGCCATGAGCTACCTTAACACCGAGGGTTCGTTCTTCGTCCCGTCCCTGGCCCCGGCTTTCTTCAACGTCTTTTCCATCCTCGTCCCTCTGGGCCTATTCGGCTGGTACACGGCCCGCGGCGGCGATCCCATCTATGGGGCGGCCATCGGCGTAACCGTGGGCGGTTTGATGCAGTTCATCGTCCAGGCGCCGGGTGTTTTCAGAAAGGGGTTCCGATATAGGTTCTATTTGAGCTTCCGCGATCCCGAATTCCGCAGGGTGATGGCCCTTTTCATCCCGGTGGCCATCGGCCTGGCCGGGTCGCGGATCAACGTGGCCGTCAACACGGTCCTCGTTTCTTTCCTCGAAAAAGGGAGCATGACCTGGCTCAACTACGCCTTCCGGATCATGCACCTGCCGCTAGGGCTGTTCGGGATGGCCGTAGGTGCGGTCGCCCTCCCCAAGCTCTCCCGGCTCGCGGCCGAGAACGACCTCGGGGCCATCCACGAAACGCTCGGCGACTCGCTGAAGATGGTTCTCTTCCTGACGGTCCCGACGTCCGTGGTCATCGCCTTCCTGTCCTTCCCCATCACGGCCGTCATCTACCAGCACGGCAGGTTCACGGCCTACGACACGGCAGCGGTCGCTCAAGCCCTGGTCCTTTATATCGTCGGCATTCCCTTCATGGCCGCCCTGCGGAACGTCGCCTCTGTCTTCTACGCCTACAAGGACTCCAAAACGCCGATGTACGCCAGCTTCGCCTCCATCGGTCTCAACCTTGTCCTGAACATCAGCCTGATGAGGGTCCTGGGCTTTTTAGCCTTCCCGCTGTCCACGACCATCGCGGCCGTGGTCAACATCGTTCTTTTGGTTTGGCTCCTGCCTCGCAAGATCGGCCGGTTCGACCTCGCGCCCGTCCTAACGTTCTTCCTTGCTCTGGCGGGGGCCTCTGCGGCCGGAGGGTTCGCCGGCGGACTCCTCAACCGTTTCCTTTTCGGGCCGATGGGGCATTCATTCTGGGTCCGGCTGGCGAGCGTCGCCGTCAGCGGCTCCGCCGCGTTGGGAATCTTCTATGCCCTTCTCGTGGCCTTCGGGGTCAAAGAAGCCAAAGAATACCTGAAGAGATTTTTCCGGCGCTAAGAGCACTTGTTCCAGCCGCAGTTGGGGCAGGTCGGGCACTTCTCGTCGGGCATGGTCGCGCCGCACATCCGGCAGACGTTCTTGAAAAAATCCTTCGGGTTCTCTTTGACCTCGCCCAGATGCCGCTCGAGGACCTTGGCGATGGCGTCGGGAATGGACTGGACGAGGCCGCCCTCGGTGAAGATGGGCTCGGCGCCGCCGATCCCTTTGATCTGGTAGATGACTTCATGAGGCTCGACCCCGCTCCGCAGGGCCAGGGAGATGAGGCGGCCGAGGGCCTCGGCGTCGGCCATCGTCGAGTAACCGCTCTTCCCGATGCTGGCGAAGACCTCGAAGGGCTTGGCGCCGTAATAGGAGATCGTCACGTAGAGGTTCCCGAAGCCGGTCTTGATCTTATCCGTGATGGACGGCAGGGACCCCGGTCTTTCTTTCGGCATGAGGGTCTCTTCGGGCGCCGCCTTGTACAGGACCTGCTCGGTCTTGCAGCCGTCCCGATAGACCGTGATGCCCTTGGTCCCAAGCTCGTAGGCCAGGAGAAACGCCTTTTCGATGTCCTCCTCCACGGCGTCATGGGGGAGGTTGATCGTCTTGGAGACCGAATTGTCGACGTGCTTCTGGAAGGCCGCCTGCATCCGGATATGCCCTTCAGGGGCGATGTCATGGGCGGTGACGAAGTGATCGGGCAGGGCGGCGTCGGGATTCCTTTCCTTCCATTCGCTGTAAATGGGGTGGACATCCTTCAGCTCCCCGTCCAAGATTTTTGAAGTGAACTCGAAAGCGAAGACGGGTTCGATCGACGATGAACAGCCGACGATGCGGGAGATCGTCCCCGTCGGCGCGATCGTCAGGACGGTGGCGTTCCGACGCGGCATCCCCTTGTAGACCGATTTCTCGACGTTGGGAAAACTCCCCTTGAGCGTGCCGAGCTTCCGGCTTTCTTCGTCGGCCTTCTTCCTTAGGAAGTCCATCAGCTCATCGGCGAAGGCCAGGGCCCCGAGCGAATCGTATCTCAGTTTCTTTTTCAAAAGCAAATCGGCCCAGCCCATGACGCCGAGCCCGATCCTCCGATTGGACCGGGTCATCTCCGCGATCTGGGGGAGGGGGTACTTGTTGACGTCGATGACGTCGTCCAGGAAGCGGACGGCGACCTCGACGACCCCGGCGAGCCGTTCCCAATCGAGGGCCCCGGGCTTCTCAGGATTGAAAAAGTTCGCGAGGTTGATCGAGCCGAGATTGCAGGACTCGTAGGAGTGCAGGGGCTGCTCGCCGCAGGGGTTCGTCGCCCGGATGGGCCCGAGGTCCCGGGTGGGGTTCAGCCGGTTGATCCGGTCGATGAAGACGAGCCCCGGGTCGCCCACGGCCCAGGCCGACTCGACGAGCAGCCGGAAGACGTCGCGGGCCTTTTTTTGCCCGGTCTTTTTGCGCGTGAACGGATCGCGGATCGCGTAGGGACCGTTCTTTGACAAGGCCCTCATGAACTCGTCGGTCAGGGCCACCGAGATGTTGAAATTAGCGAGGCTCTTGCCGTCCCTCTTCATGGCGATGAACTCTTCGATGTCCGGGTGGTCGACCCTCAGGATCCCGATGTTGGCGCCCCGCCGCGTGCCGCCCTGTTTGACCGCCTCGGTCGCGGCGTCGATGACCCGGAGGAACGAGACCGGGCCCGAGGCGACGCCCTGGGTCCTGCGGACGAGGCTCCCCTTCGGCCGCAAGAGACTGAAATCGAAGCCTGTTCCGCCGCCTTCTTTGTGAACAAGGGCCGCATTCTTGACCGTGTCGAAGATTGACTCCATGGAATCCTCGATAGGCAGGACGAAGCAGGCGCTGAGGCACATGTCGCGGCCGGCCCCGGTCAGGGTGGGACTGTTGGGCAGGAAGTCGCGGTTTTTCATGACCTCGAAGAACTTCTCCGTCCATTCCTGGCGGGCCGCGCCCTTCTCGGCCGTGGCGATGAAATCCGCGACACGCTTAAAGAGGTCGGCCGGGGACCTGTCCAGGAATTCGCCTTTGTCATTCTTCAGGTAGTAGCGGGCTTTCAGGATCTTGATGGCGTTATCAGGAAATCCCTGCGGTTCAAGCTGCTTCTCCCGGTCTTTTGTCGCCATGATTCAACTCCTCTTTTCCAATATAGTCAGATTATACATAAATTATATAGGAAAAGTAAAGAAATAAAACTTTTCCTAGCCTGTCTAGCTTGCCTAGCTCTTTCCCTATATAATGGACGGAATTCATGGGCCTTCGGAGGTCCTGCATCGAACCTCATGAACAACGACATCCGATCCTACGAGGAGAGCACGAAGCGCGCTGCCCTGGTTGTCTCGACCCTGGCCGGGTTCCTGACGCCGTTCATGGGTGCGTCCTTGAACGTCGCCCTTCCGGCCATTGCCGCGGAGTTCTCCATGAAGGCCGTGTCGATGAGCTGGGTGCCGATGGCCTACATGCTGGCCGCGGCCGTGTCCCTCGTCCCGTTCGGCCGGCTGGGCGATATCCGCGGCCGCAAGAGGGTCTTCGTTCTCGGGCTGGTTGTCTACACGCTCGCGTCCCTTCTGTCGGCCCTGTCTTTTTCGGCGGCGTCGCTGATCGTCTTTCGCGTCCTTCAAGGGATCGGCGGGGCGATGATCTTCGGCACGAGCCTGGCCATCTTGACTTCGGTCTATCCTTCCGGTGACAGAGGAAGGGTCTTGGGGATCAACACCGCCGCCGTCTATCTGGGGTTGTCCCTTGGCCCTGTCCTGGGCGGGTTTCTCACCCAGCATTTCGGTTGGAGGAGCCTCTTCCTGGTCATGGTCCCCATCGGCCTCCCGGCCCTCGTTCTCGCCTTCGTCAAGCTGCCCGGGGAGGCGGCCGAATCGAGGGGGGAAAAGTTCGATACGGTCGGAACGGTCATGTTCGGCGCGGGCCTGGCCGCTCTGATGTTCGGGTTCTCCCGGCTGCCGGCGGTCCCCGGCGTCGTCTTCATCCTGCTGGGCTTGGCGAACCTCGCGGTGTTCGTCCTGTGGGAGAAGATGTCCAAGGCCCCCCTCCTGGATATCCGTCTCTTCCGGACGAACCGGGTCTTCGCCTTTTCCAACGCCGCGGCCCTCATCAACTACAGCGCCACTTCGGCCGTGGCCTTCCTCCTGAGTCTCTACCTCCAGTACATCAAGGGCATGAGTCCTCAACAAGCCGGCCTCATCCTGATCGCCCAGCCGATCGTCATGACGGTCTTTTCCCCCCTTGCCGGGAAGCTTTCGGACCGGATCGAGCCCCGCGTTGTGGCGTCGGCCGGGATGGGGATCACGAGCGCCGGACTCTTTCTGTTCATGCTCCTCGGCCGGTCGTCGTCCTTGTTCTTCATCGTCTCGAGCCTCCTCTGCCTCGGCTTCGGGTTCGCCCTTTTTTCATCGCCGAACACTAACGCCGTCATGGGCTCGGTGGACAGGCGTTCGTATGGCGTGGCCTCCTCGACCCTGGGGACGATGAGGCTGACCGGGCAGATGCTCAGCATGGGGGTCTCCGTTCTGATCTTTGTCCTGTTCATGGGAAACGTCCGGATCACCCCGGAATATCACCCGGCCTTCCTGCGGAGCCTCGTCGCGGCTTTTGCCGTTTTCGGAGCCCTCTGCGTCATCGGTGTTTTCGCTTCCCTTGCCAGGGGAAATCGTAAATCGACGTAAATCGTAAATCGGGGACACAATACCCATTTCCGAATTAACTTTTTAGACGGAAAATCAAGGGGAGTTTTAGGAAATTCGGAAATTGGTATTGTGTCCCCGAATTAACTTGCGGCCTGCCGGCTTTTTGCTTACAATCAGGATTCGATTTTGAATGATGAGGAGGAGAGCATGACCGTCACGCGAAAAGATTTTCTGAAGATGTTCGGGTTGGGCGTCGCTTCCGCCGGCTTATTCCGGAAGCCGGGCCTGGCCTCGGAAAAGATGGAGGCAGCCCGCGCTGCTTCCGGAAAGATGAAGATCAAGGAGATCGAGATCTTCAAGTTCGACCTGCCGCTAAAGTCCCCGTTCCGCATCTCTATCGGCACCATGTACGCCGCCAACGACGTCCTGATCAAGGTCCATACGGACTCCGGCCTCGTCGGGATCGGCGAAGCCTGTCCGTTCCCGCCGATTACGGGGGAGACCCAGGACACGAACCTGGCCATGGCCAGGAGCATCCGTGACATGCTCATCGGCCGGGACCCTCTGGCCATCGAGAGCCTCCTGGCCGAAATGGGCGCCATGGTCCACTCCAATCCGAGCGCTGTCGCCGCTTACGACACGGCGCTCTTCGATATCCTCGGCAAGGCCGCCGGCCTGCCTGTGTTCAGACTCTTGGGCGGCGACAAGTCGACCTTCGAGACGGATATCACCACGGGCATCGACACGCCTGAGAATATGGCCGCGGAAACCAAGG
>Ga0315281_10004488_pt1 | contig 20215 bp, 25 predicted proteins | sample YL17G07_0_MG_FD_204540 | JGI IMG/M metagenome (GOLD analysis project Ga0315281, IMG submission 204540) | Sediment microbial communities from Yellowstone Lake, YNP, Wyoming, USA - YL17G07_0 | ecosystem: Environmental > Aquatic > Freshwater > Lake > Sediment | place: USA: Wyoming | collected...
AGAAGGAGGTCACCGACACCGCCAACGAGCTCCTCGTCAAGAACGCCGAGCTGCTCAAGACGGGGGCGGCCAAGGTGGGTCGCGAGGTCGAGCGCGGCATCGTCGACATCGAGACCCTCAAGAAGGCGAACGACGACCTCATCGTGACGCTCGAAGAGACGATCAAGATCCAGGAAGAGGGCCACCAGAAGCGCATCGCCGCCGAGGGCGAGCTCGCGCGCATGCAGAGCGACCTCAAGGCGAAGCTCGTGGAGCTCAACAAGGAGCGCGGCTGAGCGCTCCGCGGACGACCGCTGGGCGCTCGCGCTAGACGCGCCGCCGAAAGGCGGCGACCGCGAGCGCCCAGGCCACCGCGGCGACCGCGAGCACGATGCCCAGCTCGCCCCAGTTCCAGCCTTCTCCCAGCCACGGGTCCTGGATCGCGACGACGCCGTGCCAGAGCGGCATCGCCTGGCCGATGTCCTGCATCGTCGGGCTCATCACGTCCACGGGCGGCCCGGCGCCCGAGAGCATCATCATGACGAAGAACAACATGACGCCGAACCCCTGCGCGGCGCGCGGCGACGGCATCACGGCGCCGAGGAGGATACCGAGAGCGGCGAAGGCGGTCGCCGTGACGGCGAAGGCGACAAGCGGGCCGACGTACGCCTGCGGCGCCGGGAAGTCGTAAGCGAGGTAGGCGGCCGCGAAGACGAGCAGGCCACCGGCGGCCGCCAGTACATACTGCACGGCGATCTGGGCGCCGAACACCGTCGACGCGGGGATCGAGGCGGCGCGGAAGCGCCGCAGCACCCCGCGCTCGCGATAGGCGGCGAGGTGCGCCGGCACCATGATCAGGCCGACCGCGGCGGCCGCGAGGGCGATGTAGGCGGGCACGTAGTAGCTCAGCGGCGAGACGCCGCGAAAGGCGACGGGGTCGCCTGGGTCCGGCGTCACCGGGGTCGTCCCGAACACCTCGGCGAGCACGAACAGCATCACGAGCGGAAAGCCGATGGCGAAGACGACGGTGAGGGGCTCGCGGGCGAACAGCTTGAGCTCCTCCCAGGTCAGCTTGCGCCAGAGTCTCATCTCCTCACTCCAACCCGTGCCCGGTGAGCTTGAGGAAGGTCTCCTCCAGCGTGGGCCGTTCGACGCGCAGGTCGGACGGCTCGAGTCCGTGCGCGAGCAGCGCCCCGGCGACGTGCGCGAGCACCGGCCCGTCGCCGTCGACCTCGACCGTCCGGCCGCGGCGCTGCACGGCTTGCACGTGCGGGACGCCCACGAGCCAGTCAAGGTCGTCCGGCTGGCCGGGGCTCTCCTCGCTGGTGAACTTCACGCGCACGATCCCGACCTCGGCCGAGATCAGCGCAGCCGGCGTGTCCATGGCGACGAAGCGTCCCGCGTCCATGACGGCGATCCGGTCGCACAGCCGCTCGGCCTCGTCCATGAAGTGGGTGACGAGGACGACGGTCGTCCCGCGTGCGCGTATCGCCTCGATGAGCTCCCACGTCGTGTGCCTCGCCGCCGGGTCGAGGCCGGTCGTCATCTCGTCCAGGAACACGACCTCCGGATCGGTCACCAGGGCCAGCGCGACGAGGAGGCGCTGGCGCTGGCCGCCGGACAGGTTGGCGAAGGCGGCGTCGCGCTTGTCGGCGAGACCCCACGCCTCGAGTACCTGCGTCCACTCCACGGGCCTCGGCGCCGCGGCGGCGAACAGGTCGAGCGCCTCCCAGACGCGCATGCGCTCGGGCAGGTGCGACTCCTGGAGCTGACAGCCCACGCGACCGCGCAAGCGCTCGGGGTGCGCGAGAGGGTCGACCCCGAGCACACGCACCTCGCCCCCGTCAGGTCTGCGCAGCCCTTCGAGACACTCGACCGTCGTCGTCTTTCCGGCGCCGTTTGAACCGAGCAGGCCGAACACCTCCCCGGCTCGAATGCTGAAGCTCACGCCGTCGACGGCGGTCGTCGGCCCGTACGTCTTGCGCAGGGCCTCGACGACGATGACCGGCTCTCTCTGGGTGGTTTCCATGAGTGGCGCGGTGCTCCCCCTTTTGGCCCGGGACGGTCGCCCTAACCGACGCCCGCCAGTGTCCATCGCGCGACGCTGCCGCACAATCCCCGATGAGGGGAGACGGCTCAGCGACCGAGGCGACGGAGGCGCCCGTGCCGGAAGCTAGGAAGCCGGCGGCCCGCCGCCGGCGCCCGAGGTGCGCGTCATGAACGCGGCGAGAACCGCCTCGTCGTCGTCGGCGTCGAGGTAGGGTTCCACTTCGTCGAGCAGCTCTCCCAGGAGGGGATCGTTGGCGGCCGCCTGGGCGAGCGGCACCATGGCCTTGGCCAATGCCGCGTCGAAGTCGCCGCGCCGCGAGCGCAGCCTCTCGACGGCGGCCATGAGGCGCCGCCATGCGGCGACGTACTCATCGGTAAGACCGTGAGCGCCGTCGGTGGCGACGAACGCGTCGCTGGTCTCCTCGGCTGCCGCGACGCGCGGTTCCTCAGCTGTGGCGACATCCGTGTCCCCTCCCGCGAGATCCTCCGCAGAGCCCGCCGCGGCGCTCTCGCGCCCAAGCCTGGCGCCCTCGGCCGCCGAAGCCGCGCCAAAGGCGGTCTCGGCGGCCAGCACCTCCTGAGCCGAAGCGCGGAGGGCGGCCGCAGCCTCGCCCGCGGCCATCATGCCGGCGAGCGGCTGCAGAAGCGCCGCGCCCAACGGTGCAGCGGCCGGCGGCGGGGCAGGCGGCGGGGCCGAACAGCCCGGGCACGGGCCGGCCGCGGGCGCCAGGCGGCCGCAGCTGGAGCAGCGTCGCAGCATGCCCGGGATGACGGCGGCCATGGCGGCGGGAATGGTCATCTCGCGGACGACGAGTGTGCCCCCGAGGAGGTCGCCGAGGCGCTGCCGCGCCGGGGTGAGCATGACGACCAGGCCCCCGGGAAGGCCGACGAACAAGAGGTCGAGAGGCCTGATCAGGTTGCGGATGATCGAGCGTCCCCAGCCACACGGCTTTCCGTCGGCGACGCGGACGACATGCAGGCCCAGGGCCAGCTTGCCGACGGTGCGACCGGTAGCCCCCTCGAACACGAGGAAGTAGGTGAAGAGGATCAAGTACACGGTCAGACCGGCGTTCGATCGCAGCATGTCGCGGATTGCGTTCGGGTCGAGCGATTCGAGGCCGCCGTTCTTGAGAACACCCGCAGCCATGAGTATCGCCGTCAGAACGGCGACGACGATGGTGTCGATGACATACGCGATGCCGCGCGGGAACACCGATTGCGGCAGCAGGAACTCGGCTGTCTGGCCGGGGGCAGGGGGCATCATGGTCGTCCCATGCTATCGCGCCGGCGGCGCCTTCGCCCCCGCGGCTCCGCTCGGGCGACGCCGGCGGCGAAGGGGCGGGGCGGCAGACCTGCGCTCCCTCGCCCCGCCCCGTCTTCAGTCTTCGCCTAGCTCGTGGCGCACATCTCGCGCACGTCGTTGACGACGGTCAGCCCGAACCCGACGGTGATCACGATCGGCAGCAGCCGGAACGTGACCCAGTCGGACAGCTGCAACAAGTAGTAGCTCACGGCCACCACGATCGCCGTTCAAGCGACGTACCCGACCACCCAGCCGACGATCTTGCCGAACCATCTCATGCCCGATCCTTCGCGCCCCCGGCACACACGTGACAGCTTCGGCCGTCACCCCGCGCCATTCTACGGCCATGATGTCGCCGGCGCTCGCTACACTGGACCCATGAGCGAGCGCCCGGACCGTCTGCCGCCGGCCAAATGGGAGTCCTGGAACCCGGTCACGGGCTGCACCAAGGTCTCCGAGGGCTGCCGGCACTGCTACGCCGAGCGTTTCGCGGAGCGCTGGCGAGGCATCGTTGGGCATCACTATGAGCGCGGCTTCGACCTGCAGCTCCGGCCCGAGCGGCTCGAGCTGCCGCTGCACTGGAAGCGGCCGCGGCGCGTCTTCGTTGACTCGATGAGCGACCTGTTTCATGAGGAGATCCCGGACGACTACGTGCGCACCGTGTTCGCGGTCATGGAGCGCGCTCCCCACCACGTCTTTCACGTGCTGACGAAGCGCCCGGAACGGCTTCTGGCGCTGGCGCCGTCCCTGCCGTGGCCGGCGAACGTCTGGATGGGCGTCACCGTGGAAAACGGCCCGTACGCGGTGAGGGCGGACGCGCTCCGCCGCGTGCCGGCCGCCGTCCGTCACGTGTCGGCCGAGCCACTGCTCGGACCACTCGACGCGCTCGACCTCACGGCCATCGATCTGGTGATCGCCGGTGGCGAGTCAGGCCCAGGGCGCAGGCCCCCGCACCCCGACTGGCTGCGCGGCCTGCGCGACCGCTGCCTGGCCGCCGGCGTCGCGTTCGCGTTCAAGGGCTGGGGCGGAGCGAGCCAGGATACGGGAGGCCGGCTGCTGGACGGCCGCGAGTGGCGACAATCACCGCCGCTTCCGGCCGCCCACGGCGAGCCGGCGCAGCCGGCGCTCTTCTAGGGGCCGGCGACGCTTCGCCCGCCGGCCCAAGACGTCACACCGTTCGCCGGCCCGGGCGACCTCCGTCCCCTGCTCACGCGGCGATGTAGCTCGAGAGCAGCTCCGGCAGGGTCATGTCGGCCGGCGGATGGTTGAGGTCGAGCCCGGTCGCGTCGTCGAGGCGCTCCTTGAACCACAGATCGAACGGGTCGCGAGAGGCCGAGAACAAGGCGAGCGCGTGTCCGAAATCGGGGGTCTCCATGTAGGCGACGAACACGTTGCCGCGGAAGTGCGCCACGTACCACGCCTCCTTGTCGATCCCGATCCGCTGCTCGGAGGCCGCGTACTCCTGCTTGCGCTCGGTCTCGAGCTCGTTCATGAAGCTGCGCGCCGCGTCGATCTTGCCTTCCTTGATCGGCAGCACCAGACAGACTTGATCCATGGTCCCCTCCAGGCTTCGCACGACACGGTCACGGGTACGACGAAGCACCCGCGGATAGGTCTCCCACGGCACCACCCCCCTTGACGTCTCCGGGTATTGATCTACCCGAGAAGATACGCGCGTCACCGTTGGGTGATGCAGGGCGCGGCGCCCGGCGCCGTTAGGCGCGTCTATTCCGCTGCAGGCTCGACCTCGAACAGCGTAAGGTACTCACCGTACCCCTCGCGCTCCATGTCCTCCTTGGGCACGAAACGAAGCGCGGCCGAGTTCATGCAGTAGCGCAGGCCGGTCGGCTTGGGCCCGTCCTTGAAGACGTGCCCCAGGTGCGAGCCCGACCCGGCGCTGCGCGCCTCAGTCCGCGGCATCAGGAGCTTGAAGTCGATCTTCGTGGTCACTGCTTCGGGACGGAGGGGCCGAGCGAAGCTCGGCCAGCCCGTCCCCGAGTCGTACTTGTCGCGCGAGCTGAACAGCGGCTCGCCGCTGACGACGTCGACATAGATGCCCTCGCGGTGCTCGTCCCAGTACTGGTTGTCGAACGCCGGTTCGGTGCCGTCGCATTGCGTGACCTCGTACTGCTCCGGCGTCAGGCGTTTGCGCAGTTCCTCGTCGCTCGTGGTCTTCACGGTCGTCCTCCTTCGGACGTCGGTCGACCGCATACTTCCCCGGGGTATCCCGGCGCACACACGGCCACTGCCGGCACACCGCTCTCGAGGACGTGCCGTTTCCTGCTGCTAGACTCGTCGTGAACGAGACGCTTTCGCAGGGAGGGCAAGCACATGAGCGACACCAGCGAGCGGCCGGCCTACACGGCGGCGCACATCGACGACATCCCGTTTGAAGAGGGGGAATCGCCGGATACCGAGTGGAAGCCGATCCGGCGCTTCTTCGGCATCGGCTCCTTCGGCACCAATCTCGCCCGGGCGACCAGGGCGGGCGACATCCTCACCCACGACCACGACGAGACGGACGCGCAGCACGAGGAGCTGTTCCTGATCACCAGCGGACACGCGACGTTCAAGGTGAACGGCGAAGAGGTCGACGCGCCGGCGGGGACCTTCATCTACGTCCCCGACCCCGGCGCCGTGCGTGGCGCCGTGGCGCGCGAAGCCGGCACGGCCATGCTCATCGTCGGCGCCGAGCCCGGCGCCGTGTTCACGCCGTCCGACTGGGACACGGAGCCGCTGCCGGAGTGAGCGGTCCGCGTTCCCCGGCGCCGAGTCGAGCAGCGCTTGGTGCAAGGACGGGGCGGGGCGGTCGAGCGACATCCCCGCCCCGTCCGTCGCAGGCGTGATGCGCAGCCTGACCTCGGCCTGGTCCGCTGGCCGCCTCAACGGTTTCGCTCCCGGGTCCGTCGGGAACCCTACCGCGGTCTCACAAGGAGGAACGATGAGCAGATACCTCATCGAAGGCTCGTACACAGCCGAAGGCGCCAAGGGTCTTCTCAAGCAGGGCGGCACGTCGCGACGCGCGCAGATCGAGGAGATGCTGAAGGCGCTCGGGGGCTCCATCGAGGCCTTCTACTGGGCGTTCGGCGACACCGACTTCTACATCATCGCCGACCTGCCCGACAAGGCGACGGCCGCGGCCATCGGCCTGACGGTCTCGGGGGCGGGCGCCGTCCACACGCGGACGACGGTGCTCCTCACCCCTGAGGAGATCGATCAGGCGCAGGGCAAGACGATCGACTACAAGGTGCCCGGAGCCTCGAGCTAGCCCGTCCTATGCCGTCATCGGCGCGTCCCCGAACAGCACCGCCGGCAGCCCGCGCGCCCACTCGCGGACGGCGTCCCAGTGCCGGCCGTCGCCGGGCGACGCGCCGATGACCAGCATGACGAAGAGCTTCTCGAAGATGTTCATCTTCGTGAGGTCGAGGGCGCCGGCGAAGAACGCCGCCTGGCGGGGCCGTACCGGCGCCGTCGCCTTGAGGACGTCGCCGAGGTAGTGCGACGCCAGCGCGTAGCGCTGGCGATAGCTGAGTTTGTCCGGCCGATCCGGCTTCTTGGCCAGCCACGAGTCCTTGTAGATGGGCACGCCGTCGACCACTTCGCTACCGTCTTCGGTCAGCGACGCGGCGGTGATGAAGTACGCCACGGGCACGGCGCCGAGCGCGCCGCGCCGCGCCTTCACGTACTTCACGGCCTCCTTGTGCCAGCCGAAGATCATGGGGCCGCCGACCACGACGGCGTCGAACCCCGCCGTCGTCGCGGCGTCCCCAACGGCCCGCGCCTCCGCCTCGCAGCCGGCCGCGCGCAGCTCCTCGGCCACGGTCTCGGCCACCTGCGCGGTCGACCCGTGCCGTGTCGCGTACGCGACCAGCACGCGCCGTCCTCTGTTACCTTCCGTTTCCACCTCGCCCCCCTTTTCACGACACTGGCCGCCCGTTCGGCCACACCCTAGCCCGTTTCCTGCCGGCTGTCCCGTTGGCCGGGCGCGAGGGAACAGGCGCGAGGGCTGCCAGCGCGATCGGTGGCGAGAGAACAGGAGTGCCTGGGGCGCATCCGGGGGAAGAGGATGCTGTGGTCGGGCCAGATCGGCCCTGACCAGTGGTTCATCACAGACAGGGCGCCCCAGCGTGGCACCCTCGAATCAACGGAGAGTCACCATGGCAACGCTCAAGCAGACGATCGTCCCGCACCTGTGGTTCGACAAAGAAGCCATAGACGCGGCCCGGTTCTACACCTCGATCTTCAAGGACTCACGGATCACGAACACCACCACGCTTCACGACACCCCGTCGGGGACGGTGGAGACGGTGACCTTCGAGCTCCTCGGACAGGAGTTCATGGCTATCAGCGCAGGACCGCTGTTCACGTTCAACGAGTCGATATCGTTCATCATCAAATGCGAGACCCAGGACGAGATCGACTACTACTGGGAGAAGCTCACCGCCGAGGGCGGGGAAGAAGGCATGTGTGGCTGGCTCAAGGACAAGTACGGCCTCTCCTGGCAGGTCGTCCCCGCCGGCATGGGCGCGATGATGCAGGAGAAGGACCCCGAGGCCCTGGCGCGTGTCACCCAGGCGTTCCTCAAGATGACCAAGTTCGACATCGCCGCGCTGCAGAGGGCGCACGACGGGGAGTAGGTGCAAGCCGGCCGAATCCAAGGCCCAGGTCGGGCCTACGTCATCGCGTAGGCCAGCTGGATCTTGCCGTTCATGACTCGCTCGTTTCGCGGGCGACCAGACGGCGCAGGGCGTCGAGCAGGGTCGCCTCGGGGTGACGCGAGGGGTCGTCGCGGATCATCCGCACGGCCTCGGAGCCCATGGCGACAACGAACGCTGCCGTCACGTCGATGTCGGGTGCCTCGAACTCGCCGGCCGCAACAGCCTCGGCCAGCAGGTCGCGGACCATCGGCCCGAACACCAGGTCATCGATCTGCGTCGTGATCTCCGGCGGCTCCACCATCTCCGCATGCGGCTGCGCCTCGTAGAAGCGCCGCGCGTCAGCGAGCGCGATGCCCACCACCTGCTGGATGCGGCCCAGCGGCGTCGCCTCGGTGAGCTGCGACTCTACGCGGGCGCGCTGCTCCCAGGCGCCTAGCTCGAGTGCGCAACGCAGCAAGTCCGCCTTGCTTGAGAAGTGTTCGTAGACCGTCTTCTTGGAGATGTGGAGCTCACGTGCGACATCCTCTACTGTGGTGCGTCGATACCCGTGGCGGACGGCAAGCTCCATGAAGGTCTTGGCGATCGCGTCTCTCGTGACCGGCATGAGGGGCCGTCCCTTCCGCAGAGTCTGTACTCGGAAACGATAGCCGTTTTCGCGTACAGACTAGAGTGCGCAGTGTCACCGGTCAAGTGCCAGATGCGGTGGCGTCCGCCACTGCCGCCGACCGGGGCTCCGCCGGCGCCACGGGTGTACCATTGACTTCCCGGCGGCCGTGGAGGTCCGGTGATGGTCAAGAAGAGTGAGTCCGGTCAACCCGTTCGCATCGGTGTGCTCTCCGACACGCACGGCTACCTGGATCCTCAGGTGCTGGAGCTGTTCGCGGGCGTGCGCCACATCGTCCACGCCGGGGACATCATGGACCCCGAGATCCTGCGCAAGCTCGAGACGGTCGCCCCCGTCACCGCGGTCGCCGGCAACCTCGACCGGCCCGACGTCGTGGGCGACCTGCCGCGCGAGGTCCTGGCCGAGGTCGACGGCGTGCGCTTCGTCGTCGGCCACAAGCCCAAGCGCCTGCTGAAGCGCTTCGCCCGGGGCAGACTCTCCCTCGCCGACGTCGACCTCGTGATCTCGGGCCACGAGCACGTGCCGTCGGCGACCTGGACCGACGGCGTCTTGCATCTGAACCCCGGCACGGCCAGCTCCCCCGAGGAGGAGGACGACGGACCCACGGTGGCCGTGGTCGAGAAGCTCCCCGCGGGACTGAGCGTGCGGTTCATCCCGCTCGCGCGTCGGCGCGAGCGCTGAGCCGGCCTTTCGGGCCTACATCGCCTTCCTGAGCTCCTCGGTCTGCCTGCGCAGGCGCTCCTCCCGCTCTCTCAGCTCCGGGGTGAGCACGTCGCCGAAGTCGTCCGCCTCCATCACCTGACGGATCTCGACCTCGGTCCCACCGTCGAACGGGGCGCGCTTCAGCCACTCGATCGCCTCGTCCAGCGACCCGACTTGCCACAGCCAGTAGCCCGCGACGAGGTACTTCGACTCGGGGAAGGGCCCGTCGGTGACGGTCCGCTTCTCTCCGTCAAAGCGGACCCGCGCACCCTTGGAGCTAGGATGAAGCCCCTCCCCCTCGAGCATCACGCCGGCTCTGACCAGCTCCTCGTTGAAATCGTTCATCTCGGCGAACGCCGTCTCGTCGCCCAAAGCGCCGGCCTCCGTCGCGTCGTCAGACTTGACCAGGATCATGAATCGCATGGCGATGTCTCCTCTTCGCTGTTGTCTCGCACTTCTCGCGCTGGCCTACGCCGTCGCGGCGTCGCAGGTCCCAAGCGCCTCGTCGCACGACGGTTCGACCTCGTGCACCGCCGAGCTCACCCTCCAGCCTGGCGTCCACGTCGTAACGATGGCGACGACGAAGGCCGACAGAGTCACGAACCCGGCGATCATCAGGCCGGTCGAGAAGCCGTCGGTGAGCGCCTGATGGAGGATGGGCGCGGGCACGCCGCCGGCGCTCTGGGCCGCGGCGCCGGCCGTGGCCGCGCCGCCGGCGGCGATCTGGTCCTGCACGCTATGGGCGACCGAGGTCCAGGCGATGGTCCCGATGGCCGCCAGCCCGATCGCCCCGCCGATCTGCTGACCGACGTTCATCACGCCCGAGGCCGCGCCGGCGTCCTGGTCGCGCACGTGCGACACCACCATCAACGTCAGCGGCACGAACATCAGGCCCAGACCGGCGCTGACGAGCAACAGCTTGGGCAGCAGGTCGGGCCAGTAGGTGCCGTCCACGCTCAGCCGCGACAGCAGCAGAAAGCCGGAACCGGCCAGGAGCGGTCCGGCCATGAGCAGCGGCCGCACCCCCACGCGGGTCACGAGCACGCGAGCGACGAGCATGCTGACGGCGATGATCGTGATCGGGAACGGCAACCAGGCCACGCCTGCCCTCACCGGGCTGTAGCCCCACACCGTCTGGATGTAGATGGTCAGGAAGAAGAACACGGCGAACATCGCGGTGCCGAGCAGCAGCATCATGACGTAGGCGCCAGATCTGCGGCGCGACTCGAGCAGGTGCAGGGGCAGCTGCGGGTGCGAGCTGCGCAGCTCGATGAGCACGAAGCCCACGAGCAGGACGGCGGCGGCGGCCAGCGAGGCGACCACGATGCCGTCGCCCCAGTGCGAGATGCCGCCTACGCCTGCCGCCGCCTTGGTTAGGCCGTAGACGAGCAAGGCCAGACCGGCCGTGCTGGTGATGGCTCCGGGAATGTCGAGCCGACCATGCCTGCGTCCGGACGAGACGAGAGCCACTGGCGCGAGCGCGATGATCACGGCGCCGATAGGCACGTTGACGAAGAGCACCCAGCGCCACGAGACGTAGGTCGTCAGGATGCCGCCGAGCAGCAACCCGATGGCGCCGCCGGCGCCGCTCATTCCCGCGTACACGCCCAGCGCCCTGTTGCGTGGCGGCCCCGCGGGGAACGTCGTCGCGACGAGGGCCAGGGCGGTCGGCGCGGCCAAAGCGGCGCCGGCGCCCTGCAGGGCGCGCGCGGCGAGCAGAAGCGCCTCACTGGGGGCGAAGCCGCCGAGCAGCGAGCCCACCGAGAAGACCGCCACCCCGGTGATGAAGATGCGACGGCGGCCGTACAGGTCGCCGAGCCGGCCGCCCATCAGGAGCAGGCTGCCGAAGGCCAGTGAGTATGCAGTGACGATCCACTCGAGACTTGACCCGCTGAAGCCGAGCGCCTGCTGGATGTTCGGTAAGGCGACGTTCACGATCGTCGCATCGAGCACGATCATGAGCTGCGCCGCGGCGATCACGACCAGGGCGAGACCAAGGTGGCGCGGCACGTGCGAAGGTGCGGACGACGGGGTCGCCTGCGCCGCGTCAGACAACGCCACCACGGACGTCGCCGGCGCGGAAGCCGGGACCGCCTCGGCCTCACTTAAAGTTGCCTCACGAGTCATGACGGACACCCTCCATGGGGGAGTTGGTAATCAAGAGTGGTTTCACCCTGTTACCGCTCGCAGCGAGATGCCAAACCGGCACTCGATGCGCTGCAGGCTGCAGGCCTTACCCGTGCTCTTTGCTGAGCTCCACCAAAGCCCGCACCGTCCGCCAGTTCCGCGTCGTCGCGGCGCTTCCGAGGCTGCGCTCGAAATAGGCGTTGCTGAGCTTGCTGCGACCGTAGCCGTGCGGCAGGTAGAGGTAGACGACGGGCGGCGCCAGTGTCGGCGCGCCGACGAAGGCGGCGCGCTCGCCTGGCGCCGCCGGCAACTTGAGCCTTGCGTAGGCCGCCTCGTACGCCCGACTGTCGGCGTCCGCGGTCGTCGCCCTTAAGTCCCCCTCGGCCGCCGTCCCCAGCACGAACGTGGCATGAAGCCACCGCTCATCTACGCCCGGCGCGCCGGCGAAGGGGCTCGCCGCCGCTACGCGCGCCATCTCGTCGGCGCTCAGCACGCGCGCGCCGACGCGCGCGCCGGAGTCTCGCTCTGCGCGCGCCGCGATCGCGGTGGCCAACCCGGCCGCCGCGTCGGCGTGGCCGTCCCCGCCGGCGTCGAACACGACGTTGCCGCTCTGCAGGTAGGTGCGCACATTGCTCAGCCCCAGCCCCTCGAGACTGCGGCGCAGATCGGCCATGGCGAGCGGCGCGTGGCCGCCGACGTTGACGGCTCGCACGAGGGCGACGAAGGTGCTCATGGCAGAGCATGTACCGCATTCCCTCGGATCGCAGACCTCGCCGAAGTCCGGCGACCGCGGGAGTCTCAGTCTGGAGCGGCCTCGGGACCCGGCTCAGCCTCGTCGACGATCCTGAAGAGGTAGATGCCGACTAGCGCAGTGGCCTCGATCGATCCACCCTCGCGGAGAGCGAGCGAGTCGCGCTCGCAGCGCATGCCGCCGCGCCGCGGCGCGTTCATCGTCCGTTTGTCCCTCACGGGGATCGGCGCCTTGCACAGGAGTCCGTGCGACCCTCGCGTGCTGGTCAAAGCCGCATCAGGGTATGTGTGCAGGAGCACAGCCCGACGAACGTCACGACAGGGAGTCCCCATGAACATCGCGATCATCGGCGCCGGCAACGTAGGCAAGGCCCTTGGGGGCTCGTCGACGCGCGCCGGCCACAGCGTCGTCTTCGCCGCCAAGGACCCGGAGCACGCCCAGGCCGCGGCCGAGCAGACCGGCGGACGGGCCGCCGGCTCGAACCGCGAGGCGGCGGAGGCGGCGGACGTCGTCGTCCTGGCGGTGCCCTACCCCGCCGTAGAGGCGATCCTCGACGAACTCGGCGACGCGCTCGTCGGCAAGATCGTCGTCGACGTCACCAACCCGTTCAACGCCGACTACTCGGGATTGGCCGTCGAGGGCACCTCAGCCGCCGAGGAGGTCCAGCGTCGCGTCCCGGGGGCACGCGTCGTCAAGGCGTTCAACACGCTCCTCGCCTCCCGGCAGGCCGACCCGGTCGTCGACGGCTTGCCGGTCGATGGCTTCGTCGCCGGCGACGACGAGAGCGCCAAGAAGCAGGTACTCGAGCTCGCCCGGTCCCTCGGGATGCGGCCCATCGACGCCGGCGGGCTCCCCATGGCTCGCGCTCTCGAGCATATGGCGTTCCTCAACATCGCCCTGCAGCTCAGAAACGGCTGGCCGTGGCAGTCGGCGTGGAGGCTCGTCGGGCCGACGTCTGCCGGTTGAGAGGACGGCCGGCACGCAGGGCCCTGCCGCCCCGGCTCAGCCCCAGCGGTAGACGCGCAGGGCGACCCAGCCGGCCACGACAGTGATGCCGGCGAGCACGGCGAGGTCGCCCCAGTTCCATCCAAGCCCGTTCCAGGCGTCCTGCAGGGCCTCGACCGCGTAGGTCAGAGGCAGGAACTCGCCGATGCGCACCATCGTGTCGCTCATCACCTCGATCGGCGGACCGGTGCCGCTCACGAAGAGCATCACGAAGAACAGCATGAGGCCGGCGCCCTGGGCGGCGCGCGGCGAAGGCATGACCGCGCCGAGGAGGGCGCCGATGGCGGCGAAGGCGAAGGCGCTGGCGAGAAAGCCGACGACGACGGCCCCGGGGGCGGCCGGCACGCGTACGTCGTAGACGAGCTTGCCGAAGGCCCAGACGAGGACCGACCCGATCCCGCCCAGCACGCTCGCGGCGAGCATCTGAGAGCCGAGCACGGCCCAGATCGGCACGAGCGAGGCGCGAAAGCGGCGCAGGACGCCGCCGGCCCTGTAGGCCGTCAGGCGGGCAGGCAGCATGATCACGCCGACCGAAGCCGTCACCAGGGCCATGTAGGCCGGGACGTAGTAGTCGAGGGGCTCGAAACCTCGGAACATCAACCTCCGCGGCTCGTCCCCTCCCTGGCCGTAGATCTTGCCGAAGATCTCGCCCATGACGAACAGGATCACCACCGGGAAGGCGAACGTGAACACGAGCGTCGTCGGCTCCCGCAGGAAGAGCTTCAGCTCGACCCAGGTGATCTTGAGCAAGGCGCGCACCCCTCAGTCCTCCACCGTGTGACCAGTGAGTTTGAGGAAGACGTCTTCGAGCGATGGCTCGTGGACGCGCAGGTCGTCGGGGAGGATGCCGTGCTCGACGAGCGCGGCGGCCACATGCGCGAGGAGCGGACCGGTGCCGTGCACCACGACCCGGCGGCCACGGCGCTCCCAAGACCCCACCCCGGGGACGCGCAGCAGCCACTCGAGGTCCTCCGTCTCGCAGGTGAAGACGACCTCCTCGAGCGGATCGTAGCGCGCCACCAGCAGACGCGGCGCGTCGAGCGCCACGATCTTGCCGGCGTCCACGACCGCGACGCGGTCGCAGAGGCGCTCGGCCTCGTCCATGAAGTGGGTCACGAGCACGACGGTCGCTCCACTGTCGCGCACCTGCTCGATGAGCCGCCAGGCGACGCGACGCGCGGCCGGGTCGAGGCCGGTCGTCATCTCGTCGAGGAACACCACCTCCGGGCGGCTGAGCAGCGCGAGCGCGATGAACAGCCGCTGCCGCTGCCCGCCCGAGAGACTCGCGAAGGAGGCGCCGCGCTTCTCCGCGAGGCCCCACTGGGCCAGAAGCACCTCGCGGTCGGCGGCGCCGGGCGTGAAACTGGCGAAGAGGTCCAGCGCCTCCCACACCTTGAGGTGGTCCGGCAGGCGCGACTCCTGCAGCTGACAACCGAGCCTGCCGCGCAGCGCGCCCGACTCGCGGCGCGGGTCGTGACCCAACACGCGCACGGTACCAGCGGTCGGCGTGCGCAGCCCCTGGACACACTCGACCGTGGTGGTCTTGCCGGCGCCGTTCGACCCGAGCAGCCCGAAGATCTCACCCCGTCGCACGTCGAACGAGAGGCCGTCGACCGCGGTCACGTGGTGACCGTAGACCTTGCGCAGGTCCTGGACCTCGATGACGATGTCGCTCGCCGCGGCGGTCTCCTCCATCGGCCCAATGGTATGCCACTGCCGACGGGGTGACGGAGGCTCGCGCCGGTAGGCGCAGCCGGGCCGGCGCCGGCTGATATCATCGCGCCCATGAGTGATCTGTTCGCCCCTCTGCCCTCCGCCTGCGACGTGGTCGTGCTCGGTGGCGGCGCCAGCGGTTCGTCCATCGCCTACCAGCTCGCCAAGCGCGGCGTCGACGTGCTGCTGCTCGAGGCCGGCGACATCGGCCAGGGCGCGAGCGGCCGCAACGGCGGCCTGCTCGACACGGCCGTCGACCCCGGCTCCCCCCTGGTCGACTACTACTACCGCTCGGCGGAGCTGTGGCCCGGATTGGCCGAGGAGCTCGCCGACACCGCCGACGTCGACGTCGAGTACCTGCGCGCGGGGACGCTGCAGATCGTCCTCGAGGGCGACCGCGACAAGGACGAGATCGACGACGAGTTCCGCGGGCACCTGGAACAGGGCTACGACGTCCGCTGGCTCTACCGCGACGAGACCCTCGCCCTGTCGCGCCTCTTCCCCGAGAACACGCTCGGCGGCTGGCTGCGCCCCATGGACGGACAGGTCAATCCACTCATGCTCTGCTACGCGCTGGCGCTGGGGACGACGCGCCACGGGGGACGTGTGCGTCAGAACACCCCGGCGACGGCGCTGCTGGTGGACACGCCGGGCGGGGTCGTCGCGGCGGAGCCGCGACGTTACCCCGGCGTCACCGGCACGCGCACCGCCAGCTGCGACTCAGCCCCTGCCGGCAAGGTCGTCGGCGTGCGCACCCCGGAAGGGGACGTGCGCTGCGACCAGCTCGTCGTCGCCCTCGAGCCGTGGACGCGGCCGTTCCTGGCCCCGCTGGGGCTCGACGTGCCCGTCCGACCTCAGCGCGGTCAGATCTTCGTGACCGAGCCTCTGCCGCCGCTCATGGAGGTGGCCTGCCTGTACGGTGTGAGCCCGTACATCTACTGGCGCCAGACGAGGCATGGCGGCCTGACCATCGGCGGCGCCAGGCCGCAGGACGTCCACGGCGACTTCCTGCTCGACAGCGTCGGCGCGGCCACCACGCTCGACATCCAGAGGATCGTCCTCGACATGGTGGCTCGGGTGCATCCTTCACTCGCCGACGTCGCCGTCATCCGCTGGTGGGGCGGTGTGATGGGGTTCACAGCCGATCTGCTGCCCGTCCTCGGCCGTCTCGACGAGCACCCGAACGTCGTGACCGCCTGCGGCTTCTGCCCCAACGGGATCCTCTGCGCGCCGATGACCGGGCACGTCATCGCCGACGTGGTCACCGGCGAGAACCCGGATGTCCCGCTCGAGGCGTATTCTCTGCGTCGCTTCGCCGCGGTGGAGGCCTGAGCGCGTCCTACTCGGCCAGGCGCGCGTACTCCCACAGCGGCAGCCGGCCGCCGTCGCGCGAGACCATGCTGACGGCGAGGCGCTCGCCCGACTCGTCACCGGCGAGCGCCACGTCCACTTCCTGAGGCAGGGCGGGAGCCCACTTCGGCGCGACGGCGCTCTCCCCGTCGGCGGTCGGCAGCGTACAGAGCAGCTCGGCGCCCTCGACCTGTCCGCCCACCGAGAGCGACTGCCCGTTCGCACGGTTGGCGAACGTCAGCGTGTAGGCGTCGCCCTTCGCGACGATGTCGAGCGTGAAGTCTTCCTCCGGCGCCCCGCCGGCGAGACGCTGCCACGAGCCCGTGAAGGGATCCGTGCCTTCGTCGGCGCCGCATCCGGCCAGTCCGAGCGCCCCCGCCAGGGCGAGCGCGAGCAGGACGGCCGTAGCGGCGCACCGGTTCACGGCCGCAGGTCTGGTATCGCCGAGAGCACCGTGCGGGCGGCCGCTGGGTCGGCCCACACGCCGAGCTTGCGGAACCGTTCCCGGCGCCGTGCGCGGCGCTCATCGGGCTCGAGTCCGTCGAGCTCGGCCAACGCGGCGCGGATCGCCTCACCCACTTTGGCCGCCGCCGCCTCGGGGTGGTGGTGGGCGCCCCCGCGCGGCTCCTCGACGACCTTCTCGATCGCGCCCAGCTCGAGGAGCTGCGACGCGGTCGGGCGCAGCGCCTCGGCGGCCTCCGGTGCGAAGGCCGCATCGCGCCAGAGGATCGCCGCGCAGCCCTCGGGGGAGATCACCGAGTAGGTCGCGTTCTCCTGCATGAGCACCCGGTCGGCCACGGCAAGGGCGAGTGCGCCCCCAGAGCCGCCCTCGCCGATCACCGTCGCCACCAGAGGCACCGTAAGGCGTGCCATCTTGAGCATGGTCTCGGCGATCGCCCGCGCCTGGCCGCCCTCTTCGGCGGCCACGCCCGGGTACGCACCAGGGGTATCGACGAACGTCAGCACGGGCAGGCGGTGCCGCTCGGCCAGCGAGAAGAGACGCTGCGCCTTGCGGTAGCCCTCCGGTCGTGCCATGCCGAAGTTGTGCGCCGTCTGCTCGTCGAGGGTGCGACCCTTCTGATGGCCCACGACCAGCACCGCGCGGCCGCCGAACCAGCCGAGCCCGCCCACGATCGCCGGGTCGTCGGCGCGCAGACGGTCGCCTTTGAGTTCCTCAAAGCCCTCTATCAGGTGCGCGATGTAGTCACGCGTGCGCGGACGGTCCTTGTGACGGGCGATCTCGACCGTGAGCCAGGCGTCACGCCGGCGTCTCTCGTGCTGGAGCCTCTTCAGGCGGCTCTGGATCCTGTCCACTTCCTCCGACAAATGGACGCCGGGCAAGAGCGGCAAGCGTCCGAGCTCGCTCAGTCGTTGCCTGAGCCAGCCTTCCCTTGCCTCGACCTCGCGCTCGTCGCGCTTCTCGTCGTTCAGGGGTGTCACCCCCCTTCAGCAGTCGCAGGTAGCTGCCCACCTTCGCCTTCAGGTCCTTGCGCGACACCACCGCGTCCAGGTGCCCCAGCTCGAGATTGCGTTCGGCACTGCCGAAGCCTTCCGGCAACGGCTCGCGCGTGGTCTCGGCGATCACCCGCGGGCCGGAGAACGAGAGCAGCGCGCCGGGTTCGGCGACGCAGATGTCGGCGAGCGTCGCGAAACTGGCCACGACGCCGCCGGTGCAGGGGTCGACGAGGATCGCCACGAAGGGCGTCGCGGATTCGTTCAGAAGGTCGACGGCGCAACTCGTCTTCGCCATCTGCATGAGCGAGAGGATGCCCTCCTGCATCCTCGCCCCCCCGGAACTGCACACGGCGACCAGCGACAGGCTCTGGTCCACGGCGAGCTCCACGCAGCGCCATAGCTTCTCGCCCACCACGCTGCCCATGCTGCCGCCGAGAAAGCCGAAATCCATCACCGCGAGCACGCACTCGTGGCCGTCGATGCGTGCGGTGCCGGTGATGATCGCCTCGGCAAGCCCGGTCTTGGCCTGTGCCTCACGGACTCGGTCCGGATAGGCCTCGAGATCGGTGAAGCGGAGGGGGTCCAAGGTGCGAACCGACGCCCACAGCTCCTCGAAGCTGTCGGGGTCGGCGAGCTGCCGCACCCGCTCATTGGCGGTGATACGCGCGTGGAAGCCGCAGGAGGGGCAGACGAACAGGTTGCCGCGCACGTCGGCCAGCTGGGCGCCGTCCTTGCACGACGGACAGATCCACTCAGGCTTGGCAGGGCGAGAGTCCCTGCGCTCGATCTCGACGGTGACGTTCATCGGCGAGGCCAGACGGACGGCGTCAGCCGTCGAACCGGCGGAAGACCAGGGTGACGTTGTGACCGCCAAAGCCGAAGCTGTTCGACACGGCCGCGTCCACCTTCATGAAGCGCGACTCGAGCGGGATGAAGTCGAGGTCGCACTCGGGGTCGGGGTCGGTGAGGTTGATCGTCGGCGGCGCGAGGCTGTTCACGATCGTCAGGACGGTGGCCACAGCCTCGATGGCGCCGGAGGCGCCGAGGCAGTGGCCGATCATCGACTTGTTGGAGGAGATGGCCACCCCGGCTGCGTGCTCGCCCAAGGCGACCTTGATGGCGCGCGTCTCGGCCACGTCGCCGGGCTGAGTCGCCGTCCCGTGGGCGTTGATGTAGGCGATGTCGGCCGGCGTGAGCCCGGCGAGGTCGATGGCTGCGGTCATCGCTCGAGCCTGCGACTCGCCGGTCTCGTCCGGGGCCGTCATGTGGAAGGAGTCGGAGCTCAGCCCGGCGCCGGCGAGCTCCGCGTAGGCGCGAGCGTCGCGCCGGAGGGCGTGCCCGAGTTCCTCGAGCACCAGGCAGCCGGCGCCCTCGCCAATCACGAATCCGTCGCGACCGGCGTCGAAAGGCCGCGAGGCGGCCGTCGGATCGTCGTTGCGCCGCGAGAGCGAACGGGCGGCGGCGAAGCCCGCCACGCCGATCGAGCTGATCGGCGCCTCACTGCCTCCGGCGAACATGACTTCGGCATCGCCGCGACGGATCATGTGGTAGGCCGAGGCGATGGCGTCGGACCCCGCGGCGCAGGCGGTGGAGGTGGAGCTCAGGGGCCCCTTGGTCCCCAGCTGGAGCGAAACCTGAGCGGCGCCCATGTTGGGGATCATCATCGGGATCAGCAGCGGGTTCGTCCGCTCAGGACCCTGGGTCGTCAGCTTGTCGATCTCGATGTGCAGGGTCTGCAGGCCGCCGACGCCGCTGCCGATCACGGCTCCGACCCGTTCGGCCTCGGGACGCGGATCGTAGTCGGCGTCGCCGGCGGCGAGCTTCGCTGCGGCCACCGCGTAGCGACTGAAGAGGTCGAGCCGCCGCACGACGCGCTTCTCGACGTAGTCCTCCGGGTCGAACCCCTGGACTTCGGCCGCGATATGCACGCGTTGGGCGCTGTGGTCGAAGCGAGTGATCTCGCCGACCCCCGACTCGCCGGCCACAAGCCGCCGCCAGAACTGGTCGACGTCGCAGCCCAGCGGTGAGACGACACCCATGCCGGTCACGACGACACGGCGCGCGGGCTGCGTCCCGGCGCTCATCATTCGCCGTCCTGTCGCATCGTCAGCCTCGTCACGCTGGCCCTGCCTTTGCCCGGCGTCAAGCGCCGAGTCCGCCGTCCACCGGCAGCGTCACGCCGGTGATGAAGCGCGCCTGCGGCGACGCCAGAAAGACGACGGCGCCGGCCACATCTGCCGTCGTGCCGATCGTGCGCAGCGGCGTGTTGGTGACGATCAGCTCGCGCGTCTCTTCCGGCAGCGCCTGCGTCATCGGCGTGTCGATATACCCCGGGGCGATCGCGTTGACGCGGACACCGCGGCCGCCGAGTTCCTTGGCGAGCGACTTCGTCAGTCCGATGATGCCCGCCTTGGCGGCGGCGTAGTTCGCCTGACCGGCGTTCCCGCGCCGCCCGACGACGCTCGACAGATTGATGATACAGCCGGCGCGGCGGCGGA
>Ga0315281_10004489_pt1 | contig 20214 bp, 22 predicted proteins | sample YL17G07_0_MG_FD_204540 | JGI IMG/M metagenome (GOLD analysis project Ga0315281, IMG submission 204540) | Sediment microbial communities from Yellowstone Lake, YNP, Wyoming, USA - YL17G07_0 | ecosystem: Environmental > Aquatic > Freshwater > Lake > Sediment | place: USA: Wyoming | collected...
AGGTATGTAGCTGAGTTGGAAAAGAACCAGATTACGATACGAGATGCAATAATTTTCGGATCACATATAAAGGGAACTGACAAGGAATGGAGTGATATTGACGTTGCGCTTGTATCACCTGCTTTTACCGGTGACAGGTTTGAAGACCGCAGGAGGATTGTCCCCCTAAGAAGAAAAATAGACAATAGAATTGAACCGATACCGTTCAGACCAGAAGATTTTGACAACGGTGAAACGCTTGCAGAAGAGATAAAGAAGACGGGTATGAGACTTACTTTTCCGTGAGACGTGTCCGTTTAGCGTGTCCGCTGAGTGAAATGCGAATTATGAAGATAACGCAAGGGATACTGGAAAAGTGCATAAAAGTGGTAAATTTGTATGTAAGCATTACACGTCAACCGATTAACGGAGCTTGGAAAAGTGGCAAAAAGAGGGGTAGGTTACAGGGAAATGGTAAGTGTTTATATGTTATAATCTTAGGAATAGTTTTTCTCAAATTTTAAGGAGGTGAGGACTAAAAATTATGCCCAAAAAGGGAGGTTACAGGAAATGGACTTGTAAGTGGTTGTCTGTAAAGCGGTTAAAAGGGGCGCTGTGGGAATTATTGACCTGATGAATAAGGGACTGAAAAGAGGATGGACGGGGGACCGGGGGACGATGGACGATAGACGAGGGAGGAGGGAGGAGGGAGGAGAGACGAGGGACGAAGGGACGGGGAAGATGGACGGGGAAAAAGAAACGAGAAGGATAAATAGTGTGAGGGATTTAGAGGTTTATAAGTTGGCGTTTGAATCTGCAATGGAGATATTTGAGGTATCGAAAAGTTTTCCGAAGGAAGAGATATATTCCTTAACCGACCAAATACGCAGGTCGTCAAGATCCGTATGCGTTAATCTTGCAGAGGGCTGGAGAAAACGGAGATATAAGGCTGTGTTTGTTAATAAATTAACAGATGCAGAGCAAGAAGCGGCAGAAACACAAACATGGTTGGAGTTTGCATTGAAGTGCAAATATATGAACAACGAAACATTTAAAATATTGGACGAAAAGTATGAGCATATTTTTGCAAAGCTTATTACGATGGAAAGAAAAGCCGACTCGTTCTGTAAAGTTAGCTGATCTCTCGTCTATCGTCTGTTACCTCTTCTATCTTCCATCGTCTATCGTCCAAGTCGTAGTAGGAATTATTGCCCTGATGAATAAGGGACTGATCACAGAGGCCAGGGTACAGTGGTCAGATGACAGGAGGCTTGTAAGGAGTTTAATAGTTGATTTACTGAAATCTGGCAACTGGAACCTGACAAGGGACTTGTAGGGAGTATTTAAACACATGAATATAAGGGAACAGATTAATTATTGGCTTAAGACCGCTGCTCATGATATGGAAGCTGCTGAAACGCTTTTCCAAAATTGCAAGTACGATTGGTGTTTGTTTATTGGACACCTTGTTATTGAAAAGGTTCTTAAGGCTTTTTATGTAAGAGACAAACAGGAAATACCTCCCAGAGTTCATAACCTGGTGAAACTTGCTGAAAATACGAAGTTGCCACTATCTGAGGAACAAATGGTATTACTGGCAAACCTAAACGATTTCAACATAGAAGCCAGATACCCTGATTTTAAGTTCAGATTTTATCAAACTTGTACCCGGGAATTTACTGACGAGCAGTTTTCAAAGATAAAGGAAATGTACCAATGGTTACTATCTCAAATGAAATTATAGAAAAGATACAACGGTTTCTTCAAAGTGTTTCAGCAAGTGGACTGCATATAGAAAGGGCAATATTGTTTGGCTCCTATACAAAGGGAACCGCAAATACATGGAGCGATATTGATGTCGCCATCGTATCAAAGGACTTTACCGGTGTTGGATTCTACGATAGGAAACGGGTCAATCCCTTTTTAATAAAGGTAGATTCCCGAATTGAACCGCATCCATTCAGGCCTGAAGATTTTACAGAAGATAACCCATTGGTGAATGAAATACTAAAAGATGCTATAGAAATTACCTTATGAATAAGGGATTGCGACGGTTAAGACCGTGAGGCGTGTCCGTTTAGCGTGTTTGTGAAAGGCGTGTTGCTTGATAATAGACGGTCACGGCCAACGGACACGGTTCACGATTGATTCCGTAAGACATGTCCGTTCAGCGTAGCCATGGTGTTAGGAAGGAGGCGTTATGCAGATTGAAGAATTAGATGTTTTCAAATTGTCACATGAGTTAACGTTAAAAACTTATAAGATAACTACAAATTTTCCTGATGAAGAGAAATTCGGATTGATCTCACAAATGAGAAGGTCTTCATCTTCTGTTCCCACAAATTTAATGGAAGGTGGCCACAGATTTAGCAAGAATGAATATAAACATTTCGTAAGTATTTCCAGGGGTTCTGCCGGGGAAATGAAATACCATCTTTTATTATCAAAGGATTTGGGATTTATTCAAGAAGACGTTTATCGTGCATTGAAAGATGGGTATGATCGGGTAAGCATGATGTTGACAAAATTATATGGCTCTTTGAAGTAAACGGTCACTGCTCACGAGTAATTCCGTGAGACGTGTCCGTTTTGCGTGTCCGTAAAAGACGTATCGCCTGATGACACACGGTCACGGACAACGGGCACGATTTTCTTTTCCTTTTCTTGAATATGAATGAACAAACGATTACCCTCAATGCCCTGTCTTTGGCCTTTCTGGCCGTGAAGGAAAATCACGGTTGTGCGGGCGCTGATGGGGTTACTGTTGAACACTATGAAGGCAATTTGGATTTAAACCTTAAAATATTGCTGAGAGAATTGGAAACGCATACCTATTCACCCCTTCCCCTTCTAAAAATGCTGGTTGATAAGGGGAATGGCGAGGCAAGGGCATTGTGTATCCCGGCGGTAAGAGACCGAATAGCACAGGCAGCCGTTTTGCAGTTCATTGAACCAACGCTGGAAAGAGAGTTTGAAGAGTGCAGTTTTGCTTACCGTAAGGGACGTTCCGTAAAGCAGGCTGTTTATAAGATTAAGGCATATTATGAGCAAGGGTATCATTGGGTTGTTGATGCAGACATTGACGCATTTTTTGATAGCGTTGACCATCCCCTGCTCCTGAAAAAATTCAAAAAATACGTCCGCGTTCCCTTCATTCAAACCCTTATAGAACTCTGGTTAAAGACGGAAATATGGGATGGTGTATCTTTGACCGTCCTGCAAAAGGGTATCCCACAGGGATCCCCTGTTTCACCCATCCTTGCTAATTTATTTTTGGACGAACTGGATGAAGAATTTCTCAAGAGAGATTTCCGGTTAATTCGATACTCAGATGACTTTGTCATCCTTTGCAAAAAGCCAGAAGAGGCAAAACATGCCTTGCAACTCTCAAAACAGGTACTCGAAAAACTCCTTTTGCAGTTGGATGAAGAACAAATAATCAGCTTCGAACAGGGGTTTAAGTTCCTCGGAGTCTTCTTTATCAGAAGCATGATCATGACGCCTTTTGATCGCCCAAAGAAGGAACGCAAAATACTGTCTTATCCTGAACCATTAAACATGGATGATTATTTGATGGAAAAAAGAAAGACGGGTAGTAATGGCTAATCTGCGCCACAGAGGGCACGGAGAACACAGAGAATAAACAACAGTTGAAATACCTTATTTTCGATTACGACATAGTTCTCGTTATAACTCTGTACTACACTACAATCCATCAACTTCTTGTTTTTATGCTCGTTTTTCAAAATGCATAACGGTAAGGCATTTATTAGATGAGGCTTACGTAAAGTTTGGAGCATTGAGTTTCTTGTCATTTGAAAATGGGTAACACGTTAGTGTTTTGAAAAACGTATTACCGATAAGCTCCGTAGGAGCAACCTGTTTGTAGCAAGACAGGTTGCCATATCAGACATTAGCTCCGTCAGGAGCGACCTGTCTGCCGGTCAATCATAAACAGGCCGCTCCTACGGAGCTGTTTACCCGATTGAATTTTATTGCGCTACAAACAGATCACCCCTAACGGGGCTATAGTGTTTTTTTTATGTCCCCCCGGATTTTTCAAAAAACTAAAGTGTTACGAAAATTGTTTCGTGTTTCGATATTCGAATTTCGAATTTGGTTGCGGCCAGAGGCCGCGCCAGGTCCTCTGTGGCTAAATAATACCTATGGCTAATCTTTATCTGACCGAACAAAATTCCATCCTCCGCAAGACGGGCGACCGGTTGATTGTGCAGAAGGACGACGAAACCCTCCTCGACGTGCAGTGCCACAAGATAGACGCCGTGCTTATCTTCGGAAACGTCCAGTTTACCACGCAGGCCGTGCATGAACTCTTTGAACATGGCATAGAAATGGCTATTCTAACCAGGACGGGCAAACTCATAGGGCAAATAACCTCTCCCTCGACCAAGAATATAGCCTTGCGCCTTCAGCAGTTTAAAAAATATTGGGATAATGCCTTTCGATTGTCACTATCAAAATCAATCGTGGAAGGAAAGATTAAAAATGCACTTAACGTAATCCGTCTCTTTTCTTATAACCACCGGGAGCTTGATTTTAGTACGGAAATGAGTCTTTTGAAAACACGCCTCGATGACGTGAAATCTGCAACCCAGATTGACCAACTGTTTGGATTGGAAGGGAGTGCGGCCAGAACCTATTTTGAAGCCTTTAGCAAGATGCTCCTGGATAAATTCGGTTTTCCCGGGAGAAAGAAACACCCTTCCACCGATCCCGTGAATGCCCTGCTCTCATTCAGTTACACCATGATATTCAACGAAATATCGTCGCTCCTGGATGGATTGGGATTTGACCCATACCTTGCTTACTACCATAGCATTGATTATGGCCGGATGTCCCTCGCCTCAGACCTTATGGAGGAATTTCGCGCCCCGATAGCCGACCGCCTTACCCTCAATCTTGTGAACAACCGAATTTTCAAGCAGGATGATTTTTACACGACTCCACAGGAAGGGGTATACCTCAAACGCGAATCGTTAAAACGTTTTTTTGTGGAATACGAAGGCGCGCTGAATAATGAGTTTATTCACCCGGAAACGAAGGAAAAAACCACTTATAGGAAATGCTTTCGTTTGCAGGCAGAAAAGCTTGCCGTAACCCTGCAAAATGACATTCCCTACGTCCCCTTTGAACTGGAAATATAGCGTATGTTTTATCTTGTCTCTTATGATATACCGGACACGAAAAGGCGAACCAAGCTGGCAAAGACGCTTGAGGATTTTGGCGACCGGGTGCAATACAGCGTCTTTGAATGCATACTGGACGGCGATCTTCTCGATAAAATGATGGACAGGATACATAAAATTATTTCCGCAGAAGCGGATAGTGTGCGTGTGTATGCGCTCTGTGCAAAATGCGAAGGGATTATTAAGGTTATCGGTCAGGGAAAAGTGACAAAAAACGAGGATGTTTATATCGTGTAATCTCCATTTTCAGATGGACAAAATTGGTTGAACAAAATACAATGGAACCCGTAAAGAAAAACACCGGGCACAAAGAATGGCCAAATGGCCGTTGCCATCCCCTTAAAAAGCAGGTTATGAAAAATGAAATTTGGCCAGTATCACGGCAAAACAGGGGAAAACCGAAAAAGTACAGAAAATCGACAACTCTGCATGTAAGCCTCAACATATCAACACGTTAGCGGAGATTGAAAAAGAGGTAAAAAATGGGGTAGGTTACAGGAAAATGGTAAGTGTTTGTGTGTTATATGCTTAGGAATAATTTTTCTAAAATTTTAAGGAGGTGAGGACTAAAAATTATGTCAAAAAACGGATGTTACAGGAAATGGCATTGTAAGTGGTTGTGCATAAAGGGTTTAAAATGGGTACTGTAGGAATTATTGACCTGATGAATAAGGGATTGCGACCGGGACAGCATTAACCGGAATACCTATAAGTACTGGCATGTAGGAATTATTGACCTGATGAATAAGGGATTGCGACCTTATGCTGGTTGCACAGGATCGGTTGGTCTGTCGCCTGTAGGAATTATTGACCTGATGAATAAGGGATTGCGACTTAACTCCAGATAGACCACTACGAGCTTTGTAGAAGCCCGTAGGAATTATTGACCTGATGAATAAGGGATTGCGACTAAATGAAATCAATCAGTTCCTGACTGATATAATGAGAGTAGGAATTATTGACCTGATGAATAAGGGATTGCGACCTTCTGTATTTCTGGAGATACCTGAACTTGTACTTGCGGGTAGGAATTATTGACCTGATGAATAAGGGATTGCGACTTACAGAAAGTCTTAGATTCTTGAAGAAGCTCTGCATTCGTAGGAATTATTGACCTGATGAATAAGGGATTGCGACTAAGCCTAGTTTTTCTTTTTCTACCTTAAGCTTATTCAGTAGGAATTATTGACCTGATGAATAAGGGATTGCGACATCTTCAAGAGAGGGTCTTCCCCCTGGCAATTTCCACATGTAGGAATTATTGACCTGATGAATAAGGGATTGCGACAAAATTCTAATAATCTTAGTGTCTCACCAATTTTCTCAGGTAGGAATTATTGACCTGATGAATAAGGGATTGCGACCTCTTCAAGCAAATTACACAAACCTTTTGTATTCATGTAGGAATTATTGACCTGATGAATAAGGGATTGCGACCTCCTTTTTTTGCATCCGAAGCGGAAAGGATCATCTGGTAGGAATTATTGACCTGATGAATAAGGGATGAAAGACGCGGAGGGACGAGGGATGATAGAAGAGGGAGGTAAAAGGAGGGAATGAGAAGTAGTGAACACTAAACAGTTTCTTCTCACGCTCACTTTATCTTCTCCCTCCGCTCCCTCCGCCAGTACCGACCTGATGAATAAGGGAGGTTGTACCATTAGTCGTGTCCGTTTAACGTGTCCGTGAAAGGTGCATCTTTGCAATGGCGAAAGACGGGGATCGCTTGAAAAACCTTGCTAAGAAAGTCGAAACCTACAATTTGCGTGCACATACGCCTGTACACATTCGCACCAACAGACGCCGCGCGCAAGCGGATTCGGAAAGACGCAACAACTCACCGCAGAGGGCGCGGAGGGCACGGAGAAACAAAAGACGATCAAAGCCATGCCGGGGCGTGATTTCGCGGAAGGTGTTTGGTTTTGAAGATGGTCGGGAAGGCCAAATATGTATTATTTTGAGATACTGGAAGGATTGTATAAGAGCAAGGTAAGATATCTTGTGGTGGGTGGATTGTCCGTCAATCTTTATGGTGTCCCGCGGATGACCCAGGACATTGACGTCGTTATCGCTATGGATAGAGAAAATATTCTCAAGACAACATCTTTACTGAAGGAATTGGGTTATACTCCACGCCTGCCCGTAAGCCCTGACGACCTTGCAAATCCTGATAAAGTGAAGGACTGGATAGAAAATAGAAATCTCAAGGCATTCAGTTTTTATCATAAAAACGAAAACTATAAGGTGGTTGATATAGTGCTCGTTCATCCATTGGATTTTGAAAAGTCGTTTATAAACAGAACCGTGAAAAAGGCAAAGGATATTAATGTTTATCTGGCATCAATGGATGATGTTATAATGATGAAAGAATTTAGCGGAAGAAGTCAGGATTTAAGCGATATTGAAATGCTGAAAAAAGTAAGAAAATATATGGAGGAAAAGCATGGATAAGGGATTCAGCTACACCCTTGAAGATGAGAAAATAATCGAATACATGAAATTGTCCACCGAAAACAAATTACAATGGCTGGAAGAAATCAACGAGTTCAACAACATGGTTTTGAGTGACTGGGAAAAGGAATTAAGGGGAAATTTGAGGGCATGCAAAATATAATAAACGGGATGCAACTATTTCCAGGCCACCTATAAAGGGAACTGACAAAAAATGGAGCGATATTGACGCTGCGCTTGTATCACCTGCTTTTACTGTTGACAGGTTTGATGGCCGCAGGAGAATTGCCCCCCCTAAGAAGAGAAATAGACACTAGAATTGAACCGATGAGAAAAGTCGCTAAGACAATCCGTAACCATAAGGAATTCATTCTTAACTGGTTTCGGGAAAAAAAGCAGCTTTTGTCGGGTATGGTAGAGAGATTAAACACTAATGTTACATTGACTATCAGAAAATCTTATGGCTTTAGACCTTTCAAAGCAGCCGGAATCGCCCTTTATCATACACCTGGAAAATTCCCTGAACTTTTACTTACCCATAGATTTTACTAAAGAGCTATCTTTTCAATATCTATCTTGTTTTTATCATTACAGTTACTTTCCATCGCACACCTACCTCTATTCCATATAACCCAGGTTTTTTAGCCTTTCAATAACTGCTCTATCCTCCATAACATCCATTGAAACTCCTATTTCAATTGCCGGCGCTTCCTTCTCAGATATGTATTTGAATATTTTTCTGACCCTCTTCAAAACTAATCCCCACTCTTCCGAATTTGTATTGCATACACTGTTGTCTTGCAGATCAACTACGGTAATCTTTTTGGGTTGTGATTTAGCTTCATCTGATTCCAAAATAGTTTTAAATAATGCCCTTCTCGTTAAACGCCCTTCCTTCAAAGAGCTTATCCAACGCGCCATTTCTTCATCAGTGGAATACCTGTACAGAATCCTTCTAAATATCGCGTTGATAAAATCTTCATCTTCAGGAAGATTGTAAACCGCACTTAAATCAAAGCTTTCCAGCTCCTCTCCGTACAGGATAAAGAGGTACCTTGATGTCCTGTAACTCCTTTGATACAGGATGTTTCTAACCCTGCCAGTAATCCTCCCGGCCTTAATATGTTCATCAGTTACTTTCCAATCCCAACACGCCCAAAACTCACTGTAAGCGGGACTCGTTGGAATCCTTTCGACCTTGGAAGAGAAAAGGGGCAAAAGACTCTGCCCCTTTGGAGTTTTTACATCGTTATTCAAGTGTCCCTTAAGACCGGCAATTTCCATAACCGTTGGAGCAATGTCAACTACGCTTACCTGGGCATCAACATGGGTTGGAGTTATGTGATTCGATCCAAAAAAGATAAGCGGAATCCTTATGACATCACCCTCCAGTGTCCCGGCATGGGCAAAGTGGTCGCCATAGCGTGTTTCCCCATGATCGGAAAATATTACTACGAGCGAATCCTCCAAGAGGCCAAGGCTTTCAAGGTTCTCCATAAACCATTTAAATCTTCCCGAAAAGAATTTTGTAACCCCCTTCACATAGTCCGGGGCAAACTCCTCGAAATATTTCCCCTGCTTTAGTAGTTCATTTCGAATCTCTTTGAAAAATTCAAGGTCAGAAAGATCTTTAGTCTGCTGGCCAGCAAGATACTTATCTGTAAGCTCCTTGCGGCGTATTTCAAAATCATCGTTATATCCATTACGGTAGGCATAAGGTGAAAGGAGATATGGATCATGAATATCAAAAAAATGGGCAAAGAGATAGATTTTCTCATCCTTGCATCCCTTGAGTGCATTAAATAACGGTACATCATCAGAATAAAAACAGTGGTCAACCCCCCGGTTTAAGTCCGTCATGCTGAACAAGTTTTTTTCATCAATTGAGTGGAATGTTTTAAAACCATTCTCTTTTAGTTTTTGAGCAAGTGTGGTTACCGTGGAAGGAAGTTTTGTCCGGAAAAAATCCCTGATCCCATGTTGAGGGGGATAAAGTCCAGTAAATATACTCGCATGAGCTGAAGTAGTGTAAGAGGCAACACTAACAGCCTGGGTGAAGCATGCGCCTTTGGCAGCATACTTATCCAATTCGGTAGAATTAATGTATTTTAGAAGGCCATATTTCTGTAAGAAGCTCTTATCTTTTTGATAACCAACGCAGTCGAAGCGGAGTGCATCGAGCGAAAGAAGTATGATATTTTTTGGAACTGTTTTCACTTAATACCGTATTTCCCTAAATTTTGAAATAAGGGCAATTGCAAGTGACACGGTCACTGCACTCTCCCAAAAGCGTCAAAATACATACACAGACGGCGGTGTATGCCCTATAGGAGCAATCGCCAACAGACAGACACATTGCCAGCCCTTAAGCTTTAAGCTCACACCCACATCCCCTATTGATACCGGGCTATTTGAGCAAGCAGTTTATGATAGGGGAATTTCCTTCCGGGACATTCCGTCTCCCTGAAATGTCTGTGCATAATAATCTTTTCTGAAGGAACCCGGCATCGTTCCTGGAGATACTCCACCAATGTGATTAACGACGCCATTTGATTTGCCGTTGGGTTTGTATTATTAAAATTACCCACCAGACAGATGCCGATACCAAAGTGGTTATACTCTTGCACGCCGGCATGAGCACCATCTATCTGCTTTATCCATCGGCTGCCAATCTCAATCTGACCATCACCGGAGCCGTGTCCATTTCCTATCACAAAATGATACCCAAGCCCATTTTCCCAACCACGCTTTTCACGGTGATATTTGTCAAATTCAGTGGCATTGCCTGATTCAGAGGCGCTGTGATGAATGACAATATACTTCCAGTCTCGCACAAAGTAACGATCTAATTTCTTGATAATGTCCGGTTGTTCTTTTTTTATGGAAGGAGGTTTCACAGGGGTTACGACCGGCTTAAAGGGAGGCGGTGGTGTTTCACAACCGCTAAAAAACAGAACCGCAAGGAAAGACAGGTAAATACAAGTCTTCCACCGAAAGTACATGAACGATCTCCTAAAGCAACACCTATCCCGCGGGTATAAACCTGTCTAACTAATTGGTTGAAAGAAAAAGTATACCACAAGAGCATTTAATGTCAAATAGCAATTTTGGTAACGGTATGCCCGCCCCTGGCGTGAATTAACCGAAAAGACGTTGAAAACATACCTCCTTCAATGCGACATTATTTCTTTTATAATAAACTTACGCTAGAAACAAAAAAGGCTTAATCCGTTTTCAGGATTAAGCCTTTTTTTGTTTTTTCCAAAAGCTAGGATATGCGAATAGCAACTATCCCCCGGCAAGAGGAACAGTTCTTCATATCCGTTCAACAGAAGCATACTATTCGGCCAGACAAGGCTCTCCTGCATGGTTACATGCGGCTTTATCCGTGTCGCCAGGCTTCCTCTTCCAGCCTAAAAGCATATCGGTGTATTCTCCGTGCTTCCAGAAGTCATAGGCCTTATGTTGTATGCCGACCTGATCTTCCAGCGCACGTATTCTCCTCAACCTACTAGCTTCAGCCTTGATTTGAATGAGCCAACGGTCCTGCAAGAAGGCTCCCTTTCCATACGTGGCCCCGTACATAGCACCATGGGCCATGGCCTTGTATACGGAGTTGGTTATGTAAACAAGCATCTCAAACGACGTGCGTTCGATATCTGAAACGTTGAACATCCTGCCTTCACCGCCCAGGAGACTAAAGGTGTAATGTCCCGCATAGTCCGGGGCAAGGTCGTTCGGCATAGGATCCAACATGCCATCGTTGTAAAGGTCGGCTATGATCTTCATCGCCTCGCGCCATTTCACAAAGCTGACTTTAACCGCCTCGTCCATGGCCTCCAACTGGTCTGCTGCAAACCGTGGCGAATGGCACCCTTTGCAGGTATTGATCCAGTTTTGCCGGTATTCCTTGTACTGGGGAGCGCCCCGGTCTACAAGGGCGGTACCCATGTGGCTGTTTATGGTCGATGACTTTTGCGCGTTGTGTTCGCCGTCTTTCATGTGACAAAACGCGCAGGTCGGCGCCTTGTAGTTTGCAGGCTTCAGGGGCTTGGTCCAGTCCCATGAATGCTGCTCTGACTCGTAAATCATCCCGTGATACGATTCCCTGTACATCTCATATTCATAATGGTCCAAACCCGTATGACAAATACCGCAGTTATTGGGTTTTCTTGCCTCGGCTAGTGAAAAATCATGCCTTGTGTGACATCCGTCGCACCGGTTTTCTGCTATGGCGTGACATGTGGCACAGGCAGTAACCTCTGCCTCAGGTTTTGATATCTGCCAAGTAGCCTCTACCACGCTTACGTGAAATGCATGCGTATGTGAACCGGTTTTCCCAGCGCGATGGCCTGCAGACTGTTCCTTGTGACACTCTCCACAGTGCTTCCAGGAAGGCATGTGCAACTGCTGATGGTTGCTTCCGTGGCATTTATCACAGCCAACAACCCCCTTTTCGGTGGTTGCATGTTTGCTCTTCTTCCACTGGGCAACGACACCGGGCGTCTGCACGGTATGGCACATAATGCACTCTTCATTCTTAAATTCGCCTGCAACAGCCATATTGGGCGTATAATAGTGGTCTGGATCGTACCATCTGATAAGCGGCAGAAACTTAAACAACTTCCCGAATTTTCCCTCGCCGGGCAACGTTTCTTCCGGTGACGTATAGGTCGCCGTTAAGCCACCGTGGTAAAGGTCTCCGGAGTTATCCGGACCGATCTTTTCCTTGGTAAGCTCAGAGATGATCTGCTGGATTGTTCTTTTATCTTTTGGATGAGACGCGGTTTCTTCCTTCTTTGCTGCCGGTTTTTTCTTGTCAGCCGTAGGTTTTTTCTCCTCGGCTGCCGGTTTTTTTTCCTCAACCTGTGGCTGAGAGGACACCGCGATGGAACCGTCCGTCGGCTTCTTCACCTCGGCCGCTGGCGCAGGTTTCGACGCCTCGACCGGCGGGGCGCTCACTGCCTGTGCCGTCGCCGCAACACCTTCAGAAACAGGTTTATTTCCTGCTGCCGGCGAAGCGCCCGCCGTCTCTTTTTTTGCCTCACCTGGCACATCACTAAAAGCAATGGCACTGCCAAACAGGGTAAATGCTACCACAGAAACCACACCAATTAACCCCTTGTTCATCTCCCGCTCTCCTTCCTATTGAAAAAGCTTCAACAGATGTAACTGTTACATAAAAACACGCAACGATAATCAACATTAATTCTTCGTTATTTCCACCTTCCAGATTTCCGGTCCCTGTTCCACGTATTTCCAGTTCATTTGTCCCGTTCGTTCCGCATCCAATTGATACTTCAACGGCTTAGGGTCGTGGTCGTTTATCAACACCATCATCTCACCCTTTTTCAGGCCGTCGAAGGTATTAAATATCTTTGGGTGTCTTTCTCTGGGTATTATATTTCTCACATCGAGTACAACAGGCTGGGCTTTGTTCATAAGAATTCCTTTTAGAATAGTTCAACAGCTATGGTTATTTGACATTTTTAATAATAAATTTGGTAAACATTTATCACAGAGGGTGCCGAGAACGTGGAGAAATTAAAGTGAAAGGGAGAAAACATTGCCTGTTTTTACCTTGTTTTTTCTTACACACTCTGCAATCTCAGTGTTTTCAGGGGTAGGGTAAACGGCAACAAGAATTGATACCGATTTGCCTGCATAAAAAACCTGGGACCTAGCTTTCGCTTCTTTCCGCTGCAAAAAGAAGCAATATGCCGTTATCCTACGCTAATGGCCAGAACAACCATTCTTTCAATGCACTTCATCCCGCGGGAAGCGCCTTCCTGAGCAATGATGATGGTGTCCTTTTCCATATCAATCTTCTTATCGTCGAGGGTAAATACGCCTTTGCCCTCTTTCACATAGAATATGCCGATGCTATGCCCGCCGTGAGGAGGAATTTCCTGTCCCGGTTCCAAACAGATAAGGGGCATCTTCACCTTTGGAGAAGCGAAAAGGATGTTTGGAATAAAGTGCTCTTTGTTAAACTGTATTTTTTCTTTTAAACGTATCGGTTCCAAGTTATTTCTTAACCTCCTCTTGTTTGGCTGCTGCCTCGTTCAACTCCATCACAAACTTATCAACGTCTGTGCTGTGCATCATACAAGCAAGATTGATGTCTTCCGTTCCAAACGAAGGGCAGTCAAAGCACCCTTTCCCGAAATATTTTGTAAAAACCGCTTTTGTAGCGGGATATTTTTTTGTTACCTCGCCCGTGCTCATTTTCTTCGTGATGAGAATTCCACTGCTCATATCCATCTCCTCTATCAATAAAAAAACTCTCTGAAGTACAACAACATCGTATGCACCATTATACGACAGACTACCGGTTACAAAGGCCGCTTACCATACCGCTAACTTACCCCTGCAAGGGAAACCTCCTGATCCGCCATTTCAATGGGCGCAATGTCCTCAATCCTTACTGGTAAACGGACGTCTTTGGGGAGCGGATCGATGTACTTCTTCCGGTACGCCTTACTCTGCATACGGCAGGTAGGATATCTCTTGTTAAAGTCCGGATGCGTTACCATCTTCTTCCAAATCTCCTGAATCGACATATCCCGTACATTTCCGAAGTTAATCGGGTTAAAGTCACATGGGTTAATGTCGCCGTACGCCGTCATGTAAAATTGCGATTGCGCTCCGTAGCATCCTACGCCTCTGGGGGAATTGATAATCGACATGCAGTTTATTCCCATAGGATGGTCCATTTCATGATACTTTTTTGTAATGGCGATCAGTTGTTTCCTGTCTTCAGCCGTTAATATTTTGGATGCATCTTTTAAAAACCGGCCGGAGGGTATACAATCAAAGATTGTTACCTCCGAAAATCCCTGTTCTTGCGCGATCTTTAGAAGCTTTTCCACTTTTCCCGTTTTGATGCTCTCGGTGGTCGCATACGTCGATATCCCCGTCAAAATTCCGGCTTTTCTGCACCGTTCTGCCCCTGCAAACGCCTTTTGATAGCAGCCAGGCACCGCCCTGAATTCGTTGTGCAGTTCCGGTTCGCTGCTGTCTATTGAAATATTCAACGAAAATAATCCTGCCTCGGCAAGTCTTTTCACGTTCTCTTCCGTCAGGAGCAAGCCGTTGGTAAATATCATCGGGATGGCCTTGGTTTTATCCACGTAGCGAATCAGTTCATAGAGGTCTTCTCTCAACATTGGCTCGCCACCTACATAGATAATCAGGCTTGCGCCAAGGTCCAGCGCTCCGTCCACTACGCCCTTTATTTCTTCCACCGTAAGATCTTTTTTGGTGGGATCAATAAACGGGTCCGCGCTGCAGTGGATACACTGGCACTGGCATTTATGAGTTATTGCCAGATTGGCGGTAACGGGAAACGCCATCTTATGCAGCATCATCCGCAACTTTCTTTCAAGGAATCGCATTCCCGCCTCGCTGGGAAACGGCGGATTGTAAAGATTGTACACCTGCATGCCGTTAACTTTGGCAATGACCTTCAGCGAGTTGACTTTTTCAAAAAACTGGCTGACGTAGGGCTGCAACATCGTCCCCAGCACGCCGCCCGCTTTTCCAACAATCTTGCCGTCTCTGATATCAGCTTCTATATGTAAAAAATCAAACGATGCCATGTTTAATCCTCCCTACTTCACGTTTGAACTGGTTTGAGATTTTTTTCTATTTCGCACAAGACATTATTTGCAACTTCTATGGCCTTCAAGCCGTCTTCGCCGGAAACAAGAGGCTCTTTGTGTTCCACTATGCACTGCACAAACGATTCGAGTTCTTTTTTGAGCGGCTCGTAATCATCCATCTTGATACGCTCGATCTTCAGTAAATCACCGAAGACGTAGCTTTTCAAATCGGCAATGGATGACACGTCCATGCCTGCAATGTTTAACGCATTCAGCGTCAGTTGCGGAGACTTCTTATATATTAATGCATCTTTTTTCTGATAATCAATAGAAATATATGAATCTTCGGAAAACAATCTCATCTTGCGCATCGGTGTAAGGGAGACCCTGCTTGCCGTGACGTTTGCCACGCATCCGTTGGCAAACTGAAAGCGGACGTTGGCAATGTCTTCTTTATCCGATATGACGTTGACGCCTACGGCATCGATTTTTTTTATCTGAGAACCCGTTATGTGCAGGATAATGTCGATATCGTGTATCATCAGATCCAGCACCACTCCGATATCCGCAGACCGGAAGGTAAACGGGCTTAGCCGGTGGCACTCGATAAATTTGGGTTTAATAGCAAGTTTTCTAAACGCGATAATTGCGGGATTAAAACGCTCTATGTATCCCGCCTGCAATACTACGCCCTTCGCCTTGCCGATCTCGATTAATTCCCGCGCTTCTGATACCGTGCCCGTCATCGGTTTTTCAATCATTACGTGAATTCCATGCTGAAGGAATTCCTTTGCAATGGCATAATGGGATTTCGTCGGGACGGCAATGCTTACCGCAGACACCCGACCAATTACGTCCCGATAATGCATGAACGCGCGGGTATTATACATTTTGGCAATGGCATCCGCCTGTTTTTGCCGCACATCAACCACACCAATCAGGTCAACATCCGGAGATCCGGCATAAACCCTTGCGTGTTCCTTTCCCAAATGTCCTACACCAATCACAGCGACCTTTAGTTTTTGCATGGTTAGTTATTCATCTTTGGTTCCAAACACCGTAAAGACTCCCGATATCTACCGAGTTTGCCCTTGTCAACATTTCTTAAAAAGGTAAGGAGGTATTTGACCTCCGGGGGAGCATCCTGCTGTCTTTCCAGTTCATCAAGACACTTGGTTCTATTTAGCTCACAAGAACGAAACAATTTTACAAATGCCTGTTTTATCTCACCAATGAGTTCTTTTGAATATCCTTCCCTTTCCAGGCCAATAACGTTTACCTGGCGTATCTTTGCGGGATGCCCTTCAATAATAACATACGGCGGGACGTCCTGAACAATCCTCGTATGGCCTCCCACGTATGCGCACCGCCCAATCGTCACAAACGGCTGTACGCCAACCAGTCCCATTAATTTTGCACCCCGTTCTACCATGATATGCCCACCTAGCAAAACACCGTTGGCTAAGAGGACATTGTCCTCAATTATGCAATCATGGGCAACATGAACGCACGCCATGAAGAAATTGTTGCTTCCAATTACCGTCTTCCCGCCGCCCCCGGCAGTACCTGTATTGATAGTTACACACTCCCGCACCACGTTGTTATCACCCATGATGAGGTACGTACGCTCACCGCGGAACTTAAGGTCTTGAGGTTCCGCACCCAGCACGGTATTCGGGTGAACAACATTGCTTTTTCCTAGTGTGGTATTTCCCGTGATGGTGACATGATTTTTAATAACCGTTCCATCACCTATGGCGACATTTTTATCTACTATAGAGAACGGCCCGATCTCAACGTCCTTACCTAGGCAGGCATCCGGATGCACAATCGCCGACTTATGTATTTTCATCCAAAATTTTCCTTAATTTCCAACGATACTTTTCCATTTGACCGGTTATCCGTTTATCACCGGTTCATCGCAATCATGGCGATTTTCTCTGCCATTTTGACGTTCAATGAATGCCCTGACCGGTTTGCAACAATACGTCCCTGAATTGCCACGTTGGACAGATAAAGGTCTCCCATAAGGTCAAGTATCTTGTGCCTTACCAGTTCGTCTGGAAACCGCAACTCTACCGGTTTTCCGGAGATGGGTTTTGTCATCTCCCCGTTTTCGTGAACAAGAATACTATTGTCGTCCGTAATCCCTTTCCCTAGTCCCAGTTTCTTAAATTCATCAGCGTATGAGCTAAGGCCGAACGTTCTTGCCGATACGATTTCCCTTCTGAAATTTTCTTCCGTAAACAGTATTTCACAATTTTGCTTCTTTGCAAAAGAACCGTTAAAATCAAGGGTATAAGAAAGCACTAATCCTTTTTCAGACGGTAATGCCGTAATACTCGCTTGGTCGCTGCTTACCGTAATCGGGGTTTTAACAATAAAAACCTTTCGCTCAACTTTCTGCTCAACAATACCCGCATTTCCCAAGAGGTTTAGGAATAAGAGGGCACTACCGTCTCCCGCGGGGACTTCCCGTCCGCTCATCTCAATCTCTATGTTATCGATCCCCAAGACCGCTAATGCGGCCATAAGATGTTCAACGCTCTCTACCTCCGCCGCCGCATCTTTTAAACAGATATGCTTATAATCGCCTGAAAGACGCTTCACGTGGGCGGCGACCCGCGGACTATTCGGTAAATCCACACGAATAAAAAAAATGCCCGAGTTAGACGGGGCCGGCTTGAAGCAAAGGCCCGCGCTTTCACCCCGAAACATCCCAATGCCAGAATATCGCACTTCACTACCAATAGTCTTTTGTGTATCGCGCACGAACTACTTTCCCTTGGTCACTTCTGCATTTTTTTTGTTTAAGTTATCAATCACGCGGTTCGTTAGGTCCACCGCATCGGAATTATACAATACTGTTTTGATTCCAACCTTAAACTGTAATTCAGAAATGCCCCCGCCTTGCAATTCCGGCTCTTCCTTTTTAATAATCAGGTCATATTGTTCCCGCTTGCCGATGTCTTCCACTTCCTTGCACACTTCCGAGTAAAGACTCTCAAAGTAACTCTTATACTTTTTCGTCAAACTCTTTTCCGCAAATTTCGCGAAAGACTCCAGTTCCATGTTCTTCTTTTCGAAGGTTTCTTCATCCTTTTTTCTCGCTTCGCTTCCCAGGTCCATAAGCTGTATCTTCTCGCCCAGGCTCACCAGTTCTTTCTTTTTATCGCTAATACTTTTTTGGTACTGGGCCTCCAGCTCTCTCAGTTGAGTATCGCACTTTTTCCGCTTTTCAAACTTCGAAAACACGTCATTTAAATCCACTACCCCTATTTTTAGCGCTTTAGGAGCCGCAGCATCCGCACCTACAGCCCTCTTCGAGAAACCGTTCACTGAAAAAAGGCACACAAGGCTCACGATCACAGAAAAAAACACTCTCTGTATTTTTTTATTCTTCACATTAAATAAGTTGCTTTGTTTCATAATCACTAACTGCCGCCTCCAAAATTAAATGAAAATGCCTGAGTTTGATCCCCATCCTCTTTAAGAATGGGAATACCATAATCTACCGCTATAGTAGAACGTCCGAGAAAGGGGACATTCAACCTCAATCCGAACCCGGTGGACATTCTGAATTTGTCAAAATTAATGTCTCTCTCACTCTCATCGGCTTTTCCAGAATCGACAAACACTGCTGCCCGAATAATATCTTTATAAATAGGAATGAGGTATTCCGTGTTCATTAACATCAATAGGTTTCCGCCTATTTGATCCTTTGTAACGCTGTCTACAGGCGACACACCTCTGTAATTGAACCCCCGGAGGGAACCATAACCACCTGCATAAAATCTTTCAAAAATTGGAACGTCGTTCCCTTTGGTGGGTTCCACGAGACCAAGGGTCCCTCCATACGAAACAACGTGTTTTCCCCATTTGGGATAATCCCAAACGGTATGATACTTTGTTGCCTTTAGGACATATTTGGCAATGTCCACGTCCATCCCTGAAAATTCTAATGATGATTCACCCTCGTACCCCCTTGTTGGCATATAAATATTGTCCGTCTTCATCATATTAGCCGATAGAGTAATAGCTGTTTTCAGATAGCTGCCCTCAGCGTTCACTACATCTTGAGGGAGAGACGTCGCCGTACTTGTACCTGGTTTGATATCAATATAATCAAACTCCGGGCTAAGTCGTACAAAAAAATCCTTTTGAATTTCCCTGCCACCGGTAACCTTTGATCCCATGCTTTGCTGCTGGTATAAATGATACGACCTCAGGTAATCAAAGACACTTGCTCCGGCGCTGTAAGGAGAATCAAATACGGAAGGATTTGTTAACGACGCCATGATCTCCGTTCTCTCAAAACCAGGGCTAAACCTCAACGTTAGTATTTCTCCACCACCGCGAAATGCATTGCCCTGCATGAGATCATCCCAGCTTTTCGGCAAATCAGTGACGTCAAAATTTCTATCGGTGTACGAAATATCGCCAAACGCCCCGACGTTGGCACCATAACCACCGCCAAACCTGAGCATGCCCGTTCTTCCCTCCTTTACGTCAATCAACACGTTCTGTTGATCGCTCTCGGAACCTGGTTCAAAATTAATTCCTGCCGGCATGCCGGATTCCATATCAAAATATCCGGTATTGGTAAGCCGCCTCTGGGTGTCTCGGATTTTTTCGGTATTCAACTTTTCGCCAGGATTAAAAGTTACCTGCCTCCGGATAACGTTATCCCGCGTTTTATCATTTCCTGATATTTTGACCTTTTCAATATAAAATCTATCCTTTTCATCTATTTTGAAAGAGATATCAACCTTCGCCCCTTCTGAACTAAAGGAATGCTTTTCTTTGACTGCGGCGGCTATGTATCCTTGTTCTCCATAAACCAGCCTTATTTGATAGGTATCTTTATCCACCGCGTCCAGAAAGAATGGTCCGCCTTCTTTCAATTTCAATTTTTGCCTTAATTCCTCTTCGGTAAAAAGACTCTCTCCCTCTATTTGAAGGCTCTGTACATA
>Ga0315281_10004491_pt1 | contig 20210 bp, 18 predicted proteins | sample YL17G07_0_MG_FD_204540 | JGI IMG/M metagenome (GOLD analysis project Ga0315281, IMG submission 204540) | Sediment microbial communities from Yellowstone Lake, YNP, Wyoming, USA - YL17G07_0 | ecosystem: Environmental > Aquatic > Freshwater > Lake > Sediment | place: USA: Wyoming | collected...
AGGGCGGATACGGCATCCAGTCGCTCGTTCTTGAGATGCCTCTCAAGAGGTACAACACGGTCTTGATGGTATCAATTCCATCAGATTTATTGTTCGTGGATAATACAAGGGTGGATTAAGCGAAGCGTATCCACCGTGTTTTTGGCTATCCATGTGGTGGATTCGGCGCTCCGCGCCTTAGGAGCCGAGAAATAATAAGTTGGACAATTGTGGATGCGCTGGCGGGATGCGATGCAAGACGCCGGGCGCGACGCATGGCCGCTCCCTGCAAGCGACCGGCAACGCCGCAGCGCGCCCGTCAGTGCGGCCAGAATGTTCAAGTTATTATTTCTCGGCTCCTTAGTCCACCCTATGGTGCTGCTTTCAACGAAACGACAGGAATTCACATGATCAAGCTCTTCCAGTTCGACCCCGCCTTCGGCCTGCCCAACGCAAGCTCCTTTTGCATGAAGCTCGAGACCTATCTGCGCATGGCGGAACTGCCATTCGAAATCGTCCCGCATGCCAGTCTGTTCAAGGCGCCCAAGGGCAAGATGCCTTACATCGAGGACGACGCAAAGCGCATCGGCGATTCGACCTTTGCCATCGACTATCTCAAGGCCACATACGGCGACAAGCTCGATGGCGGGCTTACGGCGGAGCAACGCGCGATCGCGCTCGCGTTCCAGCGCCTGATGGAGGAGAACCTGTACTGGGCAGTCGTGTATACGCGCTGGATCGAGCCCGCGGGTTTCGCGCTGACGCGCGCGGCGTTTTTCGGCATCATGCCGCCGCCCGCAAAGTGGATCGTGCCTTTGCTGGCGCGGCGCGGCATCGTCAGGGAGATGCATGGCCACGGCATGGGGCGGCACAGCGGCGCCGAGATCCATGACATCGGCAAGCGCGACATCGCGGCGCTGGCGGAGTTTCTCGGCGGCAAGACGTTCTTCATGGGTGAGGCGCCGTGCTCGCTCGATGCCACGGCCTACGCCTTTCTGGCCAACATACTGTGGTCGCCGGTGGAATCGCCGCTCAAAGAGCACGCGCAGACCTACCCGCAGCTCGAAGCGTATTGCCGGCGCATGCGCGCGCGCTACTTTGCGGATAAATAAGCGCAACAATCGCGCTGCGCGCCGCTATGCTACGATGGTTTGTTGATGTTTTCGCAATTGATGACGCTGTTTCCCCTCACCCGGCCTGTCGGCCACCCTCTCCCGCACGCGGGAGGGCAGGGGGAGAGGGCGTGCACAAATTATCGGGATTGTCACCAATTTCGTAAGTCTTAATAGTTCGCCAAGAAACTGCTGGAGACTACCATGATCACCGCTCGCTACAATGTCGCCGCACGCATGCAGAACGTGTCGTCCTCGGCCATCCGCGATCTGCTCAAGCGCGCCACCGAGCCAGGCATGATTTCCCTGGCGGGCGGCCTGCCCGCGCCCGACCTGTTCGACATAGAGGGACTCAGCCGCGCGAGCGCCGAAGTGATGCGCGATATTCCGGCCTCGGCATTGCAGTATGGTCTGACGGCCGGCCGGCCCGATCTGCGCAGCGCGCTTGCCGCCATGATGGCAACGCGCGGCGCAACGGTCGATGCGCACGAGATTCTTGTCACCACCGGATCGCAGCAGGGTATCGATCTTCTCGCGCGCGTGCTGCTCGACAAGGGCGATGTCGTGTGCCTTGAGCGCCCGTCGTACCTTGCGGCGATCCAGACTTTCGCGCTTGCCGAAGCCGCGTTTGCAGGCATCGGCGTGGATGAAAACGGCATGCAGGTCGATGAACTCGAAGCGCTGCTGGTGCAGCGCAAACCCAAGCTCATTTATACGGTCGCGACGTTCGCCAACCCTTCGGGCGCCACCATGTCGCTCGAACGGCGCAGGAAGCTCCTCGAACTGGCGGTAAAGCATCGCGTATTCGTGCTCGAAGACGACCCCTATGGCGAGCTGCGTTCGCGCGGTGCACCGCTGCCGCCGCTCATTACCCTGGCGCGGGAAATTCCCGGCGCGCAGGACTGGTGCGGCTATCTTTCCACGCTCTCGAAAATTGTTTCGCCGGGCCTGCGCATCGGCTGGCTGATCCTGCCGCCGGCGCTGCGCAATTATTGCGAAATCGCCAAACAGGGGCTCGACCTGCACACCTCCACCTTCACGCAGGCGGTGGCCGCGCGCTATCTGGAGTCGGGCCGGCTGGCGCAACGCCTGCCGCAAATCCGCGCCGGCTACAAGGCGCGCAACGAAGCGCTCGCCGCGGCGCTTGCGCGCTACCTGGGTGGCGCACTGTCCTATGTGCAACCCGACGGAGGCATGTTCCTGTGGGCGAAATGGAACGACAAGACGATCGACTCCGCGGCGCTGCTCGATCACGCGATTTCCGAGAAAACGATTTTCGTGCCGGGCGAGCATTTCTATGCCGGCACGCCTGAGCGTCACACCATACGCCTGAGCTTCGCCACGCCCTCTCCCGCGGAACTCGATGAAGGCATAAGGCGCCTGGCGGTCGCGCTACAGAAAATGCGGCCGGGAACCGATGCAAGGGTTAAGCCCGGCAAGAGCAGGATTGAAATCTGTTGAGGGAAAAATTCAATGCCCGCTTCGCGCCGGTGGCGCCAACTGCGATTCGGGGTACTACTCTTTCCTGCCATGCAGCGCTATAGTAACAATGCAGTATTGGCTGCCACGATATCGGATCGTGCCGCGGATCTTATTTTTAAACGATGGAGCAAACGCCATGAGTAAAAGCAAAGACACGAAGAAAATGACCAAGAAGGAACCCGCTAAAACACCGAAGGAAAAAAAGGAGCTGAAAAAGTTGAAGAAGGAAGAACAAAAGCGCCAGTAATCCTGGCTGTCACGCGGGCGCGCCGGTCGCCGGAAGCGTTTGCGCGGTAGACGCAGGTTGCCCGGAGTTTCCCGCTTCGAGCGCCTTGTCCACTGCTGCGACGAGGCGCGCGACGTCGAGGGGCTTGGTGAGATAGTCGTGAAAACCGGCGTTCTTCCCGCGCGCCACATCGTCGGGCATGGCGGCTGCCGTCAATGCCAGCGCGGGCGCGTTGATGCCAAGCGCACGCAGCCGGCCCAGAAGCTCTATGCCATCCATGTCGGGCAACTGGATGTCGAGCAGCAGCAGATCGGGATTTATTTTCTCGGCGTGTTCGAGACCGGTCTTGCCGTCTGTCGCAAGGGTGATTTCAATGTTCGGCCTGAGCAGTTCCATGATGCCGAGTATCATCTGCGCGTTCGACGGGTTGTCCTCGACGCACAAAGCGCGCACGGTGGCGCCCGCTTCCGGTGTGGATGCCGGCCGCGGCGCCAGCTGCACCGCATCCGTCAGCGCGGTAGGCGCCGTGGTCGCGGGCAATTCAATCCAGAATGTCGAACCCTTTCCGGGCGTACTCTCGACGCCGGTCGTGCCGCCCATCAGCGCCACCATCTGTTTGGTCAGCGATAGTCCAAGCCCCGCGCCCAGAATGTTGCTCCCCTCGAATCCGAGGCGATTGAACGGGGTGAACATTTGCTTGAGTTTTTCGGCCGGGATGCCGGCGCCATCGTCGATTACCTCGACCCTGATCTTGCCGTTGCGCAGCGCCGCAACCAGCCTCACCAGACCTCTTTCCCTGCCGTATTTCACCGCGTTGGAAAGCAGATTCAGAACCGATTGCTTGAGCCGGATGCGGTCTGCGTTCACAAAACAGTCCACGACATCGCCGCCGAGCTCGAGCTTGAGTGTCATGTCGCGATCCTTCGCCAGCGGCAGCATCAGTTCGCTGCACTCGTGCAGCAACACCGGAAGCTGGACTGCCTCCACCGAGAGCTTCATCTGCGAAGCCTCGATCTTGGCCAGGTCCAGCACGTCGTTGATCAGGTCGAGAAGATGCCAGCCCGAAGAGATGATCTGTTTCACGCTCTCCCTGGTGTCGTTTTCCTTGGTGGTCATTTCCGTGATCTGAGAAAAACCCAGAATGGCATTCAGCGGAGTGCGCAATTCGTGGCTCATCGACGAAAGAAACTGGCTTTTGGCCTTGCTCGCCTGGATGGCTTCATTGCGCGACAGGATCAACTCCTGCTGGCGCCGCGCGATCAGCCACGACATCCACAGCACCAGGCCCGTCACCACCAGCCACGACAGCAGATAGAGGACGGTGTTCGCGCGCCATACGGCAAAAACGCGGTCCTGGTTTTCGGCGATGCCGGCAATGAGACGGCTCGAAGTGATCAACGTGCCGGGAATCACATCCACGGTGGCAACGTATTTCATCTTGTTGTCTATCGCGGACGACAAAAGGTGTGTCGTGAGGCGTTCCCTGGAGGCAAGGTGGCGAATGAAAAAAGACTGCCCCTTGGTCAGGTCGGAATAGCGGAACTGATCGCCATCCGGGTAACGCGCCGCGATGCGCCCGCCTTCATGCACGATAAAGGCGCTCTGATCTTCATTGTTGGTCAGGCTGCGCAGCACGTCGTCGAAATAACGCAGGTCGATACGCGCAAGGACAATCCACTTGGTCGCACCGGTCTTGTCGGGCACGGCCTTGGCGATCGGCATGATGTCGATGCCCTGAATGTCGCGGCCGGGTTTGCCGATGATCAGCTTCCTTACGTCGGGGCGGGTAAGCGCCACATCGACATAGTCCATCCCGGAGCGGTCCGCGCCAATCCAGTTACTCAATGTCGCATACCTGACAACGCCCCTTGCATCGAGCACCATGAAGGATTGCACTTCGGGGAAAAAACTCTTGTAGTGAACCAGCAGCGTATCCAGCCTCGGAGAGTTGTTGCCCAGTTCGGTGGCGACCTCGTCGAGCGCGACATTGATGCCGCGAATCAGTCCGAAAATCTCCTTCTCGGCAAGCGTGGCGCGAAACGCCAGCATGCTGCGCTCATCCTGGTCGATGCGCTGATATTCCTTCCAGCGCAAAGTCCCGGTGATGACGCCGATCGTGGCGATGATCAGAATCGCGGCAAGCCAGATCAGGCGCGTCGGCCCCAGCAGCAATTGCCGGGTTTTCGCGATGAGGCTCATGGCGTATTCCAGTCTGAAAACATCGTATGTATCATCAAGAAGGTTTATGGTAAATCATCAAATCCCGCTTGCAGGCAATTCACCCGGTTACAAGTCTTGCAGACAAGGCCCATAATCAACCTCTGTTGCAAACCTTAACACCTGTGCAAGGCGTTTCGCTGTATCTTGCAGATTCTAGAGGTTTTTACCCTCATCAACAGCAGAACACATCATGAAGCGACTCTCATTCCACCTGTTGTTACTCTGCGCCCTGGCAATTACCCTGTCCACTCCAGTCATCGCGCAGTTTGGCGGGCAGAGCCGCGCGCGCAGCGAGCGTCCCGTGCAGCGAGCGCCTGAAGAACAGCCGGGAAAACACGCTGCCGCACCCTTCGACCCGGTGATGGCGATCGAGCGCGAGCTGCCCTCGTTGCGCATCGACCTCAAGCTGACCTCCGCGCAGGCGGCGCTGTTCGATTCCTTCCAGCGCAATGTGCGCGATGCAGCCGACGCCGCGCGCACGCGCCTGAAGCATGTCGCCGCAGTGCATGCCAGCGATGGCAAGAACATCACTGCGCTTGCACTGGTCAACAGTGTAGCGGAAGACGATATGCTGCGCGCCGACGCCATGAAAGAAGCCAACGCCCGCATCAAGGCGCTCTACGACCAGCTCACGTCCGAGCAGAAAACCCTTCTCGACCGGCGTTTCGCCCTCGCGCTGCGCGATCCGCTGGGAAACTCGTGAAGACAGAAAACCGCAGGCTCTCATGCGAACTCATAGGGTATGTAAATCGTCTATGCTAGTATTGTTTTCATAAATACACAGGCTTACCCGCAATGGAACACATTATCAATTTGCACATCGAGAGGCTGCCGGAAGGCGTTTATCTTGCTACCAGCGATGACGTACAGGGTTTGGTTGCGCAAGGGCGTACAATCCAGGAAACCATAGAAATTGCTCGTGACGTAGCCAGGAAACTGATCGAGGCCCAAGCCGAAATGAAGTTCCCGCCATTGCCGCCTGCCAGAGAAACCTTCGACTATCCGCTTATCGTGAGCGCCTAAATGGGGCGGCTTGCGGGATTCAAATACCGCGAGATAATCAGGAAGCTCAAAGCGCTGGGATTTGAATTCAGTCGTCAAGCCGCGGGTAGTCATGAGATCTGGTTTAACCCGATCGCAAAACGCTTTACCACCCTCCCCAATCATCCTGGAGATATGCCGGAAGGCACGCTGCGAGCCATTCTCAAGCAGGGCGGAGTTGACATCGAGCAGTTCCTGAAAGCATAGCGCAAACAGTCACCGGGTTTGAATCAAGAGTGGTTGCTGCACCGTGTTCAGTTATCCAGCCCTCTTGCAGGTCACGGCGGTAAGAATCCCCTGCAGGATCGCCAGCGGGGAAGGCGGGCAGCCCGGCACCGCCACATCGACGGGGATCACGTTCGACACGCGCCCGCGGCTCGCATAGCTTTCGCCGAACACCCCGCCGTTGCAGCCGCACTCGCCGATCGCGACCACCAGCTTGGGATCGGGCGTGGCTTCGTAGACTGTTCCGAGCGCGCGCTCCATATGCCGCGACACCGGGCCGGTCACCAATAGCATGTCGGCATGGCGCGGGCTGGCGACAAACTTTATGCCCATGCCTTCGATGTTGTAGTAAGGGTTGTTGAGCGCGTGGATTTCCAGCTCGCAGCCGTTGCACGATCCCGCATCGACCTGGCGGATGGCCAGCGCGCGGCCCAGATGCGCGAGCAGCGCGTCGTGAATCCGCGCGGCCCCCTGCCTGAGCGTATGGTCCGGCGCGGGCGCGGGTTCGCTGAGTATGCCGGTGCGGGCGATTTTGATAAGCAGGGGGATCATAGGTCGTGCCCGCTGTAACTGAGATTGAACGATTTGTTGATGAGCGGAAAATCCGGAACGATGTTGTCCATCACCGCATGCTCCAGCACCGGCCAGTTCTGCCACGACGGGTCGTGCGCGTGGCCGCGCCGGATCATGCCGCCCGCGCCTGCTTCGAGCGCGACCAGCACTTCGCCGCGCCAGCCTTCCACCCAGCCGACGCCGAACGCGCCGGGACGCGGCTCGGGCAGATCGAGATGCAACTCTCCCGAAGGCATTTGTTGCAGGATCAGGCGGATCAAGCGCAACGATTCGAAGAGTTCGTCGAAGCGCACCGTCACGCGCGCCGCCACGTCGCCATTGCGATGCTCCGCCAAGACCACGCCAAGCTCGTCGTACGGTGCGCACGGATGATCGACGCGCAGATCGCGCGGCACGCCGCTGGCGCGCGCAGCGAGGCCGGTGAGGCCCAACTGGGCGGCAAGCCGGGGCGTCACACGCCCGGCGGTAATGAAGCGATCCTGCAGGCCGGCGTGCTCGTCGTAGATGCCGCGCAACGTGTGTACCTCGCGCTCTATGCTTTGCGTCAGGTCCAGTAAGCGCTGTGCGTCGCCCGGTTGAAGGTCGCGCGGCACGCCGCCGGGAACGACGCAGTCCATCATGAAACGGTGGCCGAACGCCGCGCCGGCCCAGCGCAGCCAGTCTTCCTTGAGGCGCATGAACTGCGACAGGCCGAAAGCCAGCGCCGCATCGTTGCCGATCGCGCCAAGATCGCCGAGGTGGTTAGCCACGCGCTCGCGCTCGAGCATGAGCGCGCGCAGCCACACGGCGCGCGGCGGCGGCGCCATGCCGAGCAGCGACTCGGCGGCCTGCGCGTAGGCCCACGCATAGGCGACGGTCGAGTCGCCCGACACGCGTCCGGCAAGTTTATAGCCCTCTGCAACGGAGAAACTTTCGAAACGCTTGTCGATGCCCTTGTGGGTGTAGCCGAGGCGCTCTTCCAGGCGCAATACTTTTTCGCCGACGATTGAAAAACGGAAATGACCGGGTTCGATGATGCCGGCGTGAATCGGCCCGACCGGAATTTCATGCACGCCATCGCCCTCGACGCGCACGAAGGAGTATTCCTCCTGCGCGTTTTCATAGCGCTGCACGGCATCGAAATCCCTGCGCAGCGGGTAAACCCCCTCCGGCCAGGCGGCATGGCGCAGCCACGGGCGCTGGCCGGGAGCGCCGCCGGCCTGCACGCCAAGCAGATCGAAAAGAGCGCGCTGCATGCGGCCCGCCACCGGGAACATTCCCGACAACTCGGGATACAGCGGATTTCCTTCGGGAGATGTCTGCGTGACCGGCAGCACGACCACCGCCAGACCATCGTCGAGCGAGTAGGCGGCATACACCGTAAAAGCGCCATCGACGTCGCGATTGTCGGCGCCCCACAGCGCCACAAGATTGCCGCCGCTCGCATGCACTTCGCGCGCCACCTCATTCCACTCGGCATTGCCGGCGCGCGCCAGCGCGACAGGCGCTGCGCCGGGAAGCGTTTGAAATTCGAGTACCAGACCGGGGATGCGCACGGGATTTCCTCAGCCGATCAACTTCGCCGCCTGCTCGTACCAGCGCGCGAGATAGGGAGGGATATACAGCCCGAGCATGAGACCCAGGCCGAGGTGAACGAATACCGGCACCAGTGCCGGCTGGTGGGCGAGCGGCTTCACGCTGCTGTCGCCAAACACCATGGACTGCACCCTGCCGAACACCGCCGCGAATGCGACGCCCAGCGCCAGCAGCAGGAAGGGCGTGGCCCAGGCGTGCTCGCGCATGGCGGTGGTGAGAATCAGGAATTCGCTGGCGAATACGCCGAAGGGCGGCATGCCGAGAATAGCGATGGTGCCCAGCAGCAGCCCCCAGCCCACCGTCGGGCTTTGCTTCATCAGCCCGCGGATGTCTTCCATGACCTGGGTACCGGCCTTCTGCGCGGCGTGGCCGACGGCAAAGAAAATCGCCGACTTGATGAGCGAATGCACCGTCATGTGCAGCAGACCGGCGAAATTGGCGATCGGCCCGCCCATGCCGAAGGCGAAGGTCATCAGGCCCATGTGCTCGATCGACGAATAGGCGAACATGCGCTTGATGTCCTTCTGCCGCGACAGGAAAAACGCCGCCACCACCACGGAAAGCAGACCGAAACCCATCATCATGTTGCCCGCGAAATGCGTCCCCAGCGCGCCGTCGGTGAGCACCTTCATGCGGATCACACAGTAGAGCGCGACATTCAGGAGCAGCCCGGACAGCACTGCCGAGATCGGCGTCGGACCTTCGGCGTGCGCGTCCGGAAGCCAGTTGTGCAGCGGCACCAGACCCACCTTGGTGCCGTAACCCACCAGCAGGAACACGAAGGCGAGCGACATGATGGCCGGTTCGAGGTGACCCTTGACAAGGTTGAGGTGGGTCCACAACAGGGCATTGCCTTCGGCCCCGAGTACACGCTCGGCAGCAAAATACAACAGGATGGTGCCGAACAGCGCCTGCGCGATACCCACGCCGCACAGAATGAAGTATTTCCACGCCGCCTCCAGACTCGCCGCGGTGCGATACACCGATACCAGCAGCACGGTGGCGAGCGTGGCCGCTTCCATCGCCACCCACAGAATACCCATGTTGTTGGTGGTGAGCGCCAGCAGCATGGTGCACATGAAGGCCTGGTACATGCTGTGATAAAGACGCAGCCGCCCCGCGGTCATGCGCCCGCGTTCGCGCTCGATGCGCATGTAGGGGCGCGAGAACAGCGAAGTGGTCAAGCCGACGAAGGCGGTCAGTGCGACGAGAAAGACATTGAGCGGATCGACGAAGAACTGGTCGTCGAAAACCACGACACTCCCGCCGGAAATAATGTCCACGGTAAGCCACACCGAAGCGGCGAAGGTGGCAAGACTGAAGGCGACATTGAGCTCGGGCGCGCGATTGCCGGCGCCCAGCAGCGCGAGCGCCAGGCTCCCCGCCAGCGGACAGACAAACAGCAGCAGGAGCGGCGGCAGCGCGTCCATCAGTCTTCCTTGAGCTTTTCGAGGTGGTGGATGTCGAGCGAATCGAACTGCTCGCGGATCTGGAACATGAACACGCCGAGGATGACCATGCCCACCAGCACGTCGAGCGCGATGCCGAGCTCGACCACCATGGGCATACCGTAGGTGGCGCTGGTGGCGGCGAAAAACAGGCCGTTCTCCATGGCGAGAAATCCGATCACCTGCGGCACTGCCTTGGAACGCGTGATCATCATCAGGAACGACAGCAGCACGCACGCCAGCGCGATGCCCAGGGTGCCGCGCGCGATGGACGCCGAGAACTGCGAAATCGGCAGCGCCAGGTTGAACGCGAATATCACCAGCCCGATGCCGATCAGCATCATGGTGGGAATGTTGATGAGCGTCTCGATGTCCCACTTCACGTTGAGGCGCCGGATCAGGCGGTGCAGGATATACGGCAGCACCGCGACTTTCAGCACCAGCGTGATCGCCGCCGAGTACATGAGGTGCGTCTGCGCGGTGGCGAGCGCCACCGTCAGTGTCGAGCCCACCAGCGCCAGCCCCTGGAGGGCGAACAGGTTGATGAGGGAAATGATGCGCCGCTGCGCCAGCATGGCGAACGCAATCAGCAGCAGCAGCGCGGCGAAGAAATTGACGATCTGGCCGGTGTAGGCATTCATCTCATGCGCCCAACAGCAGATGGACGAGCAACGCCAGCACGCCGAGCAGAAAGGCGGTGGCGAGAAATTCCGGGGCGCGGAAAATGCGCATCTTCGCCGACAGCGTCTCGATGAGGGCGAGCAGAAAGCCCCCCGTCGCCAGCTTGACCGTCAGCACCGGCAGCGCGAACAGCAGCGCGATGTAATCGCTCGCCGCCGCCACGCCCCAGGGGAAGAACAGCGCGAGGCCCGCGCACGAATAAGCGAACAGTTTGAGCGCGGCGGCCCACTCCATGAGCGCGAGGTGGCGTCCGGAATACTCGAGGATGAGCGCCTCGTGGATCATGGTGAGCTCGAGATGCGTGGCCGGGTTATCGACCGGCACGCGCGCGTTCTCGGCGAGCGACACCATGGTGAACGCCACGCCGGCGAACGCCAGACTCGGCAAAATGGAAAACCCCCTGCCCGAAAGATGGCTCACGATGGTCGCGAGCGAGGTCGAGTTGGAAATCAGCGATGCAGTGAACAGCACCATGAGCAGGGCGGGCTCGGCGAGAAAGCCGATGAGCATTTCGCGGCGCGCACCGAGCGAACCGAACGCCGTACCGATGTCCATGGCCGCCAGAGAAATGAACAGCCGCGCCAGGCTGAATAGGCCTACCAGCGCGATGGCGTCGGCAACCGGCGCCAGCGGCAGATTGGTGGAAATGGTGGGAATGATGGCGCACGCGAGCAGCATGCAGCCGAACACGACATACGGCGCGAGCCGGAATATCGGGCTGGCGTCGTGCGCCACCACGGAATCCTTGTGGAACAGCTTGTGCAGCAGGTAAAACGGCTGCCACAGCGGCGGCGCGCGGCGATTCTGCAGCCAGGCGCGGCACATGTTCACCCACCCCATGAGCAGCGGCGCCGCCACGAGGGCAACGAGCATTTCCGCGAGCTGGGCGAGGACGCCTTCGAGGTTCATAGTTGCGTGAAGAACAACAGGGCGATCAGGGTGACGAAGCTGTACAACAGATAGATGGAAATGCGCCCGCGCTGCAACATGCCGATGACGCGCGACGCGTTCTCGGTCGCGCGCGCGATACGCACATACACCCACTGCCACAGCGGATCCTCGACCGTGACCTGGTAGCGCGGCGCGCTGTCGAACGGCGCCGGCAACTGGCGCGTCATGCGGAAGAATGGCTCGAAGATCTGCCGGATCGGCTGGCCGAAACCTTCCGCCGTATCCTGCATGCGCGAGGTTTGCAGCGGGAACCCGCAATCCCAAGGGTTGGCATGGCGCACGCGGCCGTGATAAGTGCGATGCACGATCAGCATCGTCAGCACCACCACCAGGGTCGTCACCAGCAGGAAGATCAGCGGACTGTAGGCAGCGCGCTCGGACGACAGCGGCGCGAGCAGCAGCCAGTTGCCGATGCGTCCGCTCTGCGACAGCCCCTGCCCGAGGAGTTGCACCGCGATCGGGTCGATGGCCTCGATGACGGCGACCGGGAACACCCCGAGCAGCACGCAGCCCGAGGCGAGCCACAGCAGCCCGAGGCGCTCGAACTTGCCGGCATCGTGCGCCTGCACGAGTTTTTCCTCGCGTGGCCGGCCGAGGAAAATGATGCCGAAAAACTTCACCATCACATAACCCGCGAGCGCGGCGACCAGCACCACGCCCGCGGCGAAAATGGGGATCAGCATGCTCAGATACGGGTTGGGAATGGTGCTGGTGAAAAGCAGACTTTGCAGCAACAGCCATTCCGACACGAAGCCGTTGAGCGGCGGCAAACCGGCGCTCGCCACCACGCCAAGCAGCATCACCCACGCCACCCACGGCATGAAGCGCATCAGCCCGCCCAGCTTGCCGAGGCTGCGCTCGCCGGTGGCGTGCAGCACCGCGCCGGTGCCGAGAAACAACAGACTCTTGAACACCGCGTGATTGAGGCAGTGATAGAGCATGGCGATGAGCGCAAGCGCCGCCAGAGCGGGCATTTTGTAGGCGGTGAAAATCAGCGCGAGCCCGAAGGCGATGACCAGCAGGCCGATGTTCTCGATGGACGAATAGGCGAGCAGGCGCTTCATGTCGCTTTGCACCGCCGCGAACACCGCGCCGAACAGCGCCGTCAGGAATCCCAGCGACAGCGCCAGCACCCCCCACCACCAGAGCGGGCTGCCGAGCAGATCGAGGCTGACGCGCAGCAGCCCGTAAATAGCGGTTTTGAGCATCACGCCGCTCATCAGCGCCGACACCGGCGAGGGCGCGGCCGGATGCGCTTCGGGCAGCCAGATGTGCAATGGCAGTATGCCGGCTTTGGCGCCAAAGCCGAGCAGCGCCAGCAGGAAAGCCGCCGACGCCCAGAACGGCGATAGGGTTTGCGCGCGCATGTTGGCGAAAGTGTAATCGCCGGTGTTGGCCTGCAGCACGCCGAAACACAGCAGGATGGCGATAGCGCCGATGTGCGCGATAAGAATGTAGAGATACCCGGCGCGGCGGATTTCGGCGATGCGGTGGTTGGTGGTGACAAGGAAGAACGACGACAGCGCCATGGTCTCCCACATCACCATGAACGCATAGGCATCGTCCGCGGTCAGCACCAGCAGCATGCTGGCGAGGAAAATGTGGTACTCAAGGCACAACAGTCCGGGAGGGGCGCCCTCGGCGCGGCGAAAATAGCCCGCGGCGAAAATCGAAATGCCCGCGCTCGCCACACCGAGCAGCATGACAAAGAATGCGGAAAGGGCATCGAGGCGGAAGTGAAAGGGCAGGCTCGGCAGGCCCAGCGCCAGCACGGCCGACTGCGGTGTCTGCACTATGGCAATGATCCCGATCCCGGCCAGGACAATGCTGAGCAGGCTGGAAATCGGAAACAGGATATGCGCGACGACACGGAAGTTTCTCAGGAACAAGAGACCCGCGATACCCAGCGCGAACCAGACCGCGGCGACCAGAAGCACCCAGTCGAGGGAAAGCAGCGTGCTGGAGAAAATCTGCATCGGGGAAATGTGCTTCTTCTTCTATTTTAGCGGCTCGGCTTTCATTATATCCCCGCGCCTGGGTTGCCACTATGCATGCTGCGCGCGATTCACGCGATACCGATGCATGACCGGCTCAGGATCGCGTCGAAGTTAGCCGATGGCGCAAGCGTGCCGAAGACATGACCGCCTTCGCCGCCAAGCCGCGCGGCAATGAAGGCATCGGCAATTTCTGCCGGGGCGCGCTGTTCCAGCAGGCGCGCCTGCACGGCAAGCGCAATCGCTTCCACCAGGCGGCGCGCGTTCGACTCCAGTTCTTCGCCTCGCGCAAGCCATGCGCGCACGCGCGCGACATGGCGCGCGATCCTGGCGTCGCGCGTATCGTCCAGCTCGCGCAGCAACACTTCGAGCGCTTCGGGCGTCTTCCCGATCGAACGCAGCACGTCGAGGCAGATCACATTGCCGCTGCCTTCCCAGATGCCGTTCACCGGCGCTTCGCGATAGAGGCGCCCCATGGGACTTTCTTCCACGTAGCCGTTGCCGCCCAGACATTCCATCGCCTCGACCGCAAACGGGGTAATGCGCTTGCAATGCCAGTATTTGGCGATCGGCGTGAGGATGCGCGCGAGGTGGCGCTCGCTTTCGTTGTTTCCCGCAGCATCGAATGCCGCAGTCAGACGAAACGCGAGCAGCGTCGCGGCCTCGCTTTCGAGCGCGAGATCGGCAAGCACATTGCGCATCAGCGTCTGTTCGAACAGACGCTTGCCGAAGGCGCTGCGCTGCTGCGCGTGATGCAAAGCTTGGGTGAGCATGGCGCGCATCATGCCGGCGGTGGCGACGACGATGTCGAAGCGCGTGTAGTGCGTCATTTCGATGATGGTGGCGATGCCGCGCCCCGCCTCTCCGGCCTGCCGGGCGAGCGTGTCGCGATACTCGATCTCGGCCGACGCGTTGGAGCAATTGCCGACCTTGTCCTTGAGGCGCTGGATGAAAAAACGGTTGCGCGAGCCATCGGGAAGCGAGCGCGGCACAAAAAAGCACGTCACACCTTTTTCGAGCAAGGCGAGCGTGAAGAAACCATCGCTCATCGGCGCCGAGCAGAACCATTTATGGCCGGTGAGTGCAAACCAGTCTTCCCCGGCTGCGACGGCGCGCGTCTGCACCATGCGCAGGTCCGACCCGCCCTGCTTTTCGGTCATGGCCATGCCCACGGTCGCGCCGGATTTCTCGGAAACCGGCAATGCGCGCGCATCGTAGGCGTGAGCAAGAATTTTCGGTTCCCATTCTGCGGCGATGCCGGGAGCGTTATGCAGCAAGGGAATGCCGGCAAAAGTCATGGTGAGGGGACACGCCGTACCCTGCTCGATCTGGCTCCACAGATAAAAAAGCGCGGCGCGCGCGCTGAACGCCCCTGCGCGCTTCGCCGACCATGCCAGCGAATGCACGCCGCGCGTGCACGCCAGCGACATCAGCTCGTGATAGGCGGGGTGGTATTCGATGAAGTCGATGCGCCGGCCCTGGGCATCGTGGGTGCGAAGTTCCGGCACATGACGGTTGGCGTCGCGCGCCAGCGCCTGCACGCGCTCGTCCCCCGCGAGCGCGCCCAGCTCGCGCGCCTGCTGCGCGACCCACGCGCCCGGCGTTGCGGCAAGCGCTTCGCATAACACCTGATCCTGCGTGTAGGCGTTGTAGCCGATGAGCGGCGCCACCTGATTGGTGACGTCGTGGGTTGCCGATAAATCGGGAACTGTCATGCCCGGAAATGTTTCAGCCATGATGGAAGCCTCGCCATGTTCAGGATGAGCGGGCCGTGAAAGCCCGGCACCCTGACATGCTCAAATTCTACTCCGCCGCCAGTTCAGCGCTGATAGACCCATTGCAGCAGCGCGTCCTGCGCCGCTTGCGCGGCGGGTGCATTGGCGTGATTCACCAGAAACACCACCAGCCAGCGCCTGCCGTGCATGTCGAGAATGTCGCCTGCCATGGCGCGCGCGTCGTTGAGCGTGCCGCCCTTGATGTGCCCCTGCCCCGCGACACCGTTGCCGTTGAGACGCTTTTTCATGGTGCCGTCCACGGCCAGCAGCGGCAGCGACGATACAACCTCCGGCATCAGTGCGGACTTCCAAACGCTTTCGAGAAGGCTGGAGATGGTTTTCGCGCTCACGCGTTGCGTGCGCGACAGCCCCGAACCGTTATCCAGAACCAGCTCCGGCGCATCGATGCCCTTGCGTTTGAGCCATTCCCCGATCACCTCGAATGAGCGTGCCGCCGCTCCCGGCTGCTGCGTCGCCTCCGCGCCCAGTGCGAGGTAGAGCTGCTCGGCCATGACGTTGTTGGAAAACTTGTTGATGTCGCGAACGATGTCGGCGAGCGGCGGCGATTCGATGGCGAACAGCAGTCGCGCATCCTGCGCCAGCTTGCCATCGCGCACCTTGCCGAAAATCTTGCCGCCGGTCTCGCTCCACAGCGTACGAAACAGCGCGGCGTCATAGCGCGCATGGTCGAAAAGGCTTAAATGCCAGGTTTTCTCGCCGCAGCTTTCCGGATAGCTGCCGGAAAACTGCACTGTGGCGAGCATGCCGATTTCTTCAATTTCAGGAGCGAGTCTTTCCTGCCAGTCGCCGCAGACTCCCTTGGTCAGCTTGATGCGGCTGAGTATCTCGATGCCGGGCAGGGAGGGTTCGGCAATCACGCCGACCCCCGAGCGGTCGGGGATGAAATGAAAGCCGATCACCTTGAAATTGAACAGCAGCGCATCCGGCCAGACGTTGTAAGCGCGCAGCGGCTTGCCGTCGAACTTCGCGGCATCGTGCTCAAGCGGCGCGAAATAGCTGTGGTCAAAAACGATGTCGCCGCGCACATCGCGGATACCGCGCTCGCGCAGTTGCCGCAATGCCGCCCACAGACGCTCATAGGTGAGTTTGGGGTCACCGTAACCTTTTACAAAGAGATCGCCTTCGAGCACGCCGCCGCGCAGCTCGCCCGCGGCATGAAATTCGGTCTTGAAAGTGTAGGCCGGCCCGAGCAGATCGAGCGCCGCCGTCGTGGTGAGCAGCTTCATGACCGACGCCGGATTCATCGGCTGCGCGGCATTGTGCGCAAGCAGCGTGTCCCTGCCGTTCACATCGCGCACGATTACCGCTACCGCACCCGGCGGGATACCGGCCCGCTTTAGCGCGTCGCTTAGCGGCGGCGGAAGAGCCTGCGAATAGGCCCACCAGGGCAACCAGCACAGCAAGGCCAGCCAGCGCGTCACGCTGACTCTCCCAGGGTATCCGCAATCGAAGCGGCGGTTTTCACCAGCAGAGCGAACTCCTCATCTTCCATGACGTAGGGCGGCATGAAGTACAGGGTATTGCCTATAGGTCGCAGCAGCACGCCTTGTTCTATTGCGTGCGCGAAGGCGCGGCGCGAGAAATCGGCGGCGCCGGACCGCACTTCAAACGCCCAGATCATTCCCAGGTGGCGAAAATTTTTCACCGCGGGATGCGCCATGAGCGGTTGCGCAAGTGCGGTAAAGCGCTCCGCCCTGGCGCGATTGGCAACGATAATATTGTCGTGTTTAAAAATATCCAGGGATGCCAGCGCCGCGCGACACGCCAGCGGATTACCCGTGTAAGAGTGCGAATGCAGAAAGCCGCGCGTCACGGCATCGTCATAGAACGCAGCGTAGATATCGTCCTGCGTGAGCACGCACGAGAGCGGCAGATAACCGCCGGTAATGCCTTTGGAAAGGCACAGGAAATCCGGGAGAATGCCGGCCTGCTCGCAAGCGAACATCGTTCCCGTGCGCCCGAATCCAGTCATGATTTCGTCGGCGATGAGATGCACGCCGTGGCGGGTGCAAAGCTCGCGCGCGCGCTTGAGGTAGCCGGGGTGATACATGCGCATGCCGGAAGCGCCCTGCACCAGCGGTTCGACGATGAACGCTGCGATCTCTTCATGGCGTTCCATGAGAAGCGTTTCGAGTTCCTCGGCTGCCTCGTGAGCGCATTCGGGGCAGCATCCCGCCTCGTTGCACAGTCCGCCCGGATGCGGCGCCGGCGCCAGGATATGGCTGTGCGTGAGCGGCGCGTACACATCGCGGAACAGCGCCACGTCGGTAACCGATAGCGCCCCAAGCGTTTCGCCGTGGTAGCCGCCTTCAAGCGAGACAAATTTTTTCTTGCGCGAGGCGCCGTGGTTGCGCCAATAGTGAAAACTCATTTTGAGCGCGATTTCGGCCGCCGATGCGCCATCGGAAGCATAGAACGCATGCCCGAGACCGGTCAGCGCCGCGAGCCGTTCGGAAAGTTCGACAACGGGCTGGTGCGTGAACCCCGCGAGCATGACGTGCTCCAGCGTATCGAGTTGCGCCTTCACTGCGCCATTGATGCGCGCATTGGCGTGTCCGAAAAGATTGACCCACCACGAACTCACCGCGTCGAGGTAGCGCTTCCCCCCGAAATCGTATAGCCACACGCCCTCGCCGCGCTGCACCGGGATCAGCGGGAAATGCTCGTGGTGCTTCATCTGCGTGCACGGGTGCCAGACGGAGGCGATGCTGCGCGCGACCCAATCGGAATTTTTCATGTGCGGGGTTATCAAATTTTACGGGGCGCCGATATAGCTCTTAAGCGGCCTTTATTGTACGGGGTTACGGTTGGCAGTGAACGATCGTGACTGCTAGCAACACATAGTTGATGAAGGGTGGTGCAATAGTTGTTCTGAACTGCAAGTGAGAGGTGAGCCATGCAATTCCTTGATCTTATCGAAACGCAACTGGTCAGCAATCGCCTGCCGCTGGTGGGAATTACGCTCGCGGCGGTGCCGCATACCAATACGCCCGTGGTTCTGACATTGCACTGGCACGGCTTCGTCGAGGTGAAACTTGCCGAAACCGATGGCGCCAATGCCATTGCCTATCAACCCGTACCGAGCTCGGCGCTGCAAGTTAACGAGCGCTGGGACAAGTTCGAGGACCTCGATCACTCGCTCATGGAAGTCGCCTGGGAGCTGGGTGCATGGAATTTGGCGCGACGCGATGCGCCGCCGTGCCATCGCGTCGGCGCTGAATCATCGGAGACGCTCGATTGCATGTGCGCCTTTGGAACATCGCCGGTCAATATCGACGGCAACGCCCCGTTCGTTGCCGAGGTTCCCGATTGCGAGGACCTGCTCGAATGCGCCTCGCGCAACGGCTACCACCAATGGACTTTCCGTCCGGTGCGCGGCGGTCTGTGGGCCGAGGTCGCCGAAGACCTCACACTCGAACCCGGCGGATATCGCAATCCCGCCTGCCCTCTCCTCAGCAAGCCGCCGCGCCAGGGTAAACAGGGCGGTGTGGTTTATCAGTTTGGGCGCGGCAGCAGCCTGGTCATGTAAATCCGAACCGCTCCGCAAGAGCTTGCCTTCTCGTACCATGCAGAGTCAATAACACAATACTCTGATTGCCCCGCACAGTAAGCCAGCGCTCACATATAGCTCTTTGTTGCCGCTCCGGCACAAGCCAAAATTTAAGTTTAGGGCTTGAAAAACCCTGTAGAAGGTCATACTATTAGCACTCAGTACAGATGAGTGCTAATCACTGTCTGGAAGATTCCCCGCCCCATCCAGGGCACTTTTTCAGCAAGTCCTATGTTTAATCGACAGGAGTCAGAAACATGAAACTGCGTCCCTTACACGATCGCGTGATCGTCAAGCGCCTCGAAGAAGAACGTAAAACCGCATCGGGGATCGTGATCCCCGACACCGTCGCCGAAAAACCCGACCAGGGCGAAGTGCTCGCCGTGGGCAACGGCAAGATTCTCGAAGACGGCAAAACCCGCACCCTCGATGTGAAAGTCGGCGACCGCATTCTGTTCGGCAAATATTCCGGTCAGGCCGTCAAGGTCGATGGCGAGGAACTCCTCGTAATGCGCGAGGAAGACATTATGGCCGTTGTCGCCACGAAGTGACGCTGCTCGCGGCCAGCGCGCAGGCGCGGCCGCCGGTTACTGCAGCGTCATCCTGCGGAGCGCCTGGCGCGAAGCAGGATCTGGTGCTTAGAGACATTTACTGATACGAGGAAATAATCATGGCAGCTAAAGAAGTCAAATTCGGCGAATCCGCGCGTGCGCGGATGGTGAACGGCGTCAACATCCTGGCGAATGCCGTCAAAGTAACCCTTGGCCCGAAAGGCCGCAACGTCGTGCTCGAGCGCTCCTTCGGTGCGCCGACCATCACCAAGGACGGCGTGTCGGTGGCAAAGGAAATTGAACTGAAGGACAAGTTCGAGAACATGGGCGCGCAAATGGTCAAGGAAGTCGCATCCAAGACCTCCGATGTGGCCGGTGACGGCACCACCACCGCGACCGTGCTGGCTCAATCGATCGTGCAGGAAGGCATGAAGTATGTTGCCGCCGGCATGAATCCGATGGACCTGAAGCGCGGCATCGACAAGGCCGTGACTGCTATCGTCGAGGAGCTCAAGAAAATCTCCAAGACCACCACCACCAGCAAGGAAATCGCCCAGGTCGGCTCGATCTCCGCCAACTCCGACGACAACATCGGCAAGATCATCGCCGATGCCATGGACAAGGTCGGCAAGGAAGGCGTGATCACCGTTGAAGACGGCAAGTCGCTCGACAACGAACTCGAAGTCGTCGAAGGCATGCAGTTCGACCGCGGCTATCTCTCCCCGTACTTCATCAACAACCCGGACCGCCAGGTCGCCGTGCTGGAAGACCCGTTCGTGCTGCTGCACGACAAGAAGGTCTCCAAC
>Ga0315281_10004493_pt1 | contig 20206 bp, 18 predicted proteins | sample YL17G07_0_MG_FD_204540 | JGI IMG/M metagenome (GOLD analysis project Ga0315281, IMG submission 204540) | Sediment microbial communities from Yellowstone Lake, YNP, Wyoming, USA - YL17G07_0 | ecosystem: Environmental > Aquatic > Freshwater > Lake > Sediment | place: USA: Wyoming | collected...
CCGCGGGCTCGATGCTCGGCACGGGCGCGATGATCGTGACCGACGAGCGCGACTGCATGGTGGAGGCGACGCGCCGGCTGCTCCGGTTCTACGTCGACGAGAGCTGCGGCAAGTGCACGCCGTGCCGAGAGGGGACGTGGTGGGCCCTGCGTGTGCTCGAGCGCCTCGAGAACGGCCTCGGGCGTCCCGAGGATCTGCCGCTGCTCGAGGACCTGTGCGGGAACATGCTGTTCCGCGGGTTCTGCCCCCTGGTGGACGGCGCCGTGTCTCCGATGAGCTCCACGCTGGAGTTCTTCCGCGACGAGTACGAGGCGCACATCCGCGAGCGGCGCTGCCCGTTCTCCGACCGGCCGCCGATGCCCGCCACGGCCGGCGATCCCGGGGCCCCGACCTCGGAGGGGCCGCGGTGAGCGACGAGCTGGTCACGCTCACGATCGACGGCAAGGAGGTCACCGTCCCGAGGGGGACGCTCGTCATCCGCGCGGCCGAGCAACTCGGGATCGAGATCCCGCGCTTCTGCGATCATCCGCAGCTCGATCCGCTCGGCGCGTGTCGCCAGTGCTACGTCGAGATCGAGGGCCGGCCGAAGCTGTTCACCTCGTGCACGACGACGGTGGCGCCCGGCATGGCCGTGCGCACGCAGAACACGAGCCGCGAGGCCCACGAGGCGCAGGTCGCCAACCTCGAGTTCCTGCTGATCAACCACCCGCTCGACTGCCCGATCTGCGACCGGGGCGGCGAGTGTCCGCTGCAGGACCAGACGATGACCTACGGCCCGGGCGAGAGCCGCTACGTCGAGTCGAAGCGCACGTACCGGAAGCCGATCCCGCTCTCGCCGCTCGTGGCCCTCGACCGCGAGCGCTGCGTGCTCTGCGCGCGCTGCACGCGGTTCTGCGACCAGATCAGCGGCGACCGGTTCATCGAGCTGTTCGAGCGCGGCGCCGCCGAGCAGGTGTCGATCGCGGCCGGCGAGGACTTCCGCTCGCCGTTCTCCGGGAACACGATCCAGATCTGCCCGGTCGGCGCGCTCACCGCGAGTTCGTACCGGTTCGTCGCGCGCCCCTTCGACCTGTCGAGCGCCGACACGGTCTGCCCGCACTGCGCGGCCGGCTGCAACGTGGAGGTCGACCTCCGCCGCGGGAAGGTCGTGCGTCAGCTCGCGCGCGACAACCTCGACGTGAACGAAGCGTGGCTCTGCGACAAGGGCCGGTTCGCGTTCCGGTTCCCCGACGACGGGCGCCGGATCACGACCCCGCTGATCCGCGAGGGCGAGCTGCATCCGGCCTCGTTCGGCGAGGTCCTCGGCAAGGTCGCCGAGTGGTCGAAGGGCGCGCGTGTCGCGTTCCTGGCTGGCGGCCGGCTGGCCGACGAGGATGCCTACGCGCTGTCGAAGCTCGCGCGGACGGTCTTCGGGACGAACGACCTCGACCACCGCCGGTACCTGCACGGCGGGCTGGCGGAGGAGCTCGAGGCGGCCGGGTCCTCGGGGGTCACGTACCGCGACGTCGAGCGCGCGAAGGCCATCCTCGTGGTCGGGCTCGACGCCGAGCAGGAGCTGCCGATCCTGCATCTTCGCATCCGCAAGGCCGCGCGGAAGGGCGCCCGCATCTTCGTCGTCGGTCAGAGGCGCACGCGGCTCCACGACGTGGCCGAGCACATCCTGTGCCGGCCGGGTCAGGAGGCTCATGTGGTCGCGCAGATCCGAGACGCCTCCGGCGAGGACTCGGCGGAAGCGCGCGCGGCGGCGGCACTGCGGGAGGCGGGCGGCGCGGCGGTCGTGCTGGCCGGACCGCGTCTGGCCGAGCACCCGATCGCCGCCGACGTCGCGATGGCCGCCGCGGCCAGGTTCGGCGCGCGCTTCGCGCTGCTCTCCCGTCGCGCGAACGACCGCGGCGTGCTCCGCGCCGGGGTGCATCCCGCGCTCCTGCCCGGCGGGCGCCGGTTCGCCATCGCCGCCGAGCGGGCGGAGGTGGAGGCGGTCTGGGGGCCGATCAGCGCGACCGAGGCCGGCCGCTCGACGAAGGAGATCCTCGAGGTGGCGGCGCGCGGCGAGATCGACGTGCTGTTCATGATCGGGGTCGACGTGCTCCGCGACTTCCCCGACGCGGGGCTCGCTCGCCGCGCGCTCGAGAACGCCCGGTACAAGGTCGTGCAGTCCCTCGAGCTCGGCGAGCTCGAGCCCTACGCCGACGCGTTCCTGCCGGCGGCGGCGTTCCTGGAGAGGGACGGCCACTTCACCGACTGGGAGGGTCGCGGACAGCGCCTGCGCCCGGCGCGTGGTCCGGCCGGCCTCTCGCGGCCGGATTGGCAGATCTTCGCCGCCCTCGGCGAGGTGATGGGGCGGGACCTCGGGTTCCGGACGCTGGAGGAGCTGCAGGAGGAGCTCGGCCGGCTGCCCTCGGCGCGCGAGGTCCGGGCGCGGTCGACCGCCTGGGCCGGAGGCGGCCAGCCCCAGTGGATCGAGGCTCTGACGCTTCACTCGTACCCGCTGCTCGTGGACGAGGGACGGCAGTCCGAGGGCGCGGTCGAGCTGAAAGCGGCCCTCGAGGAGGAGCCGTTCGTGGAGGTCAACCCGCAGGACGCGGCCAAGCACGGCCTCGCGGACGGTGGGTCCGCCCGCGTGAAGACCGACGCCGGCGAGGCCGTGCTGCCGGTGCGCGTGACCGAGGGCGTCGCGCAGGGCTGCGTCTTCGTGCCGTTCAACCAGCCGGGCCTCGCCGCGAACACGCTCCTGTCGGGCCGCTTCACGGCCGCCGTCACGCTGGAAGCCGTCGGGGGTGAGGGCTAGTGGACTGGCTCGACTGGGTCCTCCTCGCCGCCCGGGTGGTCGTCGTGTTCGCCGGGCTGCTGGTCTTCGTCGTCCTCCTGGTCTGGGCGGAGCGGAAGGTCGCGGCCGACATGCAGACCCGGATGGGTCCGATGCGCGCCGGGCCACGCGGCATCCTCATCACCCTCGCCGACGGTCTGAAGCTCCTCTTCAAGGAGGGCATCACGCCGGCCCTCGCCGACCGGCCCGTGTACCTCGCGGCGCCGATCATCGCGATGCTCCCGGCTTTCCTCTCGTTCGCGGTTATCCCGTTCGGCACCGGCGTGACGCTGTTCGGTCGGCACGTCCCGTTCCAGATCACCGACCTGAACGTCGGCATCCTTTGGATCCTGGCGATGAGCTCCCTGACGGTCTACGGCATCGTGCTGGCCGGGTGGTCCTCCGGCTCGAACTACCCGTTGCTGGGCTCGCTCCGCTCCTCGGCGCAGATGATCAGCTACGAGATCGGGATGGGCCTCGCGTTCGTCGCCGTCGTGATGTACTCCGGGTCCCTGCAGATGAGCGAGATCGTGGCGAGCCAGGGCAGGGTCTGGAACGTGATCCCGCAGTTCCCGGCGTTCGTCGTCTACCTGATCTGCGGGCTCGCCGAGACGGGCCGGCCGCCGTTCGACCTGCCCGAGGCGGAGTCGGAGATCGTCGCCGGGTACTTCACCGAGTACTCGGGGTTCAAGTTCGCGATGTTCTACCTGGGCGAGTACCTGAACACGGTGACGGTGGCGGCCATCGCCGTCACCCTGTTCCTCGGCGGGTGGCGCGGTCCGGCCCCGCACTTCCTCCCGTGGCTGTGGCCGCTCGTGTGGTTCGTCGGGAAGCTCTTCGCCGTGATCTACCTGTACATGTGGGTCCGCCTGACGCTGCCCCGGATCCGCTACGACCGCCTGATGGCGTTCGGCTGGAAGCTGCTGATCCCGTTCGGCCTGTTCTGGGTGCTCGCGACCGGCGCGGTCGTCGTGCTCCCCGACGTCTACGGGAAGCGTCCGGTGCTGATCGGCGCAGCCGTGCTGGTCGGCGTCGCGCTGCTCGTGTCGCTGGTCTGGCCGCTGTTCGCATCGCGCAAGCCCGCCGCCGAGGAGGTGGCCCCGTGAACGAGCGCACGCCCTCCGAGACCGCGTTCGGCGGTGCCGTCGGCGCGATCGCGAAGGGCATGGCGACGGTCTTCAGGCAGATCTTCCGGGCCGACGTCACCGAGGAGTACCCGAAGGTGGTCTTCCCGCCGCCGGCGCGCTCGCACATCGGGCGCCACCGGCTGAACCGGCACGAGAGCGGCCTGGAGAAGTGCATCGGCTGCGAGCTGTGCGCGTTCGCCTGCCCGGCCGACGCGATCTGGGTCGAGGGGGCCGACAACGACCCGGATAGCCCGGTCTCGCCGGGGGAGCGGTGCGCGAAGGACTACCAGATCAACTACCTGCGCTGCATCATGTGCGGCTTGTGCGTGGAGGCGTGCCCGACGCGGGCCCTGACGCTCACGAGCTACTACGAGCTGTCGTTCACCTCGCGCGAGGACGCCATCTTCACGAAGGAGCAGCTGCTCGAAGCGCCGCCGCCGCTCGGCACGAGTCCCGGGACGGGGGAAGGCTGATGCCGCTCGACAACGTCGTCTTCTGGGTCTTCGCGCCGATCTCGATCGGCACGGCGATCGCGATGGTGTTCCAGCGGAACGCCGTGCACGCCGCGCTGTTCCTGATCGTCAACTTCTTCACGATCGCGGTGCTCTACCTGGTGCTCGACGCGCCGTTCCTGTTCGCGGTGCAGATCATCGTGTACGCGGGCGCGATCATGGTCCTTTTCCTGTTCGTGATCATGCTGGTCGGCGTCGACCGGGAGGAGAGTTTGGTCGAGCGGCTGCACTGGCAGCGGCCGGGGGCGATCGTCCTCGGCCTCGGGCTCATCGCGGAGGTCGTCGCGGCCGTCCGGGCCGGGATCGGGTTCGCGACGAAGGCGCCGCCCCACTTCGACCAGCTCGCCAACAAGGGCGGGAATCCGGCGGCGCTCTCGCGGGTGCTGTTCCGCGACTACTTCTTCCCCTTCGAGGTGACCTCCGTGCTGCTGATCGTCGCGGCGATCGCGGCGATGGTGCTCGCCCATCGGCGGCGCGGGATCACACTCGCCGAGCGCGAGGCGGAGGCCGTCGGAGGCGTTGACGGGTCGCGGACGGAGCCGCTCGCATGAGGACGCCGATCGCCTACTTCCTGGTCGTGTCGGCGGCGCTGTTCGCGATCGGCACGGTCGGCGTGCTCGTGCGCCGGAACGCCCTCGTGATCTTCATGTCGATCGAGCTGCAGTTGAACGCGGTGAACCTCGCACTCGTGGCGTTCTCGCGGATGCACGGCGACCTGACCGGCCAGGTGCTGACCTTCTTCTCCATGGTGGTCGCGGCGGCCGAGGTCGTGGTCGGTCTCGCGATCATCGTGAACGTCAACCGGCGGAGGCGAACGGCCGACGTCGACGACCTGAACCTACTGAAGTGGTGACGCGATGCTGAAGAGCATCTGGATCGTGCCGGCGCTCCCCCTCGCGGGCTTCGCGATCAACCTGTTCGTCGGCAAGAAGCTCGGCCGGTGGGCGGGGATCCTGGCGTCGCTGCTGATGGTGGCCTCGTTCGCCGTCGCGCTCGGCGTGCTGAACGACCTGCTGAAGCTCCCGGCGGAGCAGCGGCTGTTCGTGCGGCACCTCTACGACTGGATCGGCGTCGGTAGCTTCCGCGCGGCGGCCGACCTGCGCGTCGACCCGCTCTCGATGACGATGGTCATGGTCGTCACCGGCGTCGGCTCGTTGATCCACATCTACTCGATCGGCTACATGCACGGCGACCCGCGGTACGGGCGGTTCTTCGCGTACCTGAACCTGTTCTGCTTCTTCATGCTCACGCTGGTCCTCGCGCAGAACTTCCTGTTCCTGTACCTCGGGTGGGAGGGCGTGGGCCTCTGCTCGTACCTGCTGATCGGGTTCTGGCACGAGCGCCCGTCCGCCGCGAACGCCGCGAAGAAGGCGTTCATCGTCACCCGGATCGGCGACACGTTCATGCTGATCGGGATCGTCCTGGTCTTCCTGCGCCTCGGGTCGCTGGACTTCTCGCACGTCCTGGTGAGCCCGGGCGCCCTCGCCGGTCCCGTACGGCCGTCCGGCGTGTACACGATCATCGCGCTGCTCCTGTTCGCCGGCGCGATCGGCAAGTCGGCGCAGGTGCCGCTGCACGTCTGGCTCCCCGACGCGATGGAGGGCCCGACGCCGGTGTCGGCCCTGATCCACGCCGCGACGATGGTCACGGCCGGCGTGTACCTCGTCGCGCGGACCCACGTCTTCTTCGAGATCTCCGGCGTCGCGCTGGTCGTGGTGCTGGTCGTCGGGCTCGTCACGGCCGTGTACGCCGCGACGGCCGCGGTGGGACAGGACGACATCAAGCGCGTGCTGGCCTACTCGACGATCAGCCAGCTCGGGTTCATGTTCTTCGCGCTCGGGCTGAAGGCGTACGCGGCGGCGATCTTCCTGCTCGTCACGCACGCCTTCTACAAGGCGCTGATGTTCCTCTCCGCCGGGTCGGTGATGCACGGCCTCGAGGGCGAGGCCGACCTGAAGAAGATGGGCGCGCTCCGAAGAGCGATGCCGGTCACGACCGCGGTGTTCGCGATCGGGGCGCTCGCGATCAGCGGCGTTCCGCCGTTCGCCGGCTTCTTCAGCAAGGACCAGATCCTCGCCGCGGCGAACCAGACCGGGCACGAGGTCGCCTGGCTCGTCGCGCTGGTCGCGGCCTTCTTCTCCGCCCTGTACATCGCGCGGTTGATCTTCCTCGCGTTCTCCGGCGACGACCGGACCGAGCGCCACGCGCACGAGTCGCCTCCGGTCATGACGATCCCGCTCGGGTTCCTCGCGGTCGGGGCGACCTTCGGCGGCCTGCTCGGCCTGTCGGCCGTCACCGGGCAGCTGCAGACGTTCCTCGCGCCGGTGCTCGGCGAGATCCCCGAGCCGTCCGCGGGCCTGTCGGAGGCGACCCTCACGGCGATCTCGGTCGTCGTCGCGCTCGCCGGGATCCTGGTCGGCTGGTTCGTCTACGGGTCGGGGAAGATCGACTGGATGGCGCTGCGCGTTCGGCTGGCGAGCGTTCAGCGATTCCTCGCGGGCGGCTGGTACGTGGACGACGTGTACGCGGCGACGATCGTCGCGCCCGGCAAGGCCGGCTCGGCGTTCCTCGCCTACGTCGTCGACGAGGGCGTGGTCGACGGGATCGTGAACGCCGTCGGGATCCTCTTCCAGTGGCTGGCGAGGGTCACGCGCCGCGTGCAGACCGGCTTCGTCCGCACCTACGCGCTCGCCTTCCTCCTCGGAGCCGTCGCGCTCCTCGTCTACGTGGGGTTCCGGCTCTGATGAAGTGGCTCACCGTCACCACGTTCCTGCCGCTCGCCGGGGTGGTCCTGCTGCTCGCCTGGCCGCGGATGCAGGACGACATCGCCCGCGGGATCGCGCTCCTCGTCTCGGTCGTGACGTTCGTCGTCTCGCTCGGGATGCTCGGACGGTTCGACGGCTCGCAGGCCGGGTTCCAGATGGTCGAGCAGGCCGACTGGGTCCGCTCGATCAACCTCCACTACACCCTCGGCGTCGACGGCGTGAGCCTGTTCATGGTGCTGCTCACGACCTTCCTGATGCCGATCGCGATCCTCGCGTCGTGGAAGGTCGATCGCCGCGTGCGCCTGTTCATGGCGGCGCTGCTGGTGCTCGAGACCGGGATGGTCGGCACGTTCCTCGCGCTCGACCTGCTCCTGTTCTTCCTGTTCTTCGAGGCGATCCTGTTCCCGATGTACCTCGTGATCGGCGGGTGGGGCGGCGAGCGCCGCGTCTACGCGGCCGTGAAGTTCTTCCTGTACACGATGTTCGGGTCGGCGTTCCTGCTGGTCGCGATCCTCGTGCTGTACGCGAAGTCGGGGTCGCTCGCCGGGGGGTCGACGTTCGACCTGCGGCAGCTCAGCGGCCTCGCGCTCCAGACGGCGACCGCGCGGTGGCTGTTCCTCGCGTTCTTCATCGCGTTCGCGGTGAAGGTGCCGCTGTTCCCGCTGCACACATGGCTGCCCGACGCGCACACCGAGGCGCCGACGGCCGGCTCCGTCATCCTGGCCGCCGTCCTGCTGAAGGTCGGCGCGTACGGCCTGATCCGCTTCAACCTCACGCTGTTCCCTGAGGCGTCCCAGTACTTCGCGCCGCTCATCTCGGTACTCGCGCTGATCGGCATCGTGTACGGGGCGATCGTGGCCTTGATCCAGACCGACGTGAAGCGGCTGGTCGCGTACTCGTCGGTGTCGCACCTCGGGTTCGTCGTGCTAGGCACGTTCGCGTTCACGCAGCAGGCCATGAGCGGCGGCGTGCTCCAGATGATCAACCACGGCCTGTCGACCGGCGCGCTGTTCCTGCTGGTCGGGATGGTCTATGAGCGCACTCACACGCGCGACCTCGGCAAGATGGGCGGCCTCGCGAGCACGATGCCTTGGCTCATGGGCGTGTTCCTGTTCGTCGCGCTGTCCTCGCTCGGCCTGCCCGGGCTGAACAACTTCGTCGGCGAGTTCCTGGTGATCCTCGGGTCGTTCGCGTCGAACCGCGCGTTCGGCGCCATCGCGGCGACCGGCGTGGTGCTCGCCGCGATCTACCTGCTCTGGTCCTACCAACGCATGGCGCACGGCCCGGTTCCCGAGGAGCACAGGGGCCATCCCGACCTGTCGGTCCGTGAGGTCGCCGTGCTCGCGCCGGTGCTCGCCCTGATCCTGGTGTTCGGCGTCTACCCGAAGGTGCTGCTCGACCGGATCAACCCGACGACGACCCGCATCGTGCAGCAGGTCCAGCGGCAGTCGGCGCCGGTCGCGGTCTCGCAGCCGACGCCGGCCGCGGCACCGCAGTCGGCGGGGGAGGGGCCCTAGTGCTGTCGCACCCGCCGCTCGACTTCTGGCCGCTCGCGCCTGAGCTGATCCTGACGGGCACGGCGATCGTCGTGCTGCTCGCCGGCGCGTTCATGCCGCGGGCAGGCCGCGGGGGGCTGCTGATGCTCTCGCTCGCCGGGGTCGCAGGAGCCGCCGCGGCCTCGATCCTGCTCTGGGACTGGTCGGGCGAGCTGACGATCCTCGGCGGCATGGTGGCGACCGACCGGTTCGCCGTCGTCGCGCGGCTTATCCTGCTCGGCGTCACGGCGATCGGGCTGCTGTACGGCTACCACTACTTCGAGCGCTCGGGCGAGCAGCGCGCCGAGTTCTACCCGCTAGTGCTCTTCGCGGCGGCCGGGATGACGCTGATCGCCGCGGCCACCGATCTGATCGTCGTGTTCCTCGCGCTCGAGATCCTCTCGCTCTCGCTGTACGTCCTGACCGGCTCGTCGCGACGGCTCGCCGCGGTCGAGGGCTCGACGAAGTACTTCCTGCTCGGCGCCTTCTCCTCGGCGTTCTTCCTCTACGGGATCGCGATGGCCTACGGCGCGGCCGACTCGACGCACCTGTCGGCCGTCGCCCGCGCGCTCGCCGGGCAGACCGGCAACCAAGCGCTCGCGCTCACCGCCGTGGCGTTCCTCGCGATCGGGTTCGCGTTCAAGGTCTCGGCCGTGCCGTTCCACATGTGGACGCCCGACGTCTACCAGGGCGCGCCGACGGCGGTGACGGCGTTCATGTCAGCCGGCACGAAGGTCGCCGCGTTCGCCGCGTTCGTGCGCGTGTTCGACGTCGCGTTCCAGCCGCTCGTGTGGGACTGGACGCCGATCGTGTGGACGCTCGCGGCCGTCTCGGTGGTCGTGGGGAGCGTGCTCGCGATCGCGCAGAAGGACATCAAGCGGATGCTCGCGTACTCGAGCGTCGCACACGCCGGCTTCGTGCTGATCGGCCTCACCGCGGGCGACCAGCGGGGGATCGCGGCGGCGCTGTTCTACCTGCTCGCGTACTCGTTCATGATCCTCGGCGCGTTCGGCGTGGTCATGCTGGTCTCCTCGCGCGGCGAGGAGCACACCGACCTCGCCTCGTACGCCGGGCTGTACCACCGCAGCCCGCTGCTGGCCGGCCTGATGTCGCTGTTCCTGCTGTCGATGGCCGGTATCCCGCCGACGGCCGGGTTCATCGCCAAGGTGAGCGTGTTCCGCGCGGCGATCGACGCAGGGCACTGGGAGCTCGCGCTGGTCGGCGTGCTCGCGAGCGTCGTGGCGGCGTTCTTCTACATCCGCGTGATGGTGCTGATGTACATGCAGGAGCCGACGGGCGAGGCCGAGCCCGACCGCTCGCTACTGCCGACGCTCGTGATCGCGATCCCGGCGATCGTCACGCTCCTCCTCGGCGTGCTTCCCGGTCTCGTGACCGGTTTCCTCGAGAAGGCCTCGGTGATCGGGTGGTGACGGCCCTCGAACCGCGCTAGGGTCCCCCGCATGAGCAGGCGTGTGATCCCCGGCCTCGAGGCGCCCGATCCCGCCCTCGAGCGCGCGATCCGCGCCCGCCTGGACGAGGTGGAGGCGGCCCTGGAGAAGGCCGTCCGCGCCGACTCCGACCTGCTGGCGGAGACGGCGTCGCACCTGCTCTCGGCCGGCGGCAAGCGGTTCCGGCCGATGCTGGTGCTGCTCTCGGGCTACTTCGGGGACCCGACCGACCCGCGCCTGATCCCCGGCTCGGTCTCGGTCGAGCTCGTGCACCTCGCGACGCTCTACCACGACGACGTGATCGACGAGGCAGACTCGCGCCGCGGGATCCCCTCGGTGAACGCCCGATGGGACAACACCGTGGCGATCCTGACGGGCGACTACCTGTTCGCCCGGGCGTCCGAGATCTCGAACGAACTCGGGACCGAGGTCCGCGCGCTGCTCGCCCGGGCGATCGCGACGCTCTGCGACGGACAGATCCGCGAGGTGGAGTCCGCCGGCCGGATCGACCAGCCGATGGAGGCCTACATGGAGATCATCCGCCGCAAGACCGGGGCGCTGATCGCCGCCTCGTGCCGCCTCGGCGGCATACTCTCCGACGCGCCGGCCGAGCACCTCGACGTGCTCGAGGGCTTCGGCGAGGCCCTCGGCATGGCCTTCCAGCTCTCCGACGACATCATGGACATCACCGCTTCCCAGCTCGAGCTCGGCAAGGAGCCGGGGGTAGACATGAAGGAGGGCGTGTACACGCTCCCCGTCCTGCACGCGCTGTCCCTCGGCGACGGCCGCGAGGAGCTCGCGCGCCTGCTCTCGGCCGGCCCGCCGGTGGGGGAGCGCCTCGACCGTGCCCTCGAGATCGTGCGCTCGGGCGAGAGCCTGACCCACGCGCGGGCGGCGGTCTCGAGCGAGGTGCACCGCGCGATCGACCTCGCCGGACGCCTGCCGGGCGGACCGGCGCGCACGGCCCTCGCCGGCCTCGCGGGGTTCCTGGCGGCACGGTGCGGAGCGGGACCGGCCAGGAGCTCCTGACCACCGCGACCACCGGGATGCAGGAGGCCGGCTCCGAGGAGCCGGCCTCCTTCCCGTTCTTGACGCCGTGCTACTTCGCGAGCTCCTGGCAGAACTCGCCGAAGGCGTCCACGTACTTGCGGATGTCCTCCTCGGAGTGCTGGACCGAGATCGTCCACTGCTCCTCGTCGCCGGGCGTCATGAAGATGCCCCGGTTGATCATCCACGAGAACGACGCGTAGAAGAGCTCGGGGATCGTGTCCAGGAAGTCCCGGTAGTTGGTCAGCGGCTCCTTGCGGTAGGAGACGCAGCCCTTGGCCCCCAGGTCCACCGTGTGCCCCGGGACGTCGCTCTCGTCCATCGCCCGCTGGCAGCCCTCGGCGAGCAGCGTGCCGAGCTTGCCCAGCTTGTCGTACGCGTCGCGGGTCAGCACCTGCGTGAGCGCGGTGTACCCGGCCGCGACCGACAGCGGGTTCCCGTTGAAGGTCCCCTGCTGGGCCGCGCCCTTCGTCACCCACTCCATGATCCGGGCCTCGCCTCCGAACGCGCCGGTCGTGGTCCCGCCCCCGAGGGCCTTCGCGTAGGTCGCGAGGTGCGGACGGACGCCGAAGCGCTCGATCGACCCGCCGTAGGCGATCGTGCCGCCGCACTTCACCTCGTCGAAGATCAGCACCGCGCCGTAGCGGTCGCAGATGTCGCGGAGCGCCTGCAGGTAGCCGGGCTTCGGGAGCACGATGCCGATGTTCATCATCACGGGCTCGAGGATCACGCAGGCGATCTCGTCGCCGTGGTCGCGGAAGGCGGCCTCGACGGCGTCGGCGTCGTTGAAGGAGACGATGAACGTGTCGTCCCACATCGACCGCGGCACGCCCTTCGACGTCGGCTGCGTCGTGTAGTAGGGCACACCCTCGCCGCCCACGTTGTGCTTGATGCCGAGCACGTCGGCCTCGGGGACGACGGAGAACAGCACCACGTCGTGGTGCCCGTGGTACGAGCCCTCCATCTTCACGATCTTGTCCCGGCCGGTCGCCGCCCGGGCGACGCGGACGGCGTCCATCGTCGCCTCGGTGCCCGAGTTCACGAAGCGCACCTGCTCGAGCTGGAACCGCTCGCAGATGGCCTCGGCGCACGCCACGGTCATCTCGGTCGTCACGGCGAAGTGGATCCCCCGCTCGACGACCTTGCGGATCGCCTCGACGATCTTCGGGTGCGCGTGACCGACCACGTTCACCCCGAAGCCGCCGTGGAAGTCGACGTACTCGCTCCCGTCGACGTCCCACACCTTCGAGCCCCGCCCGCGCTCCAGGTAGACCGGGTAGGGATCGCCCGCCTGGAAGTTCGATGCAACCCCCTTCGGCAGGCTCTTGACAGCCCGCTCGTACAGCTTCGCGGAGCCGCGCGTCCGGTCGAGCAGCAGCTTGTTCTCCTGCTCGGCGATCTCCGCCGCGCGCGCCTTCAGACGCTCCACGTCCACGATTACCACCTCCGTCAGCAATCTACCGGGACGGACGGGGGACCAGCAAACGCGGCCGGGCGGGGAACGCGGGGCCCGGGCCCTAGGGCCGCATGTTCACGAACTGCAGGGCGATGCCGAAGTCGTGGTCCTTCACGGCCCGGATGACGGCCTGGAGGTCGTCCTTGCTCTTGCCGGAGACGCGGACCTGCTCCCCCTGGATCTGGCTCTGGACCTTGGCGTGGGTGCCCTTGATGAACCTCACGAGCTCCCTGGCCTTCTCGTCGGAGATGCCGACGTTCACGTGCACGCTCTGCCTGTAGGTGCCCTTGGCCGCCGGCTGGATCGGCCCGCACGAGAGGGCCTTCAGCGGGATCTCGCGCCGGACCGCTTTCTCCTTCAGGACCTCGAGCGCGGCCTTCAGCCGGTCTTCGGTCGAGGAGCGGAGCTCGATCAGCTTGTCGTCCCGGTCGATCGAGGTGCCGGTGTCCTTGAAGTCGAACCGCTGCACGAGCTCCCGCCGCGTCTGGTCGACGGCGTTCGCCACCTCGGGCATCTCGACGTGGGAGACGATGTCGAACGAGAACTGGTCCTTCGCCACGCTCGTATCGTACCCGGCGATAGGCTCCGCTCAGGCATGGAGCGTGAGACGCGCGCCGTCCGCTGGGACGCGGCGCTCTACGCGGCCGGAGCCGCCGTGGCGGGGGTCGCGGCGCTCTCGGACCGCATCCCGATCCAGCGGCAGTGGGGGAGGATCGCGTTCGTCCCCTACGCCGCCGGTGCGCTGGCGGCCGCCGTCCTCGCGCTCGCGTGGCGGAGGCGTCCCGCGCGACGGCCCGGACGGGTTCGCGCGTCGCTGCTGCTCGCCGTGATCGGAGGCGTCGCGCTCCTGCCGCTCGGGCTCGAGGTGTGGTGGCGCGCCCGCGACGGTTTCCGCGGCCACGTGCAGTCCGAGACCCTCGCGACCGAGGGGTCGGCCGGCGCGGTGGTGGGCGGCGAGGACCCCTACGCGACGTCGTTCGCGAGCGGCGAGCTCGGCGCGTGGCCCTCGGGGGCTGCCGAGCACGTGCCGTACCTGCCGGGCATGTTCGTCTTCGGTCTCCCGAACGCGCTCGGCGGTCCCGGCGCGGCCACCGACGCGCGGCTCGCGTTCACCGGCGTCGCGCTCGCCGTCCTCGCGACGGCGCTCGTGCTGTCCGACGCGCCCGGTTCGAGGAAGCTCACGGCGGTGGCCGTCGTCGTCGCGCTACCGACCGGCGCTAGGTACATGGCCGGGGGCGGCGACGACCTCACGGTGCTGTCGCTGATGCTGCTCTCGCTCGTTCTGCTTCAGCGGCGACGGCCGGGGTGGGCCGGCGTCGTCGCAGGGCTCGCCGCAGTGATCAAGCAGACCGCGTGGCCGCTCTTGCCGTTCCTCGTCGTCGCGGCGCGCGACCGCGATGGGCGCCCGGAGCGCGGTCGCGCCCTCGTCGTCGTCTCGGCCGTGGTCGTGCCCGTCGTGCTTCCGTTCGTGCTCTGGAACCCCGGCGCGTTCGTCGAGGACGTCGTGCTGTTCCCGTTCGGCCTCGCGAAGGACCGGACGCTCGCCGCGAGCCCGACCCTCGGCAGCCTGCTCGCGGAGGCGCTCCCGGTCGGCAAGGGCGTCGTCGCCGCGGTGCTGATGATGATCGTGCTCGTTGTCGCTGCCTACCTGCTGTTCGTCCGGCCGCCCGTCGACGCGCGCGGCGCCGCGGATCGCGCGGCGCTCGTCCTTCTCCTCGCGATCCTGCTCGCGACGGCGGGGAGGTTCGGGTACCTCCTCTACCCGATCGGGCTCTTCGCGTGGGCGCGGCTCGTCCTCGTGCCCGACGCACGGGTCGCGCGCGGCGGGATGGGGGACGTAGCCGAGACGCTAAGATGGAGCCCCCGGGAGGGTGCCCGAGCGGCCAAAGGGAGCGGTCTGTAAAATCGCCGGCGAAGCCTACGGAGGTTCAAATCCTCCCCCTCCCACCAGCGGCTCGTTGATCCCGCGATCGGCCAAGGATCCGGTCATTGACATGCGCTGTTGTCTGGAAGTAGGCTGTTGCACGTCATGCGCAACAGCTCGCTATCAGACAACACCCTTCTGACCGAGGCGGTTCGCCTGCTGGAGGATCGATTGCCTCCTGCCTGGCGCACGGACGTGGTGCCAGAACCCGGCTCCCGGGATCGGCGGGTCGACGCCATCATCACGCTCCGGTCGCCGGACGGCGGACAGGCGCGCTTCGTCGTGGAGGTGAAGCAGCGCATCGATCCGGTCGCGGTCCCCCGGCTGGCAGCCCGGCTCACGAACCGGGACGCAGTGCCCGTAGTGGTCGCCCCCTTCTTGAGCCCCCGTACCCGCGAGCTCCTCAAGAAGGTGGGCGTCCGGTACATAGATCTCACCGGCAATGTCTGGCTGACGGTGGATCGGCCAGCGCTGTTCGTCGAATCCTCCGGAGCTGAGCGGGATCCTCGACGCGAGGAACGACCTGCCCGCTCGCTCAAGGGTGCGAAGGCAGGCCGGATCATCCGTGCGCTCTGCGACTACCAGCCCCCGGTCGGGGTTAGGAAGCTCGCAGAACGGGCCGACGCCGACGCGGGATACGTCTCCAGGATCCTCGTACTCCTGGAGCGCGAGGCACTGATCGACCGAGAACCTCGCGGGCCCGTCGTCGGCGCGGACTGGCAGGGGCTCATCAGGCGATGGGCCGCCGACTACAGCGTCCTCAAGTCGAACCGACCCAGGTCCTACCTCGATCCCCGCGGGCTGAACGCGTTCGTTGAGCGGCTCCGTGAGCGTTCGTTCGGCTATGCGGTCACCGGCTCCCTCGGCGCCTCCCGACTGGCGCCTGTCGCTCCGGCGGCGCTCGCTATGTGCTACGTGGACGATCCGGAACGGGCGAGCGAGCAGCTGGATCTGCTGCCCACCGACGCGGGCGCCAACGTCATGCTGATCGAGCCGTTCGACGAGGTGGTGTACGAGCGGACCTGGGGGCGGGAGGGGCTGACGTTCGCCGCGCCCTCCCAGGTCGCGGTCGACCTGCTGACGAGCCCCGGCCGTGGACCGTCGGAGGCGGAGGCGCTGCTGACCTGGATGGCGGGGAACGAAGATGCCTGGCGCTCCTGATCCTCTCTACGTCCTCGCGCGCCGTGTGCTCTTCGATGCGCTCGAGGCGCTGGGGGAGCAGCGCGCGGCCATCACGCTCGTCGGTGCGCAGGCCATCTACATCCACACGGGCGATGCGGACCTTGCCGTAGCCGCGACGACGACGGATGCCGACATCGCCGTCGACCCTGGGGCGCTTCTGGGCGATCCGAAGCTGGCCGAAGCCATGACCGGCGGCGGCTTCGCGGCGGATCCGCAGGACGTGGGCCGCTGGACCAAGCAGGTGGAGCGGGACGGTGAGCTCGCCACGGTCGCCGTCGACCTGATGGTTCCCGAGGCGGTCGCCGATCCGACCGGCCGGCGAGCGGCAAGGTTGGGCGAGCACGGTGATCGAACCGCGAGGAAGGCGAAAGGCCTGGAGGCGGCTCTGGTGGACCGCGAAACCGCGACGGTGACCGCCTTAGAGGACACGGACCCCAGGGCCTTCGAGGTTGCCGTCGCCGGTCCCGGCGCGCTGCTGGTGGCGAAGCTCCACAAGATCTGGGAACGGATCGACGCGCCGAGGGGGCAGGAGAACAAGGACGCCCTCGACGTGCTGCGGCTGATGCGGGGTGTGCCGATGGAGCGAATCGCATCGATCCTCGACGTGCTCCTAACGGATGCCCTGGCCGCCGACGTGACCCGCGAGGCGATCGGCTTCTTGAAGGAGCTGTTCTCGACTCCCACGGGGAGAGGGTCACGCATGGCGGCGGATGCCGCCGCGGGGCTCGTGGTCGAGGACACCATCGTGCGGTCGTGCGCCGCTCTCGCCTCCGAGTTGCTGGACGCCCTCGACCACGTTGGCCCCGAGACTCGGCCCTGACGGGCGACCCGGGCCTAGCGCCCGGCCTCTTCCATCTTCAGGTGTGGGGGCCGAGGTACCGTTCGAAGAACTCGCTCCTGGTGTCGAAGAAGCCGCCGGCCGGTCGCGCGTGCGCGTGCCAGTGGTCGGGGATGCGGCGCCGCGTGGGATCGACCCAGTAGCCCTCGTCCCCGTAGCGCGCCGCGGCGACGCGCTCGAGGTGCTGCATCAGGCGTGCTTCCTGCTCAGGGTCGGGGAGGCCGTGCGTTCGCCAGACGATCATCGGCGTCGCGCAGATCATGCAGTCGGCGACCCAGCACTCTTCGTCCTCGAAGTGCCGGGCCGTGATCCGCTCCGCCCTACAGAGCAGGCAGTCGTCATTCGCTGAGGAGCGTGTACTCAACCGTGTCACCGACCTTCACGCCGAGCCGGTCGAACGCGCCGCGGTTCATCTCGATCGCGCCGACGTAGGGCCCCGGCGCACGGTACAGCTCGCACGGGTCGGCCCGGCACGGCGTCATGTCAAGGATAGCCATGATGCGCCCATTCTCGTCGAAGAACGCGACCGAGAGCGGGATCAGTGTGTCCTTCATCCAGAAGGCCTCGATCGTCGGCGCGTCCCAAAGGAAGGCCATGCCGCCGTCCTTCGGGAGGGACTTGGTGCCCATCAACCCGTGCGCGCGGGCCTCCGGCGTCCGCGCAACGCGGAGTTCCATGAGCTCGACGACCCCGCGAGCCGTATGGATCCGAACCTGGATGCGGTTCCCGGCGAATCCGTGGACCGGCCCCTCATCGCCGCCGCACGCAGCGAGGACGAGCCCGAGGGCCAGCACGAGCAGGAGGATGCGCCGCACGTTCCCATGGTGACACGCCGGGTCCGCGAACGCCGGTTGCTATCCTTGAGGCTGCGCCGGAGTAGCTCAGTCGGCAGAGTACCTCCATGGTAAGGAGGGGGTCAGGGGTTCGATTCCCCTCTCCGGCTCCGATGTCGCGGATCCTCGTCCTCGGCGGCGCGGGCGCGATGGGCTCCGTCGCCGTCCGCGACCTCGTAGAGCGCACCGACCACCGCGTCGTGGTGGGAGAGCTGCGCACCGATGAGGCCGAGGCGATGGCTGCCGCCCTCGGTCCGCGTGTCAGCGTGCGCTCGGTCGACGTCGAGGACGCCGACTCGCTCGTCGAAGCCGTCTCCGACTGCGACGTCGTGCTATCCGCCACGTTCATGCGGCACAACGTGCGAGTGACCCGAGCGGCGATCGCGGCCGGGGTGCACATGGTGGACCTCGGCGCCTACGTCTGGGATACGCGGGACCAGCTCGAGCTGGACGACGAAGCTCGCGCGGCCGGCTGCCGGATCGTTCCGGGGTGCGGCGTCGCGCCCGGCCTCACGAACGTCCTCGCCCGCGACGGGGCCGAGCGGCTCGACGCCGTCCGCGCGATCCGCATCTACTCCTACATCACGCATCCGATGACCACGTCGCCCGGGATCGTCTACACGCGGTTCGACGCGAGCCGCGGCTCGAGCCTCGTGCTCGAGGACGGGGTCTCGGAGGAGCGCCCGTCGTTCTCCGAGGAGGAGCTCGTCGAGTTCCCGCCGCCGTACGGACCTCAGCTCGTGCACCTCGTGCCGCACCCCGAGCCGCTCACCCTGCCGCGCTACCTCGACGTGCGCGACGTCGTGTTCAAGGTCGGCTATCCGCCGGACGAGACGACGCGCCTGCGGAGCCTCCTCGAGCTCGACCTCGACGCGGCCGAGCCGTTCGAGTTCGGCGGGGCCGAGATCGTGCCGCGCGATCTCGTCGCCGCATTCGTCGGCCGGCAGGGGCTCGCCGGGCTCCGCACGGCGAACGTGAAGCGGGTCATCCTCGAGGGCGAGCGCGAGGGGCGCCCGGCGACGCTCACGTACGATCTCGCGGTGGAGCGGGAGGAGGAGTCGGCCTCGTCGGCCATCACCGGGACGGTCGCGGCTATCGCGGCCGACCTCGTGGCGAACGGCGCGGGGCGCGTCGGAGTGCATCCGCCCGAGGGAGCGTTCGACCCGGCGGCGGTCCTTGACGCGCTCCGGCTGCGGGGCTTCGAGATCCGGGAGTCGTGGTCGTGAACGAGCTCAGGGAGATCCGGGAGTCCCGGTCGTGAGCGACCTCAGGGTGGTCCGTGCCGAGGGCGAGCCGTTCGAGCGCGGCCGGCAGATCGGCCGGGGGTTCCGGGACCTGATCGAGCGGTCGGCGGACTTCTACATCGGCTACTTCGCTCGGCGCGGTCTCGAGGGCAACGCGCTCGAGACCGCGCTCGCCCCGTACCTCGCCCGGGCCCGCGAGCTGCTTCCGGACTTCGTGGCGCAGATGGACGGGATGGCCGAGGGCGCGAGGGTCTCGCCGGTCGCGGTCCACGCCGCGAACGCCTTCGAGGAGCTGGAGCCGCTCGTCGACCGCACGGCGCCGACCGGCCGCATCGAGCGCTGCTCGACGTTCTCCGTGACGGGGTCCGGCACGAAGATCCTCGGGCACGACGAGCAGTGGCTCGCAGGCGACGCAGGGTGCGTCGGGATCGTGGTCGAGGTCATGCCCTCCGGCGCCACGATCGTCTCGCCGACGGTCCCGATATGGCTCCCGGCCGTGGGGATGAACAGCTCCGGGGGCGCCGTCGGTGTGATGTCGCTCAGGGCGGCCGACGACGGGGTCGGGGTTCCCCGGGTCCTCGTGTCCCGCCACGCGCTCGAGGCCGTCGACCGCTCGGACGCCGTCCGGCGGGCGTCGCTCCCCGGCCGCGCGGGCGGGTACGCCTACCTGTACACGTTCCGGTGCGGCGACTTCCGGGGTGGCGACGTCTTCGCCGACGCCTTCGTCGTCGAGACCACCGGCCGCCGGCACGCCGTCCTCGAGGGGCCGAGGCCGCACACGAACCACTACCTCGCGCCGGAGCTCGTCGAGGTCGGCTCCGAGCCGTCGCCCGGCAGCCGGGCCCGGCTGGAGCGGTTGCAGGCGCTGCTCACCGGGTCGCCGCCGCAGACGCCGCTCCAGGCTATGCGGGTGCTCGCCGATCACGGCTCCTCCCCGCAGGCCGTGTGCCTGCACGCGGACCCGGCCCTCGGCGACGAGGCCGCCGCCGTGATCTTCTCCATGGTCTGCGACGTGGAGGAGGGCCGGATGTGGGTGGCGCCCGGCAACCCATGCGAGAGCGCCTTCCAGGAGGTCGATCTTGCGGGCATCCTCTGACCTGGGTAAACGTCGGCCGAAAGGTGCCGCCCGGCCGGACCGCCAGGTAGACTTCTCGCCGCAACCGAGGCGGCGTAGCTCAGGGGCAGAGCAAGCGGCTCATAATCGCTGTGTCGGTGGTTCGAGTCCACCCGCCGCTACGCAAGCAACGGAAGACCAGAGAACATAGGGCGTCCAGGAGGAACGAAGTGGCGAAGAAGAAGTTCGAGCGGACCAAGCCCCACGTGAACATCGGCACGATCGGTCACATCGACCACGGAAAGACCACGCTCACGGCGGCGATCACCAAGATCCTCGCCGAGCGGGGTCTTGCCGAGTACACGCCCTTCGAGGAGATCGACAAGGCTCCAGAGGAGCGGGAGAGGGGCATCACGATCGCGATCGCCCACGTCG
>Ga0315281_10004494_pt1 | contig 20198 bp, 26 predicted proteins | sample YL17G07_0_MG_FD_204540 | JGI IMG/M metagenome (GOLD analysis project Ga0315281, IMG submission 204540) | Sediment microbial communities from Yellowstone Lake, YNP, Wyoming, USA - YL17G07_0 | ecosystem: Environmental > Aquatic > Freshwater > Lake > Sediment | place: USA: Wyoming | collected...
CCAACGCCGGGCGTACGGACTGCGCGATGAAGAATATCTGCGACTAAAAATACTCACGTCTATGCTCCCGAGACTCTAAAAAACATGATTTTTACCCACACTCTTTCACGAAGACCCTAATTTTTTATAGTAATAACTAGCGGCTTTAGCTGGTCAACGCCAAACATAAATCCTTTGAATGTGTCATTTTTGGCTCCATGCGTCGTAAAATGGCTTTTCAGTCCTACAGTAGGTTGCATACTGACATTATTCCGTTCCCTCCAACAAGCTCCCCGTTTCCCCACCAACCATCTTACGAAAACTCGGGCTGCATTTGATCAGGTATTCATACGAACCCTCTGCCACCACCCTGCCGTGCGCCAACTCCAAAATCGAATCGCAATGCTGTACCGTTGTGAGGCGGTGAGCAATCAACAGAACGGTAACATCTCGATCAAGGCTTTCAATGGTGTCCATCACAGCTTTCTCTGTGGCATTATCCAAAGCACTGGTGGCCTCATCAAACACTAGAATACAGGCCTGTTTGTAGAGCGCACGTGCGATACCAATCCTTTGCCGCTGCCCGCCGCTTAAGCGTATGCCACGTTCGCCCACGAAAGAATGGTAGCCGTTCGGTAGGCTTTCAATATAATTTGCAAGTTGTGCTTGAGAGGCGGCCATCCTTACACGATCCATATCGATAAGCTCTCGCGGCACGCCAAACGCAATGTTCTCTGCCAATGTAACATCTGCCAAGTAAATGCTTTGAGGCACATGCGCAATAGTTTGTTGCCACGCACGCAATCTATCTCCAATGATGGGCTGGTCATCAACAAGAATGCGTCCTTCCGTTGGCTCCAGCAAACCCATCAGGAGGTCAAGAGCGGTACTCTTGCCACAGCCCGTTTTTCCAACAATTCCAATCCGCGAGCCCTTTGGGATGGTGAAACAAAGGTCATCCAGCACCCAAGCTTCTTTACTCCCATAGCGAAAGCTCACATCATCGAAGCGGATAAATCCCCGAAACTCCAATGGTGCGGGCATTGGCTGAAAAGTATCTGCCGGCATAGGCTGTTCAAGCAGATGAAGTGTGTCGACCAAAGAGGCCTGATTACCCACAATCTCTCCCCATGATCCATAACACTGTTGGAATGTCGGAAGTAGCCGTATCGCTCCCAACGCCAAAACCCCCAGTGTCGGCAGTGCAGCACTAATCCCGCCAGCATGGTAGCTAAAACTATATGCTAACGCTATGACTAGCAACATGCTTACAGTTTCTATGGCAAAACGAGGCCCCCTCATAATGAAAACATTTTGGCCCTGCGCCCACCGCAATGGTCGATCCGCTTTACGGTATGTATCACAATATAGCTGTTGAGTTCCATCCAACAAAACGTCTCGAATGCCGCCTAACCCTTCTTGCAGCGCCTTGAACACCTCAGTTGATTCTCGCGCAATGGTTTGACTGTTGCGTTTTAACCGGTGTCGGAAAAGCCACATCATGGACACATAACAAGCGCCAAAACCAAGTGCTGCCGCAGTGGCCACCATTGGATTGATTGCCAGTAGCGCCACAGCAATAGCCGTTAACAAGATAACCGAGCCAATAAATGTCAGGGCAGGTAACAGTACTGAATGTACAACCGCGTTCACTTTGCCGGTGATGCCGTTAATCACCTCGCTACTGTTGCGTTCTAGATGTATTTTATAGGGTTGATACAGCGTTCGTCGATACACTTCGATACTGATATCTGCTCCAGTAGCGAAAGCTAACCGAGCACTAGCCCACATCACCAACAAGCGAACACTGCCTGCTGCCAATGTTACCAATGCAAACATAAATGTCATTGGCAGCACCAACCCGGTTGCTGTAGTTATTCTCCAAAAGCGTGCAATTTCCGCCACAAATGGAAAGCCAAATACCCGGTCAGGGCTGGCCAATACAGCCAGAAATGGCAAGACCGCACCAAGGCTGAATATCTCCGCAAAGGCACCAATCAGCATCAATACCAGCAGCAGCCCAAATTGACGTTGCCGATGCCGGCTAAGATGGTGCCAGAGATGGCGCAACAATTTTGCAAGTGTGTCATTTGAAAGGGCTGTATTCATCAATTTTCAATATCTAACGTAATCTCTGGATGACAAGATTTCTGGAGGAACTCATATCTCTTCCAATATCGCTCTTCGCATAATTCGGTCAAAGGATTTGTTCTAAATCCTCAAATGGCCATTCAGATAGGAGCGAGCAACGATGCCAAATATTTGCACACTATCTGTATTTGATTGCTGTACTACCAATCGGATACACCGTCCCAGATGGCATCCTCGTGCAGGGCGGTAGACCAGGGAGTTTCGTGGAAGATGCCGACACATTTAAGTTTGTCGAAGCAGGGAATGGTGAAATCGCGCAGTTCCCAAAATTTAAGGTTCGGGAAAATGACAGAGGGCATGTTCATGGTAAAAGTGCCTTCTGGAAAATAAAGCAGCCTTCCAGTCGCGCGCCCCGCCATATGATGACCACCGCAAGAATGAACACAACCACAAAACGGGTGAAGGCATAAAGCATTCGCCCTGCACCGTCAAATTCCATGAGCACACCAAGTATCCGCCCCCCCGCGCACTGTAGCAGTGCATGCGGCAAGCCCTATCAGCAGAACGATCGGTCCATAGCCAGTCGCCAACTGTCGTAACAGCCAACAACAACGCACCGCCTATCATCAACAGCGATGCCCGCAAAAGCAGTTTGCAGCTTTGTTGACTATATCATGCTGATTTCACGAAAAAATATATCAGGCGTCGTTGCATGCTCAGACTCTCGTGCAGTCAAATAACTATACTTGTAGTTGTCATAACATCTTGTATTGACATCCCTAATAGAAATCTGGGCGCCATGAATTATTTTGTCAATATTGTAAATTGCAGCATCAAGATACTCTGCAAAATCCACTGCCCAACTCACAAACGTATTTTCATATAAAGAAACCATTTCATTTGTATAAATAAAGATAATTGGCTTATGGCTTAGAACCGCATAACTCTGAGAGGTGCTATGGTGATTGATTACGAATTCCGCATCCCTTACTAACTCTGAAGTTTGACCATAATACACTTCACGGCCTTGAAAAGGTTCAACACTGAAAGACGCCCTTGGATGAGCGGCAATAACAACTTTGATTGCATATTCCGCTTCCAGCAACTGAAAGAATCTATCAAGCGATGCATAATATTCAGCAGGTTTTATCGCCTGCTTGCCATAAAATTTGACATCTGGATGGTATGGCAGGTATGCATCTAGAAAGACGGCATATCGACCCTCTACCACTTTTTCTTCTTTAGATTCGGTTCGGATGAACTGGTCATAATCAATAGAATTTATTGGAACAACCTTGGTCGCATGCCAGTTATTTCTCATACATGCTTGCCCTGCGGCAAAGACAATGTCGAACTGTTTAACAAGACTCAATTTCCCATAGACAATGATTTTCGCCTTGTAATAAATTTTCTTCGCAAGCTGCAACGGATTAAAAAATTCCGCTAACACTCCCCGCCATTTTTGATGGCTCTTTATCGGCATAGCTTGCCATGCCATAAATAACATTTTGCAGTTATACTTACTTAACAACCTGAAAGGCTTAACAAAATGTCCTGAGTAAGTAAACAACACCACATAAAGCGCATCCCCATTCCCTGTGAGGCGCAACCTTGATTCAACTTCACTATACGTTCTGAAAGTACACAAATAATTCGTAATTTTTGTGCCAATCTCATTAAATTCCCCACGCCACAAATTAGTGAGATCCCAATATTCGACGGCTATTCCCTTTGCAATCAAAAAGTCGATACAATATTCGCGCGATATCTTATCGGTCAAATGCGCAGATGAGATATAGATGACCTTCTTAACCATAAAGACGAGTCATTATGATTTATCTACTACCATTCAATGGTTGCGACACAGCTTTTTCCATATCTTCCGGCCGACCCCACTCCAACTTTCGATAAATTTCCGACTGGAACTGTCTGGTCATCAAAAACATATGACCATTTTCGCCTTGGCTCAATGACGTCAAGATTGTCATGGTAATAATGTCCTTCCTTGGTTTTTATTGCCAAGAAAGGTTGAGGGCCAAATATCTCACCATCAAGAACTTCCACAATTAACCTATTGTAAATTAGCCCAATTCTCAATTTAGGCGGGGTAAGATCGCCGAAATCCATTAAAGAGATGGCCGCATCCTCGGCACCAGCATATTTTAGCAAGACATCAGGGAATTCTTTTCTAATCTTACCTAGCATGCTCCTGACCTGATTCACATCAAGCCGCATATCACGATAGTCGTGATCGGCAAAAGATAGAATAGCGGCTCCGTTTGCCCTTGCCTCTGAAAATGCCTCACGAACATGATCTTCGGTCAAAGATCGAAACCGCGTACCCACATTCAGGCATCTGAATATTAGACGTCGACACGTCCCTATTTCCTGGTAATCATCATGACTTGGGTGATAACCTCGCCATGACTTTGTCGCTCTGTTCCAATCGCCAAAGCGTCCACCGGCCAAATCTGGCTGATCTTGCGCCTCGTCATAGTTTTGATTGGCATAATCGAATGGTATCCACTGTTCCAAAAAAGCATGTGAATCAGGACGCTCTGCGTGAAATCCGGGACGATTCGCCACTGGAAACCAGCTTTCGTCCAGTATCCTGCGGCAAAGGATTTCAGTAAGAATGTCATAACTATTAACGTAACTTGTCGCCGCATTAAGAGGGTTTCTGGTTATTGACAGTGGGTGAAAGTGCCAATTAATTTCATCTAGCTCACTACAAGATTCAAGCAACTTGGATTTATAAAATCTGAAAACATTACCGTATCCGACATCCTTGTGCCGTGGATTATCCAAATACCCAACATGATCCATGCAGTGCCACGAATAGACCCACCCATTACCGAAATCGTCAATGTCCTGCTTGCGAAAGCTGACCGAAAGAAGTTCATCAAGCATGCGTGTTATATCAGCCCAGTTGGCGTTATATCTAAGTAATTCTGGCGCAAAGCACTTTGCCACAGCATCCTCTGTTCCGGCCAGATCAATCTCTTTGTTTTGCAAGCGAACCAGGTTTTCCTTTGTTGGCGCAAGTTTTATTCCAAATATTGACTCGAGCCGTTCAAAAGTTGCCTCAATGGTTTCATTCAACGGCCCCTCTGTATCTACACAATGGACCACATAGAGTATTTTTTTATCTGCCACTTTCAATCAATTCCAATAGATTCGAATAATTCTTTAGCGCCTGCATAACCACGTTGTATTGCTATTTTAGTGGCGGTATTCGAAAACTCTCCGTCTAAATTCTCATTTGGTGCAACATGAACATCTTGATCCGCAACCTTATGGCAAAGAATCAGGTACTCATAACCAATATACTCGCAATCAACATCATCGCCGTGTTCCGAAAAGTTCATCAAACCAAAATCACCACGCCGGGGAAATAAAAACAGTTTATCTAGTTTAAATCCCAAGGTTTTGAAATCCTTCAAAGCAGCATCTAAGTTTGTAAATCTGTTTGGGAAATCTTTTAGGTAAGCATTCTTTTCAGCCCTAAATGCCAAAGCATCATCAGAATGATAATTGTTATTTTTTCCAGTAAGCAATAACTTGCCGTCGCTCTTCAGAATTCGATTGATTTCAGTTAGGCCTTTTATATGCTCAACTACGTCAAATACTGCCCAACAAAAAACAAAATCAAATGAATTCTTTTCAAATCCAGTGGCCTCTGCTGAACCTTGATGTACTTCTTCATAGCGTTGAAGACGGGCTTTTTCTACCGCAAAGGGATCTGGTTCAATTCCGCATATATGGTCCGAATAGATTGAGAGGACTTCACACATGCGGCCAAAACTACATCCCAAATCCAGAACACGATGGTGCTTTTCAATTCCCAAATATTGCAGAAAAAATTTAGCCTCATTAATACCCGCGATAACAGTCCCATCTACCGATTTATTTACTGCAGATGCCCAATAATTTGTGTATTTCTCGCCAAACTTCATAGTTTTTTACCTAATACGAAAATTGTTTGTGACATTGCCTGATACTCTTCATTTGCTTCATCACGTATCCAAAACAATGGTCGACTTATCAATCTCCAAAATGACCTTGCCATTGATAGCAAAATCTTGTTCTTTATCTTATAAGTTATCAAAGCCTCAACAAAAACTATCAATGCATAAGCCACACCGCGACAAGCACCACTATCAATTATTTCAAACTTACCATCGAAGAGCTTATGTAACCCAGGAGTCGTCCATCTGTGATAGTCGAATTTATGATGCCTCAAGCAGACATTCGGGACACATAAATAGAAATATCCATCCTTTTTTAAAACTCGATATACCTCATCAATTACTGCCCTGTAATCATAAATGTGCTCCAGCACACTGTTAGATACAACCAACTCTATTGCCCCATCAACAAATGGAACCCTCATCAAGTCTGCGACTATATGAACAGGTGCATATATTCCCAAATCAACGTTTACAAATCCTTCATAATTATCTTGCCCCGAACCAAAATTAATTGCCATACCCGTAATCCCGAGATTCTTTCGAAGATCTCTGATTCTAGGGCCGCCCAATTTATCCACCTTTATTGGCTTAACATTTCCCTTAAAAAGATCGAACCCTGCACTGACATCTTCCCACTTCTGCTCCTGGATAAAGCCTTCCACGGTTATCAACTTTCCGTTGTCCATAATTGGGTAATTATGCCCACAAGATTTACACGTTACGGCATCCCTTGCGACATTCCAATCACTTGCACCACAGTTAATACACAACAATGACGAAATATTTTCGAGTATCGGGTTTATCATTTGTTTTCCAAAATTGATGATCGCGGGATTGTCGTGTCATCAGTCATTACCAACAAGCCAAGCCACCATCCACAATAATGTTTTGTCCGGTAACATAGCTCGATGCATCCGAGGCCAAGTAGAGCAGTGCACCGACCATCTCTTGTGCATTTGCCATACGACCCAATGGAATACGCGCTGAATAACGGCGTTTAAATTCCTCGTTCTGACCACTTTCAGTGCCGCCCGGAGTCAAGGTGTTCGCTCGTATCCCTTTATCAGCCCAATAGGTTGCCAGATGTTTGGTTAATCCGATAATCGCAGCCTTGGAGGTGGTATAAACCGCTGGAGTGTTGATCTGCCGACCAAGGTAAAAAGAGCCTTCATAAATACGATGATCTGGCGCCATCACTCCATAAATTGATGCGGTCTGAATGATGCTCCCCCCTTTTCCTTGTGCCACCATCTGCTTCCCTACTGCCTGCGCAACTAAAAACATGCCGTCCAGGTTGACGGCCATGATCTTGCGCCACTGGTCAAGACGGAATTCCTCGAAGGGTGCGAAGAAAGCTTCTAGATCGTCCGATTTCCCTGCTGCATTATTGTGAAGGATGTTGATTTCTCCAAACTCGGCCACAACCGCTGCTACCATTGCTTGCACAGATACCGGATCTGAGACATCACAACCTAAACCGATTACCTTGGTCTTGTAACGCTTGGCAAGAACTTGTGCTGATTCATGGGCTTTTTCCCCCTGTAGATCCACGACTGCAACATAGGCCCCCGATTCTGCGAGTCCTGCGCAAAAATGTTGGCCAAGGATCCCTGCCCCCCCGGTGACAACGGCAACCTTGCCTCGCAAATCAAACAGACCCCGGTAAGAAATCTCAATCTTCGGCTGCTTATCGTTTTTATCAGTTTGAATTGTGGTCATAGTGTTTGTTTTCTGACATTCAAAAGACATTCGGCAATCTGGAAATCCAGCAGCGTATCAATGTCCAGAGCTCGTTCCACCGGGACATGGACATGGCGCACCAGCCCCTCAAATATCCCGTTCCGGGTTATTACAAACTCTGGTTTTGCCACATAGGCCACTGTAGTCACATCATAAACAATTGGGACATCTTGACGCCTGAAGATAGGTCCATCGGGAGGAATGACAAGTCCTACTGTGCCATCCGCTTGAATTTTAACCATGTTGAAATAAGGGCTTCGATGAGCATCGGCAACTGTAATGACTACATCCACTTCCCCTTTCTCATACTCGTCCAAACAATGCTCCAAATCTTCAACATCGCGCAATGGAGCGGTTGCGGGAATAACTACTAAAGCATCTGGATAGGCACCATCGGTTTCATTCAAATAATTCAATGCATGACGCCAGACCAACCACTCTGGGCTATGATCCTGCGCCAGTTCTGCTGGCCGTAAAAAAGGCACCTCTGCTCCGGCCTCACGGGCCGCTGCGGCTATTTCCTCAGAATCGGTTGAAACAATGACCCGGCTGATTCGTTGAACGGCTCGCGCGTGTCCAATGGCCCAGGCAATCAGGGGGCGGCCGACCAAGGGTCGGACATTCTTGCCCGGCAACCCTTTGGACCCACCTCGTGCACAAATTAACGCAACATATTTCATACGATCAGGGGACCTTATGGTTCCCATCCTCCCCATTAACCTGCACTATTGCCCCAGAAGATGAAAAACTAAGCACAGCATCCAGCGCTTTGGGGGGCAAGCGAGAGCGCGATGCAAACATATCAGGTGCGCAGTGCCCACCTATGTGCTGATCACCATCGTCAAAAAAGTTTCACCTCAGAGCATTGCTCCACACTTTAAATTACAGATATTGTCAGTCTCGATTTTCGATAAAATCCATATTTCATGCGTCTTACAGCCAGAAGCAACTGAAATCGGTTTGACCCCATCCGATAACTGACTGACTTTATTCTGTTTCTGCCCGGATACTACTGTTTGCTGAGTCATAATCATCCGCACGCCCCACATCAAGCCAGGGCTCATGCATCGGATAGACAATGGTGCGTGCTGCTTGCTCTTGTAGGCGACTAAATAATGTCGGCATATCGCAGTGCTCGCCAACTCTCAAAACATCAAGCGCACGCGGCTCCAAAACGTATATACCCGCATTGATATGGCTGCGAGCTACGGGCTTCTCTTCGAAGCCGATGATGTCCACCCCCTTGGTAAGAACGACACCAAAGGGATTCTGCCACTCGTGCAGGCGCACTGCCATAGTGGCGGCAGCGCCATGGTGACAATGAAAATCAAGTAACTCACCATAATGAATGTCTGTCAGCACGTCGCCATTGGTAACCAAAAAAGGCCTTTCGAAACGCGGAGTCATCAAGCTGATTGCCCCGGCAGTACCCAAGGGGGAGTCTTCGCGAAGGTAGCTGATTCGCACGCCCCAGCGGCTTCCGTCACCAAAAAAATCTTCGATCATGTGGCCAAGATAGTGAATGGCCAACACAAAGCGGCTAAAGCCCTCCAACTTGGCACGCTCAATGATGTGCTCCAACATCGGTTTGCCTGCTACTGGCAACAAGGGTTTAGGGCAATTTTCCGTGTGTGGGCGGAGCCGTGTGCCCATCCCGCCAGCCATGATAACCATCAGATTGGATCGCATGGGTAGGGTGGCGATTTGATCCCAGAGATGCAAGCCGACGACATGATGGTGCTCATCGACCACGGGGATCTGCTGGATCTTATTCGCGACCATCAGTTGCATGACCATCTCACGCCCCATTTCCGGGGGCACCACCAGCGCATTGCGATGGATGACGCTTGAGATTGGGCTATTAAGATCCAGTCCCTTGAGCAAACCACGACGTATATCACCGTCAGAAATCGTACCCTCCAGCCCCTGCCTGTCATTGACCACCAAGACGATCTTGATCGCGACCTGTTCAAGATTGCGTATCGCCTGCTCTATGGTGGCATGAGCGGGGAGGATGGCTTGGCGCCAGATTTCCTCAGATGAGGTATTAAAGTTCATTTCGTGCATATCAGGCATCCCGTATTACAACCTTTCCCGCAGCAGCTCAAAGGCCTCGGCCGCTTTAAAGCCGGAGGCTGCACCACGCAGCGCGGCAAGCGCCCGAATGGCCTCAATGCTGCGGGGAAAAGGGAATGCCCCTAATTCTGATGCGTAAATCTCCATTGCCTGTATTTTTTTGTTGAGGAATGGTTCAATATCGACAAACACATTCGGGCGAAAGCATTGGTCAGTACCCAAGCCGAAATCCGTCTCGGAAAGCGTTTCATAGGCCAGTACTCTTTTGACAGAGGGATAGCGGAACCATTTTGTACAGCTGGCCACCGCATCGAACACCATACGATGATCAGTGTGGACATCAGAGGGGTGGGGTACAAACACCTCTTCAGGCTCAAATGAACTGAATACCTTGGAAACCCCGGCAACCAAATCACTCACCGGCACTCGGTCAAGCTGGGTAGTTGGAAAATCAAGATTGAACACTTCATCAAAACCGAACAGCTCAGTAACCCGCTTGATTTCGTCCGACCGCTGCTTGATTTTTTCACCACCCCAGCCATGCTCAGCCGAGATGCCCGTCACAATCAGCCAAGCCACTTTTGCACCCTCAGCTTTACGGCGCAGGAGTGTACCGCCAACGCCGAGCACTTCGTCGTCGGGATGGGGGGCAATAACGATGGTTTTCATAAATAGCTCCCCACGATTGGTTCAAATGATGGTTCCGTAACGAGGAGGCAAATTGCGTCCTCGCCACACTTTACAACAGGCTTTGATCCTGCCTGCCTCAAGATTTTCCCGGGCTCTATATTACGTTCTGCGCCCCTAAGCACAGCAGTTTTCCAGACTTTTATTTCTTGCCCGCCCACCATGAAATGTGCTCCGACATAGGGCTTGGCTAACCCACGCACCAGGTTATGAATGGTATTTGCTGACATACGCCAATCAATGATCCCATCTGCGCTGCCCCGCTTGCGCCATGTATTTGCAAGCTGCTGATCCTGCTCACGGCGCTGAAATGTTCCCGCAGCGAGTTGAGGCAAAAATTCTTCAATTTGCCCCAATGCGGCCTGCGTCACTTTGTCATATAAAGTGCGGGCATCATCTTCATTTTCAATGATGATTTCGCGTTGTGAAAGAATATCCCCGCTATCGGCCCCAGCGTCCATGAAGAAGAATGTGGAAGCCGTTTTATCAAGTCCCAAAACCAATGCCCAGATTAACGGGTGACGGCCGCGGTTGGCAGGCAGCGCGGCCGGGTGGAATCCAACAACGCCCAAAGGCGCCAATCTCAACAGATTCTGTTTTAGTAATCTTGACCAGCCAAAGCAGAAGACGACATCCGGAGATTTGTCCTTGATCCAACTTAACGCCTCTACTGAATTAATATCTTCTGCATAAAGCCAAGGAATTCCATGAGCTTCACTGACGGCACTGAGATCAACATGGTCAGCGTTGAATTTTGATGATTGTAAGGTGCACACCCCTACAATTTCTGCACCCATGGCCAGCAAGCGTTCTAGCGCGCGCCGAGAAAATTCAACCGTACCAATGAATGCTATGCGCATGGGTGGACAGAATCATAAAAGTGTTTCTTGAGTATGTTATCAAGCGCAATGGATTTAACGACTGCGATGATTTTTTCACTTGCTCCACCCTCACCGTAGGGGTTACTTACCTGGCCCAAGCTCATTTGAAAATCAGCGTCATAAAGCCTTTCCAAAGCAGCGGAAATATCCTGCCGACTTGGTGTGCAATTGATCACGCTCGCGGCCTGCAAGCGCCCTCGCTGGCGATCCCCAATATTGATCGTCCCCTTCTTGAAGCTTGGCACTTCTGCCAAGCCGCTGGAGGAATTCCCCACCACCCCATCAACATGAGCAATACAAGACAGATAGCGTAATTGACCAAGGGAGGTGTATGCGCGAGCATTGGGGAGCTGTGCAACAAATTGCTCCACCATCTTGATTAGAGCACGACCATCGGTATCAGCATTCGGGAGGGTGAAGATAAGCTGCGTATCCTTCAGTTCTGCCAAGGCTGCCAATAATTCTGCCATCTGATCAGTAGCGGTTGCCGATTCAAGCGTGACAGGATGAAAGGTTATCAACAGGTTTTTTTGCCCAAGTTTAAAGTCGAGCGAGGCTTCAAGTTCGGGTCTATCAAGAAGCTTCAAACGTCTGATATTGTCGATGCCGAGCCCGCCGACCAAGAATACGCGATCGGGCTGCTCACCTAACTGGATCACGCGTTGCAGATATTCTTCAGCAGCGACGAAATGCAGGTGCGACATTTTGGTGATCGAATGGCGAATTGCTTCATCAACCAGACCTTCCGTTGCCTCACCGCCATGCAAGTGGGCAACTGGAATGCGGGCGACCAGGGCTGCAGCCACAGCGGCAAAAATTTCAAAACGATCGCCGAGTACCATGATCAGATCCGGTCGCAATTCGTTCAACGCATCGGCAAAACCGATTAACCCCAGGCCCATGGATTTGGCGATGCCCACGGGCGTGTCTGAGCTAGTCAGCATTTCGACCTTACGGTCAATTCGGAACCCGTCCTGCTCAATCTCTCGATAAGTGAGGCCAAATTCAGGCGACAGGTGCATGCCGGTCGCAATAATCTGTAGTGTTAGCCCAGAATCATCTTTGATGCCTTGCATGACCCAGCGTAGCAGGCCATATTCGGCGCGGGTGCCTGTGATAACACAGATTTTCCTCATTTACTTTTTTCTTTAATCGCGTGCTTGAACTTCAGAACCGCGAAGTTCAGCTCGATTGAAGTTTCCGTGTCGCTTGTTTGCAAATCGTCATCGAAAATTTCGGCGATTAGCTCTCCGCTCTTTTGCATGAGTGATTTTTGATCGGCTTTATCTTGAACTACTGACAACTCTTTGATGCTTCTGGACAACACTCTGATTTTCGAGAAAGTCTCCATGATAGCAAATGTAGCTTCTATGGCTTGCTTGCTCCGTAGTATTGTGGCCAACATGGATAAGCCTTTTTCGGTGAAGGCGTTAGGCGCAACTCTTGTCTTTGCAAACTTTGCAGTCGAAATTTTCGACCGCAAATCTGCGAACTCTACCCCACTAAGCTCGAACATATAAACCCTGCGGAAATTTATCGGGATTGTTTTTTACTGCTTCATTGATTCTTTTTGCCTCAACCCCATAAATCACTGCCACATCGGCATCGAGAAAAACCTTCTCATCCCTTATCTCGATGATCAGATTTTTTAAATTCTCAATGTTCATGATGCCGCTCATATCAGCTCAGGCTCTGCTGGCGTCCCGTAGCGCGCGTGCTCGGGTGGCGAGAGATTCCACGGTTTCATCTCGCCATTGGCTTTTGCGCCACTCGGTATAATCAAAACGCTCACGGTTGATCAAAACGATAAATCGTTCTGCCTCGACTGTCCCCAATACTTGCATCAAGGCACGGATGCCCTCAAAACGGATATCTGTATCAGTCTTCATCATTTCCATCCTTTAGTTCACGAACAAAATCAACAGGATCGACAACGCGTATGCTGTCGTGTTTTGCCATCTTGCGAAGGAGTGCTTTATCCGTTGTCAAGAAGTATTCAGCCTGAGCCTCTATTGCACTGGCAACATGAAGCGCGTCCATTGGTTTGACACCAATTTGGGAGAGCGTCCGCTACCTCCTCAACACGCTCGTTGACGGTCACATCTACAACGCCTAGTCGCTGCCAGTCCGCAATAGCCACTTTCCGATTCAAATCAGGATTAGCGGAATTTTCTATATCCATAATTGCCGACCATATCAGGGAAATTGCTCCATCTCGAATCATCTCCTGAACATGGAGTTTGGCTTCTGTCTGAAGTCGAACAATCAAATCCGATTGATCATCAAAGGGGCGATTAAAACAACAAATATCGAGATAAATCAGCATGGCGGTAGTTAATCCTCGGTTATACCTCAATCAGTTCATCTAGTGCAAAATCTCGTGGCGCCTTCCTGCCCATCACTTCATTCCAGCGCATCGGGGAGATGCCCGTACCGGGCCGCTTGGTGGTGATGTTCTGTGCGCTGAAAACCTCACCCGCTTTAATTGTTTGGCTGGCCACCAGTGATTTACGAACGATGGGTTTATTCCTGGCTTCGCTTAGAGTAAGGCGTTTGATGCCATCGCCCAACGCGATTTCAATGTTGCGAATTGCTGCGACCATGGCCTTGAGTTCTTCTGGCTCAAGGCTGGCTTTGTGGTCGGGACCAGGCAAATTACGGTCCAGGGTGAAGTGCTTTTCAATGACGCTAGCCCCCATGGCCACGGCAGCAATCGCCACCTCAATGCCGGACGTGTGGTCGGAATATCCCACCGCCACACCAAAGGCCGTATGAATGCTCTGCATGGCGCGCAGGTTCACTTCGGCCATGGGTGTGGGATATTCGGTGGTGCAGTGTAGTACCGTCATGTTGGCACGGGGCGTGCCAGCTTGCTCGAGCACATCGATTGCCGCCTCAATTTCGCCCATCGTCGCCATGCCGGTGGAAAGGATGACGCCCTTGCCAAGTAGTCCGATATGCCGCAGGTACGGCAGGTTGGTGATCTCGCCGGAAGGTATTTTGAAGTGATCCTGCCCCAGACTCACCAGCAGATTGACGCTCTCGATATCAAAACCAGTGGAGAAAAAGCCGATGTTGCGAGCCTCACAGTGCGTGATGAGTTCCTTGTGCATTTCAGCGGTGAGTTCCAGACGGCGAAGCATCTCATGCTGGGTTTCTGTGCTGTCCGTAGTCTGTGTCTGGTAGTCAGCTTTTTTAGCGGTGCGCGTGACCTGCCGGTTGGCGCTGAAGGTCTGAAACTTGACGAGGTCCGCACCGGCCAAGGCTGCCGCATCGATCAACTGTTTTGCCAGCTCAAGGTTGCCGTTATGGTTGACGCCGGCTTCGGCGATGACAAGAGTTCGGTTTGTCATGTTCTATCGTTACTCACGTATCGGGCGTAATCCATTAGATTATGCCGCAAGGAGAGGGCCATCCCCACCACGCAGCCTTTCCCAAGCGTAACACCTTCCTTAATTATACTGCCGCTGCCAACAAAGCCACCAGCGCCAACATGCACATTGCCATTGAGAATGGCCCCAGTGGAGACATGGCAGTGATCCTCTACTGTTGCGTCATGTTCAAGCAGGGCGCGCGTATTAATGATGCAATTGTTACCCACCCTGGCACCGGCATTAACTATGGCGCCGTGCATCACGACGGTACCTGCCCCAATGGTCGCGTGACGAGAGACGTAAGCAGTAGGCGCAATGATGGCGGGCAATTCAAACCCAAGCTCAACGGTCTGCTGATAGAGGCGGATACGGTTGTCTGGTGACCGAATCTGCCCCACGGTAATAAGCGCGTATTGATACGTTTTTGCTAACTGAGGCAGATCACTGTCCGTGCCGATAACTGAATAACCGAAGTGTTGGGCATGCAGTTCCTCTGGGATGCTGACAAATCCAGCAATCTGGTATTGGCCATGCTGCTCAATAACATCGAGACACGCATGAGCATGGCCGCCGGCACCGATCATAATCAGGCTGTGTTTGCTCATGGGGCGACGAGAGCCAATCCAGAACTACTGGGGATATTAATCAAGCGCTGTAAAAGCAACTGGGCACCCGTCAAATCCATGCGCGGGCAACCTTGGAAAGGCGTTAACTCGTTCATCAGCATCCAGGCAGGGCGCGTCATGAAACCAGCATCATTGGAGGCCTGCAAGATAGGATCGCGCTGATTCGCTTGCTCGGTGTCCAGCAATAATGTTTGTAGCCAGTAATTGCTTTGACATTGCTCGGGCTCCGCCATCAGTTTGACACCCGCCACCTGCGCAAATGCCATTTGGTACCGCTGAAACAATTCCCTTTTTGCGGAAAGCATGGCGGGTAATTGTTCCAGCTGAGCACAACCCAAGGCCGCGTTCAGATTAGGCATACGGTAGTTATAACCAATTTCGTCGTGACGGTATTCCCAAGCATGTGGCAGCTTGGCTGTAGTGGTCAGGTGTTTGGCATGGCGTGCGAGTTCTTTGTCATTGGTCAGAATTGCGCCACCACCACCAGTGGTGATGGTCTTGTTGCCATTAAAGCTCAGAGTGCCCATCAGCCCGAAGGTGCCGGTGTGCTGGCCGTGGTAGTAACTACCCAGGGATTCGGCCGCATCTTCGACTAACGCAAGATTGAAATCGTGAGCTAGGGCTAGCAATCCGTCCATATCCCCGGGATGGCCGAAGGTGTGCATCGGCACAATGGCCCGAATAACACAGCCGGTGGTACGGTTGATGCACTGGCCGGAGCGCTGCTCGGTGTGGCTGGCAAGATATTCACGCAGTTTCGCGGCATCCACGCCCAGGGTAAGCTCCTCGCTATCGACAAAATGCGGCGTGGCGCCGCAATACGTTACGGCATTGGCCGTGGCGACAAAAGTCAGCGCAGGAACCAACACTTCATCGTTAGCCTTTACGCCCGCAAGCTTCAAAGCGATGTGAAGCGCTGCAGTACCATTGACCACGGCAACCGCGTGTTTGGCACCGGTAAAGGTGGCTAGTTCGATCTCAAAGCGATCGACAAACTTGCCCACCGAGGAGACGAAAGTCGAATCAAGACATTCTTTGAGATACCGCCACTCGTTACCGGTAAAGCTGGGTTCGTGCAAAACAGCAGGCCCCGCTCCGACGACGGCACGTATGGCCGAAACGATTTGTTCAGCAAGAGTAGTCGGGGTGATCACGGCATTCACAGGTTATAGATATCCGCCTTGTAACCGCGCAGATTGTCGGGCTGAGCGAACCATTCGGCAGTTTCTGCCAGGCCTCGCTTGAACCCCTCCCGCCCACCATAGCTGGGCTGCCAGTCGAAAAGCTGCTTGGCTTTGGCGTTATCGGCCCACAAGCGTTCGACCTCTGAATTTTCGGGGCGCAAACGGGCTTCGTCTGTAATGATCTCGATCTCGGTGTTCATGACTTCCGCAATCAGTTGGGCCGTGTCGCCGACGGTAATCTCGAAATTACTACCGAAGTTGACCACTTCACCTAGGCCCTGATCTGAATTCAGTACAGCGATGAAACCCGCCACCGTGTCCTTCACAAAGTTGAAATCACGAGTGGGCGATACTGCGCCAAGTTTAATCTGACGTTGACCATTGGCAATTTGAGTGATGATGGTCGGAATCACGGCACGAGCTGACTGGCGGGGGCCATAGGTGTTGAAGGGCCGCACAATCACCACCGGCAGGCCGAAGGAGGCGTAGAAGGAATAGGCCAACTGATCCGCAGCGATCTTGGTAGCGGAGTATGGAGACTGTCCCTGCAAGGGGTGTTCTTCAGTAATTGGCACGAAACGCGCAGTGCCATAGACTTCGCTGGTCGAGGTATGAACCACCCTTTTGACACCCAGCTCGCGCGCTGCTTGCAGGACGTTCAGCGTGCCTTTGACATTGGTATCGACATAAGTGTCGGGCGAATGGTAGGAGTAAGGAATGGCAATCAGTGCTGCCAGATGCAACACTGCGTCGCAGCCTTTCATCGCCTCTTTCACCCCATGCGGATCCCGAATATCGCCAGAAAACACCTCGAACTGACCTTTCACATCGGGCGCGCAATGGTCTAGCCAACCCCAGGAGCCGAAGGAGTTGTAGAGCACGAAGGCACGTACTTTATAGCCCTGGCGAACCAAGGCTTCGGTAAGGTGCGAGCCGATGAAACCGTCGGCGCCAGTAACAAGAATGGTTGAGTTTGTATTTATTGGATTCATGGGTTCATGCTTGAATCAACAAGCCAATCTGGTGTATTCCATCATAAATTTGCAACAACTAACGTTTTTTCAACTTATATAGACAATATGGGCTAACAATAGTTTACCAAGAGACACGTTGACCCAAGGGGACTCATACACCACGTTGCCAGTAGAATCGCTATAACATCACCGGCAATTCCACCGCTGGTGGCAACTGATTGGCAGTTAGCCCCATTCGCTCGCTGGCGTCATTTCGAATCCGGTTATAGGTCTCGATAAGCATGTGGCTGTACTGCTGGGCGAGCCGAATATTCTCGGCAAAGTCGGCCGGGTTGTCCATGTATTCATGCACGAGTTGATTGCGCAATTTTCTCGCTTCCAGCCAGGTGCGCGCACTTTCTACAACACCGAGGCGCTCGGCGCGGTTGAGGGTTTCGATTTGGCTACCCGGTTGTTCTGCCAGCGCTTGCAACCAGCGCGGCAGAAGCTTGTCCGCTATGGTGTCCTGCATGCGCCCATAGCGCGAAGCGAAGGCTTCCAGTCGCTCGCCGAGTTCGGGCCGTTCGGCGAGCGACTCGACCCAGTGAGCGTCAATGGACTCGGCATAGAGGCGCTGTGTACTGTAAGCCAGATGCATCCCCTCACGCGATACGATTTGCAGCGTGACAAGAAAACGATCTATCGGCAGCGGGTTGGGCGATTCATTCACAACAACACTCCCGTTTGCTGCGCGACTTTGTGTACTGGTTGCATGGTAGTGTCCGGGTCAACCACAAGCACGTCGATGGGTTGGTCCCCCAGACGCAATTGCAGCTCGGCTACCAGACGTAGCGTTTTTTGTGCCTTCTGCGCGACAGGGGCGGGGGCCTCGACCAGTAAATCGATATCGCCACCCCTTTTGGCATCATCAACGCGCGAGCCGAAGAGACGCACCGTGATCTGCGGCCCGAAGATTTCCAGTGCCGCGTGGCGAATAGTGCTTTGTTCCGCTTGTGTCAGCCGCATCGTGTTTGTTTGTATTTCGTTGTCATGGAAAGATTATCCGCAAATCGACTTGTTCTTTCCAGCCTCGACTGGTAACGAATCACCCAAAACCACATGCATCCTTTCCATTTCTCGCCGAAACTCATCCGGGACGCGGGCCCAATCCATTACATCCACCAGAACCGGCAAGTTGCTTTCAGCAATCGCCGCTTTGAGTTCTGGCAGGTGCACCTGCGCTTGCGTCAGATCGGCAGGGTTGCGCAACACCAAATCCACATCGCTTGCTTCATGTGCGCCGCCCGTTACGCGGCTGCCATATGCCCAAACTTCGGCACCCGGGGCGTATCGTTTAATCAGTTCCAGCAAGGTGGTTAGATGCTGTGGTGCAAGGTCAAACATCTGCATCACCAAATTTTGTACGGAGCTTGGATTCAAGTGCCTTGGCATCCACCAAAAATGAAGGGATCAGCACCAGGGTTTCATTGGCGAATGCGATGCCATAGTCATGCGCCGTATTATTGCGGTTATCTCGATAGGTGAACCAGCGTTCCACCTCTTCCACACTTAACAAGCCATGCTTGGCGGCATGACGGAACAAGTCCTTGTAAAACAATTCGTCCACCGCCTTCGGGTTCCCGCCATAGGCTTTGAGCGCCTTGCGCAACAATTTCCCGGATGTTTCCAGCGTCAATTCAAAGCCCTTCACCACGGCGTTTCTATAAACCTCATAGTCAATGCTGTCCGGCAAGGCTTGATTTAGAAAAGCAAGCGAGGATTCCAGTGTTTGAATACCGCGTAGCAGGTGGCTTGTATTAAGCGTCATGATCCTTCTTCCATACATCAACCGCATTGTGCCCCAATACAGACGGTTGCTTTGAGCTTACCCATGATCCCGGAAAGGATAGCACAACCCGCTACCGAAGGCCGTCAGCCGACCGGCTCGAACAATTGCGCCAGATCGGCCTGACTCAGTTTGAGCTTGCCGCCACCTTCGCCCAGCAGCGCTTCCGCGAGTTCTTTCTTGTGCGCTTGCAGGGCGGCGATTTTTTCTTCTACGGTGTGCTCGGTGAGCAGCTTGTAGACGAACACCGGCTTATCCTGGCCGATGCGGTAGGCGCGGTCGGTGGCTTGGGCTTCGACTGCGGGGTTCCACCACGGGTCGTAATGGATGACGGTGTCGGCGGCGGTGAGGTTGAGGCCGGTGCCGCCGGCCTTGAGGCTGATCAGGAAGATCGGCACTTGGCCGGCCTGGAACTGGTCCACGGGGGTGGCGCGGTCGCGGGTTTGGCCGGTGAGTTTGACGTAGGCGAGTTTTCGCGCGGCAAGTTCGGCTTCAATCAGTTCCAGCATGCTGGTGAATTGGGAGAACAGCAGGATGCGGCGGCCTTCTTCGACCATCTCCGGCAGCATGGTCATAAGCAGTTCGAGCTTGGCCGACTGCTTCACTTTTTTCGCTGCGTCGAGCTTGAGCAGGCGCGGGTCGCAGCAGCACTGGCGTAGCTTAAGCAGCGCGTCGAGGATGATGATGCGGCTGCGATCCAACCCTTTCTTTTCCACCTCTTCGCGCACGCGCTGATGCATGGCGGCGCGCACGGTCTCGTACAAGTCGCGCTGCGCGCCTTCGAGGCTGA
>Ga0315281_10004495_pt1 | contig 20197 bp, 25 predicted proteins | sample YL17G07_0_MG_FD_204540 | JGI IMG/M metagenome (GOLD analysis project Ga0315281, IMG submission 204540) | Sediment microbial communities from Yellowstone Lake, YNP, Wyoming, USA - YL17G07_0 | ecosystem: Environmental > Aquatic > Freshwater > Lake > Sediment | place: USA: Wyoming | collected...
GTCTCGGTGGGGACAACCAACATCCCGATCGCCATCGGGCTGATCTTGATGATGTACCCGCCGTTTACCAAAGTGAAGTACGAGGAACTGGGGGATGTATTCCGCAATAAAAAAGTGCTGGGGCTTTCGCTCATCCAGAACTGGGTGATTGGTCCCATTCTGATGTTCGCCCTCGCAATCATTTTCCTGCGCGGCTACCCGGAATACATGGCCGGGCTGATCATGATTGGCCTGGCGCGCTGCATCGCTATGGTAATCGTCTGGAACGAATTGGCGCACGGCGACACCGAGTATGCCGCCGGGCTGGTGGCTTTCAACAGCGTCTTTCAGGTGCTGTTCTATAGCGTCTATGCCTACGTGTTCATCACTATTTTGCCGACCTGGTTCGGTATGAGCGGCACAGCGGTGAAAATCACGATGGGGCAGATTGCCGAGAGTGTATTCATTTATCTGGGCATTCCATTTCTGGCTGGTTTTCTCACCCGCTTGGTGCTGGTGCGGATGAAGGGCAAGGAATGGTATCACAAGGAATTCGTGCCCAAAATCAGCCCACTGACGCTGATCGCCCTGCTCTTTACGATTGTGGTCATGTTCAGCCTGAAAGGCAACTTGATCGTGCAAATCCCGGGTGATGTGGTGCGCATTGCCATCCCCTTGCTGATTTATTTCGTGGTTATGTTCCTGGTCAGCTTCTGGATGGGACATCGCCTGGGAGCTAATTACCCCCAGACGACCACGCTCGCCTTCACGGCGGCCAGCAACAACTTTGAACTGGCAATTGCGGTGGCGGTGGCAGTCTTTGGCATCAACAGCGGCGCGGCTTTTGCGGCGGTAATCGGCCCGCTGGTGGAAGTGCCGGTGATGATTGGACTGGTGAACGTGGCATTCTACTTCCAAAAGCGCATGTTTCATGGTGCGGCTTCCTCTGCGCCGGAGATACTCGCTGCGACGCAGGAAGCATTCCCACCGGACGATGTGCTGACACGAAAGTGAGCTGGAGCGACGTTAGCATGAGTTCGTACGTTGCAGGTGACGAGTGTTGCAAGGTTCAGGAGATGAAGGCCGTGAGAATATTTGAGAACGGGGCGCGCCTCAGCCGACAGCCGGTATTGGTGGCGTGGTCCTAAAGGAGTTGATTCTATGGAAAACCTTGTTTTTGATGATATCGAAATTGCCCCGGTCGAGGTGGTGAAGCGCTCCGCGCGTGACTTTGCCGCCTCGTTGGCCGAGACGACGCAGTTCAAGACTTTTGAACGAGCCTACGAAGTATTGAGCCATGACACCGCTGCCCAGCAAGCCCTGTCCGCTTATCGGGGCAAGACCGAGTCGCTGCGCGCACTGTTGATGTTGAATGCCGTCAGCGAGGCCGAGCGCAGCGAGTTGGAGCGGCTAAAGCAAGACTATCTGACACGCACCAGCGTGCAAGCCTATGCTGCCGCTGAAGCCGAACTTACCGCCCTATGCCAACAGGCTGCCGGGATGATATCCGCAGCCATTGGCTTGAACTATGCCGCTTCCTGCGGCGCATCCTGTTGTGGGTGATGCCATGCCTATAACTGATAATTTTCCTCCCGAATTGTACGTGGCGACGGATAGCCTGATCCAGAATCTGCTCGCTTCCGAACCCTTCCAGGCTTATCAAAAGTCCCGAGCGCAATTCAAATCCGACTCACAAGCGCATGCCCTGATCGAGCGTCTTTCTGCGCTTCAAGCCGAGTTGCGCCGTCAGCAGACCAACGGCAGTGTGACCCAGGCGGACATCGAGGAGTTGCGCGCTGTGCAGGCTGAGGTGCAGGCGAATACCACTCTCATCGCACACACCAGCTCGCAGCAGGAGGCGGTCAACTTTCTGCGCGAGATCAACCAGGAAATCAGCCAGTTGCTGGGCGTGGACTTTGCCATACTGGCGAAACAGAGTACTTGTTAGGCAGGAGATTAGTGATGCCTCTCTATGATTTTCAATGCAAAGATTGCGGTGAAGCTTTTGAAGTGCGCGCGACCATAAAGGAGAAAGAGGCCGGATTAGAGTTGCTCTGCCCGAAATGCGGCAACCCTGAGGTGCGCCAGATGCTTACCGCCGCGCGGATGCTACACGGCAGCAAGGAGTTTTCCCCGCCCACTTGTGACCCCAGTTCCGGACCGGGGTGTTGTGGATGAGCGAGCCTGTTGTTGTACAAATTATCGGCGCGCCGATTGCCTGTAAAGAAGGTGTGAAGGATACCTGGCGCGAAGTTGCCGTGTGGGCGGGTGGACAGTTACGCCAGAGCTTTGGTGAGAGTGTAGCGGTGCAATACTTTGATCTGTTCGACCCGGCCTGTCCGCCCATGCCGCCCGGCGTACAGTTACCGTTGGTGCTGGTGGAGCACGAAGTGCTTTCAAGCGGTGGTAAAATTTCCGTGCCAAAGGTGAAAAGAAAAATTGAGCTGATCCTGAAAATGGATATGCTGTGAACTGAAAGTGCCTTTCCATATGCCGGCACTGGTTCGTTCAGAGAGTGTCACGCGTTCAAACGTCCAAGAAAACAGAGGCAGCATGCATATCAGCGTAAAAATCCTCGGTACGAAATCGCGCCAGCGCTACGCTGTCCGGCGACTGGTGACGATGACGCAGACTGTTTTGCAAGCGGAGTATCCCGGCCTGGAAGTGGACATCCAGGAAGTCAAGTCCGAGGAAGAAATCTACAAGTACACCTACGTACTGATCGCTCCGGGGCTGGTGATCAACGAGAAGCTGGTGTACGATCTGTGGATCCCGTCAAAAGAACAAGTTTTGGGCTGGATGAGGGAGGCGATTGCGGAAGGAGAGGCCGTTTAATGTAATGCTTTATATTGCCAGGGAATTCCAAACCAGACCGGTTCACCCAACTGGTCACCGGTCACGTCAATGTTCGTTCAGGTGAAGTTATTAGCAATCCAAATCCATTGAAACCAGAGAAAGGAGTTCTTTATGCGACTTTACGTAGACACCACCAAGTGTTCCGGCTGTAACGCCTGCCGGGTTGCCTGTTCGTTGAGCGTCTTCGGGGAGACGAACCCGAAAAAGGCTTCGTTGGTCATCGAGCCTCACTTCCCTGCACCGGGTAATTACACTGTGCGTGTCTGCACGCAATGCGGAGATTGCGCGGCGGTCTGCCCAACCGAGGCGATCAAGCAGGATGCGCAGGGCGCGTATTATGTGGACTTCGCGGAATGCAACCTGTGCGAAGCCTGCGTTCCAGAGTGCCCGGAGCAGGTGATGTTTTTGCGGGCGGAATTGGCGAACACTGCTTGGAAATGCACCTCGTGCGGTGACTGCGTGGCTGTGTGCGGCACAAGCGCACTCTGGCTGGCCGAAAAAGAAGCGGTGGCGGCATAAGGAGGCGGACATGAATGGTTATGGTGGAAGTATTCTGCGTGTTAACCTGACCACTGGTCAGATCAAGAAAGAACCGACCCCGGCGGATGTGGCACGGGATTACCTTGGGGGTCGAGGCTTTGGCATCTACTATCTCCTTAAGGAAGTTCCCAGGGGCGCCGACCCGCTCGGCCCGGAAAACAAAATGATCATCTCGCCCGGCCCTCTATCGGGGATGCTGATCCCGGGCGGCGGCAAATGCGACTGGACGACCAAGGCTCCACTGACTGGCGGGTATGCCGGATCATCCATGGGCGGTCACTTCACAGCCGAGTTGAAATATGCCGGCCTGGATAGCATCATCCTGGAAGGTGCCAGCCAGAAACCTGTATACCTTTTCATTGACAATGACAAGATCGAACTGCGGGATGCCGGTGAGTACTGGGGAAAGGGCTCGGTGACGGTCGAGAAAATGATGAAAGACAAATTTGGCGAGGAATTCCAGATTGCGGTCATCGGTCCGGCCGGTGAGAATATGGTTTCCTTTGCGCACATCAACCATGACTTCGGCCGCCAGGCCGGGCGCGGGGGCGTGGGCGCGGTGCTAGGCTCCAAGAAGGTCAAGGCAGTGGTTGTGCATGGCACCAAGTCTGTCCAGGTGGCGGACATGGAAGCCTACCGTAAAGCCGGCATGGCGCTCTACAAGGCCTGCAAGGATGCTGAAGGTTTGAAAGAATGGACGCGTTATGGCACAACCATCGTCACATCCTGGTGTAATGAGGTTGGTGCCCTGCCCACGCGTAACTTCAGTACTGGCTTCTTTGAAGGCGCGGATGGTATTACTGGGCAAACCATGCGCAAGAAAATTGTAGTCACCGACAAGGGCTGCTTTGGCTGCCCTTGCCCATGCGGCAAGTACAGCAAGATGAATAAATACAATTCTTACGTTGAGGGTCCAGAGTACGAGACCATCGGCTTGTTCGGCTCCAACCTTGGGATTGACGATATTGAGGCGGTTGCCCAGGCCAACCTGCTGTGCGACGATCTTGGCATTGATACAATCACCACCGGTAACGTCATTGGCTGGGCAATGGAGTGCTATGAAAAAGGAATCTTCACCAAGGCCGATACCGGAGGGTTGGAACTCAAATTTGGCAACATAGAAGCCACCTTCAAAATGATCGAGATGATCTCCAGGAAAGAAGGCTTGGGCGCCCTGCTGGCGGAAGGTGTGAAACGCGCCTCAAAGGAAATAGGCAGAGGGAGTGAGAAATTTGCCATCCATGTCAAAGGTATGGAGCAATCCGCTTATGAGACTCACAATGCCACTGCGATGCTGTTGGCTTACATGACCTGCGATGTGGGTGCCCATCATAACCGTGCCTGGGCGATCACCTACGACCTACAGGTTGGCCGTGAGAAGGTCACACCTGAGAAGGTGGCTCGCGTCATCTGGCTGCAGAATTTCCGCCCAATGTTCGATGTGCTCGGCGCCTGCCGTTTGCAGTGGGTGGAGCTGGGCATTGACCGCGACCTATACGTACCGGCACTCGAAGCCATCACAGGCATCCATCGCTCCTGGGAAGATCTCGATAAGGTGGGAGATCGCATTTGGAACCTAACCCGCCTATTTTGGGCACGCGAAAACGAAGGCTTCGGGCGCACCTGGGATATGCCCTCCCCGCGCTTCTCCGAAGAACCGCCAAAGACCGGTGCCACGAAGGGCCAGATCACCAGCCTCGAAAACATCAACCTGCTCCTGGATATGTACTACGAACAGCGCGGCTGGGATGCGAACGGTCTACCCACCCCGGAGACGCTTGAAAAACTCCGCATCCCAAACGAACAGTTTGCATAGGGAAGATAATGTCTGCTAAATTTCGACTTAGTGGTTCCCTCAAGGATGTGACTGGCGGCAAGGACGAGTACACTATCGAATCCGGCCGCACTGTACGCGAAACCCTGGTGTCTCTGGGTATTGAGCCGCTGACGGTTGCCCTGGTAACCGTCAACAAGTTGCATGAGAGCAAGGATTATGTCATCCGGGATGGAGACAATATCCTGGTGATGGCGGTGGTCGGGGGCGGGTAACGGCAATCGAGGGGGAGCAGGGAACCGCTCCCCAGATTACCAGTCATGCTCGTCTGCATCCGCTAGTTTATGCAGAGCTATATTGCAGCGGCTCTGCTTAAACAATTCGCTTTATGATGTGCGTCTGGATGTTCGACCCGCTGCCCCCAATATTTTGCGCCATGCCGATTTTCGCCCCGGGAACCTGGTTATCCCCAGCCTCGCCGCGCAACTGCTGCACGACTTCGGCAATTTGGTAAACACCCGTAGCCCCCACCGGATGACCACGTGCCTTCAGGCCTCCACGGGTGGCGATCGGAATCCGTCCAATGGGGAGGATCTCGCCCTCCAGTCCTGCGCGCGGTCCCTGGCCCTTCTCCACAAAGCCGCACGCTTCGAGGGAGAGCGCCGCCGTGATCGAAAACGCATCGTGCAATTCGAACAGGTCAATGTCTTGAGGCCCGACACCTGCCTGGGCATAAGCTTTGCGTGCAGACTCAGCCGCTGCGGATAACCAGGTAGCCTCGCGGCGGTTGTGTGTGGCGATCGTATCGGTTGCTGAGGCTGTGCCTGCGATCGTGATGATCGGTTGGCCATTTTTGCGCAGTGTCTCGGCTGGAACCAGCAGCAACGCGGCGGCACCATCTCCGGTAGGCGAAGAATCCAAAAGATTGATGGGATCTGCGATCATGGTCGCCTGGTTGTAGTCGGTCTCGGTTATGCGTTCGTGCAGCCGGGCACTGGGATTATGCATAGCATTGGCGTGTACATTAATCGAGAAGGGTGCAAAGTCGGTGTGTTTCCAGCCATATTCGTACAAGTAACGGCGCATGATCAGAGCGTTGATCCCCACAAAAGAAATATCCTCATCAGCTTCATAGTCGGCATCGGCTGCAGTTGCCAGGGCAGCTGTCACGTCTGCCATTTTAGAATCGGCCATCTTTTCGACGCCCATTGCAATCACAGCATCCATCGCGCCCGACGCAATCGCCATCCAACCCAAGCGTACCGCCGCTGCGCCAGAGGCACAGGCCGCCTCGATCTTGAAGGCCTCAACCCCGTGCAGTCCCATCCAATCGGCGATGAGAGTCCCCAGGTTTTCCTGATGAGACAGGATCCCAGAAAGCATGTTACCGACGAAGATGCCATCCACACTCTCGCGTCCAGCATCTTTGAGGGCGGCGATCACCGCTTCTACAGCGATTTGCCGCAGCGATTTATCCCACTGCTCCCCGATTGGCGTCAACCCGATGCCGATGATCGCAACTTCACGCATACCGCTTCCCTCCAAAATCTACTTGTTATGAATTTCACACACTTTTTCGTTTTACGGTGTACCACTATCAGGAGCTATCAACCTGGAACGGTGATGGAGTCGTACGACAAAGAGCTCCTTGACATCAGTTACTCGCTTGGCAATGAAAAAGGGGACAAAAAATATCCCGCATGTATTCTCTGCAAAGGGATAGAGCGCATGAATTTCTACCTCAATAACCGAGTGCAAACCAGCGCTTTTAACTGCTGCTTTTTGACAAGTGTTGGCTCTTTATTTTCTGCATTCCTGAACTTCGGACAAGAGTTCGGACAACGCGATAAATATTGCTCGGAGCGCCTAGGATGGCGGCTCGCGCATTATTTTGGAAACTTTCACGAGATGTCCTAACTTAAATGCGATTATCAGAGTTTAATTTATTAACCATCTTATTAAAACAGGCCAATATTGGTACCTACCTAATTAAAAACCCGGGATGTAATTCTCTCAAGCTAAAAACAGCAATTCGCGTCCCCTTAGTGGCGTAATCAACTTATTCTCACAAAGATAATAAGTCATCAAAAGCAGTGGAAAGAATCTCGCTTGAAGCACGTGGGTTTGTGTAATGATCGCAAAATCAGGTTATGTTGTATTCGATTTTGAGAGATAAGTAGAATGAATAACCTGTACAATACCAGTTAACAAGCACAAGCTTCACTACTCGTTCCTAGCACTTGCTTCACCAAGTTTCTATAAAGCGAGGCTAAATGGGACGGTTTCTTAGCCACAACATGCTTACGATTTGTCTCGCCGGAGGATTATTTCACATCCAGAGCCTCTCGCTTGGCAACGGCAACTTCGGTATAAATCGCGGTCGTCACGCCGCCTAGGATCAGCACCAGACCGATGAACGTCAGCGCTGTGTGCCACACGTCAGCATAGTTGATCCCGCCGATGATGTGGGTGGAGGCCAACAGGAATTGGATGGTCAGAGACAGGATACCGACCGCACCTAGGGCAATGGCAGCAGCCTGTTTCCCGGTCTTCTTTTCGCCTTCGGGCTTCTCGTAGTTCACTCCCTGCCAGATGCCGAGGATGCGGAAGAGCAGGAAGATGATGAGGGTCAGGACGTTGGTGTAGAGCACACCGTCCACAGGCATGGAGCTGCCGCGCAATGCACGCGAAGCGAATAGATGGACAGCGTTCAATGCCGTTCCCAGGATAAGCGCGATCAGGGCATAGCGATAGGCGTTTTTCGTCCCCTTGACGAGCAGGACGACGGCGCGCACGCCCATGATCACGGCCGCAACCCCGACCAGGACAAACAAAATCCACAACCATTGGAATGGGGCAATGCCGGCGAATTTGCCGTCCCAGCCGGCCGGGTTGAGTGCAACGCAGGTTGTCCCTGTGCCGCCCATCAGCGTGAAGGCGGCTGTCAGGCTCATGAAAACGATCCCAACGATGCGTAACAACTTGGCCCACCACTTATTTCTTGACATTTTGCTCTCATTTTCTGAATTTGGATAAAAAAAACCGCCCAATCGAATTGGACAGCAGACGCCTATGTACAGGTGGTGCGGAATACCTGGAAGTAGTACTGGAAGCTGGAAACAAACAGGCTGGCGCCCAGCCCGATATACAAGATCGCCAGGTAGGGCTTGGGGATGGGGGAGTAACGGCGCAGGTAAATCCCCATGGCGATCATCATCAGGACCAGGGGGTAACTGGTCCATTTCTGGAAGGCGAACAGACAGACCCGTTCCTTGGGAATGTTGATGATGCGTTGGATATTGCCGGAGGCGAGTTTCGAAAAGCCGAAGAAATAAATACCGGTGGCCAACAGCAGGCCAGCCAAAATCAGGAGGAGCACTGTCCATGAATGGACAGCGACCAGCCAGGTTGCGGCAAAAGCGACCAGCATGACTCCCACGCCCGACCACATAATCCCGGCGGTGAGATGCAGCCATATTTTCTTCGTTGCAGGCGTCCACTTCTTTTTTTGTTCCACTGAGTTAGCTTCCATGATTGAGATGTTAGGCTGCTGAAAAACCGAGTACAAAGGCGGCATTTGTCAATAATAGCAGCCCGGGCAGGATCTTCAAGATCGTTTTTCGAGAGAGTATGGGTTTGCCAGCTTTCAGGAAGGAGAGCAGCAGACCTCCTAGACCGATTAGGCCCCCGCCCAGGCCAACCAGGGCGTAACCAGGCGCAGCGCGGCCGGTGAAAGCCAGGATGAGGGGCAGAAGGAAAATGATCATCCCGGCGATGCCATGCACGAGTGCCAGAACCAGGACAGGCAGCTTGTTCTTGACCGGGATGGAGCGGGTAACGACGATGGCCAGAAACCCGAGGATTGCAAAAACAAGGTAAAGAGTCTTAATTGCAGCGAAGTGCTCCCAGACCAGCCCCACTGACAGGCTGAGCGGGATGACCGTTGCGAGGATAACCACCATCGGGTTGTCCAGCACCTCGAAGCCGAGAATGATCAGCAGCAGTCCGGCCACAAGTAAAACGCCAAAGGCAATTGAATAAGCAATGATGGGTAAAGTGCTGAGTTTGTCAATCCCGACGACAATTTGGTAGGCAGCTAGCAGGGAGGTGAGGAGCAAAAGGATACGGTCAAGAAGGGTCATTTTCATCTGGGAATTTCCCCCCTCTCCTAAAAAGGGAGAGGGACTGGGGTAAGAGCTAAACGGAAAGTAAGATCATCGCGCTGAGCATGAACAACGAGGCGTATTTGAACAGCCCATAATTGATCCGTTCGGTCGGACGGAATACTGTGGCTGCGGCCAAGAGCATCAATCCAGCCGACAAGACTGCCAATAGCCGTATGAAACCCCATTGCATGCCAATTAGGATGCCGGCCGCGCTAATGGACAGGGCGGCAACAACGCTCGATACGGCAATCGTGAGGCGAGTGAATTTGAAACCGTAAACGGAGGGGAAAGTCGGGATTTTCGCGGCTTGGTAATCTTCGTGATAGCGCATCGAGAAGGTCAGGATGTGGGTGGGGATCCAGAAAAGCACCGCCAGTGCCAGCAGGATGCCGATGCCGTCAATGTGACCGGTGCCGAAGGCGCGCCCAGCCAGGATAGGCATACCACCCGATATCCCGCCCCAGACGATGCTCCAGCAGGTGCGCCGTTTGAGCCACAACGTGTAAACCACCACGTCGAAGAACAGCCCGGCAAAGACGATCAGCCCGTAAAGTGGGGAAATGGCGACCGCCATCCCGACACCCAGCACCGAAAGCACCAGTCCAAGACGAAGGGCTTCTGTAGGGGTGACCCGGCCATCTGCCAGCGGACGGTGGTGGGTGCGATTCATTACTGCATCGATGTCGCGGTCGTACCACATGTTGATAATGGTGCTTCCAGCGATGGCCAGAAATAAACTCAAAGCCAGCCCGAGGAATTCATACCAGTGCATCACCGGGCAGCGGGCGCTCATGAACCCGGCCAGGCCGGTGGAGAGTAACAGACCGGTCTGCATCGACTTAGTCAGCGGCCAGTAGAGGCGGAATTTGGCGAGGATGGTTTTCATGGGCAACTCCTAACGTCAAAGATAAAAGAGCGGAGGGTAGAGATCGACGAGAAGGCGATTTTACTGGTCTCCGCTTTCTCTTCTCTGTTCTCTTACGGAACTCTCACACACCGGAAGCCAACACCCGGGCTGAAGTATGTTGGTGTAGCGCTGTTGCGCACCCAAACCCGAAGATCCATGTCGTAGGTATCCTTCGAACCGCCGTGCATGTAGCGGTCGCTGAAGCCAGGGATCACGTCGCCGACCCATTGCCAGACGTTCCCAGCCATGTCGTACAAGCCGTAGGGGCTGGCCGAGTTGATCGTGGCGTAGCCGTCGTAGGTGCGGCCGTTGTAGAATCCAATCGGGCTGGTGCGTGAACCAAAGGTGGCCATGTCCTCGAACGGGTCACGGCTGGCGTAGAAGTTGGCATTATTGCGGGCGATCTCGTAGCCCCAGGGGAAAGGACGATTATCCGCGGACCCGCGGGCCGCCTTCTCCCATTCGAGTTCTGTCGGCAACCGCCAACCATAATACTGGCAATATCCCCACGCTCCGAACCAGGAGACGTTGGTCATCGGATGGTTTTCATAGCCAGCGATGGGTGAGAATGCCATCCCGTCAAATGTTAGGCGGGAGGACGGGTCTTTCAACGGGACAAAGATATAATTTCTGGCAGTGATCTCGACTTCATGTTTAACCTCGTGGAACACATCGCCAGGATAGAAACCGGTAATCATGTCGCCTTCCACTTTGAGCGTGCCGTCTGCAAGGGCTGTGTTCAGGAAATCTACATATTGCGCCACGGTCACATCGGTGACCATCACCTGGTAATTATGGTTAATAGTCACCGGGTCGTCGAACTGCCCGGACAGGAATGGGCCTGCAGGGATAACGACCCATGCGTTAGGGTCCACGCCTGTATTGTAGGTGGGAACGGGGGCATTTAGGTCCACGGGGGCGCAGGAGACTAAAATGGCGGCGAGCAGGAACACAGTCAGGAATACGCGCTTCATTTTTTCACCTCCTCGGAGAGTTCCTGATCCTCTTCTTCCGTCCAACGTCCTTTCTTTTTGAACAGGTCCAACAAGCGCCATACCATGACCATCGCCAGGAGTACCAGCAGCAACCCGAGCCCGAAGTCCATTAAAAGCATGAGGGTGTTCACCAGCGGCTGCTGGGTTGCCTCAGAGATGAACAACCGTTTCATTTCAAAGATGGTGACGGCAGCCAAGGCAATATCGGACAGGATGATGATGGACCAGCCGTAGAGATTGCGCAGTTTGCCTTTCAGGCCGATCATGTCGCCGTAATAGAGCAGGATGATGGTGGCGATGATGGCTGAAAGGGCGTGCCAGTGGCCGGTCAATTCGATGCGCTCTTCATGGGCAGGCCAGACACGGAAGATCGCATCCAGGCGCACAGCCATGAAAATTCCAACGAAGCTGGTGGTGAAATTCATGAAGAGCATCTGCCAGAGCGGACCGAAGCGCAGCGGGTCGCGCACAAGGGCGCTCAGTTTCTGGCCGAAGTTGGGCTTATTGATGTGGGCTGTGCCCTCACGAATCAATTGGTTCCATTCCCAAATGAGCAGGAGAAGCGCCGCCAGCATGGAAGGCGTCGCACCTACGTAGATGATCATGTGGGCCACCGGTTCGAGCGGGGTGGCCACGCCCCATACACCCAGGTTGAGTACGATGGTGCCTAGGATCATCAGCGGCATGGCAATCTTGTGCAGGATGCCTTTGAAGTTCAGCCAGCGGCCAATGATGAGGGTGATCATGATGGCGATCAGGGCCAGCATGATGTGCAGGTGACCGATGACCGAGTATTCCATAACGGTCTTCTCTGGCAAGCGGATGATATCCTGAGCCATGAAAGTCTCAAAGCCGTTGCCGTAGAACGAGCCGGGGATGGCACCGAACAGGGCTGAAATGACCGTGGTGAGGGCAGTCGCGAAGAAGGCCACGCGCTCCACATCAACACCCTTTTTGGTGCGGGCATAGGCTTTGTCCGGTTGGTAATATTCCTCGTTCCAAGGCCAGAGGGCGATGACCAAAAGGATGCCGGCGAAGAAGATGAGGCTTAGACCGGTGATATAGAGACCGTGTAAGGCCCAATTGTGGCCCCAGTAGGCGAAGCCCATGCCGAAGATCATGGTCAGAATGTAACCGACGGTGATGAGCACGCGCACAGCCATCTTGTAGAACTCTTTCATCTTAAGCAGGCTGGTGATCATGTAAGTCTCGATGGCGACCACGGCCATGGCGATGGAGTGGTACAGGATGATGATGCGGCCTTCGCGCTCGACCTGAACGATGTCCATTTTCAGGGTGCGGATCATGAAATCGCGCACACCCAACTCGGCCATCGGACCGGAGAGCATGCCAAAGATGGCGGTCTCTAGGGCGATCATGGCGATCGCCACCAGGATCAGGCCTTTGGTGGATTTGAAGAGATAATTGAAGCGATCTTTTATGAACTGCATAGGCAACTCCCTGGGAGCAGGTCGCGATCCTGGCGCGGCCTGCTCCCCTTGTTTATTCTAAATATTAGTGGAACTCTCAGAACCAGCAGGTGGTTATCAGCCTTTTATATCCTTTACAAAGCCATACGTGAAGGCGAGGGTCATAAGGAGCAGGAGCGGTGTCAGGATGTGCATGACGAAGGTCGGACTGAAGAACAGCAGCTGAGCGCCCATTGAAATGAATGCCAGGGCGATGCCGCCCAGCCCGATCAGCACGCCGCCAATCCCGACCCACCAGAAGCCTTTGGGGGCTTTCTTGGCGAAGAACGGCCCGAGGAAGATGACCAGTCCGGCCACGCCATGGAAGAGTGGGACGGAAATCTTCTTGACGATGTCAATCCCGAAGATAGCTGAGGTTGCAATCGCCAGGAAACCCACCAGCGCAAACCACTTGAAGGCTTTCTTCCACTGCGGGAAGTACTCTTCGACGATGCCCATCGAGATACCTAGCGGGATGAGCGAGGCCACCGTCAGCACGTAAGGCGAGGCCAGGATGCCCAGTCCCAGGAAGATGAGCAGAAGGCCGGAGACCAGCAGGACAAGAAACCCCATGGCATAGTACAGGTCATAGAGCTTTTTTTCCTTATTCCAGCGAGTGTAGAACCGCCATAGCAGGTAAATAGCCGTGAGGCCGGTCAACAGAAGGAACAGGTTATCGAGCGTGAACAGGTTCATATGCATTCTCCTTTTCAAGGCATGGAAATATCGTCGGCTTTTTCAAGAGTCATCCGACCGTTGTGTGAATCATTGCACATTATTAAATAACATTCTGTGATGTATATCACATAACATGAAGTCAGTAGTTACTGGATGGCCGCGATTTTCCTCAATTTCTTCAGGTCAAGAATGCGAACCTTTCCCCGGTGTAGTTCGACGATTTCATCATGCTCCAATTGTTTCAGACTGCGTGAGACACTCTCACGCGAAGCCCCGATTAACCCTGCCAATTCCTGTTGGATCATGCTCACCTCAATGGGATCATTTTCACTGGTGCGCTGGTGACGAACTTCATCAAGCAAGGTGATTGCCAGCCGTTCCCTGATATTACGGAAAGCAAATGTCTCCAGGCGGTCTAACAGATAGCGCACTTCTGCCAGGCAATCTCCCTGGACAGAGGAAAGCAACTGCGGGCATTCGCGGCACAAGGCATGGAATGTCTCGCGCTCAACCCAGAGCACGGTTGCCTCGGTCATAGCAATTGCTGTCCCTAACTGTGACTTGCCATCCAGAACCGGTACAGGGCAGAAGTACTCCCCGGCCTGGCGTACACAAAGGATGCTCTCATAGCCATCCGGTGTTACGCGTGCGACTTTCACTCGTCCGCGCATCACGACATAGATTGCAGTGGCTGGTGTGCCCTGGTGAAAAACCGGTTCGCCGGACTCGAAGGTCTGAACGTGCATCACACTGCGGAGCCTGGCTTGTATTTCTTCTGGAAGGTGGGCAAACAGTTGCTGAGTATCCATGATGGTCAGAGTACATTCGCGTCGGGTGCGTCTCTGTTGAAAGTGTAAGCCTTTGTGGTGCTGCCTGTCAATCAAATATCAACCTGCAAGCTGCAGGGATGACCACACGGCGCTGGCACAAGACAGAGCTCGGGGGAGGCATGATTATCGAGACCTGACTTCCAGTATGCTGACCCAGCATGTTAGGTTTTATCATTTGGCTCCAGTGAGCCGCTGCCAGAGATTTGGCCAGACGAGCAGCACGACCAGGACTAGGCAGGCGATTGGAGCGAGGGCAAAGAGCGAGAACCTACCTCTGTTTTATAAGCTTTCTCTACCCTTTGGTATTCCACGCTTCGAGCATCCTCCGCGTGGATGGCAACAACAGGTAGATGAGCAGCCCCGTGCCCATCAACGGGGCGGGCAGGAACATCGAGAAGCGGTGCACCTCGAACAGCGCGTTATGGAGTCCCAGCGGATACCCCGCCAGCATAGACATGGCTCCCGCAAAAATGCCTACGGGGATCGCCCATAATTTCTTCCCGAACACCGCAAAGATGAAGATTGCCCAGGCAGCCGCGCCCCACCAACTGACCTGTTGCGACATGGCGTACATGCCGTTCCAGAAGGGATCATCATGCGAAGAGGTGTACTTGGCAATTGGGGCGACACCGTCAATGAAAGTCAGCACATAGGCCAGACCGGCGATGAAAGTTAGCACAACGATCTTTTTCTCGATGCCCCCAATTATGAGCATTCCAAACCACAACACCAATGCCACACCGAAAATGATTAATGTAGGCATGGACAGGTGGCTGTCCATGGCCGGGATGGCTGGGAAAAATCCGGCCAGCAATTGGATGGTCGCGGCGACCGCGCCCCAGAACCAGGCCCATTTTTCCTTGTGGAGGAAGCCGTAAAGCACAGCCGCCCAGATCGCCCCGGCAGTGACGCCGATCCACCCGATGACTGCAAAGGTGATTTTTACGGATGTAGCCTCATCAGAACGCCCAATCGCGTCATGGGCATTGATGACCAGGTTGTACTGATTGGCTATCAGATAGAAGAACAGCAACCCGGTCAAGATGCCGACGACCGCCAACACAGCCCCTAATTTGTTGTTGCCTTTCATCACGTACCTCCTTGTTTTTTGATTTTTCCCTGCTGAATGAATAACAGGATTAATATGATTGCCCAGACAACCAGCCGGACCGTCATTGCCATGATGCTATCTGGTGCAACAAGACTGTGATAAGCCGTTTGCAGGATGATCATCACAATGGCGTGCAGGCCAAAGGTCGCAATGGTGGCGGGCAGGGCCAGGCGGTTGTTCTTCCAGATTACGACCGATGTAAAGAACGCCGATGAGAGGCCAACCACAAAGTTATAGATCGGAAGCCAGTCGATCACGTAGTAATCGGGAAGGATGCCCAGCAGAACCTTCCCGCCGGCAAAGACCGCCATGATGCCTATGATGAAAGCCAGGGTAGCGGCGATCTTGTTCAGGTAGTGTTTCTTTTTCACGACTCATTTCTCCTGTGATCGGTTGTTCACCGCCAGGGAGTAAGCCATTCTCTTCTTCCTCTGTTCCTTGACGATGTAGGGGAGTAGGAATAAATAGGCCCCGCTGATTGCCATGATCAGCATCAAAATAGAAGGGATCTTGTCCAGTTTTTCCCAGACCGACACTGTTTTGGGGTCGCCTACAAGTTTGATGACCACCGCGGCTGGGATTGCTAGCGCGGTCGGCACCGCAATCCAACGGTGGAATTTACGTAGCCATTTGTTCAAGAATTTTGTCGTTTTGTTTCCGTATTAATGATGGTTATCGTTATCTATCGTGCAAATCCAGATTGACCGTCCGCGCTGGACGGGGCGCGCCGGGCGCTTCGATGCGGTTGACCACACCGCGCACTCCCGGCACGCTCCCGGCCAGTTCTGCCGCGGCAATGTGCGCCTCCGGCGAGGTCACCACGCCCGCCAAGTGAACGATCCCGTTCAGCACGCCCACGCGCAGGCTGGCAGATGCGGTCCGCCTATCACCAGCGAAGAGCGTCAGGATAGCTTTGTGCAGGTTTTTGTCGGTGGGGGGGTGCTGCGGTTCGTGGGTCATTCAAGCTCGTAATAGAACAGGCCAGTCTGTGTATAGTTTACAGACTGGCCTGTTTTTTGCATACGACATTTGTCGTGCGGCTGGTCACAAAATTCCGCGTTCTGCCAACCCTTTTGTATCACACAGAACTATTCCCTGCTTATCCACCTTGAGAAGGCCCTCCGCTTCGAGCGTTTTCAGGGCGCGGCTGAGCACATCGCGGACAGTGCCTAGGCGCACAGCCATCTCATCAAAAGTCGTCCAGGCTCGGCGCGGCACCACCAGACGACCATCTGTTTCCTCGGCGTGCTGCAGGAGCGTGTTTGCCAGGCGCGCCTCCACGCTTCGAAGTGATAGGTCCTCAACCAATTCGATATAATGCAGTACACGCTCACCCAGTTTGCGGATTACCGCCAGCGCTAGCTCGGGATGCTGTTTCACAAGCGTCATCAACGTGGCAGACGGGACAACCCAAGTGTCCACGGCTTCCAGCGCAGTGGTAGTGCCAGGGTAGGTTGTGCCGGTGAAAACGGCGATATCGCCGAAAATTTCCACCGGGCGCAAGAAGAGCATGGCCTGTTCGCGCCCATCGCGTGACATGCGCGTGGCCTTGACCCAGCCGCGTTCCAGGATGTAGACGAACTCGGCCGGCTCGCCTTCTAGGTAGATTACCTGTCCCGTCGCAAAGTGACGCGGCGCAGCTGCCGCGGCGATGGCATCTTGGACCTCGGGCTGGAGGCCGTTAAAATGGCGCACCTGGGAGATGGTCGCTTTGAGCCGATCAGGCTCGGTATGGGTAGGCAGTCTGGGGGTCATCGGGGAGCTCCAGGGAGAGTATCTACCTGTATTGTACCCCGGGTTCACTTATTTCCGGCCAAGTTTCAGGGTAAGCAAACCGTCCCGCGCACAAGTATCCAGGCATTCCAAGCACTGGATGCATTTGTCGTCCCGCAGTCGTTCCGGTACTTCCAGGATACCCATCGAACAGTCCACATCGCAGCCCTCGCAGTGAATGCAGCGTTCATGGTGTCCTTGCAGCTGAAAACCGGCTATAATTAATAATCCTCCGAGCCTTTCTGTCTAATGGCTTTGCTCATGGCAGTCAGGCCGGTCATCCACAGCGATGACCCCGGTTGGTGGTGGAAACGCCTCAGCCCCCCGCGCTAATGCGCCTTGGAAAGGAGAGCACGCGTCGCACCTTCTGCGAGGCTGTCTCTTTTCTATTGGAGAGGAGGCAGCTTTTTAGTTTTCTGGAGAGACATGCCTATTACCAATGCTCTCTTTGACCACCTTCTGCCCACCCTGCCGGATGGCAAACTCTTCACCGTGCAGGTGGGCCTGTACTGGACCGCAGTCGTAGTCGAGGTGGGCGGCGAGACCCGTTGCGGGCTGGCTGCCACCGTCGGCGACGAATCTCACCACTACACCACCGAACCCGCCATCCCTCGCGCCGGACACCTGACCGAACTCTCCGCCCGCGAACTGGCGAAATTTGTCTACTCTCCCAGCCTGCCTGAAGTCTCCCTCGGACTGGCAACCGTCAACGCCCTATTGCCGCGTCTGCCGCACCTGTGGGTGAATTTGCACTCGAAGGAAGTTCTTGCCCGTCTCGGCGCGGGGAAAACCGTTGTCATGGTGGGACACTTCCCCTATGTTCCAGAGCTGCGCCCACGCGTGGGAAAACTCATCGTCCTGGAACAGAATCCCCAGGAAGGCGACCTGCCTGCCTCCGCTGCACCCGAAGTCATCCCACAGGCTGATGTGCTGGCTATTACTGCAATGACCTTGCTCAACCGCACATTCGATGATCTGATGGCCCTGCGCCGTCCCAATATACCGATCCTTATTGTTGGGCCTACCACCCCGCTCTCGCCAGTGATGTTCGAGATGGGAGCCACCATCCTCTCCGGCGCAATCGTAGAAAAACCCGAATCCGTCCTGCGCGGACTCATGCAGGGCGCAAATTTCCATCAATTGCGTCAAATGGGCGTGCGCCTGGTCTCGATGACTTCCAGTCCCATTCCCGATTTACCGATTCTCTAGTCTCAATGTGCTTACCTATTGAAAGGAATTCACTATGAAACGTCTTACCCTGTTCGCTCTCGCTTTACTTCTGCTCCTGCCGGCTTGTGCTCCGCAAACGACCGCCACCCCTGTGTCTACTACCCCGCTGCCAGTTACCGTAGCAACTGCTACGCAGACTCCTGACACGTCTCTTACCATCACCGATGCCCTCAACCGTGTAGTGACCTTGCCTGCTGCTCCGCAGCGCATTGTTATCACAGGTAAAGCGTTCATTATGATTGCCGACGCAGCCTATCTTTTCCCTGGCGCGACCGAAAAGATTGTTGGTCTGGGAATTGCCGGGCAGGGCGGCAACAACTTCATTGCCCTGATTGACCCAAGCTACACCCAAAAGGCGATTCTTGCCAGTGACGCCGGCGCTGAACAAATCGCCGCGCTTCATCCGGATCTGGTCATCCTTAAAAGTTACCTGGCTGAAACCGTAGGTGCGCCCATTGAAGCCCTCGGCATCCCGGTCATCTATGTGGATTTTGAAACCCCCGAACAATACGCCCGCGACCTGGCAATCTTTGGCAAGGTTTTTAGCGACGAAAACCGCGCTGCCGAAGTCGCCTCGTTTTACCAGACCAGAATGGACACCATCACGCAAACTGTTAATGCTGCCCCCAAGCCGCGTGTTCTCCTGCTTTACTACAACGTCCAGAATGGCAATGTTGCTTTCAATATTCCGCCCATGAATTGGATCCAAACACAGATGGTGCAGATGGCAGGCGGAGACCCCGTTTGGGCGGATGCCAATCCCGGCAACGGCTGGATGCAGGTCACGCTGGAACAGATCGCTGCCTGGGATGCCGACCGGATTTTTATCATTTCATACAACAAGAATCCTTCCGATGTGGTCACCAGCCTGAAAGCCGATCCCAACTGGCAGGCCTTGCACGCCGTGCAAGATGGACACCTCTATGCCTTCCCAGCCGATTTTTACAGTTGGGACCAGCCTGACCCGCGCTGGATCCTGGGTCTGACCTGGTTGGCCGGCCGCCTTCACCCCGAGCTATTCCCCGGTCTTGACATCACCGCCGAAGCCCGGACCTTCTACCAGACCCTCTATGGATTGGATGCCGCCTTTTTCGATCAGAACATCCTCCCGACTTTCAAAGGCGACTTACCCTGATGCCCCCGGCTAAAGGCTTGCATTCCGCCTTGCTCAAAAGCCACCGCCGCCAGCAGATTCTATTTGTCCTGGCGATCGGTCTGTTGCTTGTGGCGGTACTCTCCCTGTTGTTTGGGCGCTACCCGGCCCCTGGCCTGATCTCCTGGCGCCAGCTCACCAGCGACGAACTGGCCGCGCGGCTGGTGTTGAACCTGCGCTTGCCGCGCCTGCTGACCGCACTCCTGCTGGGTATGACCCTCTCCGCGGCCGGGATGGTTTTCCAACTCCTGTTCAATAATCCGCTGGTGGAACCTGGCTTTTTGGGTGTCTCGCAGGGTGCGGCTTTTGGCGCGGCGCTGGCCATCGTCTTTCTGGGCGGCGCGGCTTTGCTCACCCAGGCTTCCGCAGCTTTCTTTGCCCTGGCCGGCTTGGGATTTTCGTATCTTCTGGCGCGCCGCCTGCGATATGGTGGCTGGGTCCTGCGCTTGTTACTGGCAGGCATCGCCGTCTCGGCACTCTTTTCCGCCGGACTGGGCCTGCTCAAATACCTGGCCGACCCGCTGAGCCAACTGCCTGAGATCACCTTCTGGTTGCTGGGCGGGTTGGCAAGCATCACCTGGGGACGGTTTCTCACTGTCTTGCCGGTTACGCTGCTTGGCCTGCTGGTCATGCTCATTTTTCGCTGGCGGCTCAACCTGCTGTCGCTCAGCGAGGAGACCGCTTTTTCGCTGGGCGCTGCGCCGGGGTGGGAACGCTGGTTGTTGATTCTGGCGGC
>Ga0315281_10004496_pt1 | contig 20196 bp, 11 predicted proteins | sample YL17G07_0_MG_FD_204540 | JGI IMG/M metagenome (GOLD analysis project Ga0315281, IMG submission 204540) | Sediment microbial communities from Yellowstone Lake, YNP, Wyoming, USA - YL17G07_0 | ecosystem: Environmental > Aquatic > Freshwater > Lake > Sediment | place: USA: Wyoming | collected...
CCATGGAGATCAGCGCGGTCCGCTGGAACCCGGAGGTGTTGGAGCCGTCGATGACGATCTTGCGCATGAATTCGATCTCGTCGACCGGGGCTGCCCCGACCATCTTGGACAGGATGAGCGTGGTGCGGACCGCTTCCGTGCTAGCTGCGTGCGGCGGCTCCTCATCGGCCTCCACCAGGCAGTTGAACTCCGTCGACTCGTAGATGAACTTCAGCTGCTTCTGAGCTTCTTCCAGCGCCGCGCGGTCGATCTCGCCCATCTCGCTCCTCGATGCATGGAGCGTGCGGTTGAATCTCCGCGTGACGGTCTCCGAGAGCTCGCATGGGCAGGAGCAGAACAGCTTGCCGGTTGAGAGCTGCTGGTGGATCTCCAGGCCGACCTTCAGCCCGAGAGCTGCGTAATCATTGGACGACATCAGAGAGACCTCCGCTCCTCCATCTCGCGCCTCATGTTCGTAAGCATCATCTCGCGGATCTTCTTCATGTCGCTGGTGTGGCCGAGCACCCAGGAGAGCTTGACATAGGCCGTCTCCGAGAGCGTATCCCCGAGCGGGATCGCCCCCGCGGTGAGCATGTCCCTACCGGTGCTGTAGACATTGAGGTTGGTCGAGCCCCAGATGCACTGGGTCGTTATGCAGACGGGGATGCCATCGTTCGTGAGATCGGCGATGATCGGGATGATCTCCTGGTGGGTGTGCCCGAGGCCGGTGCCGGAGACGACGACCCCGCGAGATCCGTCGACGGACTTCCTGAACTTGGAAGGGGTCAGGCCGGGGTAGAATTGGATCAGGGCGACCTCGTCATCGAACTTCACATCGGCCTGCACTCTGCCGGTCTTGCGCTTGTCGTGCGCGCATTCAAGGAAAATCTTGCCATCCTGGACGAACCCGATCGGCGGCTCGTTGACGCTCTCGAATGCGTCCCTTCTGGATGAGTGGCATTTCCTGACCCTCGTCCCTCTGTGCACCGAGCAGGAAGTATCGTCAGTAGTCGAATGCATGAGGACCACGACCTCTGCAAGGTCGGAATCGATGGCGAGTCGCGCTGCCGACATCAGGTTCATTTTGGAGTCCGAGGAGGGCCGGTCGGAAGACCTCTGTGAGCCGACCAGGACCACCGGGCCAGTCAAGTTGGAAAGAGAGAAGGAAAGTGCGGCTGCGGTGAAGCCCATCGTGTCCGTTCCATGCGGAATGATACAGCCAGCAGATCCGCTGTTGAGGTGCTCCGCGACCTTCTCCGCGAGATTCTTCCAGTTCTCAGGGCGCATGTTCTCGCTCAGAACGGAGTAAAGAACCTCCGTTTTCGGGGAGCAGAATTGGAAGAGCTCTGGAACCGAGCGGGCGAGCTCGTCGGCGGAGACCACGGGTTTGACGGCGCCCGTTCGGTAGTCGACGTATGAGGCGATGGTCCCGCCGGTGCTGACAATCGAGAGCCTTGGAAGATTCTTGTCGGCCTTCCCTGAATCCACCGACGAAGTCGCTATCTTGTTCATGCCAATCTGCATTGAGCTCTTGTCATTCTTCGAGACCAGCTCGATGTCTTTGGAGGATCTCGGATGGACGCCGACGTTGTACCCGCTCTCCAGCTTGATCGTAACGATGTCCTCGCCGCTGAACTCGTGGTGGGGCATCAATATCCCGCGGACGATTCGCCCGTCCGCAGAAGTGACCTCGACGGAATCCCCCGGTTCAATCCCTTTTGACCTAAGGGACTCCTGAACCTCTCCATTACCTGACATCCGCTTCCGCATTGTCAGAGACAGTATTTATTCTCAATTAGTCCCTCCCCGGGTCAGCATATATTTATCCAGAAGTCCGGCAATCACCGAGCGGAAATCGGGGGGCTTCACTCTTGAAGGTGCTGGCGGTCGGAGGAGGTGCACGGGAACATGCGATTGCCTCCGCCCTGAAGAGGGACGGCGCGACACTCTACGCGTGCATGAAGAACAGGAACCCTGGGATTGCAAGGCTTTCAGAGGAATTCGCGCTCGTCGATGAGACGGATGTGGATGCTGTCGTGAGCTATGCGAAAATGCGGGGTGTGGAGTTGGCCTTCATCGGGCCGGAGGCCCCGTTGGAAGCCGGGCTCGCCGACGCGCTCAGGAAAGCGGGGATCCCGACGGTCGGGCCGTCTAAGGACGCTGCGAGGCTGGAGACATCAAAGGATTTCATGCGGAAGCTGATGCAGAAGCACAGACTTCCAGGAGCGATAAAGTTCCTCTCATCGAACTCTCAAGACGAGATATTCGGGTGGCTAGACAAGTACGGCCCCGATGTCGTGGTCAAACCGTCCGGCTTGACCGGAGGGAAGGGGGCGAAGATCTACGGGGAGCACCTCAGCACGATGGGCGAGGTGAAGCAGTACTGCTCCGAGATCCTCGGCGGGAAGATGGACGGTTCGAGGCTCGTCATCCTCGAGGAGAGGCTTGAGGGAGAGGAGTTCACGATACAGGCGTTCTGCGACGGGAAGACCGTCGTCTCGACCCCAGCGGTTCAGGATCACAAGAGGGCTTACGAGGGGGACAAGGGGCCAAACACCGGCGGGATGGGTTCTTACTCGGACTGCAACCATCTCCTCCCGTTCATGACGAGGGAGGATTACGACCGTGGGCTTGAGATCATCAAGAAGGTAAACGGCGCTATGCGCGCGGACGGGCTGGACTACAGGGGGATCATCTACGGGCAGTTCATGCTTACAAAGGATGGCCCAAGGGTTGTGGAATTCAACGCGAGATTCGGTGACCCCGAGGCGATGAACATCCTGACAATAATCTGCGACTCGTTCTTGGAGGTCGCCAAGGGCATCGCGACCGGGACCCTTTCCAATGAATATCGATTCTCCCAGGAAGCAACTGTCTGCAAATACATCGTTCCTGAGGGTTATGGGACGAAATCACTTTCAAATCAGAGGATCGATGTCGATGAGGAGGAGATCCGACGGGCTGGCGCAACGCTCTATTATGCGGCAGTGAACGAGACCGAGGAGGGCATCTTCACAACCAGTTCGAGGTCTATCGGAATCGTCGGGACCGGTAAATCGATAGAGGAGGCCGAAGGCATTTGCGAGTCGGCCTTGGAACATGTGAAGGGCAGGGTCTTCGTTAGGCACGACATTGGCAAGAGCGAACTGATCAAGAAGAGGATCGAGCATATGGCGAGGCTGAGAGGTGCTAAGAATGCCTGAGATCGAGGAGATATCAAAGGCGATCAGAGAGCGCCTGGACAAGAAGGATTTGGCGAGGGAGAGCGCGCTGAAAACGTCGCGGCAGATCATCAGGGAGTGCAGGAGCGCGATCGCCTCCCTGCAGAAGGGCAACGACGCCGAGGAGAACATGGAAAGGGCGCGCAAGGCGCACGCGCAGCTGAAAAAGATGCTCGCCGGTTTCCCGGACCTGCTCTCGGCGGGATATGCGGTCGATGCAGAGCAGGAACTCGCGGAGGCGGAGATACTGGCGTCATGCACCTGCGGGAAAGAGATGCCTTCGCCCGAGGATATCGGCGTCGAGGATGAGGCGTTCGTTCTCGGCATGGCGGACAGCATAGGCGAGATGAGAAGGCTTCTGCTGGACAAGCTGATGAAGGATGATGTCGAGGCCGCTGGCCTAATGCTCACTAAGATGGAGAGATTTTTCAACATGCTCATGACCTTCGATTATCCTGATGCACTGATAGCGACGAAGCGCAAGCAGGACGTGGCGAGAGGGCTCGTCGAGAAGAGCAGGGGGGAACTTGCGATGGCCACCCAGATGTCTCGCCTAAGGAAAAATCTGGGCTGATGAAAAGAGCCGCACCAGAACGAATTAAATAATAGTGCGCAAGGGTTACTCAGTCTGCTGACGAAGGCTCTTAGATGGCTGGACAAGAAGAGGACGGATCGATGGTCGAATCTGGAGCGGCTCCTGAACATGATAAGGAGAAGGAGGAGTTCCAGGACAGGGTCATCGACAGGGCGCTGAGGCTGCTTTTCACTCAGAGCATGGACGAGCTGTCGACTGAGATAGGCGATATCGTCGCCCGAAATTTCCCAGTCCGCTCAATGCTGATATTGATGAGGGAGGAGAAAACTGGCGTCTTCGTACCTTCCCGGATAATCGGATATCCGGAGGAGCGAATCCCCATCATCAAGCAGAAAGTCTCCTACACGGCCGATGAAATCGCGAGGACCATTAACACCGCGAATGCCCTTGGTAAATATTCAAGAATATACCTGGCAGAGCAATATCCGGATATCGATGAAAAGGACATTGCGGAGAGCCTTTTTCCTGAGAAGATCAACACGAAAAGGGAGAGCGCCGATTCTTGGCACCCTCTCGACAGGGAATCATTCTACTTCATTGACAGGTCCAGGAAGGAGACCGGATACATCTACATCACAAGCACGACTACCGGCAAGCAGCTGGATCAGAGATCCGTTGAGAGCCTGGACATCATTGCCTCAATCGCTTCCGTGGCGATTGAGCTCGTCAAGCTCGGAGAGGAAGAGCGGCTACCGCTTGAAAGGCAGGAGAAAAGGAGTGTGCAGACGTCGCAGATCCTGACCGTGACGAGCGCGGTTCTGGCGCTGACTGACCCGTCAAAACTCATCCGGAAGGTCCTGGAGCTGATTGAGGAGCTTTTCGGATTCAAGTCGAGCGCCATCATCCTTTACGACGACGCAGAGAAATGTTTCCGCTGGACGGCATTCAGAGGATATACCGATGCACAGGTCGCGAGGGGCATCGCAATGCGGATGCCGAGGGACATCATAGATAGGAACAGCAAACCCGAGTATCGCATCGGATACATTGCTCACCTGAAACCTGCAGAGAAGGCGTTGCCTGAAGACCTCCAGTATTTCTTCTATTTCGCCTCCGTCGAGGAGGAAAGAGCCGCTCTGTCGAGACCGAGGGGGAGCAAGGATTCCTGGCATGAGCTCGATGATATGTTCTTCGTGATTCAGGACCGCACGGGTAAAGCAGTTGGCGCGCTGTGCGTCGACAGCCCTGGAGACGGCAAGATACCGAAGAGGGAGACCATCGAGATGATCGAGATCTTCGTATCGCTTGTGGCCATTGCGCTCGAGAACGCCGGCCTCTATTCCGACGCGAACCGCTCGAGGGACGAGGTGCACGTCCTGAACCGGCTCATGTTCCACGACCTCATGAATTACAGCATGGCGATCAGGGGGTACCTGGATCTGGCGGCAGCCCAGCCGGATGACTCAGGAATCGAGCGATACGTCGACCGAGCGATGAAGCAGATAGATGTGACAGCGGAACTCGTCGAGAAGGTGAGGAAACTGTCCGCCATAAGGAGCGCGGATAAGAAGAACATGTTAAGGATTGACTTGACCAGGACCATAATGAATCAGGCGACGAAAACCGCAGGCATCTTCCCCTCGAAGAAGGTGCAGTTCGCGTTCGATTTCGAGACGGAGGACGCATTCGTGATGGCGAACGATCTCCTGCCGGACCTCTTCCACAACGTCTTCATGAACGCGATCAGAATCGACACTCATGACACGGTGATGATCGAGGTCGGATTGAGGGGTGAGATGGAAGGGCAGGATGAATCGGAGATAGGGTCATGGGTGGTTTCGATCTCAGACCACGGCCCTGGAATCCCGGACGAAAGGAAACCTGCGATATTCCTCGGCGTTCAGAAATTCATGCCCGCGGAGCCTGCGAGGGGGATGGGTCTCGGACTATCGATCGTGAAATCGCTGCTGGACCTGTACGGCGGAGAGGTCTGGGTGGAGGACAGGGAGCCAGGGCACCACGAGAAAGGAGCCGTCTTCTTTGTACGATTGCCGGCGGCCTAGGCGCACTACTTCTTCTTCCCTTTTTGTATGATCGTAAGGAACAATATAACGCCGACGAACATGACCATAAGGGAGAGTATCCCCCTCAGAAGGTTCCCGGAATCTGAGTAGTAGATGTCTATGGAGATCACGTTGTCCCCCTTGGAGAACTCGACGATCTTCGATTCGGCGTCGATGACCAGCTTGATTGTATGCTTGCCCTGCGGAATCGTGCTGAATACCCAGGTGAAGTTCACCAAAGTGCTTCCTTGGGCGGACAGATTGTAGTATTTCGTCTCTATCAGAGCGTCGTCAATGATCATCTGGACGGACACGTTGGTGGCGGACGTGTTGCCATAGTTGATCAGGGCGGCATCGATATAGATCGGCCTCACGACATCGATCTCGAATTCCTTGATCCGGTACCAGGTGGCATCTGTCTCGAAAGCGGTCGCGTTGATCTCGATCTTCATCTTGCCGGCAGTCGAGGTGCCGGTGATTTTCAGGGAGAAGGATCCGCTAGAGCCCGTGCCGTTGTTCGGGGTTAGTGTGGCGCCCGCGAGATCGGTTCCGACTATCTTCGCCGCATAGCTGTAGTTCTGTATCCTCTCAGGGTATGCGTATGAAATCCTAATAGTGAAGTCGCTTGGGAGGTCGGCACCAAGCACGTTAGGGCCATCAAGTCTGATGTCAATGAGCATCGATTCCTGAGGGCCGCCATCAGTTGCCGCACGGGAGTCGAATGCGACGAGCGGCATCGCGAGAAGCAGGAACATGGCTATTGCCATGCACCACAGGGTGAACGGCCGGCTTCTGTTCATCTCAGGAACCTCCCGAACTTGATCTTGCGGATGATGAAAACGGCGGCCAGCATGGACAGCATGACGACCATAAGGACGAGGTTCTCATTTTCCCGCTCCTGGAAGACGTCGTGCGTGTAGATGTTGTCTCCCTGAGCCGTCCCCGTATCAAGCCAGAAGTGCAGATCTGGCAAGACCGGCGTGACTAGTGTCACTAATGATAAAGTGGATGAGTTTGACCTGACCTCTACTGCGACGCTGATGTTGCTGTTCGGCATTGCCCTGAGCGATGTCAGCGTTATGTTCGCAATTGCCGTGTCTCCTGGACCGACTTCCAATAGGTTACCGGTCAACGAGCTCGTGCCGTTAATCGTCGCGCTCCAGCCGTTGAGTTGAAGCTCATCCGCATTCACGATTGTAAGAGTGTAGTTATCAGGGGTATTTCCAGTGTTCTTGACTTTCAGATCGGTGAAGAAAACCGTCCCGCTCTTGCTGCCCGAATCGCCCTGGGAGACTGTCGCCGAATAGTCAGGGGTGACATTAATAAAGATCTGCACGGATTTCTTTAAAGAGGGTTTGCCGACAGATACAATGTTGACATATAAGTCACCGTGATTCACCACGGCATCCGCAAAAGCTGTTATCGTGACCATCGTGGATATCGAAGAGCCGGCATTGCCGAAATCCAGCTGAACTAGAGGTTCCTTGAACGTGAACGTGAAGCCGCTGCCGTAACCGCTTAGGTTGTAAGTGTCCTTGGCGTTGCCAGTGTTGTTTATTTGAATGAGGTAGTTAACCGATCCTCCCCTCGAAATGGTCGCTTTCTGGTTCGAATCCCAGCTTGCATCGAACGAATATGAATTGGTCCTGGCAAGTTTTGCGTTCAGAACCACATCCGTCGTGAGAACCTGGGCTCTAAGGGTTGAGGAGTATCCGATGGTCATTCCGTTCTCGCGCCGCTGAGCATCGGCGACGATGCTATATGACCCGCTCGGGACGACCATTGAGACGCTGTTAGAGCTGAGCTGTGTGAGACTCCTAACCGTAGCGCCATTGTCAATATTCGCAATAGTCAGTTTGATTGAGATCAGATCCGTGCTGTTGGAAGCCGTAGCGGCGACTTCCAGCAAATGCCCCTGGGTCAGTACAACCCTTAGGTCGACCGGTTGCAAGTATTTTATGGAGATGAAATCAAAGTATGACAGGCCCGTCGGTGTGTCGACGATATATATCGCATAGGCACCTGGGTGAATGGTCGACCTAATCTCTCCGTTCAAGTCGGTGAAGTAAGACTCCCCCTGGGAGAGCGCGTCCATACCGCCGAATCTCACCCCGGTCAATACGGGGTTTCCTTTCTCGTCAACAATCGTGACATTCAGCGTCGAGTTGTCGAGACCATATTGCATATTCGGGGATAACTGCCTGTTCGACGTCAGAGAGATGTCCGTGTCATTCGTCATTTTCAGGTATTTCAGCGACCGCTGGAGATCCTCAAAGATGCGCATCTCGAAATGAAGAGAATAATTGCCGGCAGGGAGGACGACCGAATAAGGCTGCCCTGGCTGGGCGATAGTTGAAACGACCGAACCTGATGCGGCATCGGTGATCTGCAGGATGGTGACATTGGCGGATCTCGGCCCGATAATCGGACGACCGGAGATCTCATAAGCCGTCACGAGCGCAATGTCGATGATGTTGGAAAAGGCAGTCAGGTCGAATTCGAAGACCGCGGCGCGGTTCTTGAGAATCAAATCATAGGCATAGCAGACATAGCTGCCTTCTTTGAGGAAGGTCGTGTATGTCCCAAAAACATCCAGCAGAGCAAAAGTCGGTCCCTCGAATTGGACGCTGACTGACCTCGATGCGGGCACACCGAAAATCGTCCCGTCCACTTTAATGCGCTTTTCTACTTCGATGTTAAGACCAGAAATGTCTGTTCCGACGTAAACCGCGAGTATCTTATCGATGTAGTAGTAAGTGCCGCTGCCAGGGGTGACAGGGGTCTGCACGCGGACGGTGTATATCCCCGGGAATATCTGTCCGTGGATCTCGCCGTTCTGGTCTGATGTGAAGTTGGCATATCTTGTGGCATTGAGGAACTCCACGGGAACATTTGTCAGAGCCTTTCCATCAACAATCAATCTGCCACTTATGGAGACCGTGGAGAGTTCCATTGTTACGTTCAATGAAACCGGATTCTCCTCTGTCGTGATGCTTATCGGGTTGGATATGGCGTATCCGACAGCGTCGACAAGGATTGTCACCGTGGTGTTCATCGGCACGCCGATGCCGAACTTCCCGGTGATATTTGACCTCGTCCTGAGCGTCACACCGTCAGGAAGCACAATGGAGACTGCGGCAAATCCGATGTTCTCATCGGATTGCCTTCCACCATCGCCATTCCTGTCATGCCAGACGTTGCCGGTGAGGTTGATATAATCCCGGATATTGGCGTTGATGATCTTGTCTGTTGAAGATACGGAGACCTTCATTGTGGTCAATTGCATTCCACCGAGGAACAGGGCATCATAATCTCCTGCCGGCAAGTTGAGCGAATAGGATCCTTCATTATTGATGGCGGAAACGTAATTTACCAGGCCGTTGTAGAAGACGACTGCGGCTCCGGTGACAGTCTCCGTCACATCCTGAACTTCATTGACCACTGTGCCAGAGACTTGTGTCGCCGACCCGATCCTGATGGTCGCGGAAGAGGTCTCGTACCTCTTGACCAGCGTGCTCGCGTCTCCGACCAGGATTCCTTTTTCGGTCGGAGAGCTGACGACGAGTGAATATGGACCTTCCGGAAGATTAACACTCACCTTACCGATGCCGTCGGTGACGACCATGGTCGCAGTCGAGGGATAGAAGGAATCCGAGACGAGGATGTAAGCGTTCTCGAACGGGGCTCCTTCCTCATTGAGCACTTGTATTTCCAGAGTACCGGTCGACCTTAGGACGAAGCTTGCCTGTCGATCGAGCGGTGTAAAGGTAGTGCCGCCTTTCGAGTTGGCTGTTGCCTTAGATGTGAGGATCGATCTAGGCAAGGAAGCAAGGAAATCGCCCTTGCTGGCTGAGATGGTATACCCCCCAGGAAGCACTTGATCGAACGAGTATGAACCGTTTTCGTCTGTGTAATCGATGGCGTCGATGGGATAAAGACCGTCGTAATCGGCCTTGATTGACACTCGCGCCCCTGGTGCGGGCGTGCCGTCCTCGTACACGACTGTCCCGTTGATACTGGTAGGGGTTCTTGCGATTTCTGCAACTGTAAGAGAGCCTGGGGTGATGTCGCCGGAGAATTCTGCCAGTGTCGCAATGCCATTGACTGTAGTATCTATTACGTAGTGTCCGGAGGTGATTGCGACCTCATAGTTGCCGTCCTTCGCATCAATGTCATAGCTGATGTCATAAGCCTTTGTGTTCGTCAATACAAGAGTGCTGTTCTTGATTAGGACATCGGTTCCATCGGTGTAATTGCCGTCCTTATTCATGTCCCAGAAGACATGGCCAGACATAGTGCCGGATGCGATCTGGGTGTTATGGGTGATCTGCCAATCGTATCTTCCGTCGCCATCCGTGTCGATATTCTCCCTCGCCGCCATATCGGCAGTTACATTCAGAACGATCGCGTCCAGCTTATTACTGCCGACGAGGGACTGTGAGTCCCGCGTACCGGTCGAGAAGAATATCGTATCCTCTCCTGGCGGCAGGATTATCGTGTATGTCCCATTGGCATCGGAGAAGACGCTCTGGTGGGGGATGCCGTACTTGTCATGGACGGTCACCCTGATCGCGGGGGCTGGATCACCCGCTGGCGTGGTAATTTTCCCGCTTAACACAGCGCCGTCGTAATACTTTATTAAGATTGTACCGGCCTGGTACGCGGATTGTGGGGAAGCGTCGACGATTCCTTCCATCGTGCCGGCGTTAATCTTCTGCTGTATGTCAAAGGCATCCTCGAATGATATCGCCTGCCATTCCCTTGAGCCGTCGCTGGCGGGATTGAAGTAGGCGGTCTTGTATGCGAGCATGAAGTGCGTCATGTTCCAAGCAGGCATCGGTTGGATGGATTGCACCGAGCCGCTGTAACCCGGCAGGCCATCGTTCGTCTTTCCGACATCGGAGGGGGAGAACCCTGCATAGGTCCTATACAAGACGGTGTCGAAGAACGCGTCGGTATAGATGAGCTTGTAGCCGGTTATCGTAGTGGTGGAGGGGAGAGAAGAGAGATCGGAAAGGGAATGGTCCACTCCATTACTGTCGGTCGCCAATACTGTGTAGTAGTCCGACGGATTGCCGTCCGCGTCGATCCTCCTGTCGGTGAGCTTGACCGGCGCATAGAAGACCCCAACATCCTGCGCGGACTTGGGGATAAGCCTGGCGTCGACGCCGATGTATCCGATCGAGTATCCTGTGATATCCCGGAGGGATTTGTAGAGGGTCACTTCCTTGTCGAGCCCGAGGTTTGCAAACAGGACGCCGAGGTAGCGCCACATTATGTTGATATTGGTGATGTCCGAGGTTGCGGAACCATAGATGTTCGGATAGGTCATGATCGTGCTCTTGTATTTCGATGAGTTGGCAATGACGTCCTTCACGAGCAGGGGGTCGACACCGGAGCTCAGAAGGGCGCTGCTTATGAGCGGAGGGATGACAGGCTGGTTGACCTGCCCGACAAGGACGCGGGAGATCATCAGTCCGATCGCCACCGATTCGGCTGGGGCGAGCAATATGTCCCCACCGATCTGGTACCCCTGTTGGAAGTTGTCGGCGACGGCCGGGTGCCCGCCTGCGTCTATTGCCTCGAACCCATAATCCCACCAGGAAACGTAGGCTGGACGAGAGCTCTCAGGGAGTATATCGGCATCCTGCTGTTTCAGCCAGCGCCACATCGCAGGGAAATAAGAGCTCGGTAGTGGCAGCGAGTAGGTGAAAGCTCCCAGGTACCACAAGTTTCCGGTCTGTTTGTAGTCGGACGCGTTCGGGCGCATGAAATCCGGGAAGGTGTTGTATATGCTGTTGTCGTAGGCCTGCTTGGTCTCCCTCGGTATGCCGGCGTCCAGAGAGAACCAGGCGTTTGGTACTATCAGTAGGAAGACCACGAAAAGCGCTCCGACGATATGGCGGATCTTCACGCTCTTCCGCAGCACCTGGAAGAAGCTCCCGGAGGAGCCGCCTATCAGTTTCCCAACCGTTTTGAAATCGAGCTTGTCCACTATCAGTACCGTGATCCAAGCGCTCGCGATTGCGAAGGCGGGAGCAGCGTTGAACATGAAACGTCCGGCGGATGTCGCCATGAATATCGCCACGGCCATCCAGACGGAGATGATGATGTAGTCCCCGGCAATCCTCTTCGGGATCTTGGTCAGCATCAGGATGAGGCCGACGAACGACAGGTAGAATGTGACCGCGCCGAACGAAACGGCCAGCTGGCTGAACACCGGAGCCCGAGCCTCCGCGATCGTTTCATACAGTTTGGACCCCCCGAAGTACCCCTGGCCGCTGAAGATGGCATCCCCCAGCGCAGGGCTGACGATGGTGACGACGACTATTGCGATTGCCAGGAACGCCCCGAGCAGCGGGAGCGTTATCAGCCAAGGCAGTTCCCGCGTCACTGAGAAAAGCACCCCGACGATGATGGCTGCGCCGAAGAGGTAGAACGGGACGTCCAGGTTCCACAGTGTCATCTGGTGGTACACCGGATAGGTTATCAGGAAACCGAACCCGAATGCGATGAAGAAGATGAGGGTCGCGGATGTGGAGTCGATCCCCTTGAACTTGTTTACCAGCACCTGGATCAGGAAGAATGCCAGTAGAATTACCTCGATGTAAGCGAACCCGACCCACGCCATTGCAATCGCGGCGAAGGACAGACCGGCAAGAAGGGCATACAGGATCCCTTTCTGGCTCTTCGAGGCGAACATGCCTAATCCTCTTATGATGGACCTGGGACTCAGCCAGTTCTCAACCCATTTCGAGGTCTCCGTAGCCTTCATGGCCTTCATCAAGAAGTAGACGGTCAGCACGATGAAGAACAGCGCGAAGGGATCGTGGTCGCACAAGGTCGCGACGCTACGCTCCACATGAGACGGCATTATTGCCAGGAAAAGCGCAGCTACATACCCCACCCTCCTGCCGAAAATCTCCTTCGCAATCAGGTAGATCGGTACGACTGTAAGAGCGCCCCAGAACGCGGACGACATTATGAAGAAGAAACCGAGCGAATCGGCAAGGCTGCTGAACACTCCCTGGAAGAGGACAGCCGGAGCTGCCACTGAGAAAGTATAGAACGGCGGCCGGGGGTTACGCGCCCCATCCGGATAATTGAGCATCGGGTCTTTGTAAAGATGCTCTCCAGTCTGCGCGGCATGGTCCATCAGCCTCTGGTAGTAGTAGCTGTCCGATCCTCCGGACATGAGCCAACCGTTGCTAGCAGACAGGTCGTAGGCGAAGTAGGCCCTCAGGAACAGTGCGAGGAGGAAGACGAGCAGGACGATGAACAACGGCATCATCTTGCTCGCTCTGAGCTCCTTCATCCGGAGGCGCATCGCCGATGCGAATCTGCTAGCGTTGCCTGCAGACTGCTGCGTATCCGTCTCTACCTCCGCCAAAGAAGTTCACCTGAAAGTAATCTCACCCATTATTACGGTCATATAAATACGTTGTTCATTTGAGGCGGTTTCCAGATGCTGCGAATGACACCGACTGGCTAATGCGATTTTGCAGGTCATTCCGAGTAAAGGCAAAACGGGGTTGTTTTTGGTCGGAAAAAGGGTTAGCCCTCTTTATAAGCAGAATCACTTCTTTGTTATGAGAAATTCCGCTATCTCCTTAGAGAGATTTTCGGCGGCTTCCCGCGGGTCGGGAGCCTCGTAGATCGTGCGGCCGACTATGACGAAATCCGCGCCGAATCTCAGAGCATCCGATGCTTTTCCCCCCTGCGCCCCGACCCCGGGGCTGATGATCTTCAAATCTCCGACGATCTCCCTCATCCTCGCGATCCTCTCCGGCCTCGTCGCCGGGGCGACGATCCCCATCGCCCCTTGTTCCTTCGCCATTGCGGCGATCTTCTCTGCATTCGGTTGAGTGAATTCCTTGCCGCCAGGATGGCTCATTTCCGTGACGACGAAGACCTTCCCGCCGCTCGCGTCAACGCATGCTTTTAGCGAATCCGTTCCGGTGAAGCCGTGAGCTATGACCGCGCTGGCTCCGAGACTCATCGCCTGCTCGACGATCAGCCTGTTCGTGTTCGGGATGTCAGCGATCTTGAAATCGCAGATGACCGGAGAGAGCCCTGATATCTCGGTGATGATCCTCGGTCCTGCTCCGAGAACCAGAGGCCAGTTGATCTTGACGGCATCGAGATACTCGTGCGATTTCTCAACGATGTCGACGGCTCTGGCCCGTTGGGTAACATCCAGGGCTAGGATTATCCTGCTCTTCGGCTTCATCAGATGCAGGCAATTGCGAAGCGGAGTATTTAGATATCGTTTCTAAGCCCGACAGCACAATATTTATCGCTGCGGGATGCTCGCTCAGCCGTGGCAATCAAGAAGTGGCTGAACGGCTCGGCGTACATCGGTAGGCTCCCAGAAGGTTGCGTCCAATGCGCCAGAGGGGGCAAACTCGTGCTTCTGGTCACCGGTAAATGCGTTTATGGATGCTATTACTGCCCGCTGTCCTTCAAGAAGAAAGGAAGAGCGGTCGTTTACGCGGATGAGATGAGGGTCAGGAAGGACGCGGACATCCTCGAAGAGGCGGAGGCGATCAACGCTACCGGGACAGGGGTCACTGGAGGAGATCCTTTGATCCAGCCGAAGGAGACGGCGAGGCTGATCAAGCTCCTGAAGGACAACTTCGGAGAGAGGCATCACATCCACCTCTATACGAGGTCGACCGATCTGAAGACGATAGAGAAAGTCGCCTCGGTGGGGTTGGACGAGATAAGGTTCCACCCTCCCACATCCACTTGGAAGGATCTTGGCGAGAGCGAATATGCCGGGGCGATTGTCGCCTCGAGAGGTTTCGGGATGGTTGCGGGGTTCGAGATACCTGCGATACCCGGTTGCGAGAAAGATATCCGGACATTCTTGAGCGATGCGTACGACGTCGGCGCCTCGTTTGTGAACCTGAACGAGCTTGAATTCTCTGAGTCGAACTGGAGAGCATTGAGAAAGAGGGGATTCGAAGTGAAGGACGATGTCTCGGCTTCCGTCAAAGGTAGCCAAAGTATGGCACTCAGACTCCTGAAAAGCGCACCAGCTGACCTGCCGACGCATTACTGCTCCAGCAGCTTCAAGGATGGTATACAGCTGAGGCGCAGGATAATGCGGAGAGCGAAGAATGTGATGAGGCCGCTCGACATCCTGACGAAGGATGGGACGCTGATCATCGGGATAATCGAAACGAGGGATCCGTTGACACTCGCTGCCGATCTCAAGAAGCGATTTGACATCCCGAAAAAGTACATCGAGGCGAATCAAGGGATGAGGCGCGTCGAGATCGCGTCCTGGATCCTAGAGGAGATCGCCCCTGAACTAGAGAAGAGGGCGTTCATTATTGAGGAATATCCGACCGCCGATCGATTGGAAGTTGAGCGAGAGGTCGTCGGAAAATAATCCTGATGAGAGATTGAGCATCTACGCCACGCTGATGCTCTGGATGTTGTGATGCCTGTTCACGATGTCGCGCGCGATCCTCAGGTTCTTGCCGCTCTTCCCTATCGCCTTCCCCTTCGACGTCGGGTCGACCTTCACGGTCGCGTGCACGATGTTCCCACGCATCTCGATCGTCACCGACTGGACCTGGTATGTGTGGAAGACGTTCTTCACGAAGGTCTCCGGGTCGTCCGAGTACTCGATCACCTGGATGTCCTTCCCCGTGAGGTTCTTCAGCTTGATGACGTGCTCGCCCTTCTTGCCGACGGCCCTGCTGCCCTGCCCGTTCTCCACGACAAAAATAAGCTTGTCCTCGGTGTCCACGCAGTCCTTGACGCGGGTGCCAGTGAGGTTCTCGAACAATGTGATATGCCGGAGTGTGTCTCCGGTAAGGGTGATTTCTGGCATCTATTTCCTCTCATCGAGCGGACAGGATGTCCGAGCTGCCCTGGTCGAGTATGACCAGAGAAGAAACTGCAAACGGTTTCCCGCACGCGGCGCCGAGTTCGATGTTGTCGCCGGGATAGACCACGACTTTCACCTTCGTCTCGCCGGATCTGAGCTCGTCGTCCGGGCAGTTCCCGGAGACCACGACGAGCTTCGCTGCGCCGGTGCTCATCGCCTTCTTCGTCTCAGAAAGTCCGAACTTGACCTTGCCTGTTGCTACTGCCGCCTTCAACGACCTGCTTATGTCAGTGACCATTTGCTATCCATCCTGTTCATTCTTTGCTCGCCTTTTGCGGCGTCCAAACGAGCTTCACAGCGCCCGTTCCAAGAGTAACCGGCTGACCCACTATAATGTTTTCTGCGACTCCTTCCAGCTTGTCCTCTTCGCCCATTATCGCCGCCCTCAGCAGGTGGGCCGAGGTGATCTCGAACGCCGCCCTTGCGAGGACGCTCGACTTCCTTCCGGAGATACCGTGCCTGCCGATCGCCTTCACGTCCCCGTCGTTGGTCATGAGGTCCGAGACGAGCATGATGTGGCGTATGTCCACAGTAAGACCTTGTTCCTCGAGCGTCTTCGACGCCTCGTTCACGATCGAGTTCCTGGCCGCTTCGATGCCGAGCACCTCGAATATCTCGAGGATGCTGTTGGTGCTCGTGCGCTTCCGGTCGACCTTCTCGACCTTCAGGACTTCGGCCAGGTTGGACCCTTCGGTGTAGATGACATACTCCCCCTCTACGCGCCTGATGACCGCCCTACCGATGCCCGTGATGCCTTTCAGCGAGCAGTTCTTGACGTCCTCGTAGATCTTCTGGAGCTTCTTGAACGAGCTCTCGTCGGATTTCACGACGACAGACGCGTTGTCCGAACCGATCTCCGCCAGCCCCTTCAGGCCGCGGGTCGAGTTGATCTTCTTGTAGACCTGCTCGACTGTCATGTTCTTCTTCGTGAGCTTCTTGACATCGAGGTGCGCGATGACCCTCAACCCGTTGATGTCCGTCTCGACGTCCGCGACGTCCAGGAGGTTCGTTTCCTCAATGTCTGTCGCGATGCGCCTGACCGCGTCGGTGTCGTCCTTGATCGAGCGGTCGAGGTATATCTCCATTATCGGGGTGCTGGGGATGCGCCTCGCATCGACTATCTCGATGAGCCTCGGAAGGCCCAGCGTGACGTTCATCTCCGCGACTCCAGCGTAGTGGAATGTCCTCATGGTCATCTGCGTGCCAGGCTCCCCGATGCTCTGGGCCGCGATGATCCCGGCCGACTCGTTCGGGTCTATCCTGTGCGTCTCGAAGCGCCGGACCGATTCCTCGACGATCGACTTGATGAACTTCTCGGTCATCTTGCCGTGCTCGACGCGCTTCGCGATCTCCCTGACCACGGATATCGGCAGGGTCTTCTTTATTCCTGATAGGACCTTGAGTATCCTCTGATCGGTCTCGGTCGGCTCGATGGTCTTCTTCGGGAGCGTCATCTTGGTCGGCTCCCTCTCCTTCTTCTTCTCGGGCTTGCGCAGCCTGCTGCCCTTGGAGGGTTTCTTGGCCGCGGCAGAGCTGAGCGACTGCATGACCTTCTGCATCTTCTTGTCGCCGATGAGCTTCTCCAGCTCGACCCTGGTCTTCTTGTCCGTTGTGACTTTCCTGAGCCTGGAGATCGTGAATCCTCCTTCGACGAGCTGCGCCGCCGTCTTCTCGTCGACGCCCTTGTCAACGAGCGCCTCGACGGATCTGTTCGGGGTTGCCATGTTCAGCTCCCCTCCTCCTCGAATTCGGTCTCTTCGGTCTCCGCTTCCGGCTCTTCAGGCGTCTCCAAGAGATCCCTGTCCTGGATGCCGTAGCTGACGACCCCTTTCTCGTTGACCTGGGCGATCCCTTCGCCCTCTTTGCCGAGGACCGTCAGGATGACGTCGTCGATGTCGACCGGGTCTCCTTGGACGCTCCTCGCGGGGTCGGTGCCGTCTTCGCCGTACTTGAATTGGATTATCGTCCCGGCGGTGTTCCTGACGCTCCCGTCCTGCATGACCTTCAGGTCCTCCAGGGCGTTGATCAGCCGCCTCTGCATGTAACCGGACCTGGATGTACGGACGGCGGTATCGACAAGCCCCTCACGCCCTCCCATGGAGTGGAAGAAGAACTCCGTCGGGGACAGCCCGCTCTTGTAGGAGCTCCTGACGAACCCTCTCGCCTCTGCTCCGAGGTCGCCCTTCTTGAAGTGCGGCAGGGTCCTGTTCCAGTAACCTCTGCTGAGCCTTTCCCCTCTGACCGCCTGCTGCCCGATGCATCCCGCCATCTGCGACAGGTTGAGCATCGAACCCCTTGCTCCGCATTTTGCCATTATGACGGCCGAGTTCTCCATGCCGAGGTGGCGGCCCGCGATCTGGCCGGCTTGGTCCCTCGCCTTGCCGAGCTCCTTCATGATATAAACCTCGAGGGTCTCCTCCATGGACCTGCCTGGCATCTGCTCCAGCTCGCCGTTCCTGTATGCGTCGACGTACGAATTGACCTTCCCCATTGCGAGCCTCAGGACCTCTTCGATCTGTGCCTTGGCGTCGGTCGGGATGTCCTCGTCGTCTATGCCGGTGGTGAATCCCCTGAGCGATATGGCTCCGACGGCCATCTTCGTGGCCGCGTCCAGGAAGTCCCTGGCCATGTCTGATCCGTAATCCCTCGCCATCTTGTCGAGGATCCTCCCCTTGAACGCGCCGATCGCTTTTTCGTCGATCGTGCCGGTGATGAGCCTTCCGTGCCTTATTACTACGAAACCATCGTGCTCGCACTTCTCGCGCTTGCACTTGTCGCACTTCTGGCATATCGACGCGCGGAAGGTCATGTGCAGGTCCTTCGGAAGCAGCATCGTGAAGAGTTGCTTGCCCGACCAGTACTTCTCCCCCTTCTTCTGTTCAGGGTGCGGGGGCTTCGGAAGGCCGATCTTGGAGAGTATGTGTGACGTCTCCTCCTCGTTGAACTTCGCGTCTTTGTACGTCATTATGAACGCGCCGGTGATGTGGTCGTGGATCCCGCCGATGACCGGTCCGCCGAACCTAGGTGACAGGATGTGCTCCTGGACCTTCATGAGGATCTTCGCCTCGGCCCTGGCCTCCTCGCTCTGGAGAACATGGAGGTTCATCTCGTCGCCGTCGAAGTCCGCGTTATACGGCGGGCAGACGGAAAGGTTGAACCTGAACGTCTTCGCGTCCATGACGCGGACGGTGTGTGCCATCATCGACATCCTGTGCAGCGAGGGCTGCCTGTTGAATAGGACGATGTCGCCGTCCATCAGGTGTCTCTCGACGATGAAGCCGGTCTCGAGCACCTCTGAGACGGACTCGGCGTTCTTGTCTGTTATCTTAATCCTCCTGCCGTCGTTCCTGATGACATAGTTCACGCCTGGCTTGTACGGGACGGCGGTCGGGAGCGGCCCGTTCTTCACGAGCGCCTTCGCGATCTCCATGTTCGTCTCGGTGACGTGCACAGGGATTGTGAGCTCCCTCGTGGCCTCGTCCGGCACTCCGACCTCGTTGATCGAAAGATGCGGGTCCGGCGAGATGACCGTCCTCGCCGAGAAGTTGACGCGCTTTCCAGACAGGTTCGACCTGAACCTCCCCTCCTTGCCTTTCAGCCTCTGGGCCAGCGTCTTCAGCGGCCTGCCGGACCTGTGCCGGGCGGGCGGGATGCCGGAGGTCTGGTTGTCGAAGTAAGTCGTGATATGGTACTGCAGCAGCTCCCACAGGTCCTCTACGATCAGCTGTGGCGCCCCTGCGTCCCTGTTCTCTCGCAGCCTCTGGTTGATCCTCAGGACGTCGACGAGCTTGTGGGTGATGTCGTCCTCCGACCTGTCCCCTGACTCGAGCGTGATCGACGGCCTGACGGCTACCGGCGGGACCGGGAGCGACGTCAGGATCATCCATTCCGGCCTTGCCGCCTTCGGCTCCATTCCGAGCGGCGGAAGATCCTCATCGGGGATCCTCTCAAGCCTCTCCCTGACCTCCTTGGGGGTTAGCTTGTGGCCCTCCTCCCTGAAGGTCGTGGGCTTATCCAACGTGATCTTGAGTTGCACGGCACCGCAGTGCGGGCAGACGGTCCTGGATGCGGCGTCCTTCGCCGTCTCCTTGGAGATGAGGCCGACCTCTATCGTGTCCCCGCCGAGTTCCTCGAGGGACGACATCTGCTTCGTGTAATCCTCGGCCTGCTCCCTGGTCAGGAGAAGCTTCCCGCATGTCCTGCATGTCGACTGGAGCAGCTTCTTTATGTCCTTCACGTAGCCGACGTGTATGACCGGCATGGCGAGGTCGATATGGCCGAAGTGCCCCGGGCACTCGTCGGCCTTGCGGCCGCAAGTCTTGCACCGCAACCCTGGCTCTATGACGCCGAGGTGCGGGTCCATCAGGCCCATGTCGATCGGGAAGCCGTCGTCGTCGTACGTGTCGGCGGTGATGATCTTCGTGGAGGACATCTTGCGTATCTCGTCTGGAGACAATAGCGAGAATTTGATCGACGATATCCTCTTCGTGATTATCT
>Ga0315281_10004497_pt1 | contig 20196 bp, 18 predicted proteins | sample YL17G07_0_MG_FD_204540 | JGI IMG/M metagenome (GOLD analysis project Ga0315281, IMG submission 204540) | Sediment microbial communities from Yellowstone Lake, YNP, Wyoming, USA - YL17G07_0 | ecosystem: Environmental > Aquatic > Freshwater > Lake > Sediment | place: USA: Wyoming | collected...
GAGGACGAGACCTTTGTGCTCGCGTAGAGTTTCTCTCGGCGAGTGTTCAACGATGACTTTTCCGTCCGGGGCGAGCAGGTTTTCTTTTTCGATCATGGCGAGCGAGGGGTTGACCAGATCCTGATCGTACGGCGGATCCACAAAGATCAAGTCGAACCGTTCGATCCCGGATTTTCGGGCGACCGATTTCAAGTCGTCCGGGAGTTTGGTCCTCAAGACCGTTGCTTGTGAAACGAAGCGGCAGAGTTCGATGTTCTTCTTGATGATTCCCAACGCTTCGGGTGACGCATCCAAAAAGACCGCATGGCCCGCCCCGCGTGAGAGGGCCTCGACGCCGATCGCCCCCGTCCCCGCGAAGACGTCCAAGACGGTGAGATCGGAGACGTCGAATAGGATATTGAAGATCGCGCCTTTGACCTTGTCCAAGGCGGGACGGATGGAGTGGGATTTGGGCCCCACGAGAGTACGGCCCTTGGCGATGCCTGCAATCACGCGCATGGCGACTTGATGGCAGCTTCCCTCAATCCGAGCAACATTTTCTCGCGCGATGCGATTCATCAGTCGATCTCTTGATGTCCGAAAGGGTTCGGCGGTGGCTGGACGTGTGGTCGTTGTAGAGGAGGAAGTTTCTGCCCGGAATCTCCGAAATCCAATGGCATCTTTGGGGGAACGTCTTCCGATCTTTTATTGAGGTTTCAACGCAACTTTTTTATGGTAGGGGCGACATCAAGTCACCTGATACGGACGGGATCTTATTTTATGTTCAATAGGGTATTTTCTGCGCTTCCTGCGATGGTTTTTTCATGGGCCTTGACGGCCCTGAGCTGCAGCGAGCCCGCTTCCGAGCCTTATCCACCGTCTCCTCAAGTTTCCGCCTTGAACGACCTTCCCGCGGAGGACCTTGTCTGTCGAGAGCCGGCCCCGGCGCAAGAGCCTTGGAGCGTTTCCTATTCAAGGGAATTGTCCCGATCGGCCGATCAGTACGAGCAAATTCTAGCCAACGATCCTCGTTTCGCCAACCCTGCGGATCCTCAGACGCGTGCGCTCCGCAATCGCCTCCTGACCCACAAGATTTTCTCCGAAGCCTTGGGCGACCTCAATGAAAGCCTTCTCGGCAGACGTTAGCCGTCTTTTGTCGGTTTTCCTTTTTTAACGAGTAACAACAATGCGCGGTGAATTCCCGGCGAAGAGGGATGTCGGCAAGGTGTAACTTCCCAATCGTGCCATCGGAGCACGCGGCGATCCGGAAACATCGATCGTCACCGGTGGTCTCACGGACGTTCCGTTGGTGCCGTCGGCAAAAACGAGTAGGCCACCATCCACTGGCTGAGGTTGTGTCCTCACCGGACGAAGACGGCCTTGGTCGTCGAATTCATAGATGGGCGTTGTGGCCGCCGTATTCCCGCCTATTGCGAATTGGCTGAGCAACGAGGGCGTGTCCGTTGCATTCGGAAGAACAAAGATCTGATTCCCGTCGCCACTGAAGGGTTGGAGGAACGGAGCCGGGAAGCGTGGGGCCGCCGAACCTGTCAGGAGTAGGTCGCGGAACGGATCCCAGGTCTGTTGAGGCTGCACGAGGCTCCAGTCGAGGGTGGTCACCGTCTGCGGTGGCCGGGGCAGATCTTCGGGATAATGGTCGCGGATCGCGTTGGGATCGCCGCCTTGCACCTGCACCACGTCGGCGTAGGTTATCCGCGACTGGATGTAGGTCTGAAGCTGCTGGTAGACCTCGACGGGATTGTTCGGAAGCCCGGCGGAGAAGGCGCTGGCGCTCAGGTGGAGGTGAACAGTCTCGGGAGTTCCGTCTATGAGCCGATGGGGCGCAGCTCCCTCAAGCCTCCTGCGGACCATCTCCTGGAAAGGACTCTGAGCCCTCTGCAAATCAGCTCGGGCCGTCGTGCGATCATCGATGAGCCTCCGAAGGCGGTTATGAGCAAGGGAATCGTCGTATCCGCTCCGCGTGTCGAAGGGATTGTTCGCAAAAAAATCATGGAATTGCCGCTGATAGCGTTCGAGGATCTGGTTTTCCTGGTCCGGATGGGCGCGGATCTCGTCCCGGATCTGGGGGTATTCGCCCAGGAAGGTCGACATGGCCTGTTCGCTGTGATGGACAGCCGACTGGGCCGAGGCGAAGGCCCGGCCCTCTTCGGTCTGCTGGGCGAATTCGAAGACCATCAATTCCGTGTAGGCATTGTGCACGTCGCGGACGGCGTTGCGGTATTCCGTCACGGCGGATTCGTTGACCGAGCCGTCGGGATTGGTGAGCGTGTTCCGGGCGATGAGGTGATCGAGGCGGCGCATCGAGTCGCCGGCCCGGCTTCGAAGATCTTGCTCGGCTGCGTTCCGGTCCCGGTTGGACCAGAAAATTTCATTAACGGCCAATCCGACGGCCTCAATGGCGAGGACAACCACGGCGGTCTGCCAAGACCTCATGGCTGCCACGCGGCCCGACGCCGAAAGGACGCCGGTATATTCCAGGGCGTAAAGGCTTCCGTAGGCGAGGCCGCGGGCGGCCAAGCCGGAACCGACCATACCCACCATCGTGCGGCCCGTTTGCTCGCCGCTCAAGCCTCCGTGCGCAAGTTGCATCATGACGATGGCCCCGAGCATTCCGCCGCCGTGGACGCTCATCGACCGCAATCCGGTGTATTCAGCCGCGAAGGCGGCGCGGTTGAACAGAAGCCTTCCCTCGACGCGCTGGAAGAGTTCTCCGTCCATGGCCGTGATCCCCGTTCGCGCCAAGGTCTCGCCCGCCGCCGTTCCGCCGGCCATAAAGGCGTAGTCGGGGGCCAATGACATATAAAATTGAAGGCTGGCCAATTGCGAATGGCCGGTCGCGAGCTGGGTGGTTCCCTGCGTGATGAGGGATGCCAAACCGAACATTCCGGCGTTCATCTGCAGGCGTCCGCCGCGCGTGGCTTGGAGGCGTTCGATCCAACCCAGTTGCACCCGGTTCGGCAGCGGGTCCGCCGTCGCGGCCCGCGGAGCGCGCGGGTCGTAGACGAGGCCCGTCCCGTCGGGACTCGGTCGCGGGGATCGAGGCGCTGGAAGGTCCGTCCCGGGCCGGTCGATGCCCAAGGCCTTCATCGCGTTGGCCAACTCCCCCGTTCGGTCCATGGCCAATTGGTAGACCTCGGGAGGGCTACCCGGCGGGACTTCCACCATGGGCGTAATCGTCACGGCGTAAGGGCTGTGCGCGGGGACGAATCCCTCCGGCGGAGGCGTTCCCTGGGGCCGGGTGACGTAGAGGATGCGGCCACTTTCAGTGACGCGGATGTAGCCGTTCCAACGTTCCACTTGCGCGACGTTCGCGATGTTGTCAACCGGTCGGATGCTAGTCGCATCAACTTGGATACCATGCGCCTCTTGAATGACGCTGACCAGGTCGGCGCGTGCTGTATCGCTCAAAGAGTCTCCATCGATGTGGACCACGCGCTCCGTCCTGCCATCGACCGTTCGGCTCTCGATCGCGTACGCGCGGCCTTCGTAGAATCCTCCCGGCATCGGCGGGACCTTATGCACGTTATGATGAGTGACCGACTCGAAGATCCGCTCGGTGTTGGTGGCGACGTAATCCGAGATCCGGGCGAGATCGGCGTCCGTCCAACGGGCTCCCTCGGGTTCGATGGTCGCTGTAAACATTTCGTCGCCCATTTGGGCCATGGTCACTTCAACGCCGCGATACTCATGCCCGGCGATCGTGATGTCGATATTGGTCCGCAATAAGCTGTCTCTGGCGTCAGGGGCGTGGTCGACGCTGTGGCCGAACATGTCCCTGACCTCGGTTTGTTGGACGAAGACACGCCGGCCGCGCGCCATTTCGCTCAACAATTGGGAGAAGACCTCCGGCCGCAAGACTCCTTCGAAGCGGATGTGTTGCTGACCAAGGTCCCGTTCCTGCTCGAGATGGGCTTCAACGGAGACCTCGGGTTGGCGGGGTTCGGGATTGTCCATGTACTGAAGAGCCTGATCGATCAATTGATGGGCCCCTTCGACGTCTCCGGCAGCGGCCGCCTCGCTGACGAGGGTGGCCAATCTTCTTTGGTGTTGGATCGAGTGGCCGGCGTCGTGGGCCGGTCGCGGCAGCAAGCCTGCTCTAATGTCTTCTTCGGTGACGCCTTCCGGCGTCTGTCCGCGTTGGGACGGAGGCAGGGCCGGGATGTCCTCGAGATTCGTGCCTTCAGGAATGACCCGACCGCTGCGAAGTAAGGGTCTCGCCGCCCTTGCGTGGGACGGGCTATCGGCCGGAACCTCGCCGATGAACGTTTCGCGGCCGAGTCTTTTGGCCTCCGCCTCGGCGACGGCCATGCTCTGGAGAATGCGGATGACCCGCAAGTCGGCCTGAATGGGCTGCACATCCGTGAGAGAGATTTGAGAGGAGGCGTGTCCTGCTGTCAGTCCCACGTTCCTCGGATTGCTGACCAGCCAATCCCGGCCCGCGAGGTCGTTCGTGCTCAATCGCTGGACGCCCATGGCCCGGACGACTTCCGCGGGAAGGGGTTGATTCGTCCGGAAAAATTCGAGGAGGCGATTCCTCAATTCGGCGTGGAATTCGGCAGTCCGATTGGCGGGAATGTCTGAGACCACCATGTTGGTCCCCCAGATGCCAAGGACTCGGGCGCCGCCCCAACGCGGGTCGGACGCCATGGCTCGGGCTTCGTGATCCAGCATGAGCTTCACGGCCGTTCCCGTGCGGTAGGTCGCGTCGTGCTTGTTGACGCCCGTGAGATTGAAACCCAACATCACGCCTTCCAGGCGCAGCGTCTCCGTTGAGCTCTGGCCGGCATCGCAAGTGGCTTGGCTGGCGCGGCGATCGGCGTAGAGGAGGTTCAACCAGTTTTCGATCGTGGCATAGTCGTTGAGACCGCCTCGTGTGTTGACCTCTTGCACCGCCCTCGCCGCGCTTCCGAATTGATCCAAGAGCGGCGCGGCCTCCTCGAGGATTCGGCGGACTTCGGCGGCGTCGTTTGATTCACGGGCGGCGGCGAGTCTCTGGCGGAGTTGGGTCAGGGCCTGCTGGCCGCTCTGATACGTCTGGCCGAACTGGCTTGAAATTTCCAGGAGTCCGTCGCGGTCATTGAGGCTCACGACGGCTTGCGGCGAAGGCGTTGTTCCTTCACGGTCCCGCGGCCAGTTGACGAGAGGGGCGTTTATGAGGGCCTCGATAATCGAAGGAGGCAAGGCGAGAAGGCGATGCTGGTCTGGTTGCTGTGTCGGAGACGGGCTTTGAAAGAGTGCCGATTGTCCGGGCGTCAGCACGTTCCCGTCTGCAGGACAAAGCAGAGGCGGCCGACAGGCATCCGGCAAGAGCGGCGGCAACACGGGTGCGCTCGCATCGCAAGATGCTACGTCGTTCGGGACGGCACCGTCAAACGAGCCGGACCAGGGTCCGGGCGCACGGGCGCCGCAGGTGCAGCATGTATTCGGGGGGCACATAGTATAAGGGCTTCTCTCGCAACTTCCGTGCCAAAAATGGCTTGGTGGGGTAAAAAGTCGCCTCAAAAAAGACATAAAATCCAATGGCTTGCACAATATGTTTCCGGAGGGTAACAAGCGTTGTGCAAAAACGGGGTATCTGCACCGCGATTCGGGTCTGCATTCCTCATTTGACACAGTCCGTCGAAACGTCTTAGGGCTACGTGCCTCGGAGGATTCTCGTATGAAGAAAAGCGTATTGGCCGGCATGATCGGAGTGGGGCTTCTCTTGGCGGCCTCGGCGCACGCGGACGACTATATTTATAAGAGCAAGAACAAGATCGATTTCGTCAAGCTGGACAAGGCCCGGGGGACCGAGAAGGACGGCGGTTTCAAACACCCGTATGAGTTCACGGATGATCAGCTCCGCGCCATTTTTAGTTCCCTGCACTTCAACAAGAAGATCCTGCTCTTGAAGGACATCGAAAACCGCGATCTCTTCGCCCCGGAGAATGTCGAGTTTCTCACGACGTATCTCAAGGACGCCTTTCACAAAGCGAAGGACAACCAAGTCGTCCTCGTTTCTTATTTCACACGCGATTCGCATGTCGTCATTCAGAACGACCGCCTCACGATTTTTCGGGCCTTCGTGAAAGACGACGGACTCCATCTCAAATTCACGAAACTCTACGCCAAGATGTTGGGCGATCGGACGACGCAAGGCTCGACGGTTGCGACCAATCAGGCGCGCGGGATGCGCGTCTCTCTGGAACTTCAGCCGGGTCAGAACCGCGTATCTTGGGATCCGGAGGAATTGGTCCTCGACTTGAATCAGATCGGCGCTTCCGCCTCCGGCGGATCGGTCGCCGCAAAAAAAGACGACAAGCCCTCCAAGAAAGACAAGAAGGGCAAGGTTCAAAAGGAAGAAGCGGCCGAACAAACTCCACCCAAGGAAGAAAAATCCCAGATTGTCCGCAAAACCAAGACCGCCAAGGAAACGGATTCAGCCGCCGAATCCAAAGCTCAAGACGTGCGCGATCGCTTGAAACAACTCGACCAGCTTAAGAAAGATGCCGTGATTTCCGACAAGGAATATCAGGAGAAGCGCAAAGAAATCCTGAAGGACCTCTGAGGATCTCTAAAGACCTCTAAGAAAGAGAGACGGCCGTGACGGGACGCTCGATGCCGACGCCGAGCTTCAGGAACCTCGAGATCGGTTGCGTCGTGTAGAGATGATCATCCAAAACAAAGAATGGACCTAGGGCCGCGCGGAACCGGATGCCGTCTTCTTCACGAGCATGACCGACGAAACCATACCTCCAAGGTCCCATGTCTTCTTCGCGATGCGCGGTTCCCCCAAAGAAAAAATCCTTTGCCCCGATAAAGATTGGATTCTCGGAAAAATTTCCCATGAAATGCGGGCCCGCGTCGATCGGATCCACCTGATGCAGGGGTTTGAATCCCAGCTTTTCCAATAGTCTCAAGGCCGGCAGGCTGTCCGTTCGCGGGACGCCGATCACGCGTCGCGCGTCTTCCGGAAGATTCCGTAGCGTGACGACGCGAGGCAGACGAGCGGCAATCAAAGATCGGTCGTCATTTGTGAGTTGATCCATCTCATCGTAGGGACGGTTGTCGAAGTGGCCGCGCGCAAAGGCTTCATAAAAGGCGTTGGAACGGCTGCCATCCGGGAGTTCCAAGAAAGGCGGAAGAATTTCCGTCAGACAAGTACGGGGACGGTAGCGCTCACGATTCTGCGGAAGGGCCGCCCAAAAGAAACGAATCCACGATGCGGCTCGGCCATACCGAGGACGGACATCGATGGTATGCTGCACTCCTTCCACCAAGATATCCGCATGAGTCTCCCCCTTCTCCCGGGAGGTGACCGCATGATGGACGATCAACGCCCCGACTTCGGCGGGTCCGTTGTGATTCTGAATCAGGATCAACGAACTGTCGTCTTGCACGCGTCCCTCTTCATCGGGTTGGGTGCTCGGAACGGTCTGATAGGCGTGATGGGGACGCTCGGGACTCCCGTGCTGCGGATAGAACGTCGAGCTCCCGATAGGAATCCATTCACCCCGGTCGGTGGAGGCCAGAATGGAGAACCTCATCTCCTGTTCTGCGGGATCGGCGACGACCCCTCGGAACGAATCCATGGAAGTGCGTATTTTTTTCTCCAAACCGGCCTGCACCGACGGAAAGTTGAGGGTTCGGAAATTTCCGCTCTGAGCCGCCGCCATTAAGGACGGTGCGTCCGAGGGAAGAGCCTCTCTTAAAAAGATCGTGGGTTGCGAGAGCGGATTAGCAACGGATAGGAGACCGGCGCTCGGGAGAGGATCGTGAAGACTCATCAGGGATGTGACTAGCTGGGTGATCGACGACATAGCGACTCAACATCGTGATGGGTCTCGCAAAGTTGCTAGGATTGTCGCGGATTAAGCGATCTCGAAGATCTTGGGGATCCGGGTCAGCACGTCGCAGCCCGTCTTGGTCACGTAGACCACGTCTTCGATGCGGATGCCGCCCAGATGCTCGTAATAGAGGCCCGGCTCGACGGTGACGACGTTGCCGGTGACGAGCTTGTTCGGGATGCGGCTGACGCGCGGAAGCTCATGGATGTCCAGGCCCAGACCGTGTCCGGTGGAGTGAATAAAGCCCTGAGGCTTGCCTTTCACGTAGCCGGTCTTGAATCCGCAATCCTCCAAGGTCTTGCTGACCTTGTTATGAACATCGGCGGCGTTGACGCCATGGCGAATCGCCTGGATGCCGTTTTCCTGGGATTTCTTCACCGCCGCATACATCGTTTTTTGTGCCTCCGACGCCCGGCCCTTGAGGACGGTGCGCGTGATGTCTCCATAGTAGCCCGTCGTCATCGATTTCGGAAAGACATCGAGAACGATCGTTTGATTGGCGGAGAGCGGTCCCGTCCCGCGGCAGTGCGGATCGGCGGCCTGCCTGCCGCCGGCGACGATGGTGTGCTGACCGAGGGCGCCGCATTCCATCATCTTAATTTCAATGACCTGCCTCAAGGCCTCGCTCGTCAGGACCGAGCCGTTTCGATAGATCTTTCCTTTTTTGATCCGGCACCGCTTAAGGACATCGATCGCCGCCTGAATGCCGGCCTCCGTCGCCCGGAGGGTCTGTGTAATGTATTTCTTCTCTTCCGGCGTCTTTTTTTCGCGTTCGGGATAGAAGGGGTCGGGCAGGGCTTCGATTCGATAACCCCATTTTTTGAGCATCAAGGCGTGCTTGAGAGGGAAGTAGGACGGCACTTGGAGCGTCTTGATTCGCAGCTCTCTCAAAACCATATTGATGACGTCGCCCTCGCGGCGCTTCTTGCCCGATTTCTTGAGTTTCTGATCATACGCGCTCAAAGACAAGACACGATGGACATCGGCCTCCTTCTTGGCCCGGCTGACCTCCAGATCGGAGGCGATCAGGATCTTCTTTCCTTTGTGGTGGATGAAGAAGATCGGGTCGGGGACGTAGAACTTCGTGGCCCAATAGAGATCGGCGCATTGTTCGGAACTGGCGAAGAGGAGTTTCGCGGTTGTCATATTCTACAAGAGTAACGGGCCTTTTAGCTTTTGACAACATTTCCCTGGTTGGTTAGTCCTCGCAGACCATGTCGAACGAAGAACTCCCGAAAACCTACGAACCCAAGGCCATTGAAGAAAAGTGGCTCAAGGCCTGGCTGGAGGCCCGGCTCTTTCACGCAGAGCCCGGCCCGGATCGCGCCAAGAATTTCTCCATTGTCATCCCTCCTCCCAACGTTACGGGATCGCTCCACATGGGTCATGCGTTGAACAATACGCTCCAAGACATCTTGGTCCGCTATAAGAGGATGGACGGTTTCAATGCCCTCTGGGTTCCGGGCACCGATCACGCTGGGATAGCCACGCAGAACGTCGTCGAACGCGAGCTCAAAAAGGAAGGTAAGAGGCGGCAGGACTTGGGCCGGGAAAAGTTCATCCAACGCGTCTGGGAGTGGAAGCAGAAGTTCGGGAGCCACATCGTCCACCAATTGCAGCGCCTCGGCGCCTCCTGCGACTGGGGCCGTGAGCGATTCACGATGGACGAGGGGCTTTCGCAGGCCGTGCGCGAGGCCTTTGTCCGTCTTTACGAAAAGAAACTCATTTTTCGCGATCTTTACCTCATCAACTGGTGTCCGCGTTGCCACACGGCGATTTCGGACATCGAGGTGGAGCATCAGGAGTCGAATGGGTCGTTGTGGTTTATTAACTATGGCGATGGCGTGGTCGTCGCGACGACGCGCCCCGAAACGATGCTGGGGGACACGGCCGTCGCCGTTCATCCCGACGATGAACGTTACACAGGCCTCATGGGCAAGAAGCTTCTGTTGCCGTTAGTGAACCGTGAAATTCCAATCATCGCCGACCATCGCGTGGACCGCGAGTTTGGTACCGGGGCCGTCAAGGTCACGCCCGCCCACGATTTTAACGACTTTGCCCTGGGTAACGATCATAAACTTCCGCGGATCAATATCTTTACGCCCGATGCAAAAATCAACGAGAACGGAATCCATTATCAGGGATTGGACCGCTTCGAGGCGCGCAAGCAAATCGTGGTGGAGTTGGAGGAGAAGGGTTTCCTGGTCAAGACCGAGCCTCACAAGCTTTCCGTCGGACACTGCTACCGTTGCAAGACCGTCGTCGAGCCGTATCTCTCTCTTCAATGGTTCGTGAAGACAAAGCCCCTAGCCGAGCGGGCGCTCAAAGCGGTGCGCGACGGCCGAACAAAGTTCCATCCGGAGAATTGGACGAGGACCTATGAGAATTGGATGGAGAACATCAAGGACTGGTGCATCAGCCGCCAGATTTGGTGGGGGCACCGGATTCCGGCTTGGTATTGCGAAAGAGCGACCGCCCCCAACCCCCTCCTTACTAAGGAGGGGGCTCCGGGGGAGGTCTGCCCCCCAATTGTCTCTCGAACCACTCCGGAAAAATGTCCCAAGTGCGGCTCGACGAATCTGAAGCAAGAAGAAGACGTCCTCGACACGTGGTTTTCATCGGGGCTCTGGCCGTTTTCAACGCTGGGATGGCCGAAAGAAACCCCCGAGCTCAAGGCCTTCTATCCCACCTCGGTGCTGGTAACCGGTTTCGACATTATCTTTTTTTGGGTGGCGCGCATGATGATGTTCGGCCTGGAGATGATGAATGATGTCCCATTTACAGACGTTTACATTCACGCCCTTGTGCGAGATGCACAAGGCCAAAAGATGAGCAAATCGAAGGGCAACGTCATCGATCCGCTCACCATCATGGACCAGTTTGGGACCGATGCCTTCCGGTTTACCCTGGCCGCTCTTGCCGCTCAGGGCAGGGACATCAAGCTCTCAGAACAGGTGATCGAGGGCTATCGAAATTTCTGCAACAAGATTTGGAACGCATCGCGGTTTGCCCTCATGAATTTGGGGGACTACCTTCCTGATCAAAACGCAGAAGCAGGTGACGACTCGCCCTATGACTCTTGGATTCTAGTCAAGTTGAGAGGAGCCATTCAGAAGGTGAGAGACGCCATTGAAAACTATGAGTTCGATGTCGCTGCCAGAAGCGTTTATCAATTTTTCTGGAACAGTTTTTGCGATTGGTACCTGGAGTTCAGCAAGCTGCAACTCAACAAGAAACGGCTTGATGAGGTTCTGGCAAACAGTATTGCGTTATTGCATCCGTTCATGCCGTTTCTTACCGAAGAAATCGGCCATCTTTTGCCGGGCAAGAAAGACGCGCCGAGCGTTTCGAAATGGAGTTTTCCCAAACCGGAAGATATTCTTTCCGGTAAATCCCTTGAGAGAGCCGAGAGTCAAGCGGGGATCGTTGATCTGGTTATCTCCGTCGTCGAGTCGATCCGTTCCATTAGGGGCGAGAATAGAATCCCGCCATCCAAAGAAATGAAATCGATCGTCTACTCAGGCCGGCAGGAGGAGAGAGGACATCTCAAAGGATGGGTTGATGTCATCAAACGGCTCTCGCGGTCCGCTCATCTGGATATTGTTGACGCGGCGCCGTCCCCCAAAGGAATGGCCCATTCGGTGATCAGAGAAGGCTTGGAAGTCTTCGTGCCGCTCGAAGGCTTGGTGGATTTCGCCGCCGAGGTTCAGCGTCTCGACAAGGAAATCTCGAAGCTCAAACAAGATTTGGAGCGCCGGACGGCGCGACTCGGAGACGCGAACTTCGTGAGCCGCGCGGACCCGGAGATCGTGGAAGAGGAGCGCGAGACCCTCCGGGAGACTCAGGCCAAACTCTCCCGCTTGGAAGAAACCCGCGGAAACTATACACTGTAGCCTGGGTTCTTTCAAAAGGCTTGACCATCTGAAACTTTGTTGTCTAGCATCCTCACTCCTTACTATGAAAAAGAAGATCACAGCCAAAAAGACCACCAAAAAAGCAGCCCCTCGTTCCTCCTATCATGCGACGGGTATTTTATTGGAGCATATCCAACATCAAGTAGAGATCATCGCGGAGGGTGTCGATGCGAACAATCAGAAAATCGACGTTTTGGACAAGAAGATCGATTCCGTTAAGGACGACCTCCAGGAACAAATCCAAACGGTCGCGAAGCAGCTCAATAATAAATTAGAAACCGTTAAGGACGACCTCCAGGAACAAATCCAAACGGTCGCCAAGCAGCTCAATAATAAATTAGAAACCGTCAAGGAAGTGCTTTCAGGCAAGGTTGATGCTATCGCCACGCGTCTGGATCGTCATGACGCAGAGATCGAGCATTTGAAAGAAACCCAACATCTGTCTTGATTTTACTCTCCCCTCCCTCACCCTTTCGCGAGAGAGAAATGTAATCTTCCATGGACGGAGACTAATCTTTTTAATCATGCCCGACCGCATCCAAATGCCCATTGAAATTGCTCTTTTTGGATAAAAATTATTCCGTCGTTAGAGGTGCTGCCTCTGGAAGCGGGCAGGGAACGACCTCGACCGTCTGGGCTCCGGCGCTGAAATTCAATTGCTGCTCGGCAACCGTCTTCTCATCGTAAGTGCAGACATCCAAGCCCGAAGGGCACGAGGGAAGGAGGGCCTTAAAAACGACGGCGGGATTAGTGACGGGAGGGATGGGTTGTATCGACGAATCCGAAGAAAGTGGGTTTGTGGGTAATTTGGTCCAATGCAGGCAGAGGGGACCTTGCGAGGCCGCAAGTGTGTGATTCCACATGAGAGAGTGCTCTTTGTTTGAATAGACGGAAAATAAGAGGACTTCAAACACCTTGTCAGCGCAATTCTGGAAATCGTAATTGATCTGAATCAAATTATTTTGATAAAAAACCTCCCCAAAAGTCCCTTGTCATTATGGGAATATATATTCTATAATCGAGAATACTTCGAGGCCAACGGCCTCGTCACTGGGCAACCATTAGAAATAAACATTGCCCAGCGCCTAGAAGGCCTCATATTTTTTTGAAGGTCTTCTAGGAGTACTGCAAGTCTTATTGGATATTTAATGGAGGACTTGACTGTATGAAAACAAGCCTTGTGATTGAGGATAGTCTATTTCGAGAGGCTGAGAAGCATGCTCAGAGGGAAAAGAAGACTTTGAGCGAGGTGATCAGCTATTGGGCGCGCTTGGGGAGGGATTTGCTTCGGCAACAGAAGAAAGCTCGAGGTAAGAAATTATGCTCCCTGGATTTGGGCGGGCCGGCTTCGATTGATATCAATTCCAGACGTGAGTGGATGGATCTTCTCGACTCATGATTGCGCTCGATACGAATATCATCATTCATCTTCTGGTGAAGACTCAGAAAGAGCACGTCCGAGTCAAGCGTTGGTTTGAATCCAAGTCTGAACCATTGGCGACGACTCCGACGAATATTGGAGAGGTCTTGCGATTATTGACGCACCCGCGAGTTTTTCCAAAACCCGTGTCGCTTAATGACGCCGTCGATTGTCTTGATACCTTCCTTGAGGATCATCAGATCAGAGTGCTTGAGGAAGAAGATCGCTGGTGGAGTCATCTCTCGGAGTTGGCCAAGAAAAATCAGACTCTCAAAGGAAATGAGATCTTTGATGCTCGGGTCGCTCTGTGTTTGAGATATCACGGCATCAAGGAAATCTGTACTTTCGACGCCGATTTTTCCAAGTACCCATTTTTGACGATCGTTGTACCGTGAACTCATGAGTATGCCCGACCGCATTCAAATGTTGATCGAGATCGCCCTCCTGGAAGATATCGGGACGGGCGACATCACGAGCGACGCCTTGTTCGGCGATGAAGCCGTCGAAAAAGCCGGCGAGATCGTTGCAAAAGAAGATCTTGTCCTTGCCGGTCTGGAGATCGCACGCTGCGTGTTTCTCACGGTCGACCCTCATCTGAAGTGGGAAACGCTCTTCCGGGACGGAGATCGTGTTTTGAAAGGAACGAAGGTTGCGAAGGTAGGTGGCCGCTATCAGAGTCTGTTGCGCGCAGAGCGCACGGCCCTCAATTTTCTCCAGCATCTTTCCGGCGTCGCGACGCTGACCTCCCAATTCGTGGAAAAGGCGAAGGGGACGCACGCGCAAATTTTGGACACGCGCAAGACCTTGCCCGGCTTTCGCGCCTTGGAAAAAATGGCCGTACGCATGGGCGGCGGCAAGAATCACCGGCTGGGGCTTTATGACCGTTACCTGATCAAGGATAATCATTTAATGGGAATTTCAATCACGGAGGCTGTGAAACGGGCCAAAGAGCGGAACGTCAACAAGGTGCCGATTGAGGTCGAAATTCAGAAGATCGAGCAGGTGGAGGAGGCGGTCGCGGCCGGCGCCGATATTCTGATGATGGATAACTTCTCCCTCGCGGATCTCCGGAAAGCCGTTCAAAAAGTCGGAGGTCGTGTGAAGATCGAGGCTTCGGGCGGGATCAATCAGGATAGCGTTCGCGACTACGCCGAAACGGGCGTCGATTTTATTTCCGTCGGAGCGTTGACGCATTCCGCGCGTGCCGTCGATATGTCGTTGGAAATCACCCCTGAATGAATTCAGGGTCTAAAAAGGGCAATCAATTCCTCCCGGAATTCCGAAGGAATTTGATCGACGTTTCAAAATGCGTGGTTATTAGCCGCGGAATTCATTCCGCGGTTCTGAGCCGCTGAATGACTTCGTCGGAGAGGGAGTGATAGTGTATGGCCCCGCTGGATTGAGGGGCGAAGTGAAAGACCGGTTTGCCTTCGAGTTGGGACTTGTTGAGGGCCGTGTTGATCGCAACCTGGGACTTGAGAATCTTGCCGTTGAAGAACCTTTTCATATTATCCGAGATGAGCTGATTCATCGTAATATTGCGTCCATCCACGCGCGTGAAGAGGACGCCCAAGACGTCGAGTTGGGGATTCAGTCTATCCGTGACCTCGCGCAACGTCTCCAAGAGGTCGGTCACTCCCTCAAATGCCAAGACGCTCATCTCGCAGGGAATCAAGACATGATCGGCGGCGACCAGGCCGTTCAACGTCAGGTTGCCTAACGACGGAGGACAATCCAGAAGGATGATGTCGTAAAGAGTCCGAGCCGTCTCGATGGCCGTTCGTAAGATGAATTCTTTGCCGATGCGGGAAGAAAGGACCGATTCCGTTTGAACGAGGGCTTTGTCGCCCGGAGTGAGGTGAAAGTTCTCAAGGTCCGTCTTGATGACGGCATCCATGATGTTGGCGCGCCGGGTTTCCAAGATCTTTGAGAGAGGCGTGTATTCGATGCCGTCGCTGATGATCGCTCCCAAGGATTTTTCAACGTGTCCTTGAGGATCCAAGTCGATGACGAGAACCTGCTTGCGATGGTAATACGCGAGGGATGTGCCGAGATTGACCGCTGTGGTCGTCTTGCCGACGCCGCCTTTTTGAGAACAGATGGCGACCACTTTGGCGTGCCGGTCACCGGCTTCGTATTGAGGCCCGTTCACAAGAATCAAATCCTTGAGTTTCTCGGTGATAGACATGAAGTAACAGGCTGATTAGTAATGCAATGGAGAAGAGTTATCAAGGGAGAAGTTAAGTTTGCCATGATGTTATCCATCCATGAGAGGCTCCCATCGGTCTATGTCCATATCCCCTTCTGCGAAGTGAAGTGCGGGTACTGCGATTTTTTCTCCGTGCCGCGGGGTTATGAGGATTTTGACCTTCAAAATCAGTATGTAGAGGCCTTGATACGCGAGATGCAAGGGCGTCTAGAGCCCCATCGGGGTCGCGTCATTCACTCACTCTTTTTTGGTGGGGGAACTCCATCGCTTCTGGATCCCACTCTCTTGGAACGGATCTTGCATACACTCAGGACTTTCCTGTCTTGGGGGCCGGAGACCGAGGTGACCCTCGAATCCAATCCCAAAACCGTGTCTTTGGAAAAACTCCGAACCTTCCGCTCCTTAGGCATCAATCGGCTCTCGATCGGGGTTCAGTCCTTTCAGGATCGCTTCCTCAAAACCCTGGGGAGGATTCATTCCGGGGCCGACGCCCGTCGGACTGTCGATGACGCGCTCAAGGCCGGTTTTGAAAACGTGAGTTGCGACATGATTTTTGCTCTGCCCGGTCAGACCTTCGAGGATTGGCAAAAGGATTTACAAGAAGCGATCTCCCTGGGGACGCCGCATCTGTCGGCCTATCATTTGACGATCGAGGGAGGGACGGCCTTCGATGGGCTGCATCGGAAAGGAAAGTTGAACCTTCCTTCTGAAGAGGAAGGTGTCCGCTGTCTGACGTGGACCCGTGAGGCTTTGAAGGCGGCCGGGCTAGACGCCTATGAGATTTCGAATTTCGCCCGGATCGGACGCGAATCCGTGCACAATAAAAATTATTGGGAGTATGGGGAATATTTCGGGTTTGGAACTGCGGCGGCAAGTTTTACAAAAAATCCCAACCGAATGCGCCGCACCAATGTTCGCGACTTGAAGAAATACGTCGCCGGCCAATATGCCGGGTCAAATGATGGGTCATCGGAGACTATTTCTCCGCAGCTGGCGATGGGCGAGTTCTGCATGCTGGGACTTCGGATGCGCGAAGGAATCGAAGACGAACGGTTTCAGGCGGAGTTCGGATGTTCCCTCTCCGCTGCGTTTCGTCCTCAATTGACGAAATGGCAGCAAAGAGGTTGGTTGGAACGAGGGGCTCGGTCGTGGATGCTTACCGCCGATGGACTTCTCTTTGCGGATGAGGTCGCCGCTTCGTTTCTTCCCTAAAAAGGCAAATTATTCCAGAGGATTGCATCTCCACACACAACTTGGACAAATTTTTGTCGATACGGGGCGCATGTTTGTAAATCCTGGGCTCATGACGGTCTCCAGTCTAAGGCTCCTCGACCAATTGGGCGAACTCCAGAGATTGGGTATTTTGGAGGATCGCTCGCCCGACTTTTCCCGGGTTCGCCATGAGTTGGTGTCGGCCGGTTATGAATGTCTTCGCGTTCCCGATTCCCCTGTCCGGCAACCTTTCCGGTCTTCTGGTTGGTCCGGTCGGAATCTTGAAGAGTGCATTCAAACAATCCTGGGAAAGGCGATTCAGTTTGAGCCACATTTTGCGCCGGATTTTGTGCCGCTTCAAGCCATCATGACGCAGGCCGGGCGTCGGGTGCCCGTCATCATTGAAAAGGTCAGTCCCGAAGAGGCCATTCCGTTGGTTCGCGGCGCCAATCGGAAACTTCTGGAAGAACATCGGATCTTCACCAGCCATCCCGACATGGAAGTGCCTGTCTTCCTGATGAGAACATGGGACGGGCATGCGCGCGCCATGGCCGTCTGTCTCCTGCATCCCGAAAACGGCACGAAAACATTGTATTGCAGCCGCGACATCAAGTTCGGCCGGCGTCATCCGGATGCCTTGCAGAACGTCGGCCCCGCGATGGTGATTGCGCGCTTGCTCTATATGAAACAGAGAGGATTTTGGAACGACCGTGCGCCGGTCCTGAAGGACTTTTTTCCGTTCATCTTGGATCACTATCGATCTTTTTTTCCGCTGACGGCCTTGCGTCGCATGAGGCTCGATCCGACGAGTATCCATTGCATCGAAGCGGAGCTGATTTTGAGTTCGACCTACTTTGAAATGGTGGAGCTGCATCCACTAGCGCGCCGCCCTACTTCGAGCGCTCGAAGTTAATCTTATCTTCCTTGATCCACTTGTGAATGGTTACGCGCGAGACGTTGAGCTCATTGGCGGCGTGGCTGATGTTGCCTTTGTGTTTCTTAAGGGCGTCGCTCAAACTCTCCCTCTTCATCTTGCGGATCGTGGCGCTCGATGCGCCGTCGCCGCTCGAAGCTTCCGCCAGTTGGGGAAGGTCGAAGTCGCCTCTTTCCAAGATCGTCGATTCCCGCGAGAGTGCGTTGGTGATCGCGCGCCGCGTGGCGCGGTTGAGCTCGCGGATATTGCCGCGCCAAGGCAGCCTCTGTAAGTCTTCAAGAACTTTTGGAGAGACCGAGAGCGGCGTGTGCGCATGCGTGGAGAGGAAATAACGGACCAAGAGAGGGATGTCCTCCTTGCGCTCCCGAAGGGGAGGAACCTGAATGATCCAATCGAATCTCTGGAAGAGATCCTCACGGAAAGATCCTTCGTACCGGGACTTGTCGAGATCGCGGTTGGTGGCAAAAACGATGCGGACATCCACGGCAATCTCGCGCGTGCCGCCGACCGGCCGAATCATGCCGTCCTCGAGGACTCGCAGGAGGCGCGCCTGGCTCTCCATGGGAAGTTCCCCGATTTCATCGAGGAAAAGTGTGCCCCGGTGGGCCTGTTGGAAAAATCCCTGGTAGTCCCCGACCGCCCCGGTGAACGATCCCTTTGCATGGCCGAAGAGTTGGCTGTCGGCGAGGGTTTGCGGGATGGTGGCGCAGTTGACCACGACAAAAGGATAGGCGCGTCGTTTTGGATTTTCCGCATGCAGATAGTGGGCGAGCAGATCCTTGCCGACTCCGGTTTCACCCAAAAGAAGAACCGTATCGTTCGTAGGAGCGATTTTCTTCAACTTGTCTATGACCGAGCGAAAGGGTTTCGATTTGCCTACAATCATGCGCCCGGAAGTCCCCGGACGTAATGGAGACAGAGAGATCCCCTCGATCTCCTTGGTGTCGTCTTCGTTCGGTTTCTCCACTTCGTAACTAAGGCTGAACCGTCCAAACCGGATCGTCCCCGCCGCCGGCAGGGCCCTTTCCGTAACGCGGAAATCGTTCAAGAAGGTCCCGTTCCGGCTATGCAGATCGCGGAGGAAATAGTTGCCGCCGTCCACAAAAAGTTCGGCATGTTTGGAGGAGACATAGGGATTGTCCAGAACCAGATCGCAGCCGTCCGACCGGCCGATTAAGACATTGGCCCGCCGGAACTTCTTTTTAATGGGTGTCAGGAAATGAATGGTCGGAAGCACGTTCGCATGCGAAGTCTTTCCATCTTGCAGGCTCGCCGTTGCTGTCTTGTCACGTTTGACGGCGGCGGGGGAGCCGCTCACCTGAACCCGGTAGGATCCCACATCGAAGAGGTCGCCTTCCTTCACAATATCGGAGCCCCGAATTGGCTTTCCATTCAGAAAGATCTGTCCGTCTCTCTCAACCAAGACGAGACCGACATCCGTCATCTCGATCCGGGCGTGATGGGGGACGACACCGTCCAAGAGACACACGTCATTGTCGGCTTCGCTTCCAATGGTGAGTTCCGTCTCGATGTCTTCCCGCAAAATGGGAAGGCCCCGGTGAAAGATCGTGAGGGTCGGCATGAACGGAAGGTATCAAAACCGTTCCGTTTGGCAAGTCTCATGCATTTCACTTTACAGTTAAGTTTACATGCCGATAGCAACTCCCACAACGCGGCCCTGCTCAAACCCTCAATCTTTCAGTCGAAATAGGAGCCCGGCCTCTGGCACGGTCTTTGTAGTGAGAATCCGGCATGAAGCGGATTGTCTTCCTTCTTCTATCAATCCTTGCGGTCTCTAAAAGCCTAGAAGGTTCGTCGAGGCCATCGGGATTCGCACACGATGCCGATGCGGCCATGGAGAACGGTCAATATGAATATGCCTATGCGCTGTGGAAAAGGGCCCTCGGGCGGGAAGGCGATCATCGGGAGGCCCTTGAGGCGATGGCGAAACTCCAGAGGATAGCCCGGGATCTTTTCGAAGAGGCCTTGATGCTGCAAGTCTCAAATCCGGTCCGCATGAAGGAGCTCCTTCGAACCGTCATCCTGATCAGCGATCCATGGTCCGAACTCAATCGTGAAGCGAGGGACGTCTTAGGGGAAGAGCTATGACGCCATCCATTGCGTCAAAATACGGCGGCACCGCCTTAGTGTTAGTCTCCTTATTAGGGGCCTTCACGAACCTTCGTGAAGCGGGGGCCGCATATCAAACCCTGGCGGAGGAGATTCAATGGGCCCTGCATGCCGGTGATGGCAAAACTAGAACAGAACGGCTCAATACGGTGGCAAAAATTTATCCATCATCCCCAGTTCCGCTCATTCTTCTGGGTGAAGAGTACGAGAAGTTGGGAAAAACGCGGTCGGCAATCGATGTCTATGAAAAGGCGGTTGGACAAAAGCTTTCCTGTATTTTGTGTCATGAAAAGCTCGGAAAACTGTTGATTAAGATGGGGCAAATAGAGGAAGGAGAATCTCATCTTCGTGATGCAAAACAAATTCCTGAGGGAGGTGAATCTTGAAGCAACCTTTGCATCTTGTTATCGAAAAAAACTCGCGGTCACTCGCTCGGGCATTCCGTGGGGCTATTATGAAATCGGCTCTCAGTTGGGTCCTCATTCTTCAGATTGTCGTTTCGCCGCTTGCGAGTCAAGCTTACGACCTCTCTCAGACGAGTTCGCGACGTT
>Ga0315281_10004498_pt1 | contig 20195 bp, 23 predicted proteins | sample YL17G07_0_MG_FD_204540 | JGI IMG/M metagenome (GOLD analysis project Ga0315281, IMG submission 204540) | Sediment microbial communities from Yellowstone Lake, YNP, Wyoming, USA - YL17G07_0 | ecosystem: Environmental > Aquatic > Freshwater > Lake > Sediment | place: USA: Wyoming | collected...
CAAGCGTGACATGGTATGGACGGGTGAGGGGGCAGACCTACGGGTTCTTCGCCCGAGCGCAGGATAACACCGGTCTGTGGGGAGATAACTCGAGCGCCCAATCATTTAAGGTCAACAAGCTCCCGATCGTCGAGAACCAGAAAGCGGAGAATAGAGTGAACCCAGACAACTTGACGACACTCACCCCGAGCTTGAGCTGGAGCTATTTCGATAATGATAAGGACAACCAAACACAGCGCCAGATTCAGGTCGGGACGTCTGCGGATGGAAGCGATATGTGGGACAATACGGTTTCGACTTCCGCGAAGTCAGCCACGTATGCTGGCGCTCCATTGACTGTGGGGCAGACATACTACTGGCGCGTCATGGTCTTCGATAATTACGAGTGGTCGAACTGGCTGTCCGGAGGGACATTCAAATTAAAAACAGACATCAAACCGAACAAGCCGACCAACTTATTACCATCGGCACGGCAAATCACAGAAAACGTGCCGGACGTGCCGATAAGCGCGTTCGTGACGGACAACAATGGCGACAGTATGACCGTGTTCTTCTACGATAACGCCGGGACAAAGCCCCTGATTGGCTCCGTCGGGGCTGATAGTGGAACAACAGCGAGCGTGGTATGGTATGGACGGGTGAGGGGGCAGACCTACGGGTTCTTCGCCCGAGCGCAGGATAACACCGGTCTGTGGGGAGATAACTCGAGCGCCCAATCATTTAAGGTCAACAAGCTTCCGATCGTCGAGAACCAGAAAGCGGAGAATCGAGTGAACCCAGACAACTTGACGACACCCACCCCGAGCTTGAGCTGGAGCTATTTCGATAATGATAAGGACAACCAAACACAGCGCCAGATTCAGGTCGGAACATCGCCGGACAGCAACGATATGTGGGACTCGACGGTTTCGACTTCCGCGAAGTCAGCCACGTATGCGGGTTCAGCGTTGTCGAGCGGTGTCACATATTACTGGCGCGTCATGGTCTTCGATAATTACGAGTGGTCGGATTGGAAGTCGGGGGCGACATTCAAATTAAAAACAGACATCAAACCGAACAAGCCGACCAACTTATTACCATCGGCACGGCAAACAACGACGGATGTGACGATAAGCGCGTTCGTGACGGACAACAATGGCGACAGTATGACCGTGTACTTCTACGATAACGCCGGGACAAAGCCCCTGATCGGCTCCGTCGGGGCCAACAGTGGAACGACAGCGAGCGTGGTATGGTATGGACGGGTGAGGGGGCAGACCTACGGGTTCTTCACCCGAGCGCAGGATAACACCGGTCTGTGGGGAGATAACTCGAGCGTCCAATCATTTAAGGTCAACAAGCTCCCGATCGTCGAGAACCAGAAAGCGGAGAATAGAGTGAACCCAGACAACTTGACGACACTCACCCCGCTGTTGAGCTGGAGCTATTTCGATAATGATAAGGACAACCAAACGCAGCGCCAGATTCAGGTCGGAACATCGCCGGACAGCAACGATATGTGGGACAATACGGTTCCGACTTCCGCGACGGCCGCCACGTATTTGGGTTCACCGTTGTCGAGCGGTGTCACATATTACTGGCAAGTTAGGGTCTTCGATAATTACGAGTGGTCGGATTGGATGTCGGGGGCGACATTCAAATTAAGTTGATACTACAGCTCCTCCGGCGCCAACGCTCATCTCGCCCGCGAATGGTACGATAACGAACGTTAGCACTCAGACGTTTGTTTGGACTTCTGTGAGCGACCCGAGCGGTATCACCTACCAGATTCAGATCGATAACGATGCCAATTTCAGCTCGCCGGTCTACTTTGCTGTAGACCTCGTCGAAAATACTCACACACTACCTGACGAGAACGCGCTTGCATTGTTCATCCCGTACTTCTGGCGCGTCCGAGCAAAGAGCGGGGCGGGCCTCACATGTGACTGGAGTCAGGAGTAGAATTTCACAATAGTCCCGATAGGTACGATTGGCGTCCTGCTCATGCCTCTGCTCATGCTGCTGCCATTCCTGCTGATAGATATTCTACAACATCGTTCAACCGTAAAGTTTCTTAAGTGGTATATACAAAGGAAAACAGTCTGATGTAGAGGGTAAAGAATGGCCGAATATCAAAGATCTGCAGTTAGGTCGTCTGGGCTCTCTGGGCAGGATATCGAGGAACTCGTGTTGAAGCTCGCCAAGGAAGGTCGCTACCCGAGCGAGATCGGGATGATATTGCGCGACCAGCACGGCGTACCAGACGTGAGGCAGGCCACTGGCAAGAGCATCGCCCAGATTTTATCGGCTCGTGGCGTAGGGTCAAGCTTACCAGAGGATTTGACGGGTTTGATAAGGAAAGCTGTCATGTTACACAAGCACTTGGAGAAAAACAAAAAAGACCAATCATCGAGGCGATCTCTTGGGGTAGTCGAGGCCAGAATTCAAAAGTTGGCGAAGTATTACGTCAAGAACGGAAAGTTGCCGGAGGGCTGGCGGTATGAGCCAGAGAGGGCCGCCCTCCTGATACGTTAGAAAGGTGCAAAATGTGGGTCGCGCGGAAATCAGGAGGTTCCAGCGGGCGTCGGAGACAGCCGCGGCATTCCTTAAAGGACACCTTACTGGCGATAGCCGGGTCAAAGTAATAACTCACACAGATTCAGATGGTATAGCGGCCGGCGCAATCTTGGCGCGGTGTCTTTACAGCTACAATGTACCGTTCCACATCAAGTTCACCAGACCGCTTAAGCCTGAGGAGATAGCCGAGCTCGGCAAGGAAGATTACGACCTGTTTGTTTTTATGGATCAAGGAACCGGGCAGATAGCGGCTATACACAAGTTCATACTCGGGGCGGGGCGCGATGTTTTGATACTCGACCACCACCCCGGAGAATTTCCAGAGCTTTCGAACCTAGCTTACCTCAATCCGCATGCATGCGGTCTGAATGGAGCAAAGGATGTCGGTGCAGCTGGAACTGCGTATTTGGCGGTAGAAAACATAGACAAAAATTTCAGGTCGCTCATTGGGTTGGCGATCGTCGGCGCGCTCGGTGACCGTCAAGAATTTTTTTCTGGGTTCACAGGTGCGAACGAAGTGCTGGTGAAGAGAGCGATCGACCTCGGTCTGATAAGGACAAACGATGGGTTGAAGTTGGTTGGACGAGAGCTTTCGCCAGCCGTGGAATGTCTACGGCTGTGCATACGACCGTATCTTCCAAACCTGTCGGGTAACCTCTCCGAATGTAGAGAATTGATCGGTGGATTGGGCATCTCCTTGAATGCGAGTTTTGCCGAGCTTGGTTCCGAAATTGAAAGGAAGGTTAGAGACGCGATATGTGCGAAGGTAGGTCAGGTAGCCACTAATGAGGAATTTTGTCACACCCTATGGGGCATGGTCTACGAGCTGACGACCAATAGCATAACCGGCCCACGAGATGTTCGGGAGTATTCGGCTATGTTGGATGCGTGCGGAAGGCTTCGCAAGCCAGAGATAGGTTTTGCCGCCGCGCTTGGAGATAGAGCCGCTTACAACGAAGCGCGGGGATTGCTGAGCAGATATTTGGAACAGATGATGCGGACGCTGAGCAAGCTTAACGCTCAGGTGGAAGCATTCAAGGTGACACCAAGGATGCGCTACATCTACACTGCGGATGAAATCGAGCCGACAATGATAGGGGAGGCGATTTCTTTGGCAATGGAGTCGGGACTGGTAGCTATCGACAAGCCAGTGGTCGGGATAGTTGATGGTGAGACAGGTGATGTAAAAATATCGGCAAGAGCAACGCCCGGGTTGGCTATGCAGGGCTTGAACGTCGGTGATGTCTTATCGAGGGTTGCAGCTGATGTGGGGGGCAGCGGTGGGGGGCATGATGTGGCAGCCGCGGCAAGAGTACCGCGCGAGCGCATGGATGAGTTTATAGCAAAACTGGACCAAGCTTTGACAGAAGCTGGTGGTACATGATGCTTTACTCAGAACAGGTGCAACATCTATCCACGACTGATAAAGGATTTGTCCATGTCCTAGAAGCGCTGAAGAGTCTAAAAAAAATTAAAAGTCCACGGGTGCTGAACTTTTCTCACAACGATCTCGATGGTATCGGTAGCGCAGTCATCATGCGGAGATTACTCCAGCAATACACGAACGCCGAGGTTGTCACGAAGCTTCCACTTCACTTCCGGCTCACCGCCCCAGAGCTTCAGAGGGCGCTTGAGTCCGATTCTTTTGACATGCTTTTATTGACGGATAAAGGCACGTTCGATTACTACGATGATTTTTTGGGAATGGTAAAACAGGTTGTGATTATCGACCATCATCCGAACGATGGCATGCCGAAGCGTTGTGTGCTGTTAAATCCATCGGCGGAGCAGTCCGTTCCATCTGCGGCTTCCCTGGTCTGCCACATGGTGAGCAGCAAACTTGGGTTGGCCGATGAGTGTGACGATTTCGCTGCAATATTGGGATGCAGGGGAGACTTCGCATTCGATCCGGTACAAAAGACATCCGTAGATTTTGTCAAACCTTTCGTCACTCGTATGCAGGAAGAGTTCCCCAACATGTTTGAGCCTAGGTTGGACCGTGCGACAATTTTCGATATTGTAGACAGGGAGAGGACCGCACTGATAAATCAGATAGCCGAAGTTCTGCATGTGGGTTGTCTAGCTCACATGTACGCCCGTGTACACGAAAACATCGATGTGGATTATGGGCCGAGCTTTGTGTTCGAGACGTTGTCGGCTTTTTTGAGTAAACATGTTAAAGTTGAAAAGTTCCATTCTCTATCGGATTTTATGGACAGTTTGCCGGACGGAAAAAAACTCGCAAGTGTTTTTGAGTATTACAAGAGGGATTGGGACTTGTTGAGTAGGCGAGCGGAGAACGCTTCTGTTCTGCTCGGCGAGATAAACGGAGTTGGCATTTACATACTGTTCGCGAGGGAGGCCACGGCGATGCATGGGGCACCTTTCCCAGCACTTTTGCCATACGTCGCATCTGCGCGTTTGGAACCTTTGAAGCGAGAATCTGGCTATCCGCACACGATGGTGATAGTGTTCTGCCCAAAAGATAGAGGTGTGCACATCTCTATGCGCGGTGGAGGCGGGCTGGTCGGTTGCGGAGCGATGTGTAGCGAGTTGGCCAACCGTCTGCAGAAGCTCTATCTTGAGCAAGGAGGCATTGGGGGTGGGGGGCACGATCGTGCGGCGGAATGCGTGGTGGATAGGCCCGTGCCGATGTATGCGGTCATGCACGAGCTGTTGATGTTGATTGAGGAGATGGTCAAGAAGTCTAAAGGTACATCATCAAGCCTTTAAAAGTCTAGGTAGAATCTATTTGGTGTTATATTGACATTCGAGGAAAGCGAGCTTCAAAAGCTGGTCGATGAGATCATCAGGCTCTTGGAAAACTACCGAGATGATCCAGGCGCGCTAGACGTGATATTATCCGAGCTGAAGAGTCTCTATCGCAAGATCCCGATTTACCCGGGAATAATTGCATATTGCTTGCCGATGGTTGTGAAGCCCATAGAGCCCAAGCAATTAAAAGGAGGAGATGAAGTATCGATCCTAACAAAAGATAATCGTATTTTGGTGGGTAAAATTTCAAGCGTCACGCAAGGCGAGATTAAAATTATGGATTGTTACGAGCATGGAGGACAAAAATTGTCCAACGAATGTAATGTACCGTTGGCCAATTTAAAAGAAGCAAGGCTGTTTACTCGTGAGATACTGCATAAGGAATGGCCAGATCTAGATTTTGAGGAGTGATTAATTGCCAGAGCTTAGGCTAAAGCGCGGAAATGTGATTAAGATAGAAGGGTTTGCCAGTCTCCACGTTAAAGAAGGAAAGGTTTCGATAATTGGCGGGCTACATGATAAGTGGGCTAAGGTTGTCATTCCGCGGGCGAAATCCATACCGGTAGAAGTAGAAAGCGATGCCATTATAGAGTACATGCTTGGGCCCGGTGGCAAGATGGAAAAATTGCCAGGGCGCACGATACCCCGCGAGTGGGACACGCTTGTAGAGGAAATCGTCGCAAAAAAACCTCGCGTCGTCCTCATATTGGGCGAGGTGGATACTGGTAAGAGCTTTCTTTCGACTTATATCGCGAACATGTTGATTAGAAAAAATCTGCGCGTCGCGGTTGTGGATGGAGACGCGGGACAATCTGATGTTGGTCCGCCGACGACTTTGGGGGTAGTTATGGTAGATAAGCCAGTGGTCTTCCTGCAAGACGTTTCAGCACATGTGACGTACTTCATCGGCTCGATGTCTCCGGCGGGACACATTCTTGAGTTCATGGTAGGCATCAAGCGCATGGTGGAACATGGATTAAAGAACGCGGATGTGGTAGTGGTAAACACCGCAGGTTGGATCTCGGGTGGACCTGGGAGGGCCTTTAGGCTGTATGAAATGGAGCTGCTGAGTCCAGACATGATAGTGGCACTTCAGCGGGGAAGGGAGCTTGAGCATCTATTGAAGTCTATGGATCAATCTAAAGTCAGAAGGATCGCAGTATCCAAACAGATCAGACCTAGATCGCGCAGCGACCGCACATTTTTACGAGAGCTTGCCTTGGGACGGTATTTTGAGGGTGCGGAAAGATTGATTTTGGACCTTCGGAAGGTACTGTTAGAGCGTTGTTACTTTCATACGGGAGAGCCTATAGATCCAAAAAGCTTGGGCGACGCATCGGTAGTATATGCAGAAAAAATGCCAGAAGGTTTGTTTATCGTCGTGAGTGGAGAGCTAAGCGATAACAAGGCTCAGGAGCTGAAGGCGAAATTCAAGAACTTGCATACAATAAGCCCATGGGACGCGAAAAACGTCGTCGTTGGGTTGGCAAACTCAAATAATGAGCTCGTTGGACTGGGGATAATCGACGAGATAGATTATGTGCGTGAGAAGCTAGCTGTGATAACCCCAGTAAAAGGTGCCAGCAATATTACAGCGGTGCAGTTTGGTTCTATGAAGATTACTCCAGATGGAAGAGAAGTCGGCACTATAAAGCCGGGAACTTTCTAGGTGTCACCGTGAAGATGCGCGCGAATGTCAAGTGCGTCTACGATCAAGGATCATTCGCACTTGCGGTGGCTTCTGCTCTGCGTCCGGACAACTTTCAGGTGCCGAGTGGCATTCAGATTACGACAGTGAGGCGGGGTAAGCAAGTAGTCACGAACATAGTGATGGATGGAAAGATCGAGACGTTTTTGGCGACGCTCGACGATCTACTTTCGTGCACCTCTACTGCAGAAAGTATGCTGTAGCACAAGGTTTTCATACACGCAAATTTTAGGAGAATTAGGCGATATGGTGAAATTTGAACTCAAAGCAGAATGCACGTTCAGCGGTGGACTTGAGGCCGCAAAGAAGGATATAGAATCGGCGATAGCACAGGCGAATGAGGTCGTGTTTAAAAAAGGAGTACCAAAGGGCAAGGAGACAGAGGCGGCGGAAGTCACAAGCTGGAATGCAGCTGGGAAAAAACTAGATGTCACCATAGTCTCTGGCAGATATGTGCGCGCTCACGTGGCATTGTTCAGGTTGACGAAGCTTTTGTCCGAGGCTCTAGGCAAAAAATATAGGATAGGTCTGCGTGTTGTGACGGCAGAAGAATATAAGATTTCTTTGCCGTTGGTTCACCTTTCTGAACAAGCTAAAGAGGAGCTTTCCAAAATTGGATGTGAAATAAAGTCAAATGCCTACGGTACGATTTTGCTGATGCGCGATCTGGATGAAGCTAAATTACGTGGCCATCTAGTCGACAGGATGTTGAAAATGGTGGAAGAGATATCAGCGAAAGATGAAGCTCCAGCAGCGCCGGCAGAAGCTAAAGTTGTGCAGCAGGGGATGCAAAAGGAGCATCACTTCAAAGATGATCCACTTGAGGCCGCAAAGAAGCTAGGATGGATAGAGCAGTTCCCTGGTCGAGGGCAGTGGATATACGCAACGCCGTACGCCGAACTCCTGAAGGCGATAGAGGATATCCTAATTGAAAAAGTGATAACCAAGCTTGGCTTCAAAGAGTTCATGTTGCCGAAGCTCATTCCACTCGAGGTTATGCAAAAGATGCCCGGCTATTTGGATGAAATGCCCGATGGCATGTACTACGTTTGTCCGCCGCCGAGAGAACCGGAAGTCTTCGCTGATTTCAAGCGCGAGCTTAAGCTTACGAAGCAGGTGCCAGTAGATAAACTTAAAGAGTGTTTGAAAGAGCCATCCTACGTCCTTGCTCCAGCGCAGTGTGAACCTTTCTACGAATTTTTTGCAGGCAAGCGAGTCAAGCTAGAAGATCTTCCAGTCAAGGCTTTCGATAGGAGTGGCTGGACATATCGTTGGGAAGGCGGAGGCGTAGAAGGCTTGACGCGCGTCCAGGAGTTCAGGCGCATAGAGTTAATATTTCTTGGCAAGCCGGACGATGTAGTCAAGATTCGTGACGATGTCAAAGATAAAAGCGTTGAAGTTGCAGAGGAGCTGGGACTAGAGTGGCGGGTGACCGTGGCGACGCCCTTTTATATGCGGGGCGGCGGTGTAGCGCAGGATCTAACCGACAGCCGAGAAATTGCCGTGTACGATTTAGAGACACTGCTTCCATATAACGAAAAGTGGCTGGAGCTTGGTTCTTTCAATGTGCACAAGACCAAGTTCGTAGAAACTTTTAAGATAAAGGAGGCCAAGAATCGAGAGGTCTGGACGGGCTGTTGCGGTTTCGGGTCGAGCCGCTGGACAGTTGCGTTTTTGGCGCAACATGGTTTCGACTCATCCAAATGGCCAAAACATGTGCGAGATCGTGTTGGCCCGCTGTCAGAACCACCTAGAATAGTCAAGTGATGGATATGGAAGAAGAAAAGAAAGTTGAAAAGCGAGAGAGAAGACCGACCAAGGAGACTTGGCGTGCTAAAGGATGGTACGAAATATTTGCCCCCTCGATGTTCGGTGGGGCGAGGATAGGTGAGACTCCGGCTATGGATGCACATCAGTTGGAGGGCCGAGTTTTGGAGTCAACGCTCGGCGATTTGTTGGATGATTTTTCGAAGTCATACATCAAACTCTATTTTCAAGTTAAAGGAGTAGAGGGCAACCGCGCTACGACAAAGTTCATCGGCCATGATACTGCTCGTGACTACGTTCGCAGTCAGGTGAGGAGGCGCGTATCTAAGATAGAGGGAATTTGGACAATAACAACACAGGATGGTCACAAACTTCGGTTGAATGCTATGGCCACGACGCTCAAACGGACTCAGAGTTCTAAGATAGAGTCGATCAGGGCAAGCATGAAAGAGGTGATCGAGCAGCGAGCAGCGAAGCTCACCTTCGACCAGTTCATCCAAGAAGCGATATTGGGGAAGCTGTCTGCGGATATCTACAAGGTGATAAAGAAAATATGTCCGGTTAGGCGGATTGATATCCAGAAAACCAAGGTGCTAAGTGAACCGGCCTAGGCAGGAAGAGGATGAGCAGGCTTTTTGGCACCTCTGGCATCCGTGGGGTAGTAAATCTTGATTTGAGACCTGAGATGATATTGGATATTGGGTCAGCTCTCGCGGCATGTTTTGAAAATTCAGGTACGATAGTTTTAGGGAAAGATCCTCGCCTATCCAGCGATATGCTCGAGGGATGTTTGGTCTCCGGTATCCTTTCAGGGGGGTGTGATGTAAAAAAGATCGGTTTAGCTCCAACTCCAGCGGTTGGGTTTGCCACACCTCACTTTGGCGCCAAGGCCGGCATAATGATAACGGCCTCGCACAATCCACCGGAGTTCAACGGCGTCAAATTTTTTGGCAGCGATGGGATGGCTTTCACACCAGAACAAGAGGAGAAAATCGAGAATGCGTATTTCTCTGGGAGGACGAAAGCTGTACCTTGGAATGAGATCGGCAACGTTGATGAAGTTGACATCCTGCCATATTACATAAAGAAAATAGTTGGGTCCGTTTCGTTGAGTCGGGGTTATAAAGTTGTTGTAGATTGCGCCTGCGGTGCGGGTGCTTTGGTTACACCTTTCATACTACGTGAGCTCGGATGCAAGGTGATATCATTGAATTCGCAGCTGGACGGGTTCTTTCCGGGAAGAACTCTTGAGCCAACGCTGGAGAACCTACAAGAGCTGGGTAAAATTGTGAAGTCGCTTGGCGCAGATATTGGCCTCGCTCACGATGGCGACGCTGACAGAATTGCGGCTGTCGATGACAAGGGCCGTGTCGTCGGTTGGGATAAGATGTTGGCTCTGATGAGCGCACATTCTGTAGAAAGAAGCGGGGGTAAAGTGGTGACTACTGTAGATGCTTCAATGATTGTGGATGAACTCGTGAATTCAGCAGGCGGTGAGGTAGTGCGGACACGCGTTGGTGATGTCGCTGTCGCTCAAGCTGTGAAATCCAATCGAGCGGTTTTCGGCGGAGAGCCGAGCGGTGCTTGGATATTTCCAGAAGTTCATATTTGTCCAGACGGTCCGCTGGCTGGCGCAAAAATCCTTGAGATGATCGACGAGGCTGCGAAACCTCTGTCAAAGCTTGCAGATGATGTGCCGGAGTATCCAGTCGTGCGGGATAAAATCAGATGTCCAAACGCAAAGAAAGTGGCTGTCATGAGGAGGGTCGCCACGCGTGCGAAGAAGGCCTTCGAGGGCGTAGGGAAAGTGCTGACAATTGACGGAGTCAGGCTGACATTGGACGATGGTGCGTGGGTTTTAATCCGTCCATCCGGGACAGAGCCGTACATAAGGATCACAGCTGAGGCGAGATATGCCGAACGGGCAAATGCTTTAGTTAAAGATGCGAAGGAATTGATTGGTAGGTGATAGCTTGCGGGCAGTAGTTCTGGCTGCTGGTGAGGGCGTACGGATGAGGCCACTCACCCACTCGATGTCGAAGATGCTTTTGCCCATAACTGGCAGGTCTTTGCTCGAACACGTTTTGCTTGCGTTGAAAGAGGCTGGTGTTGTCTCAGCAATTCTGGTCGTTGGATACCGTAGGGAGGAAATTGCAGATTACTTTGGCGATGGCATGGAACTTGGCATGCAACTCTCTTATGTTTGGCAACAAAAACAAATGGGCACGGCGCACGCGCTTTCGTGTGTGAATCTAAAGGAAAGTTTCGTGATGGTGAATGGGGACGTGATGTTCGATTCACCCTCGCTTGCAGCGATGATCGAGAAACATAAGAATACCGGCGCTGCGGCGACGTTGGGTGCGTATCGTGTCGATGATATAACTCCTTATGGTGCGTTGGTCGTGGAGGGCAAAAAAGTCCTAAAAATATTAGAAAAACCGAAGAAAAAAGAAAGCGGCTTGGCGAACGCCGGAGTCTACGTCTTCTCCCCTGCAATATTTGAGGCGGTTGCAAGAACCAAATCTTCTCCGCGCGGCGAGCTTGAGGTTACGGCCTCCATTCAAAAGTTGATTGACCAAGGTAGATTTGTGCAGTTTCATGAGTTGAAGTGGTGGCAGCACGTTAGCATGCCTTGGGATCTTCTCGACGCGAATGAACATTTTCTCAAGACGCAGGCCGCCAACATGAGGGGGGTTATCGAGGGTGGAGCGCACGTTGCGAGTAATGTTTCAGTTGGCGATGGCACGAGGATTAGGTCTGGCGCGTACATTGAGGGTCCAAGCAGGATAGGCAAAAACTGCGAAGTCGGGCCGAACTGCTTCATAAGGCCTTTCACGAGCGTCGGCGATAGGGTGAGGATAGGTAACGGTGTGGAGGTTAAAAACAGCATCATCATGAACGAAACGCACATCGGACATCTCTCATACATCGGCGATAGCATCGTCGGCGGAAGGTGCAATTTTGGGGCAGGGACCAAAGTTGGGAACCTGCGCCTGGATGAAAAAAATGTGAAAGTTATGGTGCGCGGAAAGCCCGTCGATACCGGTAAGCGAAAGTTCGGCGCGATAATTGCAGACGATGTCAAGACTGGTTTGAACAGCGTGATAAATCCAGGCATCTCGCTCGGGCCGAATTCTATTCTTGGGCCAGGGGTGGTTCTCTATAAAGATTTGCCCCCGAACAAATGCATATTGATAGAGCAACAGCTCAAGGAGACGTCGTGTCGATGAGCGAAGCGCAAGAAGATTTCCGCAAACGTTTTCCAAAACTTTCGCATGAGATCGAGCAGCGGACGAGCGTCGTGCGAATAGGTGCTGTGCGGTCCGATCATAAAGAAGCTGAAAAGGCGGTTTATTGTGTCCAAGGTTACGAGCCCACTGCGATAGATTACCTGAGGCGCTGCGAGAATGATGGACAAGCACTTGAGATCATCAATTTCCTCGAGGAGAAGGGGGAAATCGATGCGAGCTACGCGAGGAAGCTCCGAGAGCAGCTGGCCCGTCACGGGCTGCGCAGCTTCGGCAAAAAAAGGACTCGGGATACTATATTCGGGGTTAGTCATGCTTGAACTCGGCCTGGTTGGCAAGCCGAACACCGGCAAGACGACTTTTTTCAACGCTGCGACTTTGGCGAATGCGCCGGTGGCAAACTATCCGTTCACGACGATAGACGCTAACGTCGGCGTGACATACGTCAGAAGCCCATGCCCGTGTCGAGAGTTCAACTTGAAATGCAACCCACAGAACTCCGCCTGCGTGGATGGGGTCAGGTACGTGCCCGCGCGCATGATCGATGTCGCGGGTCTTGTTGAGGGCGCCCACATGGGACGAGGGCTTGGCAACGTATTTCTGGACAACCTTCGTATGGCAGCGGCGCTGATACATGTCGTCGACGCTGCGGGGGCTACGGATCAGGGGGGCAAGCCCTGTGACCCCGGCACTCACGATCCCCTGAAGGATATCGATTTTCTCGAGGTCGAGATAGCGATGTGGATGCGCGGCATCATAACACGGGGGTGGAAGGAGTTCGCACGCAAAACGAAGTCTGGTGACGTCAACGTGGTGAAAGATGTGGCGGAGCGTCTGAGTGGGCTCGGCGTGAACGAAAAACATGTGGAGCAGGCGCTGGATGCGTCTGGAATAGGTCGCGCTGCTCCAAACGTGTGGTCAGACGATGACTTACTTCGATTCTCGCACGAGTTGAGGCGGGTCAGCAAGCCGATAATGATAGCGGCGAACAAGGCGGACATACCAGTGGCTGCGGCAAACATCGAACGGTTAAAGGAGCGTGGTTACATCGTCGTCCCAACGTGCTCGGAGGCCGAGCTCGTGTTGCGGCGGGCTGCGGAGAAGGGCATCATCCGCTACAAGCCAGGAGATTCGGATTTTGAAATCGTCGATGAGGCGAAGCTGGATGAGCGGCAGAAGCGAGGGCTGGAGCTCATCAGAAAAATACTCAAGCAGTGGGGGTCCACTGGCGTGCAGCAGGTGATAGACAAGGCGATTTACGAGTTGCTCAAGCTGATAGTGGTCTACCCTGTCGAGGATGAAAATAAACTCACGGACAAGAAGGGCAACGTGCTGCCGGATGCGTTCCTCGTGCCACAAGGGACGACCACCCGTGGGCTTGCGTATCTCATCCACACAGAGCTCGGTGACTCTTTTCTCTACGCGATCGACGCTCGGACCAAGATGCGAAAAGGAGAAGACTATGTGCTTAAAGATAGAGATGTCATACGAATAGTGGCGACGAAGGGGAGGTAAAGAATGAAAGCGCTGATCGCAGATAAAATTCATGAGGACGGCGTCAAGCTACTTCGTGAATTTGCAGAAGTAGACGTTTTTACAGGCTTGAAGCCAGCCGAGTTAATCACAAAACTTGGAAGTTACGATATCCTCGTAGTTAGAAGTGCAACTAAAGTTACAAAAGAGGTCATCGACGCAGGCAAAAAGTTGAAAGTTGTTGCTCGCGCAGGGGTAGGGCTAGACAACATCGATGTTGAGGCGGCAAAAGTCCGTGGCATCAAAATTCTCAACGCTTCCGAGGCTCCAACCATCGCTGTGGCTGAGCTAGTATTTGCTTTGATGTTGTCTTGGGCTAGGCGCTTACCCCAGGCAGACGCGGGCATGAAGGCTGGACGATGGGAGAAGGCGCAACTCATGGGCAGCGAGCTGCGAGGGAAGACCCTCGGCATCGTCGGCACTGGGCGAATAGGCACAGCCGTCGGGTATAGAGCAAAAGCATTTTTGATGGATATCTTGGCGTGCGATCCCGCACAAAATGCGGAGCTGGTGCAGCGAACCGGGGCGAGATATGTCGCTATAGACGATCTCCTGCGTCAATCAGATTTCGTGACCTTGCATGTGGCATTGACGGAACAAACGAGGCACATGATAGGCAGACGCGAGCTGGGTTTGATGAAGCCAACTGCAGTGCTGATAAACACATCGCGCGGTGGGGTTATCGATGAGAGTGCGCTGGCGGAAGCTCTGCGGCAAGGCAAGATAGCTGGTGCGTGTTTGGATGTATACGAAAATGAGCCGCCCGTTGGCAGCCCGCTATTGAAGCTGCAGAACGTGGTGCTGACCCCACACATCGGAGCTTCCACCGTCGAGGCGCAAAGGGACGCGGCAATCGTCGCCGCACAGAAGATAAAAGAGGCGCTTGGTCAATAATTTATAGAGAGATTTTAAAGTAGAAAGAGTGGTCGAATGTACAAACACATCAGGGATGATTGGGGCTCTCAGGAGCAAAGCAAGCTGATGAAGCAGCGTATGCGCGAATGGCGCCAAGGCCCAGCTGTGGTGCGCGTGGCTAAACCGACTAGGCTCGACCGCGCCCATGCGCTCGGCTACAAGGCGAAGCAGGGCGTCGTCGTAGCTAGGGCGAAAGTTCGAAAGGGCGGAAGGCGCAAGGTAAGACCTTCGCGCGGCCGCCGACCAAAACGGATGGGCGTCAGAAAGATAGTGCCGAAGAAGAATATCCAATTCATAGCCGAAGAGAGAGTGGCTCGAAAGTATCCGAACCTCGAAGTACTTAACTCATATCCACTCGGCTCCGACGGCCAGCACGAATATTTTGAAGTGATAATGTTGGACCCGAGTCATCCCGCTATACAGAGCGACCCGGACTTCATGTGGGTCACGAGCGTCGCACATCGCGGCAGAGTGTTCAGGGGCCTGACTCGCGCGGGCAGGAAGAGCAGGGGCCTGCTGCGCAAGGGCAAGGGCGCAGAAAAAGTGAGGCCGAGCGTCCGTTCTCGACGTCGTGGGCCGAAGTGAAATTGTATGGAATTGCCGTTCAAGAGCGCAAGGGTAAGCACGCTTGCGCATGCAACTGAAGACGAGCAAAAAGTCATCGCGGCCCTTCAAATTTTGTTGCTGAATAATGTTGAAATCAAAAGGACTAAACTTAAAGGTCATCATGGAAATCCTATCGTTTCTTTTGAAGCATCGATCGGACAGAAAAAAATCCTGCGCGAGCTTTGGCAACAAATGGTCGGGAAGTTGCGCGGGGGTGGGCTTGAAAAGGTTGGGGAGATAGCAGGCGATAGAATAGACGAGTCTTGTCATCTCTACCTCAGGTTCGATAAACAACAGGCGTATGCGGGTGAGTTGGCATTGACAGATAGCGGTGACGCTATCCACCTCACTTTAAAGGTCTCTGCTTATCCAGCTAGAAAAGAAGTTGCGGCCAAGTTGGTTAAAGAGTTCGTCGCTGCACCGGAGTTTGTGATGTAAACGAGGCCAAAGTATAGGTACATCGCGTTTGGTGTATCAGGCACCAAGTTAAGCAAGGGCGAGGCAACATCAGCTATTATGAATTCATTGCGCAGATTGCAAGATTTTGATATGAGTGTTGTGCGGATGATTTTTTCCGGGACCGACTCCGGACGTGTCCTCTTGAGATGTGAACATAAACAGGTGGCGCAGGTCAAAGCGGCCATCCTCAAGTTGAAGCGGATCGGCGGCAGAGATGTGGCATTCAGCATTTTGGGAGTATCTGGCACTATAAGGGCGGCCAAGAGGAAGTTTCTGTCCGCTTTATAAGCAAAGCATTATATACACTATTGATTATGAAATAATGATTAATCACAATCATCAATTAAAGAGGTGTAATGAATGGCTTTTGTGCCAGCTGGAGCAGGCTACGATAGGGCTATCACCGTCTTCAGCCCCGACGGTAAGCTATTCCAGGTTCAGTACGCCCAGGAGGCGGTCAAGCGGGGTTTGACGGCCCTTGGCATCAAGGTCAATGAAGGCGTGGTTCTGGCAGCCGAGAGAAGAGTGAGGAGCAACATAGTCGAGGAAGCATCCGTAGAGAAAATCTTTCAGGTGGACGAACACATTGGTGCAGCGGCTTCTGGTTTGATAGCAGACGCACGAGTGCTAATCGATCAGGCGCGCATAGAAGCGCAGGTCAATCGCTTGCGGTACGATGAGCCGATAAATGTCGAGATGCTGGCCAAGCGCATAGGCGACATAAAACAGATGTACACGCAGCACGGCGGAGTTCGGCCGTTCGGTGCTAGGCTTTTGATAGCAGGAATAGATGCGAATGGCCCGCACTTGTTCGAGACGGACCCGAGCGGCGTCGTGGCAGCGTACAAAGCGCAGGCGATTGGTGGGGGGGCGCCAACGGTCGTAGAAATTTTTGAAAAGAAGTATGACGAGAAGATGAGCATCGACAATGCTATCGTGCTCGCCATAGACGCCCTGCGCGCTGTATCTGAGGGAGAATTCGATGCGACCAAGGTTGAAGTAGCAGTTATCAAGGCTGAAACCAAGCGCTTCGAAAAATTGTCCATTGAGGAAATTTCGAAGTATGTGAAACAGCTAGGTCCTAAACCAGCAGCCAGAGCCGCCCGGGAGTAACGGCTGAAATGGTAAAATTAGAAGATGCGGTCGTCGCTAGGTTATCCAGCCATAGCACGACTTTTGAAATTTTGGTGGATCCAGAGTTAGCGATGGTTATAAAATCTGGACAGAGCGATGACATCCGCGGCGTTCTTGCGTTAGACAAAGTTTTCAAAGACGCGAAGAAAGGAGACAAGGCTGCGGATGAGATTGTGCAAAAGGTCTTCGGCACTACAGACGTGCTGAAAGTTGCAGAGGAGATCCTTCGTAAGGGAGAGATTCAAGTAACTACCGAACAGCGCCGCCAGATGAGGGAGCAGAGGTTGAGGCAGGTCGTTGCACTAATATCAAAACGGGCGATAAATCCTCAGACGGGGACGCCGCATCCGCCGGCTAGGATCGAGAGCGCGATGGAGACGGCGCGGGTGCATGTAGATGAGTTCAAGAGTGCGGAAGAGCAGCTTCCAGGCATCATAAAAGCGCTTCAGCCACTCGTACCTCTAAAATTTGAGATTAGGCGAATAGCCGTCAAGATCCCTGCCGCTCATGCGGGCAAGGCTCAAAGGATCGTGAAAAATTTTGCGACGGTCAAACAGGAGCAGTGGCTCAACGATGGTTCTTGGGCCGCGGTGGTTGAGGTGCCTGCGGGCATTCAGGCGGAGTTTTTCGACAAGCTGAACGAGCTCACCAGCGGAGAGGCTCAGACGAAGGTGTTGTGATGTTGTACGCCCAAAATCGCGAGGTAGTGATCCCCGGCCAGCTGATTGCAGAAGGCAGCCATTCAGTATACGGAGGGGCGTTCAAGGAGGGCAATCGAGTTTATTCTTCCGTTATCGGACTCATGAGCGTTCGCGGGCAGGATATCAGCGTGATTCCGCTCGGTGGACGATACATGCCGAGGCGAGGTGATGTCGTCATCGGAGTCGTTATGGACAGCCATCATTCAGGATGGATACTTGATTTAAATTCTCCTTACGTCGGCAACCTTTTCGTCTCGGATTTGGAGGGCAGGAAAGTCGACCTCGACAAAGAGGACATAAGCCAGTTTTTGAGCATGGGGGACGTGGTCATGGCAGAGATAAGGGATGTGGATGAGCGGATGAGGGTCCTGCTGGATGCGTACGGGCCTGGCATGGGAAAAATTAGAGGTGGCAAGATGGTCGAGATATCCTCGGCAAAAGTCCCCCGCGTCATAGGTAAGAAAGGTTCGATGGCGACGGTCTTGCAGAGCACAAGTGGATGTAAGATTAAAGTAGGTCAAAACGGACGCATAATGATATGGGGAGATGATCAAAGGATGGTCAACGCCGTCGTGGAAGCATTGCTCATGATCGAACGTGAAGCTCACACTAGTGGGCTTACCGATCGAGTGAAACAATTTTTGGAAAAAATGAAATCGGAGGGAAAATGATGGGAAAACCTGAAAAGCTTATCGTCGATGGCAAGCGGCTAGATGGCCGTGGGCCTGATGAGTTGCGGCCCCTGAAAATTGAAGCGGGGGTCTTGAAGAGAGCGGATGGCTCGGCATATGTGGAGATGGGTAAAAACAAAGTGCTCGCGGCAGTCTATGGGCCTCGTGAACTTCACCCGAGGCACTTGCAGCAGCCGGACACAGCGATATTGAGATGTCGCTACAACATGGCTCCGTTCTCCGTGGACGATAGGAAGAGGCCTGGTCCAGACAGGCGATCGGTAGAAATATCAAAGGTGATACGAGAGGCGTTTGAACCGGTGGTCTTCACCAAGCTCTACCCAAGGTCAGGCATCGATGTATTTATCGAGATCCTGCAGGCGGACGCTGGCACGCGCACAGCGGGGATAAATGCAGCGGCTGTGGCTTTGGCTGACGCCGGTGTGCCGATGCGCGACCTCGTTTCATCGGTCGCCGTCGGAAAAGTGGATGATACGATAGTGTTGGACTTGACGAAGGACGAAGACAACTATGGGACGACGGACATGCCGATAGCGATGCTCCCGCGCAAAAAAGTGATCACCCTATTGCAGATGGATGGTCACTTCACCCCAGAGGAGTTCGAGCGGGCTATAGAGATGGCCATGAAAGGATGCGAACAGATATACGAAGCGCAGAAACAAGCACTCAAGGCAAAATATGAGACTAAACCTGAGGAGGGATAAAAATGTATGAATTGGTTTCGACTGTGAAGCGAGATTATATTGTGGACTTGGCGCGCCAAGACAAGCGAGCAGATGCGCGCGCTCTGGACCAATACCGAGAGGTGTCGGTTGAAACTGGCTTGATCGAAAACGCACAAGGGTCGGCACTTGTCAAGATGGGGAACACCCAAGTGCTGGCGGGTGTGAAAATACAGCGAGGGGAGCCGTTTCCAGATACCCCAAACAGCGGTGTGCTGATGGTGAATGCCGAGCTGCGGCCAATAGCATCGCCGACGTTTGAGCTAGGGCCGCCGGATGAGAATTCGATCGAGCTGGCTCGCGTGGTCGATAGGGGGATACGTGAATCGGAGACAATCGATTTAGATAAGCTTAGCATAACCCCTGGCGAGGAGGTGTGGATGGTATACATAGACCTCCATGCGCTCGACTACGATGGAAACCTCATCGATGCAGCTTCGCTGGCAGCTGTGGCAGCGCTGTGGAATGTCAAAAAGCCGCATGTCGAGGGGTGGACGCTGGAGGAATTCCCAGTTGTGAAGAAGCCAGTGGCCGTGACGATTGCTAAGATAGACGGAAAGTTGATGGTTGACCCGTCGCTGGACGAACAAAACGTCATGGATGCGAGGCTGACGATAACCACCATCGAGGATGACAGCATATGTGCGATGCAGAAAGGAGGGATAGGATACTTGACGGTGGAGGAGATCAAAGCGGCTTGTGAGTTGGCTAGGATAAAGGCGGCCGAGCTTCGTAAGCATCTAGGGTGAGGTAGATGGGGCGCACGAAGAAAATTGGCGCGGCCGGAAAATTTGGGCCGCGCTACGGCACGAAGTTGAGAAAACTTGTGGCGGATATAGAACGCAAGTTGAAGCAGCAGTATAAATGCCCTAGCTGTGGCGCCATGAGAGTGCAGCGCGTGAGCACGGCGATATGGCAGTGCGGGCGGTGCGGTGTGAAAATAGCTGGCGCGGCGTACGTGCCCTCGATGCCGATAGCTAAACCGTTAGAGAAAAAAATAGAGGTGGAGGAGAAGGCCAAGGAGGGAAGTTGATGTACAAGTGTGCTAGCTGTGGTCGAATATTCGAAAAATTGGAGCGCGGAGATGTCAGATGTTCACACTGTAGGGGAAGGATTCTGCAAAAAACTCGTTCAGATATCGTTCATAAAGTAAAGGTAAAGTAAATGTTGATTGTTACATCTAGGCACCCGTGCCATCGTGCTCGGATTTTGGCACGGGAGCTGGCAAGAGTGCTACCGAATGCCGAGTACGTGCCGAGGGGTGTAAAAAACGTTAAGAAATTATCTTCTCTTGCGGTTTCTCATGGTCACAATATTATTACGATAGTTGATAGCATAACCGAGCAACCAAAATTTTTGCGTTTTTTGGAGGTCGATGA
>Ga0315281_10004499_pt1 | contig 20194 bp, 26 predicted proteins | sample YL17G07_0_MG_FD_204540 | JGI IMG/M metagenome (GOLD analysis project Ga0315281, IMG submission 204540) | Sediment microbial communities from Yellowstone Lake, YNP, Wyoming, USA - YL17G07_0 | ecosystem: Environmental > Aquatic > Freshwater > Lake > Sediment | place: USA: Wyoming | collected...
GAAGAAAAGCAGAAAGCGCAATACGCGCGTTTCGAGAGCGATGGCGAGCTCCAGAAAGCGCTCGACCGCCTGCTCGAGCAGCCCGGGCGCGAGCTGCGCCTGTTCGATCCGGACCTCAAACCGCTGCGGCTCAATTCACCTGCGCGCATCGCGCAGCTGGAGAAATTCCTGCGCGGCAGCCGTACCCGCAGGATCTACATCGTGGTGCACCACACCGATCACCTGACGCGCCAATGCCCGCGCATGCTGGGGCTGCTCAAGGTGTTCACGCACGCCATCCAGATCAACCGGACGCACGAGGAAATCCGTAACCTGGAGGACGCGTTCCTCGTTCTCGATGCGCGGCATTACCTGCGCCGGCCGGTGGCCGAATTCTCCCGCGGCGCGCTCGGGCTGCATGATGAGACCGAGGCGCTGGCGATGCGTGCGCGCTTCCAGGAAATCTGGGAGGCCTCCTACCCGGGTGTTTCGAGCGCAACTCTGGGCTTGTAAGGCGCTCACTGCTACAATGGTGCACAGCCGCAACAGGGCTGAAAGAGAACCCAATTCAATTCAATTTCGAACTCAAAGGGAAAGATCATGAATAAAGCTCTGCTTATCGCCGCAATGGCGGCTGTTGCGCTCGCCGGCTGCGGCAAGGAAGAACCCAAGAAAGCAGCCGCACCCGCGGCTACCCCCGCTCCTGCCGCGGCTCCGGCCGCCGCGCCGGCTGCTGCTCCAGCCGCCGCCGCCCCAGCCGCCGCTCCGGCAGAGGCGAAGAAAGAAGAGCCGAAGAAAGAAGCAGCGAAGAACTAAGTACGGTCGCGCACAAAGAACGGCGGGTCCGCGAGGGCTCGCCGTTTTTATTTCAACTCGCGCCAGGCAAAACCATCTTCTTGCGTCGACAGGCCGATCCAGTCTGGCGCGCAATCCATTGCCCGCGCGAGCGCTTCGCGCGCCAGCTCCGGCCGGTTGTTCTGGTGCGACAGGTGCGCCGCGAGCACATGCTTCAGGCGCGAGCGGTCGAGCGCCGCCAGAAGTTTTTCCGAGGCTGCATTCGATAGATGGCCGAAGGGCCCGGAAATCCGTTCCTTCAGCCACTTCGGGTAATCACCGCCCCACAGCATGTCGTAGTCGTGGTTGCACTCCAGTACCAGCGCGTCGCAACCCGAGAGCGTAGCCTCCACGTGCGCGGTGGAAGCGCCGATGTCGGTCAGCACCCCGAGGCGAAACGCGCCGTCGGAGAGGACGAACTGCACCGGTTCGCGCGCATCGTGCGGCACGGTGTAGGGACGCACCTCCAGGTCGCCGACCGCAAACGCGTCGCGCCCGTGGATGGTGTGCGCCCGGACGCCGCCGGGAACCTTGCCCGTCTCCGCCAGCGCGACCTGCGTGCCGTAGGTAAGCCATACCGGCAGCCGGTGCTGCGCGGCGAAGGGATAGGCCTGGCCGGCATGATCGTCGTGCTCGTGGGTAACCAGGATGCCGCTGAGGTCTGCCGGCGCCAGGCCGATGCGGGCAAGGCGCCGCTCGGTCTCGCGCGGCGACAGGCCGCAGTCGAGCAGCACCCGCGTGCGGCCGACCTCTGCAACAAGACAGTTTCCCTTCGAGCCGCTTCCGATGGAAGCGAACCGCAGCATCACCTAAGCTGTTCGTGAAGCAGAGCGACGATGCGGCGCGTGGTCTGGGTATTGGCCTGGGCGCCCTCCTTGGTGAGGATCTGCACCACGCACTTGCCGGCGAACTGGCGGACGTGCACCCGGTACTGCTCGGCTTTCACCGAAGGATCGCTCGATTTCCAGAACTGCAGCTTGGCAAGCAGGCCCTTATCATCATCCTTTTTCGCCATGTCCACGGCATCGGTGTCCGCGTAGCGCACGAAATACTGGCCCTTCTGGCGGTCGCGGTCCTCGACCGTGAAGCCGACCCGGTCGAGCGCGAGGCCGATCCGGCGCCAGGCGCGGTCGAAAGGCTCGAACACCTCCAGCGTTTCGAAACCGCCGATGCCCGCCTGAACCGCGGCGCGCGCGGGCGCCGGCGCGCTGGTCGTGACCAGCTGCTTGGCCTTCTCCTCCTGCGAGCCCAGGCGGACCATGAGGCGGCGCAAGAACTCGGCCTCGAGCTCGGGATCGGGCGTGCGTGGCGTCCATCGGGTCTGGATCCTCTCCCGGTCGGCGGTGGCCACCTCGATCATGCCGCGATGGCTGACGTAGATCTCGCTGCCGCCCTCGTCGTTGCGCTCGAGCCGCGTGCGGAACTTGTCACGCTCGGCGGAAGAGTAGATCTGGTCGACCAGCTTGCCGAGCATGCTGCGGATAAAGTCCTGCGGGATCTTGGCGCGGTTCTCGGCCCAGTCGGTCTCCATCACGCCCGCCTCGGGGAGGTTGATCGAGATCAGGAAGCCGTTCTCCTGCCAGAAATCACGCACCAGCGGCCAGAGCTTCTCGGGCGGCTCGGCGACCACCAGCCAGCGCTGGCTGCCGGAGCGCTCGACGCGCATCCTTTCTATCGACGGCAGCACGCTGGTGTTGATGTTGCCGGTCTTGGCCTGCTGCGCGCGGTCCGCCTGGTAGCCCGAGAGCGTCGCCGAACTCTTGCCGGTATCCGGCACCACGTACCGGTTGTCGCGCGCCGGCGTGGTGAGGTCCGGCGGAATCTCGAGCGAAGGCAGCTGCCCGGCCGATTTGTAATCGACCTTGGTGCCTTCGAGCAGGCTGCTGGTGGTGGTGCAGGCGCAAAGCGCCGCCGCCACGGCGATCGCCAGCACCGGCTGCACTGTCCGTAGTTTGCGCAAAAACCTCACGCGCGCTTCTCGACCATCCGCAACGGCAAGGCAACGCCGGCATCCGAGAGCGCCTCGCGCACCGTGTCGTAATAGCGATCCGACAGCGGCGTCATCGGCAGGCGCAGGCCCGGCTCGATCATGCCCATCAGCCCGAGCGCCCATTTCACCGGGATCGGATTTGCCTCGACGAACAGGCGCTGGTGCAGCGTCAGCAGGCGCAGGTTGATGTCGCGGGCCTTCTTCACGTCGCCCACCAGCGCGGCTGCGCACATCTCGTGCATCAGGCGTGGCGCGACGTTGGCGGTGACCGATATGACGCCGTGGCCACCCAGCAGGACCACGGCCAGGGCGGTGGCATCGTCGCCCGAGTAAATCGCGAAATTGCGCGGTGCGCGCTTGATCAGGTCGGTGCCGCGTTCTATGTTCGCGGTGGCTTCCTTGATACCGATGATGCCCGGCACTTCGGCGAGGCGCAGCGTGGTGTCGTTGTGCAAGTCCGCCACCGTGCGGCCGGGCACGTTGTACACGATCATCGGCAGGTCGACGGTCTCGGCGATCTTGCGGAAATGCCGGTACAGCCCTTCCTGCGTCGGCTTGTTGTAGTAAGGCACCACCGACAGGCTCGCGGTCGCGCCGTTCTTCTTGGCCGATGCGCTCAGCTCGATCGCCTCCGCGGTCGAGTTGGCGCCGGTGCCGGCGATGATCGGGATGCGGCCCTTGGCGTGCTCGACGGCGACCCGGATCAGTTCCTTGTGCTCGTCGAAGTCCACCGTCGGCGACTCGCCCGTGGTGCCTACGACGACAATGCCGTCGGTGCCCTCGGCAATGTGCCAGTCGATCAGGCCCTTGAAGCGCGCAAGATCGAGCCGGCCATCCTCCAGCATCGGGGTAACGATCGCGACCAGGCTGCCTGTAATCATGTGAGGTGCTCCATCCAGACCAGCGAACTTGCCATTTTATCCCTTCCCCATCCGCACCGCACAAAGTCTTTGAATCATTGCGGGTTTTGGCTCTGCCACTTCGCCCTCTTCGAAAGCTTTGACGGTCAATCCACGGAAACTTTCCAGCAATTCGCCCGACCGCAGCAGGAACTGGGGGTTGGAGGGCTTGCCGAAGCGTTCGTTCCCCACCATGAATGTTTCGTAAATCAACACGCCTTGGGGTTTCAACGCCTGGAGAATCTCCGGAAAAATTCTTCGATTCAAATAGTTCGTCACCACGACGCCCTCGAAGCGCTCGCCGGGCAGCGGCCAGGGGTTGCCGTCCTCCAGATCCGCCTGTATGAAACGCGCGCCGGGAATGACCTGTGTCTCGCGGTCCACCGCGACTACCTTCAAGTTCTTGCTCAAGAAGAAGTTCGCATGACGGCCGCTTCCGCAAGCCAGGTCGAGGACCGTGCCGCGCGCTATTAGCGGCGCCCAGCGCACTACCCACGCCGAGGGTGCGAGGGAGCCATGTTCCATCATTCGAGATGCGGCGGCGCGTCTCTGAGAAACACCGGCAGGTCGGTCGTCGGAGGGCGTGCGGGAACTTCGTAGAACATCTGTGCGACGAATCCGCGGTGGTAGGAGGTGTGATTGACGATGTGGAGCAGGATCTCGCCGCGCGTCATCGCGCCCTGCCCACCACCGACGAAAGTGAAGTGCAGCGTCTCGGACAGTGCGGCATCCGTGAGCGCGTCGCTCCAGGCGATGTACCAGGCGTCGATCTCCTGCTGGTCGCGCCACAATTCATGCAGCGGCGGATGGTCGGGCGTGTTGCGCGCGCCATAACCATGCTCGCGTCCCTCGAGGTGCGCCTGGAAGATGCGGTCGATGACGTAGTTGTGGTTGAGCATGTGCACCATGTTCTTGAACAGACTCTGCCGCGGCTTGGCCGCCTCACCCTCCGGCAGGCCGTTGACGGCGTCGAAAATCACCTTGTTCGCCCACGCGTTGTAGCGCGTGAGCATGCGGGCGTCGCGGCGATTCACCGCACGACGTTGCGGCGCGAAAGGAGGTACAGCGGCACGCCGGCGAGCATGATCGCCGTGCCGGCGAGAACCGCCGTGCCGAACGACACCGCGAAGCGCACGTAGTTGATGCTCGAGTAGAGCATGTAGGCGCAGGTGCAGCAAAAGACGAGCGGAACCAGCGGAAACAGCGGCACGCGGAAACCGGCGGGTTTTCCTTCGCGCACGCGGAAAATGAACAGCGCGATCCCGCACAGAAGAAAGAAGGTCCAGAACACCGGCGTGGTGTAGGCGACCATCGCGGAAAAGCCGTCGGGCGTGAACGAGGCGGCGAGCACCAGAAGAAGCGTGAGCGCCCCCTGGGTGAGCAATGCGTTGGCCGGCGTGCTTCCCGCTTCGCGCCACGCGCCCAGGCGAGAGAACATCGCGTAGTCGCGGCCGAAGGCGTAGTTCGAGCGCGCCCCGGTGATAATCGCCGCGTTCATGGTGGTAAGCGCCGAGACGCACACCACGAACGCGACGGCGAGCGCCCCTGCTTCGCCCGCGACCGGCCGCATCAGATCGGCGGCGACCGCCTTTGACTCGCGCATGCCGCTGAGCCCGAGCGCCGCGAGATAGCCCAGATTGACCAGCAGGTAGATCGCGGTGACCGCGAGGATGCCGCCGACGAGGATGCGGATCATATTGCGCTGCGGCTCCCGCACCTCGCCCGCGATGTAGGCCGCTTCGTTCCAGCCGCCATAGGTGAGCAGCACGAAGATCATCGCCAGGCCAAGATTCGCGTCGACGGCTTTCGACGCCGCCGCAGGGGCCGACGGACCCAGCAATCCCGCCAGCGCGATCGCGGCCAGCGCGATCATCAACGCCGCGCTCATGATCTTCTGCAGCGTCTTGCTCTGCGGCGTGCCTGCCAGATTGAGCGCGGTCAGTGCGGCCACGCCGAGGGCGGCGTAGATCGCCGCGCCACGCGCACCAAGCGGCAGGATCTGCTGCGCGTAGTCGCCGAAAACGAACGAGACAGCGGCGATGGCTCCCGTCTGAACGACGGTCATACGCGACCACGCGAAAACGAACGCGGTTCCGGAGCCGTATCCACGCTGCAGGAACCGGTATTCGCCCCCGGTCTCCGGAAACCGGCCCGAGAGCTCGGTGTAGACCAGCGCACCGCAGAGCGAGGCGATGCCGCCCGCGACCCACACCAGCATGAACTCAAGCGCGCTCGAGACATTGCCGGCGACGATCGAGGGCGCCTTGAAAATGCCCGCGCCGATCACCATGCCCACGATGAGGAGAATGCCGTCGGAAGAAGAAAGCAACTGCCTGGGAGTGGAATTCATGGTTGCCGGATCGCCTTCCACGGAATGGTTTTGTAGTTCTCGCCGTCGGATACCCGGATGCTGCCTTCGATCCGGCCATCGATCACCTTGCCCGCGAACAGGGAGTTGTAGCCCTTGCCGCCGACCATGCCGGTGATCGCGAGGCGGATTTCCTCGCCGCGCAGACGCGCGCCGCGCACCACCATGCTCGCGCCGCCGGCCGAATTGACAACCCGTGCATCCACGTCCAGCACCTGGTATTTCTGCGTGATGTCGAACTGCCAGCGGCCGCCGTGCTCCGGCAGGTCGGACAGCCATTTACCGCGCGCATCCGCCGGCACCAGCCAGAGGAAGACCCGCGAGCGTCCCAGCGGTCCGACCATTTTCTCCGCCAGCGCGAGCTCGATCATCTCGTCGAAGGGCCAGGGGCCGAGGTCGTAGTCGTGCGAAACGATGCGCGCGCCCGGCTTGAGCTGGTCGATGAGGCGCGGCAGGAGCTGCAGATTCACCTCGGGCAGCAGGTACATCGTCACCACACTGACGCCGCGCAGATCGGTTTCGAACAGGTCCTGGATCTCGAAGCTCGCGAGCGACTCGACACCAGCGCGCTTCGCGTTCGCGCGCGCGAGGTTCACCAGCCGCGGATCGATGTCCACCCCCAGGCCCCTGGCGCCGAAGCGCTTCGCCGCCTCGATCACGATGCGCCCGTCGCCCGAGCCCAGATCCACCATCCGTTCGCCGGCCTTGGGCTGGGCGAGGTACAGCATGCGTTCCACCACCGCATCGGGCGAGACCACGAACGGCGTCACGCCGTCGTCCCACGCCTGGGACTGCGCGCTCTGGGTCGCAACCGCGCAAAACAAAATCCAGCGAACGAGCAATCTCATGCGGGTAAAATCCCTTCTCACGCCCCGGTAGCTCAGTGGATAGAGCAGCCCCCTCCTAAGGGGCAGGTCGCACGTTCGATTCGTGTCTGGGGCGCCATCTTGGTTTAGTTTCTTTTGAAACCAGCAGCTTATCGGTTTCACACCAGCGGATATTCGGCAGCTGGGTTAAGAATGGCATGTGTATAGCGGGGTGCGCCCATGCCAGCAGCATAAGAAGCGTCCGCGATGAAGTCCCATTGATGGATTGCTCCCTTGAATCGATGCCCCAACGACGTCACGCGACGTTGAATTTCCGCCAAATGGACATTTAAGTAATCGCCGAGGGAAGGCTCGATCTCGTAGCAGTCAACTGTCAACGCGCTATCTGGCTTTGCACAAATAACGAAGCGTTCAGAGAAAGCTTCTGTGAGAGAGCCTACTCCCGCACCAGGATCTAGAAGGCGCACCGACGCGGGCCAGTTACTGAAGAGCGAGGCCATAAAATCCGCAATGACCTGAGGCGTCATGAATTGACCGAGCGCAGACCGCCGGTCAGGGTCGAGGCCTTTGCTTGCCTCGCGCCTCGCGTGCTCGATGGGGCGCGTACTATTGCTCGCCATTGCTTCTATTCTAAGGGCACTAGCCGTCATCATTCCAGGAGATGGGTTTTTCGTCGAGCAACGGCGTTAAGTCGCGGAACTTGCCGTGCGGCATCGACTGCCGTCGATGTACGCATTCCGGGAGCATGTCGTGGCTGGTGGCCTGATGAGTTACGGTCAGAACATCGCCGACTTTTACCGGCGTGCCGCAACCTACGTGGACAAGATACTCAAAGGCGCAAAGCCGGGCGAGCTGCCGATCGAGCAGCCCATGCATATCCATCTGGCGATCAATCGCAAGACCGCGAAGACGCTCGGGATTACGATCCCGCAGGAACTGCTGATTCGCGCGGACGAGGTGATTGAATAAAACGGCGGCGAACGCCGGGTTGACGGCAACTCAACGGATAAGGCAGCCCCCTCCTTCATGGCCGCGATGGCCTTGCGCAAGTCTTTGCATTACAATGCAGTTCAAAGGAGGATTGGCGCATGGAGTCTCAACTAACGCTACGGTTGCCGCGAGCCCTGGCAAGCAAGCTGGAGCGTTCGGCCAAAAGCCTGAAACGCAAGCGCTCGGACGTGGTCCGCCTGGCGCTGGAACAATTCCTCGATTCCGAACCGGACATCCCCCCCGTCGAGCGCGTCCGCGATCTCCTCGGCCGCATTGAAAGCGGCGTGCCCGACTTGGGTGAGCGTCACCGGGAGCACTTGATCCGGCGTTTGCGCCGTGGCGAATGAACTGCTGCTCGACACCGGCGCCTTCGTGGCGCTGGCGGACCGCAGCGAGCGCCGGCACGCCGACTGCGTGGCGGTGCTTGGGAGCTGGAGTGGACGGATCGTCACGACCGAAGCGGTCCTCACGGAGACGCTACACCTGGTCGGGCCGCGCTGGCAGGCGCAGAAAGTCTGCCTTGAGTTCCTGCTCAGAGGCGCTTTCTTGATGGCTCCCGCATCGCAGGCAAGCCTCAAGCGGGTTTCGGTCCTGATGGAAAAGTACCGCAATGTCCCGATGGATTATGCCGATGCGACGCTGGTCGCTCTCGGCGAAGAACTGGGCACCGATCTTGTCTTTACCCTGGATCAGCGCGGATTTTCCGTCTACCGGCTCAACCAGCGAGGGAGCTTTCAGTTGCTTCCATGACGCGGTCGGCAGCGAAACAAGGACAGCGCAGAGCGCCTAGAATCCGAGGCGTCGGGCACTCAGAGGGGGAGACCGCCGTGCCACTGCCGATTCCTCGACCAATCGCACGCCGCCGCTTGCTGGTCGCGTTGGCAGCCTGCGCTCTTGCGACGCCGTTCGGTTCGCTTGCCCAACAACAGCAAGGCAAAGTCTGGCGCGTCGGTTTTTTGTCATCACGCGATCGCCCGGCGTCTCTTGAATCCGACCGTTTCGGTGCGTTTGTCCGGGGCATGGAAGCGCTCGGCTACGCCGAGGGCAGAAACATGGTCATTGAGTGGCGCTTTGCCGACGGCAAATACGAACGACTCCTCGAACTCGCGGCAGAATTGGCGCGGCTCCAAGTGGACTCCATAGTGACCGACGGGACACCCGCCACCATTGCGGCACAGAAGGCAAGCGCGGCGATCCCCATCGTCATGGGAGCCGTTGCCGATCCGGTCGGAAGCGGTCTGGTGAAGAGTCTAGGGCGGCCGGGAGGCAATACCACCGGGCTCTCCAACATTGGCGCCGAAGTCAGCTCCAAGAATCTGGAGAGCCTGCTCCGAATGGTGCCCGCGCTTACCCGCGTGGCTTTGCTGGTAAATCCGGACAACCAATCCCACTCTGCAATTCTGAAGAACGTTCAGGATGCTGCGCAAAAGGCAAAGCTGAAAGTCCTGCCGATTGAATCGCGTACCCAAACGGAGATCGACAGCGCGTTTTTCCGAATGGCTCGGGAAAAAGTCGGCGCGGTCATCATTCTGATCGACCCGTATTTCAACCAGCAGCAACGGCAGATAGCGGAACTGGCGGCGAAACATCGGCTGCCGTCTATTGCCTCGGTTCGGGGATATGCAGAAGCCGGCGGCCTGATGAGCTACGGCCAGAATCTAGCCGATAGTTACCGCCGCGCTGCAACTTATGTAGACAAGATCTTCAAAGGCGCGAAACCTGGAGATCTGCCTGTTGAGCAATCGACAAGGCTGGAGATGTTTATCAATCGCAAGACCGCCAAGGCGCTCGGGATCACGATTCCGCAGGAACTGCTGATCCGTGCCGACGAGGTGATTGAATGAAGAAGCTAGCCGCAGATAAGCAATCGGCAAATCCTCCATCGGCAGAGGCCGAGGAATGGCTTTCCGTCAATCGCAAGGCGATTGACGCCTACAACGCGCGCGTGCAGCGCGATGGCGCCTGGAGCGAAAAACTCAGGGGCTTCTGACAAAATGGTCTTTCACGGCAAGTGGTACGACGAGGTAAAGGTCGGCGAGAGTTTCGGCAGCAGCCTCACCGTCACCGAGACGCACCTCGTGCTCGCGGCCGGGATGTTCGGCGACTTCAACCCGCTGCACGTGGACGAGGAGTTTGCGAAGAAGTCGAGATTCGGCACCCGCATCCTGCACGGACCGTTCACCAGCGCGCTGGTCTCCACGTCGGTTGGCATGTACTTCGCCGGCACCGCGATCGCCTACCTCGAGCACAGCTGCCGGTTCAAGATGCCGGTACGCGCCGGCGATACGCTCGCCACGAAATGGGCCGTGACCGGGAAATCGGACAAGCCCAGGCACAAGGGCGGCATCTTCGAATTGCGGGGCCAGGCGACCAACCAGCGCGGCGACGTCGCCGTGGAATGCAAAGGCAAAATTCTCGTCGCCAGCAAACCTAGCTGAAGCGGGCGATCCAGCGCCGGTCCAGCCAGTCCTTCCAGCGCCACGCCCAGGCGCCTTCCGCGCTCCAGCCGCCGCGGCTGGCGATCGCGTACTTCGCGCCGCAGCTGATCAGCGCCAGCTGCCGGGACTGTGGCGCATAGTCTTTCATCGGCTTGCCTTGCAGCAGGTTGGCGAGGTTCGCGGCCAGCACCGGGGCGTGGCGGATCGCATAGACTCCGGATTTCGCGTGGTGCGCATCGCGCAGGGTCGCGCAATCGCCCGCCGCGAATACATCCGGGTGCGAAACGCTGCGCAGGGCCGGATCCACCAGCACGAAACCCGCCTGGTCGGTTTGCAGTCCCGATTGCCGCAACCAGGGTTGCGGCGCAGCGCCCGCGGTCCACAGGACGAGGTCGAAGGGCTCCCGTTCGCTCCGCGTCACGACCACCGGACCGGGTTCGAGCGCCGCGACCGCGGTATCGGATCGGAGCTCGACGCCGCAACGCTCCAGAGCGCGCGCCACACGCGCGCCAAGCGCGCCGGAGAACATCGGGCGATCGGAGTACAGAGACACCTTGGCGGCCGGCAGCCGGTGACGGATCGCCATTGCCATTTCGATTCCGGCAGCGCCCGCGCCAGCCACCGCGATGCGGCGTGCCGAAAGACCGCGCGCTTCCCAATGCTGCATGAATGCCTCGAAGGGCTTCACCCCGAGCGCGTGCGCGCGAGCGCCCGCAACGCCGGAGAAATTTGGCAGGGATCCAAGATTGAGAGACAGGATGTCGTATTCGAGGCCGCCTGTATTCTCCAATGCCAGTGTCTTCCTGCCCGCATCCATGCCGGCAACCTGATCGAGCGCGAGATCGACCCCCGTCTTCTGGCAAAGCCGCGCGATATCGATCTGCGCCTCGGCAACCTTGTAGTGGCCCGCCACCACGCCGGGGACCATGCCCGAATACGTGTGAACCGGGTGCGGCGTCACGAGCCTGATCTCGAGATTCTTCGGCCGGAAAATCAGCAACCGCTGCAGGACAAGGGCATGCGCGTGCCCGCCGCCGAGCAGGACGAGCCGCATCAGGCTTTCGCTGCGCGTTTTTGTTCCTCGCGCTTGCGCAGCTCTTTCCTCTGCACCTTGCCGGTGGTGGTCATGGGTAGCGCGTCGATGAACTCGATCTCGCGCGGATACTCGTAGGGCGCGAGCCGCCCGCGCACATGGTCCTGGATCTCGTCGATCAGCGCCTGGGAAGCGGCGTGGCCCGGCTGCAGCACGATGAAGGCCTTCACGATCTGGCCGCGCGCCTCGTCGGCTTTGCCGATCACCGCCGCGTTCGCGACCGCTGGGTGCTTGACGAGGCAGGACTCGATTTCCGCCGGGCCGATGCGGTAGCCGGAGGCCTTGATGACGTCGTCCGATCGGCCCTGGTACCAGATGTAGCCATCCTCATCCATGCGGCCCTGGTCCCCGGTGCAACCCCAGTCGCCGATGAACTTCTCCCGCGTCGCCTCCGGATTCTTCCAGTATTCGAGGAAGAACACCGGATCATCCTTGCGGTGCACCGCGATTTCCCCCAGGTCGCCGCGCGGCACTTCGTTTGCCTTGTCGTCGATAATCGCGACCCGGTGCCCGGGATACGGCCGGCCGATCGCGCCGGGCTTCACCGGCCACGCCGCCTGGCAGTTGCCGACCACGTAGTTGATCTCGGTCTGGCCGAACATCTCGTTGATGGTGACGCCCAGGTGCTCGCGCGCCCACTCGATCACGGTGACGCCCACCGATTCGCCTGCGCTCATGACGGAGCGCAGGTTCAGGTTGTACTTCTTCTTCGGTTCCGGCACAGCCTTCATCATCAGCTTCAATGCGGTGGGAAACAGGAATGAATTGCGGATGCCGTATTTTTCGAGCAGGTAGTAAGCCTTCTCCGCATCGAAGCGCCCCCGGTAACCGAGGATCGGGATACCGAAGTTCCAGCTTGGCAGCAGCGCATCCATCAGCCCGCCGGCCCACGCCCAGTCCGCGGGCGACCAGAACATGTCGCCGGGCTGCGGAAAGAAATCATGCGAATAGAGGAACCCGGGCAGATTGCCGATCAACAGCCGGTGCGCCTCCAGCGCGCCCTTGGGCGGCCCGGTGGTGCCGCTCGTGTAGATGATCAGCGCCGGGTCGCTGGCTTGTGTTTTTACAGAAGAAAAATCAGAAGAAGATCGAAGAACAAGATCCTCGTAAACATGGACCCCGGTCTCCCGCGCTCCGCCAACGCCGACGACGTGCTTGAGGTCCGGCAGCTTGTCCCTGACGGCCCACAGGTTGGCGATCGTGGTCGGTTCGACGAAAGCAACGCTCGCGCCGGCGAACGCCATGCGGTACTCGAGCGCATCGGGCCCGAACAGGTGAGACAGCGGCAGCGCGATCGCGCCCATCTGGAAAATCGCCATGTAGGCGATCGCCATCTCGGGCCGCTGCGGCAGGATGAGCGCGACTCGGTCGCCGCGCTCTACGCCGAGCGCCGCGAGCGCATTGGACAGCCGGTTCGCCTCGCGCTGGATGTCCCAGAACGTGTACTTCGCGGTCTCGCCGGACTCATCTTCCCAGTACAACGCGAAGCGCGACCGGTCGGCGGCCCAGCGGCCGCAGCAGGCCTGCGCGATGTTGTAACGCTCGGGCACGTCCCAGCGCCAATTCCGATACAGCTCGTCGTAGCGATTCACCGCTTTGCGTCTGGCGGCGGGTTAAGCTGGTAGAAAATCCACATTGACCAACCGACCGAAAATAACATCGCCGTCGCCAGAAAACGCCAAAGCCATTCACTCAATTTGACTTTGCCCATCGTATCGGCGCAGTCTACCATCGAATCCGATTTCCCCTGACAATACCGAACCTTACGCATGTCCAGGCGCGATGAAATTCTGCCCTAACTGCGCCGCTCCGCTTGCCAGGCAGGTGCCTCCCGGCGACTCGGTGCTGCGCGACGTATGCGACGCCTGCGGCAGCGTCCACTATCAGAATCCCAAGCTGGTGGTCGGTTGCGTGCCCGAATGGGAGGGCAGGATTCTTCTGTGCCGGCGCGCGATCGAGCCGCGCTACGGTTACTGGACGCTGCCGGCCGGGTTCATGGAAAACGGCGAAACCACCGACCAGGGCGCGGTGCGCGAAACGCTGGAGGAGGCCGGCGCGCGCATCGAGATCACTTGCGCATTCAGCATGATCTCGGTGCCTTATGTGAACCAGGTCCACCTGTTCTTCCGGGCGCGCCTGCTGGATCTGGAGTTCAAGCCCGGCGACGAGAGCCTCGAAGTCGCGCTGTTCGAGGAAGCGCGGGTACCATGGAAAGACATCGCCTTTCGCACCGTGGGCCTGACCCTGAGGCACTGGTTCGCCGACCGCGCGCGCGGCAGCTTCGGATTCCACTCCGAGGATGTAAAGTAGCGGGGTTTTTTTGCCATTCAATTTAGGGGGAAGTCCTCGATGAAGCTGCGTCTGGTCACCAATTTCCTGCTGCTGCTTGCCTGCGCACCGTTCGCCGGGGCGGCCGAGCCGGCCAAGCTGGACCCCGCCAATACCGCGTGGATGATTACGGCGTCCGTGCTGGTGCTGTTCATGACGCTGCCTGGCCTGGCGCTGTTCTACGGCGGCCTGGTGCGCGCGAAAAATGTGCTCTCGATCCTGATGCAGTGTTTCGCCATCACCTGCATGGTGACGCTGGCCTGGGTGATCGCGGGCTACAGCATCGCCTTCGGCGATGGCGGCACGCTGAACGCCTGGTACGGGGGGTTCGACAAGAGTTTCCTCGCCGGCATCGCGGTCGCCACGCTCAAGGGAAGCATCCCGGAGACCGTGTTCGCCATGTTCCAGCTGACTTTTGCGATCATCACTCCGGCGCTGGTGATCGGCGCTTACGCGGAGCGCGTGCGCTTTGCCGGCATGCTGCTGTTCAGCCTGCTCTGGCTCCTGCTCGTCTACTGCCCGATCGCGCACTGGGTCTGGGGCGATGGCTGGCTGCAGAAAATGGGCCTGATGGATTTCGCCGGCGGCACCGTGGTGCACCTGAACGCCGGCGTGGCGGCGTTGGTGTGCGCGCTCGTGCTCGGGCGCAGGAAGGGCTTTCCCGAATCGCCGATGCCGCCGCACAACCTGACCATGACGGTGACCGGCGCGTGCATGCTATGGGTGGGCTGGTTCGGCTTCAATGCCGGCAGCGCGCTCGCCGCCGATGGCTCGGCCGGCATGGCGATGCTGGTGACGCACATCGGCGCGGCGACCGGTTCGCTGGCCTGGCTGCTGTGCGAGTGGCTGCGCTACGGCAAACCCTCGGTGCTTGGCATCGTCACCGGCATGGTCGCGGGGCTGGGCACCATTACCCCGGCCTCCGGTTTCATCGGCCCGATGGGCGCGATCGCGATCGGCACCATCGCCGGCGTCGCCTGCTTCTTCGCCACCAGCTGGATGAAGCGCTCGCTCAGGATCGACGACTCGCTGGATGTAACCCCGGTGCACGGAGTCGGCGGCGTGATCGGCACCCTGCTCACCGGCGTGTTCGCGGCGGCGAGTTTCGGCGGCGTGGGATACCCCGAGGGCATGACGATGGAAAAACAGGTCATGGTGCAACTCACCGGCATCCTCGCGGTGGGCGCCTGGTCGGGCGTCGTAACCTGGCTGCTGCTCAAGCTGAGCGACGCGATCACCGGCATGCGCGTGACCAGCGACGAAGAAACCGAGGGCCTGGACACAGTGGAGCACAACGAGAAGGGCTACAATTTGTAGCGATGCAGCGCCGTGATTTTGTAAAGTTCTGCGCGGCATCTGCCGCCTCGGCCGGAGCGCCCGTGGTTGCCGCGACGGACGCCAGGCCGAAGCTCTACGGGCGGGTCAAGCTTGTCGGCGACGCCGGTGCGCCGCTGAAGGCCGCGGCCGTCGCCGCCGAGCGCAACCTGATCTTCCACTACCCGTTCGCGGCGACGCCTTGCTTCCTGCTCAATCTCGGGCGCCCCGCCAGGGCTTCGGTGCACCTGGTGACCGCCGACCAGCGCGGCTACGAATGGCGCGGCGGGGTCGGCCCGCGCCGCTCGATCGTCGCCTATTCGGCGATTTGCGCGCACCAGCTCGCCTACCCCACCAGGGAAATCAGCTTCATCAGCTATCGCAGCGAGAAAAGTCCGCGCAACAGGCTCGGCAACGTCATCCACTGCTGCGCCGAGCACAGCCAGTACGACCCGGCCGAGGGCGCTCGCGTGCTGGCGGGGCCGGCGCCGCAGCCGCTGGCTGCAATCCTGCTCGAGCACGACGCAAAAACCGACGAGTTGACCGCGGTCGGCACGCTCGGCGGCGAGATGTTCAACCAGTTCTTCGCCAAGTACGCCGTCAAGCTCTCGCTCGAGGGCGGCACGCCGCGCGCCGCGGCCACCGCCACCAGCGTGGTGCACGAGATGGAGAACTACTGCCGGCAGCAGGTCAAATGCTGACCTGGCTGGAAAGGGACGATCCCTTTCCGCCGGTGGAGGCAGCGCTAAGGGATCCCAACGGACTGCTGTGCGCGGGGGCGGATCTGTCGGCGGCGCGGCTGCTCGCCGCCTATCGCCGCGGCATCTTTCCCTGGTATTCGGGCGACGAGCCGATCCTGTGGTGGTCGCCCGATCCGCGCATGGTGCTGTTCTGCGACGCACTTAAAGTTTCGCGCTCTCTCGCCAAGAACTATCGCAACAAGGGTTTTGAAATAAGAATTGATTCTGCCTTTTCCAGGGTAATAAGAGCCTGTGCGGAACCAAGAAACGGCGAACCCGGAACCTGGATAAGCAAGGAAATGCAGGCTGCCTACGTGGCGCTGCACCACGCCGGGCACGCGCACTCGTTCGAAACCTGGCACGAAGACCGGCTCGTGGGCGGCCTCTACGGCGTCGCCATCGGCCATGCGTTTTTCGGCGAATCGATGTTTTCCCGCGCCACCGACGCCTCCAAGGTCGCGCTGGTCGGCCTGGTAGAGACGCTGCAAGCGCGCGGTTTCCCGATGATCGACTGCCAGCAGCGCACACCGCTGCTCGCCTCGCTGGGCGCGCGCGAGATCCCGCGGCGGCAGTTTTTGCACCGCCTCGCGGCATTGGTAAACTATCCCGAACCACCGGAGAAATGGATCCGTGTCCCGGCTTAACGATCTCCCGCACGCGGTATTGCAGTTCTATGTGACTGCGCCCTACCCGTGCAGCTACCTGCCCGAGCGCATGGCGCGCTCTCAGGTGGCGACGCCGAGCCACCTGATCAACACCGAACTCTACGGCGAACTGGTCAAAGCCGGCTTCCGCCGCAGCGGCATTTTCACCTACCGGCCGCATTGCGACAGCTGCCGCGCCTGCGTCCCCGTGCGCATCCCCGTGCGTGAGTTCGCCGCCGCCCGTTCGCAGCGGCGCGCCTGGGGCCTGCACGCGGAACTCGGCTTCCAGGCGCAACCGCTCAAATTCCGCCTCGAGCACTACGCGCTCTACCTGCGCTACCAGTCGCGGCGGCATTCGGGCGGCGGCATGGACAACGACAGCCGCGACCAGTACTCGCACTTCCTGCTGCAAAGCCGGGTCGATACGCGCCTGATCGAATTCCGCGACGAAGGGCAGCTCGTCATGGTTTCGATCGTGGACTACCTGCCCGACGGCCTGTCCTCGGTCTACACCTTCTACGAGCCGGACCACAGGAGTGCGAGCTACGGCACCTTCAACGTCCTGTGGCAGATCGAATCCTGCCGTGCAATGGGATTACCCTACCTCTACCTCGGCTACTGGATCAAGGAAAGCCCGAAGATGGCCTACAAGGCGCGCTTCATGCCGATCGAAGGCTTCATCGACGGGGAGTGGCGCCGCCTCGGGCCCGGGGATCTGGAATGAGGCGCTAGCGAGATGCTGTATGCGCTGGCCCGCCCCTTTCTTTTCGCGCTCGACCCGGAAACCGCCCATCGCGTCGCGCTTCGGTTCTCCACGGTAGCGGGCTTACTTTCACCGCGGCCGCCGCCGTGCCCGGTGAAAGCCATGGGGATCGAGTTCGCGAACCCGGTCGGGCTCGCCGCGGGCCTCGATAAACAGGCCGAGCACGTCGAAGCGCTATCGGCACTGGGTTTCGGTTTCCTCGAACTGGGCGGCGTAACACCCCGGCCTCAGCCCGGCAATCCGCGGCCGCGCCTGTTTCGCATCCCCGAGGCGCGCGCCCTCATCAATCGGTTTGGATTGAACAGCGTCGGCATCGAAGTTTTTCTACAGAATCTAAGAAAACACAAAAAACAAGGAATCATCGGCGTCAACATCGGCAAGAACAAGGACACCCCGAACGATGGCGCTGCCGACGACTACGAGTACTGCCTGGAAAAGCTCTACCCGCACGTAGACTACGTCTCGCTAAATGTGTCTTCGCCCAACACCGCAGGACTGCGTGACCTGCAGGACGCAGGAACTCTCGTCGCCTTGCTTTCGAGGATAAGAAACAAACGTGAAAAACTGCGCGACCGGCATGGGCGCAATGTCGCGCTCGCATTGAAGATCGCTCCCGATCTGGACGACGCGCAGATCCGCGACATCGCGGCGGTCGCGCGGCGGGAAGGAATCGACGGCATCGTCGCCACCAACACCACGGTCGCGCGCGCGGACGTCGAGCACTACCCGAACGGGTTCCAGACGGGCGGACTGTCGGGCGCCCCTTTGCGCGAGCGCTCCACGCGCGTGATACGTACGCTTGCTGCCGCGCTCGAGGGCGAGATCCCCATCATCGGCGTCGGCGGCATCCTCTCCGGCGCCGATGCGCTGGAGAAACTCGATGCCGGCGCGACGCTGGTGCAGGTATACACCGGGCTGATCTACCGCGGCCCCCAACTGGTTGCGGAATGCATAGAAGCGATTCGCGGTGCCCAAAGGATTCGCGTTGCGAACAGGCCTGCGATGTGAAGAGGACTGTGGTCGCCCTGATCGACGAGGCGCGCTGCATCGGCTGCACGCGCTGCATCGACGCCTGCCCGGTGGACGCCATCGCGGGCGCACAAGGGTTCATGCACACCGTCATCGCCGCCTACTGCACGGGCTGCGAATTGTGCCTGCCGCCCTGCCCAGTGGATTGCATCGACCTCGTCCCACCGCCGGCACCGTGGACCGGGATCGACGCGAAAGCGGCCAAGCGGCGCGCAGCTTTCCGGAAAAACAGGATTGTCGAACAAAAACCTAAAACCACCTCGTCCGATCGGACGACGATCATCGCCGCGGCGCGGAAGCGCAAGGCCCGCGCATGAACCCGGCAAAGCGGCGGGAGATTTTCGAGCGCCTGCAGGCGGCAAACCCGCGGCCGAAGACTGAACTCGCCTACCGCACGCCGTTCGAGCTGCTGGTAGCGGTGGTGCTTTCGGCGCAGGCAACCGACAAGTCGGTCAACCTCGCGACGGCAAAACTGTTTCCGGTCGCGGATACGCCGTCGAAAATGGCGGCACTCGGCGAAGAGCGCCTGACGGAATACATAAAGACGATCGGCCTGTTCCGGACCAAAGCCAGGAACGTCATTCAGCTTTCGCGCCTGATTCTTCAGAACTTCGAAGGAGAGATACCCAGAAACCGTGAAGGTCTGGAAAGCCTGCCTGGCGTAGGGCGCAAAACCGCGAACGTCGTGCTGAACACCGCGTTCGGCGAGCCGACCATGGCGGTGGACACGCACATTTTCCGCGTCGCCAACCGTACCGGCCTGGGCCCCGGCAAGGATCCGCTCGAAGTCGAGCAAAAGCTGCTCAAATTCACGCCACCCGAGTTCCTGATGAACGCCCACCACTGGCTGATCCTGCATGGGCGCTACACATGCATTGCGCGCAAGCCGAAATGTCCTGCCTGCACGATCAAGGATCTTTGCGAATTCGGGAAAAGAGAAAAACCTTAGCGCTGGAAATGCAGGCTCGACTTCTGGCTCGAGAACCAGGCCGCCACGTCTTCGATCTCCTGCTTGGAGAGTTGATCGGCGAACGCCTTCATGATCGGATTGGCGCGCTTGCCTGATTTATAGTCCGACAAGGCCTTGACGATGTAATCGGGGTACTGCCCGGCGAGGATCGGGTTCTCCGGCGCAACCGGCTTGGCGCCGTCCGCGCCGTGGCACGCGGCACAGACCTGCGCGGCCTTGGCTTTGCCTTTTTCAGCATCGCCTTTGGGGTGCGCGGTTCCAGCCACCGTCAGGACAAGGATCGCGAGAAAAATTCTTTTCACTTGTGCCCCTCCGCGTAGTAGGCCGCGAGATCGGCGATGTCTTTGTCCGTAAGGCTCGTGGCGATGCCGCGCATCGACGGATGGCTGCGCTGGCCCGCCTTGTAGGCGTGCAGCGCAGAAGCGAGGTAAACCGCGCTCTGCCCGCCCAGTTTCGGCACATGGTAGACCGTGGGATACGCGGTCTTGTAGCCGGGGATGCCGTGGCAGCCCTCGCACATGGCGATTTTCTTGTGCGCCTCTTTGGGGTCTCCCGCGGGGGCGGCCTGCTGCGCGAGCGCAGGCATGGCGGCCGAGACCAGGAGTCCTGCCGTGACTGCCATGGAGAAATAGTTTCGCATTCGCCTGTGGGGTATCGTTGGAACCGCGCGATTATAATGCGCTTTTGGCAAGGGAATCCCGATGCGTTTCACCGGCTCAGAAGATTACGTCTCCACCGAAGACCTCACGCTGGCGGTCAATGCGGCGATCACGCTGCAGCGGCCCCTGCTGGTCAAGGGCGAGCCGGGCACGGGCAAGACCATGCTGGCGGTCCAGGTCGCCAAGACCCTGGACGTCCCGCTGCTCGAGTGGCACATCAAGTCCACCACCAAGGCGCAGCAGGGCCTGTACGAATACGACGCCGTCAGCCGGCTGCGCGATTCGCAGCTGGGCGACAAGAAAGTGCACGACATCAACAACTACATCAT